>ERZ795062.1345-NODE-1345-length-17593-cov-5.842570_pt1 | contig 17593 bp, 10 predicted proteins | sample MGYA00375146_ERZ795062 | MGnify/ENA primary metagenome ERZ795062 (study PRJEB30191, sample SAMN05720281) | activated sludge metagenome | isolation source: Anaerobic digester | place: USA | collected 2015-07-16 ... | reverse complement strand
AAAGCAAAAGCTGGCTCTATGCCTTCCAAATCGAAAACCTGCTCAACATCAGCCATAACTTCAACCTTCCCGGCATTGCCTCAGGCTACCCCAACTGGTCGCGCAAGCTGCCGGTTAGCGTTGCCGAATTCCAATCACAACCGCAAGTCTGCCAACAACTTAGCTCAATCAGGAAAGAAACAGAGATGAAAAAAAACGCTTCCACCACGCCATCCTATCCGCCGCTGGATCGCGACGAACAACAAACGGTCGACAGCTTTTTCTTTGCCACCCACGGCAACCCCTTCTCCTACCTCGGCCGCCACCGCGTGAACGGTTTGGGCGATGTGATCCGCACCTTGCAGCCTGATGCCGAAAAAGTCACCGTGATTGACCGCACCGGCGGCAAACCTGTTATTGAAATGACCAAAACCGATGAACGCGGTTTCTTCGCCGCGATTCTGCCGCCCAAAGCCCCCGCCGATTATGCGCTGTTGGTGCAACATCCCGGCAGCGAAGCAATCCGCATAGAAGACGCGTACCGCTTCACTTCCGGCATGCAAGATTTGGATGCCTGGCTGCTGGCCGAAGGCAGCCATTTGCGCCCGTATGAAACGATGGGTGCGCATCCGGCCGAAGTAGACGGCGTCAACGGCGTGCACTTCCGCTTGTGGGCGCCAAACGCCCGTCGCGTATCGGTTATCGGCGAATTTAACCAATGGGACGGCCGTCGCTATCCGATGCGCTTCCACCCCTCTACCGGCATTTGGGAAATTTTCATCCCCGAAGTACCGTTCAATGCACTTTATAAATTCGAGTTGTTGGATGCCAACGGCAATGTGCGCCAGAAGTCCGACCCTTACGCCTTCGCTTCCGAACTGCGCCCAACCACCGCATCGGTGGTACGCGGCTTGCCGGAAAAAATGCCTGAGCCGGCTTTCCGCCAACAAGCCAACGCCATCGACAGCCCCATCAGTATTTACGAAGTGCATTTAGGCTCATGGCGACGCAATCCGGAAAACAATTTCTGGCTCACTTACGAAGACTTAGCTAAAGAGTTAGTGGCTTATGTAAAAGATATGGGCTTCACCCATATCGAGCTGCTGCCGCTTTCCGAATACCCGTTCGACGGCTCTTGGGGTTATCAAGCTACTGGCCTGTATGCGCCGACCAGCCGCTTCGGTTCGCCGCAGCAATTGCAGGCATTGATTCAGGCCGCCCATGATGCCGGCATCAGCGTGATACTCGACTGGGTAGTCGGCCACTTCCCGGTGGATGACCACGGTCTGAATCAATTCGACGGCACGCCGTTGTATGAACACGCCGATCCACGCGAAGGTTACCATCAAGACTGGAACACCCTGATTTACAACTTCGGCCGCACCGAAGTGAAAAACTTCCTGCAAGGAAATGCCTTATATTGGATTGAACGGCTGGGCTTCGACGGCCTGCGTGTCGATGCCGTCGCTTCAATGGTTTACCGCGATTATTCGCGCAAAGAAGGCGAATGGATTCCCAACCAATACGGCGGCCGCGAAAACCTCGAAGCCATCAATTTCCTGCGCGACACCAACACCATGCTGCATCGTGAAGTGCCCGCAGCCTCGGAAATCGCCGAAGAATCTACTTCATTTGCCAATGTTACCCGCGCCGAAGGCCTGAATTTCCAATACAAATGGAATATGGGCTGGATGAACGACACTTTGCGCTATATGCAGGAAGATCCGGTTAACCGCAAATACCACCACAATCTGATGACCTTCGGCATGATGTATCAATACAGCGAAAACTTTATCCTGCCGCTGTCGCACGACGAAGTGGTACACGGCAAAGGCTCGCTGCTCTCCAAAATGCCGGGCGACGCTTGGCAGAAATTCGCTAACCTGCGCGCGTATTACGGCTTTATGTATGGTTTCCCCGGCAAAAAACTGCTGTTTATGGGCTGCGAATTCGCGCAAGGCCGCGAGTGGAATTACAACGAGCCGCTCGATTGGTTCCTGCTGGAAGAAGAACACGGCGGCGGTTGGCACAAAGGCATGCAAGACTTCGTGCGCGACCTCAACCACACCTACCGCGACCACGCGCCACTGTATCAACTCGACCAGTGGCCGGACGGTTTCGAATGGCTGGTGGCCGACGACGGCAATAATTCCGTATTCGCCTTCGAACGCCGCGACCGCAATGGTAATCGCATGATTGTGATCAGCAACTTCACGCCGGTGGTACGCGAAAACTACCGCATCGGCGTAAACGAAGCCGGTGTGTATCGCGAAGTGATGAACTCAGACCAATCGCAGTATCAAGGCAGCGGCGTAAACACCGGCTCGGAAGTGTTTAGCGAAGAAATCTTCTCGCACGGCCGTTCACATTCGCTGAACCTGACCCTACCGCCGTTGGCAACGGTTTATCTCTATTGGGAACATTCCGAGCAAGAGTAAAGCCTGATTGTTTTTCAGACAGGCATTTAGTCATCAGCAACAATGCCTGTCTGAAAACGAGCAAAGCGAGTTTCTGCGAAGCTAAAGAGTTTCTACGAAGCCAAAACACCTTTCAGACAGGCATTCTCTACAAAAAGCATTAAATATAAAAACCATTACCACACCAACCCATGAATAAGCTTTACCCCAAAACCAATAAAAAATTCACCATCCACAAAGGCAGCCCCTACCCCATGGGCACTACCCTAAGCGATGAGGGCGTCAATTTCGCTCTTTTTTCTTCCCGTGCCGAAAAAGTCGAGCTTTGCTTGTTTGACGAAAACGACAAGGAAACCCGCTTAACCCTGCCCGGTAAAGACCGCCACATCCACTATGGCTTTGTACCTGGCATAACCGCAGGGCAACGCTACGGCTACCGTGTTTACGGCAGCTATTACCCGCAACTGGGCTTGTTTTGTAATCCGAATAAATTACTGGCCGACCCCTATGCCAAAGAAATAGACGGCTGCCCACAATACCGTAATCCGGAAGAATTGGCTTGGCACCGCCACAACGATGAGCGCGACAACGCTGCCATCGCCGCCAAAAGCGTGGTCACCGCGCCCAGCAATTTTGATTGGCAAGGCGATTGCTTTCCCGATGTTCCGTGGCCGGATACCGTGATTTATGAAGCCCATGTAAAAGGCTTAACCAAACTGATGCCCGGCCTTGAGCAATCAGGTACTTACGCCGCCTTGGCCAACCCTCAAGTGATTGCCTATCTGAAAGATTTGGGCATTACCGCCGTCGAATTATTGCCGGTACAACTGCATTTAGATGAATACCACCTACAGCAAATCGGTTTGAGCAACTACTGGGGCTACAACACCTATTCACATTTTGCAGTCGAGCCCACTTATGCCGCAGATCCCGCCCGCGCTGCCGACGAATTGCGTACCGCCGTGCGCACCCTGCACGCCGCCGGTATCGAAGTGCTGCTGGATGTGGTGTACAACCACACCGCCGAGCAAGACCGTGCTGTCGGCCTGATGCTCAGCCAACGCGGTATCGACAACCCCGCTTGGTATTGGCAAGAGCCAAACGGTGCTTACAGCAATTGGAGCGGCACCGGCAACACCTTGCAATTGTCCGACCGCAATATCACCCGCTGGCTGATGGACAGCCTGCGCTATTGGGTAGAAGAATTTCACATCGACGGCTTCCGCTTCGATTTGGGCGCCGTTTTGGGACGCGAACCGGGATTCCAAAGCTACGGCCGCCTGTTCCAAGCCATTTATCAAGACCCGGTGCTGGCCACCCGCAAAATGATTGCCGAGCCTTGGGACATCGGCCCCGGCGGCTATCAGCTTGGCCATTTCCCGCCGCCGTTTGCCGAATGGAACGACCGTTTCCGCGACGATATGCGCGCGTTCTGGATACAGGAAAGCGGTGAATTAGGCGCTTTTGCCGAACGGCTGGCCGGCTCGTCCGACCTGTTCCGCCACCACGGTCGCACCCCGGTAGAAGGCATTAATTTCATTAGTTCGCACGACGGTTTTACCCTGCGCGATTTGGTGAGTTACAACGAAAAGCACAACGAAGCCAACGGCGAGGAAAACCGCGACGGCCACGGCCATAATCTCAGCTGGAACCACGGTGAAGAAGGCGATACCGACAATCCCGAAATTCTGAAACTGCGCGAACACACCAGCAAAGCGTTGCTCGCTTCGCTGTTTCTTGCCAACGGCACTCCCATGCTGCTGGCCGGCGACGAATTCGGTAACAGCCAGGCCGGCAACAATAACGGTTACTGCCAAGATAATGCCACCACTTGGCTGGATTGGCCGCAACGCGACAGCATACTGGAAGATTATGTTCAGCAACTGATTGCTTTGCGCCGCGAAATACCCCTACTACACGAAGACGAATGGTGGGACGGCCGCGTGCATTGGTTAACCGCCGACGGCTTAGAAATGTACAAACACTGGGAAGACCGCAACAGTAAAGCGCTACAGGTTTTGATTGATAAGCAATGGTTGCTACTGGTGAACGCCAAGCGCAGTGAACAAATTTTTCATTTGCCCCCCGGCAAGTGGAACATCCGGTTGGCTCCCTCGCAAGATTACGAGCACCGACACCCCGAATGCCGTGTAGACCACATGGGCATTTGGATTTTTTATAAGAAGACCTAACCACCTCAACCAAAGGAGAAACTTATGAATGCTCTTGCTACCGATAATAAATATGAAACCGAACGGTATCTAAGCAGCCACAGCATCGCCGACAACACGCTGGTATTGATTCTGGCCGGCGGCCGCGGATCGCGCTTGCACGAGATGACCGACCGCCGCTCCAAACCCGCCGTCTATTTCGGCGGTAACTGGCGCATCATCGACTTCACCCTCTCAAATTGTCTCAACTCCAATTTGTTCAAAATCGGTGTGATTACCCAATACGAAGCCCATTCGCTGCTGCGCCATCTGCAACACGCTTGGTCGTTTATGCCGCGTGACCGCGGCCAGTTTGTCGATATGCTGCCCGCCCGCCAACAAGTAGACGAAGCCATGTGGTATCGCGGTACCGCCGATGCGGTTTGGCAGAATGTCAGCATCATGCAGGAACATTACAAACCCAAGCATGTGCTGATTCTGGCCGGTGATCACATCTATAAAATGGATTACATGCAAATGCTGCGCGACCACATCAACAGCGGCGCCAGATGCACGGTAGGCTGTATCGAAGTCAAACGCAGCGAGGCCGATCAGTTTGGCATCATGGCGGTAAACGAACATCTGAAAGTACAAGAATTTATTGAAAAACCGAGCAATCCGCCGGCGATGCGTGAGAAACCGGATTATTCCCTGGCCTCAATGGGCATTTATGTATTTGATGCCGATTATCTTTATGAATCATTGGATACCGAAGTCGGCCGTGAGAATACCCACCATGATTTCGGCAAAGATGTGATTCCGCGTGCGCTGGAAGAAGGCGTGTTGTACGCCCACCCGTTTGAGCGTTCTTGCATGGGGCGCAACGCCGAGGGCAGTATTTACTGGCGTGATGTCGGTACCCTCGACAGCTACTGGCGTACCCACATGGATTTGGTTACCGAACATCCGCAACTCAACCTGTTCGATAACTATTGGCCTATCCGCGGCCTGCCCACCCAATCGATGCCGGCCAAATTTTTCTATAAAGACAAAACCGGCCGTACGCTGGATAACTCTCTGATCAACGGCGGCTGCATCATTACCGATGCCCAGATTACTTCATCGGTATTGTTCGGCCGGGTAACAGTAGAAGAAGGTTCTACCATTGATTCAGCGGTGATACTGCCAAATGTTTCCATCGGCAAAAATTGTCATTTAAAAAACTGCATCATTGAGCGCAGCTGCGTGATTCCGGATGGCATGCAAATCGGCATCAATCCCGAAGAAGATGCCAAATACTTCCGCATCAGTAGCAGCGGCCAAGTGGTGTTGGTCACCCCCGATATGTTGCGTAATCGGGAGCAGGTTGAAGCCGCTTAAACACGGTGATTCCGCTATCCGAGCCGACCCCATTGGGGTCGGTTTGTGAAATAAAAATAGTGATAAACCAGAAAACTATGTAACAAAATAACAACTAGTATGAGCCTATACTCAAATAAAACCACCTTATTCTGTAAATGCCTGTCTGAACGCGATAAAATAGGCAAATAAAATAATAAATTAAAGTTTAGACTACCTCTCACCCCTCTACCGGAGATTGTAATGAAAATACTGCATGCAACTTCTGAGCTCTACCCCCTAATCAAAACCGGCGGCTTGGCCGATGTATTGGGCGCTTTACCATTTGCCCAGCAAAAACGCGGCGACGATGTGCGTGTGGTAATGCCTTATTACCGTCAAGTACGCGAAGCCTTTCCCGAAACCGTTGAAATTGCTTCCCGAGATACCTTCGGCGGTTACGTTACCGTTCGTTTCGCCACCTTCAACGAGGTCGGCATTTATTTTGTCGATGCACCGCATCTGTTCGACCGTGAAGGCAATCCCTATCACGATGCCCATTATGCTGATTACAGCGACAATGTGATACGCTTCGGCGTATTAAGCTGGGCCGCCGCCGCGTTGGCCTGCGGCTTGGATGAACAATGGGGTAAACCCGAAGTGCTGCATGCCCACGATTGGCAAACCGGCTTGGCCGCCGCTTATCTGAAACACTGGCAAAGCTCCGTCCGCAGCGTGTTTACTATTCACAATATTGCCTATCAGGGCATGTTCCAAGCCAAACATCTGGCCGAGCTGGATTTGCCTCAAGAGATGTACCAAGTAGAAGGTTTGGAATTTAACGGCCAGATTTCTTTCCTGAAAGCCGGTCTGTTTTATTCCGACCACATCACCACCGTCAGCCCCACTTACGCGGCAGAAATCACCCAAGAACCCGCCGCCTGCGGCCTGCATGGTTTGCTGCAAACCCGCCAGTCGGAAGGCTGTCTCAGCGGTATCCTCAACGGCGTAGACGAAGCGGTGTGGAATCCGCAAACCGATGAACATCTGGTCAAACATTACCATCCGCGTGCGATGCAGGGTAAAAAAGTCAACAAAACCGCCATTCAAGAACAATTCGGCCTGAAAACCGATGCCGATACGCTGTTGTTGACCATGGTTTCCCGTCTCACCTCGCAAAAAGGGGCGGATTTGTTGCTGGATACCTTAAACCGCAAATTGGCCGACGGCACTGCCTTTCAATTTGTTTTACTCGGCAGCGGTGTACCCGGCTTAGAGCAAGCTTTTAAAACACTGGCCGACAAACATCCCGAGCAAATTGCTGTGCACATCGGCTATAACGAAGCCTTAGCACACCGCTTAATTGCGGCAGCTGATGTGATTCTGGTTCCCAGCCGCTTCGAACCCTGTGGCCTCACCCAGCTCTACGGCCTCAAATACGGCACCCTGCCCTTGGTTCGCAAAACCGGCGGCTTGGCCGATACCGTGGTCAATACCGATAATGAAAGCCTTAAAAACAAAACCGCTACCGGTTTTGTATTCGAAGAAGCTTCATCAGAAGCCTTATCCGCGGCGCTGGATCATGCCATAAGCTTATGGGGTTCGCGCTCGTGGAGCAGCATCCGCAAACAAGCGATGCAGCAGGATTTCGGTTGGCACATTGCCGCCGAACATTACCAAAGCTGCTATCAGCCCGTTTAATAAAACCGTTACATGAACCTCAACACCGCCGGTAAATCAAACAGTAGCATTTTTTCAGACAGGCATATTTCATCCCACTATGCCTGTCTGAAAAGATACCGGCCTTTTCCCTCAACCCGCCTTAAATCGATTTTAATCAGCAATAAAACATAACAAAGGAAATAACACTATGGTCAACAAACTCCCGGAATACGAATATCGGATGCCTAAGCCGGATGCCGACTTTGTCCGCCAATCCATCGTATACAAACTGATTTTCACCCTCGGCGTCGACCCGCGCGAAGCCAAACATGAAGACTGGCTCAACGCCGCCATGTTTGCCGCTCGCGATCTGATGACCGAGAGCTACCTCAAAACCCGCCGCAGCCACATCGAAAACAAAAAACGCATGGTGTACTACCTCTCCATGGAATTTTTGATGGGTCGCGCGTTTGTGAACTCATTGATCAACGAAGGCGTATTCGACGCCTTTGACGAAGCCTTCCGCCAGCTGGGCTTAACCTTCACCGATGTCGCCGAAGAAGAAGAAGATCCCGGCTTGGGCAACGGCGGCTTAGGTCGCTTGGCTGCCTGCTTCCTAGATTCGCTCGCCACTTTGCGCATCCCCGCCATGGGCTACGGCATCCGTTATCAATACGGCATGTTCAAACAAGAAATCGTAGACGGCCAGCAAGTCGAAAAACCCGACCTGTGGTTGGATCAAGACATGGCATGGCAATTCCTGCGCCCGAACAAAAGCTACCCGGTGGCATTCGGCGGCCAGTTACACAGCAACGGCAACATCAAACACTGGGAACCGGCCGAACAAATTACCGCCTTGGGCTACGATGAAATCATCCCCGGCTACGGCGGCGACATCGCCAACACCCTGCGCCTGTGGTCCGCACATGCCGGCGACCTGTCCAACCTCGCCGAATTCAACAAAGGCGACTACTTCTCTGCCATGCGCGCGCAAACCAGCGACGAAAACATTTCGCGCGTACTGTACCCCAACGACTCGACCGACAGCGGCCGCGAACTGCGCCTGAAGCAAGAATACTTCTTAGTTTCCGCTTCGATTCAAGATATCGTGGCACGCCACAAATGCCGCTTCCCCAATATCCGTACCCTCGCCGATGAAGTGGCCATCCACTTGAACGACACCCACCCGGTATTGGCGATTCCCGAATTGATGCGCGTGCTGCTGGATGAAGAAGGCCTCACTTGGCAAGAGGCTTGGGGCATGTCGTGCAAGATTTTCTCTTACACCAACCACACCCTGATGAGCGAAGCCTTGGAAAGCTGGTCTATCGACCTGATGGGTCGCCTGCTGCCGCGCCACCTCGACATCATCCTCGAAATCAACCGCTACTTCCTCGATGCCCTGCGCTCCATCGGCCAATACGACGAAGATTTCATCCGCCGCGTGTCCATCATCGACGAAGAACACGGCCGTCGCGTGCGCATGGCTTGGCTGGCCGTTATCGGTTCGCACAAAGTCAACGGCGTGGCCAAAATCCACTCCGATTTGATGAAAACCTCGATTTTCTCAGACTTTGCCAAAATCTTCCCCGACCGCTTCACCAACGTCACCAACGGCGTGACCCCGCGTCGCTGGATTGCCGTGGCCAACCCGCCGCTGGCTGCATTCTTGGATAAAAACCTCGGTGAAAAAGATTGGCGCCTGCATCTGGATCACCTCACCAACCTGAACAAACTGGTCGATGACAAAAAAGTACAAGCCGAATTTGCCGAAGTGAAGCAATACAACAAACAACGCTTGGCCGATTACATCGAAAAAGAGTTGGGCATCAAAATCAACCCGCAAGCCTTGTTCGACGTGCAGATTAAGCGTATCCACGAATACAAACGTCAAGCGCTCAACCTGATGCACATCATCGACCGCTACAACAAAATTCTGGAAAACCCCGATGCCGAATGGCAGCCGCGTGTATTCATCTTCGCCGGTAAAGCCGCTTCCGCCTACTACATGGCGAAGAAAATCATCCGCGCCATCAACGATGTCGCCACCGTGATTAACAACGACGACCGCGTACGCGATTTGATTAAAGTGGTCTTCATTCCGAACTACAGCGTGAGCCTGGCCGAAATGATTATTCCGGCGGCCGATTTGTCGGAACAGATTTCGCTGGCGGGTACCGAAGCTTCCGGCACCGGCAACATGAAATTCGCCCTCAACGGCGCGCTGACCGTCGGCACGCTAGACGGCGCCAACGTCGAGATTTTGGAACACGTAGGCGACGAGCATATCTTCATCTTCGGCAACACCGTAGAAGAAGTTGAAGCCATCCGCCGCAACGGTTACGACCCGATCAGCTACATGGAAAAAGACCAAGATTTGCGCCGCGTAGTGAAACAAGTCACCACCGGTACTTTCTCGCCGATGGAACCGAGCCGTTACAGCAACGTATTGCAAGCCAGCGGCGACTACTATCAACTGATGGCCGATTTCCGCAGCTATATCGACACCCAGTACAAGATTGATGAGTACTACCGTCAACCGGAAAAATGGCGTCGTTCAGCACTGATCAACATCGCCAACATGGGTTACTTCTCGTCCGACCGCTCGATTCAAGACTACGCGGACGATATCTGGCACATCAAACCGTTAACCGAAAAAGAACTGCCGCACGAGCCGTGGGTAATTAAACAATAATCGGTAACACCAAAATGCCTGTCTGAAGATTTTTTCAGACAGGCATTTTGTTATTCCAATACATTAAGTGGCCAAATGTTAAGCTTGCAAGCTTATTTTATTGATCCGCGGCCGGTCATAAGTACGGGCAGACAATTGGGCGTATTCGTTTACAGTTAACATAGCTTTATCCATTCTTAGAAAAAGGTTTGCTTATTTAGCAATCAATACGGTATTGATGGGCGATAATTTGGTATCGATGAGCGGCTTTGCTGGTTCTTGGATCATTTTCCCATTCCGGTTTATCAGACAGATACAGTTTTTGCGGCATTTCTTTCAGCCGGATAAACCATTCGATATTCGGCCTGCGGCCAAATAGACGCTGATCAAAAGCCACCGGCTGCCATGCTCCATTAACAACCTGATATTTTCGGTAAGGGCACCTGTTGTTCCAGCCCTGATCATGAATGGGGGTGACCACCATATACCAGCTGCCTTGTTCGTCGCGATCCAAAATCATCGGTGCCCACCGATCCGACCACAGCGGCGGTTTGTTCAAACCTGCTGCGTCCACCACTTCCACCTCATCTTTAGTGGCTTCAAAATCACTATCCGGCAAAGAACCACCATTGCCGGCAATGCGCCGCTCAATCCAGATGACCTTGCCGTCGCTCAACTGCACCTGCTCCTGCCAGTGAAAAACTTTTGAGTCATCCAGCCAGAGGTCATCGGTATCGCAGGCTGACAGGCACAGTATGCCCAGCAGTAGTAAGCTGTATTCTTTTAGTTTCAACATGATAAGAAATTTCCCAACTTGTTTTTTTAGATATAGCGCAAAACTTATTTGCGCGATCAGCAACAACGATAAGCAAACTGAAAATGCCTGTCTGAAAAAATCAGCTGTATAAATACTGCGTTTTTCAGACAGGCATAATAATCACCGAACAGACCCCCTCTACTTTCTCTTCTGCTTATCCGAATACACCAACGCATTCGATACCGCTTCGCGCTCGCTTTGCTCACGAGCCTGCTGCAAACGCTCCCGCACATAATCCAAATGACGGCTGGCCGCCAGCGCAGCCGCTTCGCCGTCACCCTGTTCAATCGCGGTATAAATCGCTTCGTGCTGTTTCATCAAATCATTTCTCAAATGATCCGATCCAAACATATTGGCTAGATTCTGGCGGGTATGGCGGTGCAACAAGCGCAATAAACTATCGGATAAACGGGTAAACAACAGATTATGGGTCGCCTCGGCCACCGCCTGATGAAAAGCCACATCGGCTTTGGATTGCCGATCGATGTGTTCTTCTTCATAAGACAAACGCAATTCGTCCAGCCAGTTGCGCATCCGTATTAAATCCGCTTCGGTGCGCCGCTGGGCAGCCAGCGAAGCCATCAAACCTTCCAAGCCTCGGCGGAAATCCAAAACATCCTGATCCAAGCCCCCGTGTTCGCCCAATACTTCTTCCCAGCCAAATTGAAGGTTTTTTTCAATTTTTTCAGAAACATAATGCCCATCCCCTTGGCGCGACTGAATCATGCCGCGGGTCGCCAGAATCCGCAAAGCCGCTCGCACCGATTGACGCGAAACATGAAAATCTTCCGCCAGCTGGCGCTCAGGCGGCAATTTGAAGCCTATCGGATACACATTTTTTAAAATGCGCTCTTCAATAATCGCCGCAATCTGCCCGCCGATGCTGGGTAAACGAACCGCATTCTGTTCAGAAAGAGAACCCTGTTGCTGCATAATTCATACCTTAATTAAATGCTCATTTTTTCGCTTCACCCGATGAGCGTTCTCACACAAACGGCAACCGTGTTACCGCGGTATTGACCACATCCAACTACATCAATCATTATAATCCATCTAAAATTCTATAAAAATTAGCACAAAATACTAATAAATACAGATAAAAATGCAGACAATTTAATTGTAAAGAAATCCAATGCGTTTTATTAATATATTTATCAATTAATTATTTGATCTTATTTTCCGTTGAAAACAGCACGCTTTTGCCAAGGATTGTACCGTAAATCCTTCCATCTCCCAGCCAAGCGCAATAAAATTTTTTAGCGCTTTTTGCTTGACCCGAATGCAAAGCTTTTGTAAAGTAACAAACAACTACATAAATTGGTCTGACCAATTCACCAAAAAATACAACCGGAACACTAGCCATGTCAGCACAGGAATTCCCCGTTTTCGCCAAACGTCCTACCGACGTTTATTTCTTCGGCACCTGCCTTCTGGATATTTTCATGCCCGAAGCCGGGATGGACGCCATTACCCTGCTCGAGCAGCAAGGCATACGCGTGCACTTTCCGATGGAACAAAGCTGCTGCGGTCAGCCCGCGTTTTCTTCCGGCCACCCGAAAGAAGCATTTGACGTGGCCAAAGCGCAATTAAACCTGTTCCCCAATCCGTGGCCGATAGTCGTACCTTCCGGTTCCTGCGGCGGCATGATGAAACACAGTTGGCCGGAATTGTTCAAAGGCAGCGTTTACGAGCGCCAAGCACAGGAAATTTCTTCACGCATCATCGAATTTACCCACTTCCTGCTGGCCATCGGCTATCAACCGCAGGACAAAGGCGCGCCGGCCAAAGTAGCCGTGCACACTTCTTGCGCCGCCCGCCGTGAAATGAACGTGCATCTTTCCGGCTGGAAACTGATCGACAGCCTCGCCAACGTCGAGCGCGTGGTGCACGACCATGAAAGCGAATGCTGCGGCTTCGGCGGTACGTTCTCGGTGAAACACCCCGACATTTCCGGTGCGATGGTGAGCGACAAGGTTTGTGCGCTCAAAGAGAGCGAAGCGGTAGAAATCGTCAGCGCCGATGCCGGCTGTATGCTCAATATCGGCGGCAAAATCGCCAAAGACGAACCGGGCATGCCCAAACCCAAACACATTGCCACTTTCTTGCTGGAACGTACCGGAGGCAAAGCATGAGCGCGCGCGACAATATTCTGGCCAAACTGCGTTTGGCCAATGCCACCCCGTTAAAAGAGCCGGAAACCGCGGCTTATTATCAGGAAATGACCCCGCATTGGGACAGCGAAACCGAACGCCTGAAACACTGGGCAGCCGCCATGCGTGCGGTGAAAACCGAGATTTATTGGGTGCGTGCCGATGATTGGGCAAGCACCTTGCTAGAAGTGGCGCAACAAAAAAGTTTGCGCAATATTTTGCTGCCGCTGCAAACCGAACACGGCCAAACCGCCGCTGCGGCAGTTGAAGCAGCCGGTATCGAAGTGAAAGCTTTTGATCGTCCGATTGAAGACTGGAAAGACGAATTTTTCGCCGACATCGATGCCGGTTTTACCGATTGCCGCTGCGGCATCGCCCACACCGGCACTTTGATGCTGTGGCCGACCGTCGAACAACCGCGCAGCCAAAGCCTAGTGCCGCCGGTACACATCTGCCTGTTTGACACCACCACGCTGTACGACGATTTTTACAGCGCGATGCAGGGCGAGAACATGGCGGAAGGTATGCCCACCAATGTGGTGCTGGTATCCGGGCCGTCGAAAACCGCCGACATCCAGCTCACCCTCGCCTTCGGTGCCCACGGCCCGCGCGATATGGTGGTGTTGGCAGTGTTGCCGGAACACATCCAAGCCTCGGATTTAGAAGCTTAAGCCGCAAAACAACCACGACTCGATAAACGCTTTTTATGCCTGTCTGAAAAGCGGGAGCACATCAGATGAACACACAAACCGTCCATTTCCATCCCAAGCCGGAAACCTTCAAAGAAAACGCCGTCGGCGCGCTAGCCGATGCGCCGTTGCGCAAAAGCCTGCGCACCGCCATGGATATGCTGATGACCAAGCGCAAAGCGGTGTTATCGGACGAACACGAACTGCAGGCGTTGCGTACCTTGAGCGAACACATCCGCCAACGCTCACTCTCGCGCCTGCCCGAATTGCTGGTACAACTGGAAAGTAAGCTGATTGAGTTGGGCGTAAAAGTGCATTGGGCGGAAACCCCCGATGAAGCCTGCCAAATCATCCACGGCATCATTGCTGAAAAAAACGGCAAGCTGGTGGTAAAAGGCAAATCGATGGTGAGCGAAGAAGTTGAGCTAAACCATTATCTGGAAGGCAAAGGCATCCAAGCGGTAGAGAGCGATTTGGGCGAATACATCGTACAAATGGCCGGTGAAAAACCCACCCACATCGTGATGCCCGCCATCCACAAAACCAAACAGCAAGTGAGCGAGCTGTTTCATCAAAACATCGACACCCCGCTTACCGATGATGTCGACCAACTCACCAGCTTCGCCCGCCACGCCTTGCGCGATATTTACCGCAGCGCCGATGTCGGCTTAAGCGGCGTGAACTTCGCCGTGGCCGAAACCGGCACGTTGTGTTTGGTGGAAAACGAAGGCAACGGCCGTTTAACCACCACCGTACCGCCGGTGCACATCGCCATTACCGGCATTGAAAAAGTGGTGGCCAAATTATCCGATATTCCGCCGCTGTACAGCCTGCTGCCGCGCAGCGCCATCGGCCAGCCGATTACCACGTATTTCAACATGATTACCGGCCCGCGCCGCAGTGCGGAATTGGACGGCCCGCAAGAAATGCACTTGGTATTGCTAGATAACGGCAGAAGCCAAGCCTATGCCGACGAACAATTGCGCAAAACCCTGCAATGTATCCGCTGCGGCGCCTGCATGAACCATTGCCCGGTCTATACCCGCATCGGCGGCGCGGCTTACGGCACCACCTACCCCGGCCCGATCGGCGAAATCATTTCACCGCACCTGATGGGCCTGGAATCTACCAAAGATTTGCCGACCGCATCCTCTTTGTGCGGCGCCTGCGCCGAAGTCTGCCCGGTACGCATCCCGATTCCCGATTTGCTGATTCGTTTGCGCGAAGAAGCGCAACGTTCGCCCACTGAAAAGGTAAGCAACCCGCTGCGCGGCCAAGGCGCTTCGCATAATCTGGGCGAACAGCTCGCCTGGCGCACCTTTAACGGTATTTTCAGCGGTAAAAAAATCTACCGCACCTTCGGCTGGGCGGCCACCCGCTTCCGTTCGCTTACCCCCAACAAGCAGTTGGGCTGGACGCAGAACCACATTCCGCTGCAACCGGCTGCCAAAACGCTGCATGAACTGATTGCGGAAAGAAACAAAAACCGTTGATTAACTACCAAATTTTTCAGACAGGCATTCAGTTAAATGCCTGTCTGAAAAAAAAGAATACGCAACCAAAACCATGATGGTTGCGTATTTTAAGGTTTTGGCTGATGTATTAAGCTGGAAACCGAACCGCTCTACTGCCCCATCTCCATTGAGGCAGGACGCAGCAACAAACCTGACTCACTATTATTTCGGAGACTGAACAAATGGAGACTTGGATTCAAAACTATACGGCGGTAGGCGGCAGCCTCTACCTCACCGCTGCAGCGGCCTTGCTGCCGATTGTCTTCTTCTTTGCCGCACTGACGGTGCTGAAGTTGAAAGGTTATGTGGCAGGCTTTTTTACGCTGCTGATTTCCATCTTGGTGGCTATTTTTGCTTTCGGTATGCCTGCCGGCATGGCTCTATCATCTGCCGCTTATGGCTTTGCCTACGGTTTGTGGCCGATTGCTTGGATCATCGTTACCGCGGTATATCTGTATAAAATTACCGTGAAAACCGGCCAATTCGACATCATCCGTTCGTCTGTGATTTCGATTACCGAAGACCAACGTCTGCAAATGATTCTGGTGGGCTTCTCTTTCGGTGCCTTCCTTGAAGGTGCGGCAGGCTTCGGCGCACCGGTAGCGATTACCGCCGCGCTGTTGGTGGGCTTGGGCTTTAACCCGCTCTATGCCGCCGGTTTGTGCCTGATTGCCAATACCGCTCCGGTAGCCTTTGGTGCGATGGGTATCCCGATTATCGTTGCCGGCCAAGTATCCGGCCTCGATGCCTACCACATCGGCCAAGTGGCCGGTCGCCAGTTGCCGATTCTGTCGATTATCGTACCGTTCTGGTTGATCGCCATGATGGACGGCATGCGCGGTATCAAACAAACCTGGCCTGCCGTATTGGTTGCCGGCGTATCGTTTGCGGTTACCCAGTTCCTCACCGCCAACTTTATCGGCCCGGAACTGCCGGACGTTACCTCTGCTTTGGTGAGCCTGATCTGCTTGTCGCTGTTCCTGAAAAAATGGCAGCCTTCTGAAATTTTCACCTTCCAAGGCATGAAACAACCGGAAGCGCGCAAAGCCTCTGAATACAGCACCGGCCAAATCGTTAAAGCTTGGTCTCCCTTCGCCATTCTGACCGTGTTCGTCAGCCTGTGGACGATGAAACCGCTGAAAACCTTCCTCGACAGCTTCAGCCTGATTGAAATCCAATGGCCGGGCCTGCACAATTTGGTGATGAAAGCCGCTCCGGTGGTGGCCGAGCCTACTCCTTATGCTGCAGTTTATAAACTCAATCTGTTGAGCGCAGTGGGCACATCCATTTTGCTGGCCTCGATTGTGACCATCATCTTATTGAGAATGAAACCGGCCGATGCAGTGAAAACCTTCTTTGAAACTCTGCACGAATTGCGTTTCTCGATTCTGTCTATCGGTTTGGTATTGGGTTTTGCTTTCGTGGCCAACTACTCAGGTTTATCTTCTACTCTGGCTTTGGTATTGGCCGGTACCGGTGCAGCCTTCCCATTCTTCTCACCGTTCCTCGGCTGGCTAGGTGTGTTCTTAACCGGTTCCGATACTTCCGCCAATGCACTGTTCGGCTCACTGCAAGCCAGCACCGCGCATCAGGTAGGCATTTCGCCTGAACTGGCGGTAGCCGCCAACACCACCGGCGGTGTAACCGGTAAGATGATTTCTCCGCAATCCATCGCCATCGCCTGCGCGGCGGTAGGCTTGGCTGGCAAAGAATCCGACCTGTTCCGCTTTACCGTGAAACACAGCTTGATTTTCTGTACCTTCGTCGGCATCCTGACGACCTTACAAGCTTACGTTCTGCCATGGACACTGATTTTCTTCCATAAATAAGAAAGTCTTTGTCAAAACAGCCCGAGGGAAATCTCGGGCTGTTTTCTTTTTGCAAGTTTCATCATAAAGATCCAGCCAAATAACTTACCATCACCATATCGTCATACTCGGGCTTGACCCGAGTATCTTGATTTTCAAGGGAAACAGGGAAACAGGAGATGCTCGGGTCAAGCCCGAGCATGACGAAATTGGCTATGTTTAAGTTAAGTGACTACATAAATCGATGCCAAGTTTTGTTTCAGACAGGCATAGATCTTGACAAAATTGCTCCCTAACGAAGGCGGGGAAAGTAATAATGCCTGTCTGAAAAACCTACTATAGCGAAAGCAATAAAGAATTGATACAAGGCAGCGAACTGCAGGCAGTACACACGT
>ERZ795062.1343-NODE-1343-length-17601-cov-4.401687_pt1 | contig 17601 bp, 15 predicted proteins | sample MGYA00375146_ERZ795062 | MGnify/ENA primary metagenome ERZ795062 (study PRJEB30191, sample SAMN05720281) | activated sludge metagenome | isolation source: Anaerobic digester | place: USA | collected 2015-07-16 ... | reverse complement strand
CAGCGTGGACTCTTCAACGTTGGCGCAACGATGAACTCGGCCCGCGCGTTCGTGTCGGCTCAGGCAACCGCGATTCGACTCGTGGTTGTCCTGCTTGCCGTGGCCTTCGTACTCATTCAGACCTACAAGACGCCGGACCTCATTATCTGGACCACGGTGATCCTGCTCGTCGCTTTGTTCATCATCCAGATCTTCGCGTCAGGGGTATCGACCGACGAGGAGTCGGACGCACCTGCGGAGCACGACGATTCCGACGTGGATGAAGCCAAGGAGCCTGTTCCAGCAAGCTAGCGGTCTTCCGCATCCGGGCTTCTCGCGCTATGGTCACACGATCTTGGACCTTAGCCGCCAGAAGGAGCACCCGTGAAGAAGACGTCATACGCCCCCGGAACACCGTCGTGGATTGACCTCGGCACAACCGACCTGCCCGCAGCGAAGGCTTTCTACTCCGCACTATTTGGGTGGGAAATCGTCGACATGGGCCCGGATGCAGGCGGTTACTGTATGGCTGAAATTGGTGGTCTGCCCGTCGCAGGACTTGGAATTGCACAGAACCCTGGACCCCCTTACTGGACGACTTACATCAGTGTTGCCGACGCTGATGCGGCCCTCACCAAGATCAAGGACGCGGGAGGCCAAGTTCTGGTTGAACCGTTTGATGTGTTCGATTCTGGCCGAATGGCTGTTTTCATGGATCCAGCTGGCGCCGTCTTTTCGATCTGGCAGCCGTTGAAACACATTGGATCGGTGTTGGTCAACGAACCTGGAACGCTGATGTGGAATGAGCTCACCACTCGGGAGCCGGACAAGGCGCTCGCGTTCTACCCAGATGTCTTTGGCTGGGTCGGCGAGGACGATCCAAGTGCCACGAGCGCGTATACCCAGTGGATGCTTGATTCGGCTGCCATCGGCGGAATGATCGTGATGGACGACAAGTGGCCAAGCGAAGTTCCCTCGCACTGGATGGTCTACTTCAACGTTGAAAATGTGGAGCAGTCCGCAGCAAAGGTGATTGAACTGGGTGGATCCGTGATCGTCCCACCGTTTCCGGCAGGTCCTGGAATCTGCGCAGTCGTCCAAGACCCGCAGGGTGCTTCATTCAGCTTGATTGAAGTAACTGCTCAGATGTAGCAGTGGCCTGCGCTCGCCGGTCCGCCGCTAGTTGGCGGCGGACGGCAGCTGCGGAGATATTGCGAATCATCGAACCAAAGACGACGCCGTGAAACGGCATGACTGCGTACCAGTACGCGTGGCCTGCCAAGCCGCGTGGATAGAACGTCGCTCGCTGACCCAGAACTGCTCGCCCTTGGCCGTCCTGCTCGACTGTGAATTCAAGCCACGCGAGGCCAGGGAGCTTCATCTCCGCCCGCAAGCGCAGCAGGTGTTCGGGGACAAGCTCCTCCACTCTCCAGAAGTCGACGGCTTCGCCGACCATCAGGTGGTTCGGGTCCCGGCGCCCGCGACGCAGACCAACGCCGCCGACTGCCCTATCCATCCAGCCGCGAAGCTCCCAGGCGAGCGGGAACGAGTACCAACCATTGCGCCCACCGATGCCCTCAACAACTGACCACACGGCGGCGGCCGGTACGGGCACTTCCTTCTCCCGCGTATCGGTGTAGAGACTGCCGCCAGACCAATCGGGATCCGACGGCAATGGTTCTGCCGGGGCACCTGGAACCGACACTGATGACCACCTGGTGGTGACCTGGGCATCGCGCACTCGTTTGAGGGCCAACTCAATGGCTGTGTCCAGCGTCAACAGCCCCTCGGGCGGATCAGGAACGTACTGCTTGATGTCGTGTTCCGTGCACACAACCTCGTGCCGAAGGCTTTCGACTAGCGGACGCGCGATGCTCGCCGGCACTGGAGTGATCACCCCTACCCAATGACTCGAGAGGTTGGGAGTCAGCACCGGCACGGGGACGATGACTCTCTTGCGTAACCCGGCGATGCGGGCGTACTGCTGCATCATCTCCGAGTACGTCAACACATTGGGACCACCGATATCGAAACTTCGGTTCACATCTGCGGGCAGGTCTGCGGCACACACCAGATATCGCAACACGTCGCGAATTGCTATCGGCTGGATACGGTTGTGAACCCATTTCGGAGTGACCATTGCCGGCAGTCGTTCTGTCAGGTAGCGCAGCATCTCGAAGCTGGCCGAGCCCGAGCCAAGAATCACGGCTGCCCGAAGTTCGGCCGTGGGGACGCCGCTGTCGCGCAGGATCTGCCCAACTTCGGCACGAGATCGCAGATGCTCGGACAACTCGGAGACATCCCCCGGCGGCACCAAGCCACCTAGATACACGATTCGCTGAACACCATTGCGTTGCGCGCACTCACCGAACAACGTGGCCATTCCGCGCTCCGACTTCGCGAAGTCGCCCTTAACCTGCAATGAATGCAAGAGGAAGTAGGCAACGTCAACGCCGCGCATCGCGTGGTCAACGGCTATCGGGTCATGAGCGTTGCCCGCAACGACCTCGACCTCGTCGAACCAGGGTGCGTCTCGCATGCGCTCGGGGTGCCGCGCGAAGACGCGCACCCGCTTACCGGCCGCCAGCAAAGCCGGGACCAATCGGCCACCGATGTAACCCGTAGGACCAGTAACCAAGCACAACTGTGAGTCCGACATGGTGCCACCGTAACGCCAGATGGCCGCCCACCTAATCGGCAGACGGCCATCTGAGCGAGTACGCCAAGTTGGCGCGAGGTAACTACGCGTAGAACGCGTCTAGCAATTCCTGGTTGTGAGCCTCAACAACCTTGCGCTTCACCTTGAGGGAAGGCGTCAATTCGCCGGACTCGATCGACAGGTCGCGATCGAGAATGACGAACTTCTGGATCTTCTCCCAGTGGTTCAGTCCCTCGTTCAACTTATCCACGGAGGCTTGGACGATGGCCTGGACCTCTGGGTCCTTGGACAGCGACTCAAGATCAGCTGGCTTTCCATTCGCAGCGGCCCAGGCGGCGCAGCTCTCCGGATCCAGCGTGATGATGGCACTGACGAACTTGCGGTTGTTAGCGTGCACCACCATGTTGCTGGCGAGGCCACACAATGCCTTGAATTGACTTTCGATCGCCGACGGGGCAACGTACTTGCCGCCCGACGTCTTGAACAGGTCCTTCTTGCGGTCGGTGATCTTCAGACGGTCATATTCGTCAAACTCGCCGATGTCACCCGTCGCGAACCAGCCACCATCGAGCAACACTTCGGCTGTCGCCTCTGGATTGTTGCGGTAGCCGCGCATCACTGCTGGGCTGCGAACGAGGATTTCGCCGTCGTCAGCGATCATGACCTCAGTGCCTGGCTGTGGCTCTCCCACGTATCCACCGCGTCGAGTTCCCGGCCGACAGATCGTGACGATCGCTGACGTCTCGGTCAGCCCGTAGCCCTCGAGAACTGGCATACCGGCTGCGGCAAAGAACTCGGAGATATCAGCGGATAGCGGTGCTGAGCCACTGATGAAGAAGCGAATGTTTCCGCCAAGTGCTCCACGGATAGTCGACAGCACCAATTCGTCGGCCATCTTGTACTCAGCCTTGAGCGCCTCGTCGGGCTCCACGCCGTCGATCTCAGCTTGGTGGTAACGCTGGCCGACAGAGACTCCCCACGCAAGACCCTCCACCTTCTCGGGGCCTCCAGCGCGTGCCATCGCCGTGATTGCCGCGTGAACCTTCTCGAAGATCCGCGGAACTGCGCCCATGAACGTGGGCTTGATGACAGCACAGTTCTCCATGATTTTCGGAACGCGACCATCCACCGCAGTCATGAATCCCAGCTCGATCTGACAGGTAAGCAGCACCGAACCGAACACGTGTGCCATCGGCAACCAGAGAAGCTGGACGTCATCAGCACTCATGACATCCAATGAGCTCAAAGCCTTGCCGCAGTATCCCCAGCTTTCCTGGATGATCTCGACACCCTTGGGCTTGCCCGTCGTGCCCGAGGTGTAGATGAGCGTTGCAAGGTGGTCTGGACGTACTGCCGCCGCCCTTTCCTTAACCAAGTTCGGGTCGGCAGCCAACGCTTCCCTGCCAAGCTCACGCAGCGCGTCGAGGGAGATGGAGAAATCACCGTCACCCTCACCTTCGAACAGCACAACTTTGTGCAGTTCCGGGAGGTTGTCACGCTGTTCCAGAACCTTCGCGAGCTGACCTTCGTTCTCGGCGAAGAGAATGTGGCTATTGGAGTCACTCAGAATGTACGCAACGTCTTCAGCACCGGTTGAGGAGTAGACGGTGGTTACGGCTCCACCAGCGAGCGCAATCCCGAGGTCGGCAAGGATCCACTTCATCGAGGTGTCGCCAGCAATCGCGACTCGCTGCTCACTTTCACTTCCGAGCGCAATGAGCCCGGCAGCCAGAAGTGTTGCTTCTTCGCCGACCTGGGCCCAGGTCAGCGACACCCATTCGCCATCAGCACCTGGGTACCGAAATGCCTCGCGTTCCGGCGTCTCTTCGAGGCGATGTACCAACATCGCAGTGAAAGAGTCGTGGCCCTTGGTCAGTTCTTCTCTCGCGTTGTAGATGGCAGACACGTGTGAGTACTCCTCGGGATCAGTTGGCGAAACTTGTCAAGGCGTCACCAATTCGTGTTGATGTTCAGAACTTAGCCGTCAGGTGCAGTGAAATGTGAGTCCAAGTACGCCAATGGAGTCACGTGTCGGGTTAGTGAACCCCGATCGAATCGAATGAGTCAGCTTTATTGACCTCACTTGCGACCTGAGCTCCTGTGTTGTTGCGGCGTACCAGGTCGCGCTCACGCTCGCGACGGTAGAGAACCGTCGCGCCAATTCCTAAAACAATGCCAACCAGCACCCCGATAATTGCCCCACCAAGCATGAGGGCAACGCCGGTAATGGCGAACCACAAGACCGGCAGAGCTGCGCGAGACAGCCACATGCGTCGTTCTTGAGCGTCGATGTCCTCGTCGGCGACTTGCTCAGCAAGTTCAACGGCAATTGGCTGGCCTGTTGTCGGTTGAGTAGATTCGGACGACTCCCCAACTCCGGCTGCCTGCTGGGCTTCGGTTACCCGTGCGACGAAGACCGGCTCGCCAATGCTGGCGTCCCCAGTGACCGCCTCGACGACCGCGGTGTGCAGTACCGCAGCATCCCCGGCGGAGTCACCGGCGGAAGCGTCGGTGGATACCTCGTCGTCAACGGGCTGGACTACGTCTACCTCAGCTGGAGCGGCAACCTCAACAACTGTGGGCACCTCAGCGACAAGCGGAGGGATCTCTTCGGGTGCCTGCAGCTCGGGCGTCACCACCGTTTCGGCGACAACTGCCTCGATAGTTGGCTCGACGGGTGTCTGTACTGGTGGGGCAGGCACGTCTGCGTCTGCGGGGGTGACTTCGACCAAGGGTTCGACAGATACCGCAGGTGCTGGTACTGGCTTACGCGTAAGTCGTGACTGCCTTGGGGCGGCGGTTAGTGGACGGGCCAAAGCGGGAGCGGCGGGCTCGGCCTTTGCTGCTGGCTCGGCCTTTGCTGCGGGTGCCGCCCTCTTCCGTTGCCTCGGTATGACGGCCGGTGCTTCCTGCACGGCTTGCGCGGAGGCATAGATCCCGCGCCGAGGGCGGACAACCTGATCAGATGCAACCAACTGGCGCAGCGCTCGGGACAATTGACTTTCGGTGACTCCGCCCGAACCCACCGATAGCAGTTCGCGCAGTTGCGCAAGCGATAGTTCTGGGGCGTCAGACAGTGCCGCGAGAACTTTCGTACCGACCGATTCAGATCGATTTGCGGCTGTCTTCGTCGGCCGCGCTTGCATTGCGACTTCTCCCATACCTACACCTAAGCGCGTAAATGGGAAAAAGGCATGCTGTGATCGTCCTGATTTCACCCTGTAGGCGGATCGCCTCGGTTTGCATTTCCGACTAACAAGTGCCTCGGGCTGTCAGGCTAAGGCGGTGCCTGACCAGATGCATGTTCCGTCACCGGTGACCATCAGCACCGTCGGTCCGCGTGAACCCATGGTGCTTGCTCATCGACTGCCTCGCCCGATCGCCTACGTCATGGCCGGCGGTGGCGCGCACGGTTCAGTCCAGTGGGGACTGCTCCAAGCGCTAGGAGAAACCGACATTGCCCCGGATGTACTTATTGGCACATCGGCGGGTTCGCTCACCTGCTCAATTCTGGGCGAAGATCCACTTTCAGCGCTGAGCCGCCTGGCGTATGTTTGGAGCCAACTTGATATCGAGATCCTGGTAGGTGACTCGTGGATGGCGATGCTGTCCGCCGCTACCAAGAAGAGCCAGTCCCTGGCCGAAAACACGGCCGAAGAGGCAACCCTGAAAAGCATCTTGGTCGCCAGGGATTTCTCCGAGCTCAAGATTCCCACTGCCGCAGTGGCCACGGATCTGGCGACCGGGAAGGCGACGGCGTTCGATAGTGGCCCGTTGATTCCCGCGCTTTTGGCATCCTCAGCGATTCCCGGGATGTTACCGCCGGTCACGATCAATGGCCGTCGCTACATTGACGGTCTCGCCAGCGCGAATCTACCTGCCAGACTTGCGGTTGAGCGCGGTGCCAAATCCATCGTTGTACTCGATACCGGATCGCGAGAGCCTGCACCGATCAGCAAGTCGGCAACAAAGGTCGTCTCCAGGGTGAACAACATTCTGAACGCTAGCCAACGCCGTGCCCAACTCGCGTACGCGAGCTCGCACGTGCCAGTTCTGGTTCTGCCAACCCCTCAAGACCTCGGGGCCGCCCTCGACTTCCGCGGAACGATGTCTGCCGCAAGTGCGGCATACGAAGACGCCCGTCAGTTCCTCTTTGACGCAACGAAACTGCCCGGGCGATCGACACTCTCCCCCGGCCTCTACGCACGGGGAGATCGGTTGCGCAGCGATCCTGACTTGGGTCAGTTCCTCGTTCCCATCGAAACCTCAGGCGAACGCTCATGACAGCAATCAGATTCCCACGGCCGCTCGCGTTCGTGTTCTCCGGTGGCCTGGCTCGGGCAGCCGGACAGATCGGGATGTGCGAGGTGGCGCTCGAGCTCGGCATTACGCCTGATCTTGTGGTTGGTACTTCCACGGGAGCGATCAACGCCGCTGTACTCGCGAAGAGTCCCGCAGACTTCCACGGTTCCGCCCGAGAACTTTGGCACGCGGTCGCCCAAGACAAGGCTCTGAGCTCAACATGGCGATCGACGCTTCGGGGCCTGGCGGGGAAGGGGTCAACCCGCACCCAGACCATGCTTCGAAAACATCTAGCAGCGACTTTTGAGGACATTACTCGGGATCAACTAGAGATCCCATTCATCGCCGTTAGCACCGATCTCGAATCGGGTCACGCCAGCACGACCCAAGGTGACACGATCGTGAACACGCTGCTGTCGAGTGCTGCCTTTCCGATCATCATGCCGCCGGTTTCCGTTGACGACCAGCTCTTGATCGACGGCAGCGCCGTTGCCGGAGTCCCCGTTAGTCAGGCTGTCGCCGCGGGGGCTAGGTCCGTGATCGTGTTTGATACCGGATCTTCCGCCGTGAACGAGGACGAAGTAGCCAACATCGGCTGGTACGAGGTACTCGCCTTGGCATTCACCCACCTCGTCCGAGGGCAGGCTGACCACGATCTTCTACTTGCCGCACGTGACATCCCAGTGGTGACGATCTCGATCGATCAAGGCAGCCCGTTCGATCTGAGGAAAGCTCCGGAGGTCATTCATCTTGGACGCGTTGCGGCTTCAGATGTCTTGTTGGAATTGAGCCCGCGACACGGCAAAGACTTCAGGACGATCAACAAACCTGGGCTCTACGGCAACCACGGAATCAATGATCACTGACCCGCGATTAGGCTGAAAGCACCTTCTTCTTCCTGCGAATTGTGCAGCCGGAGAACCGCGTACAAACCGTAGAGGAGGCCGCGCAGTTCGATCACGTCGTCGGGTTCTGGCGAAGCATCACCGATGTCGTCAATCAGACGTCGCAGTCGATGGATCTGGTGTTCGATTTCCGCATGAGTGCGGCTAAGCGCACCCATGGGATCTGCTCCCCCAAGGATCTTTGCTACGACCGGGTAAAGCTCGCGCTCCTCGGCGAGCTCATGTGGCAACAACTCCGACTCGAGACGGACCAGCAACCTCTGCGCGGGTCCGAGGTCAACTGGCGGCGCATCGAGCTCGTCGGCGACCGTTCGAACTTGGTCGACAATTTCGCGAACCTCCATATGTTCGCTTTCCATCGCAGCGATCAATTCTGCGTCCTCAGATGAGACCTTGGTCGCGGCTTGGCGGCCTGGTGTGAGGGCTCGCAGGGCGATCGCGATCGCGAGTACGTCGATGACTTCCTGGGTGAGTGCACCGATCGTGGGCGGCAAGTACCCCAAGGCCGCCACCACCATCGCTATCAAAGACAAGCCCATACCGACGGTGACGCTCTGCAAGGCGATTCGTCGAGATCGATGTGCAACATCGATGGCAGTCGCCAGCGCGTCAACTCTGTCGACGGTTAGGACGATGTCAGCTGTCTCGGATGTCGCGCTAGCTCCGCGAGAGGCAAGCGCCACTCCGACATCAGCTGCCGCTAGTGCTGGTGCGTCATTCACACCATCGCCCACCATGATCGTCGAACCGCCTGCTGCCTCCGCTTGCAGGACAGCAACCTTCTCGGCCGGATCCCTATCTGCGGCCACCGAATCAATGCCCACTACTCGAGCAACTGACTCTGCAACCTCGGCGCGGTCACCGGTGACCAATACCGTCCGCTCAATTCCTACGTTGCGCAGGTGCCGAATCATTCGGGGTGCGTCGGGACGGATCGGATCTTCGAGGAGGAACGCACCGGCGGGCTGATCTTCGATCGCCACGAAGACCGTGAGAGACCCATCAAACGCTGCCCTCCGGCGGACTTGCCGAACCCAGGCTGGCGACGCGTCGCCAACGATCCACCTCGCTTTCCCGAGTCGAACGTTGCGCCCGTTAACGCGACCCTCGAGTCCATAGCCAGTCACCTCGTGGACGTCCTCCGGCATGGCCAGTTCATAGCCACGCCCCCGCGCGTGGGTCACGATGGCACTCGCAAGCACGTGCGGCGAAACCTGATCGAGTGACGCCGCGAGGCTGACGAATTCCTCCGCGCGCAACCGATCGTCGGCGAGCACAACTTCAACGACTGTCGGACGACCCTGAGTAAGCGTCCCGGTCTTGTCGAAAAGCAGGATGCGTCCGGCGGCCAACCGTTCCAGAACCGCGCCGCCCTTGACCACCACACCTGCCCGAGAGCATCGCGACAGCCCAGACATGATCGCAATCGGGGCCGCCAGCAGAAGCGGACACGGCGTCGCAACGACAAACACAGCGACGGCTCTGACGGGGTCTCCGCTGACGAGCCAGGCGACACCCGCGAGGATCAACGTCAACGGAACAAACGCGATCGCGAAACGATCAGCCGCTCGGACAAAATCCGCTGAGCCGGCCTGTGCTTCTTCTACGAGTCTGATGATCCCGGCGTAGGAAGAATCGCTCGCAGTGGCTGTCGCCGTCAGCTCGACAGAGCGTCCAGCATTGACCACACCACTGCGGATCTCGTCACCGGCAATTCGCTCGACGGGTACCGACTCCCCCGTCAGGGCTGATTCGTCAAACACGCCGTCGGTCTGCAGTCGCCCATCAACAGGGACTATCTCGCCGTTGGCAACAATCAGTTGATCGCCCTGATTGACCTCGTTCACATCAATGTCGCTGACCTGGTCACCAACTCGGCGTCGAGCCCTACGCGGCGCTCGTCGAACAAGCAGGTCCAACTCTCGCTTTGCCCTCGCAGCCGCCCTTGCCTCGAGGAGGACTCCGGTCGCGAGCATGACCGCAATCAACGAACCCGCGAGTGGTTCATCGATCCACAGCGCGCCAGCGAGTGCCAGGATCGCAATGACGTCGACGGATAGGCGGCGGTGGGCAATATCAATCGCTGTGGAGACAACGCTGACGACCAAACCGATAACGGTGCCAATGACCCAGACGATCCGAGCGATGTCCGCAGCGCCGACGACCGATGCCACGACGCCGACGATCAGTAGCGCTGTCGTCGAGCAGAAGAAGAGAATTTCAGTATTGGGAAGGGATCGAGACCCGGCCTTCTCGTCAGCCATGTGATCCCCTCATCGCACTGCGCCTACGTGTTCTGGCCTTCAAAGAGCTCAGGATGTGCGAAGTACTTACGCACCTGCGCGGCCAGTGTGGCGGCCTGAAATCCGTCAACGAACCTGTGGTCTAGCGTAGCCGTAATGGTCATGCCCGGACGCACGACGGGTTGCCCATCTTCGGCGAAGACCATGTCCTTGATCTGTCCGATCGTCACGTAGAGCGGTACGCGCAGGAATGGGGTCGGGGGAACGAACGCCTCGTCAACCCCGAGCATCCCCACTGACGTGATCACAGCCGACCCGAACGGGAATGCGGGTTGACCTGCAAATGACTTGCCGACACCCGTCGTCATGAACCCACCGAGGGAAAGAACCCGTCGCAATACCGGAGTTGGCAGCTTTCCCGTGAGCTTGATGCTCTTCTCGAAGTTCTTGTCGCCGCCGCTGCGCACGTTCGAAGCCTTGGCGTGCAAACCGTCAAACACCTCAACGGGGGTCATCGTGTCGATGTCCTTGAGCAACACCTGAGCAAGGTTGTCACCTTCGTTCACTTGAACAAGGAAGGCAACATTCACGCTGTCGTACGGGATGTACCGTCCAAAATGAATTCGTCCGTTCAGCGTTGGTTCAGCGCGCAGCGCGCGACCCACGATTGCTCCCATGAATGCGGTGATAGTGACTTTCTTGCCAGTCCGCTCACGAACATCGGCCAGATACGCAACCACATTGGAACAGTCCAATGTCATCGCGGCATGAATCACGCCCTCGTGCGGCGGCTTGTAACTAGCGATTGAAATCCGTCGCCGTGCCGACATTCGATACTTGGCCATGACTAGCCCCTCTTGGTTGCGACAGTCTTCTTTGCGGCGACCTTCTTCGCAGTGACCTTCTTAGCTGGGGCCTTCTTCGCGGCGACCTTCTTAGCTGGGGCCTTCTTCGCGGCGACCTTCTTGGCTGGGGCCTTCTTCGCAGCGACCTTCTTAGCCGGGGCCTTCTTCGCAGCCGCCTTCTTAGCCGGGGCCTTCTTCGCGCGAGTACTGGCTCCTGCACCTACCTGCGTGAATGGGTTGGCATCCGTCACCGGCTTTCCGGTGATTTTGGCGAATCCTGCCCGCAAACAAGACATGAGGAGGTCCCGGTCGGTGATTGCAGCATCGTCCATTGCAACCCCGATTGTTGCCTTGCCTGCATAGGTCAGTAGTGCAACGAACACGGCTGCTCCGATGGGCGGAGGCAGTGGCACCATTTCTTCAACCTTCGCGCCCGCCAGATACACCGTCACCGGCGGGCCCGGCACGTTGGACGCCGTGACATCGCTTGCCTGTGCGGCTTGCGTCAGGAGTTCCTTGGGCAGGAAGCGACTTATTTCCCCCAACTGATTCGCGTATTCCAAGGCTGGCTCGGCACGCATCTTCCTGACCGTCTGCCCAAGGTTGTCCATGAGCTTGTTGACGTCGGTGAAGTTGGTGGGCAAGTCGAATCGCGCAATGCTCACGGCATTCTGTGCGTCCGCGGTCGCGCCACGTGTACTAATCGGCATGTTGAGGTGAAGCTCATCGACCGGCGCGCCAAGCTTCTTGTGGTAGTCCTTCAAGCCGAGCGAAATTGCGGCCAGGAATCCGTCATTCACGGTATGGCCCTGCGCCTTCACACCATCGCGAAGATCACGGAAGCGCATGTCGAACGTTGAGAAGTGGTAGTTGATGCTTCGTCGGCGCATCACTGGCGACAGTGGTGACGTCGGCGTATTTGCAAACCGCGCGAGGGAGCTGACCGTTTCGGAGATCTTCTCGACAGTCTCTTGGGGTGCAGTGAGTGCGTCGACCAGCGTTGGGATCGCCTGCTTGATGACGTCCCGCGCGGCGTTGACGAGCCACTCGGCATTGTCCTGAACCATGATCTCGGCGAAGTGACGCGGTGTGAGCGTCGCGGATTCTGGGGCCGGCGGCATCGGTCCGAGATCGAAGCCCTCTGGCGAGACGTCTACTAGCGCGGCACCAAGTTGCAGCGCACCCTGTCCATCAGCGATGGCGTGGTGCAGTTTTGAGATGACAGCCGCTTTGCCACCAGGGAGTCCCTCGAGCACGGTGACCCGCCACAGCGGACGATCCCGGTCGAAGTCCGTCATGCTCTGGCGACGGCATTCATCAAGTACGTCAGCCCACGTTGTGCCTTCAGCAGCCGTGAAACGTCGCATATGGAAGCTCAGGTCAAAGTTCGGATCGATGACGAGGCGTGGATTTGCGATGGCAACCGGGCCCTCGACGACACGTTTGCGCAGGATCAGCTGCGTGCGGCTTGCCCGGTCGTAACGCTCAACGAGGCGTTCCCAGTCGGGAGATTTCTCCAAGATAAGCAAACCGATCATTGTCGATCGAAGGGCCGGATCTTCAGAAGCCGACCTCCAAGTGGCGAAATCCCAGCCGGAAAGTCGTTCGACAGCAGGCACCGCAATCTCCTTCTTGATCCACAGAAGCATTCTTCAACTCGATAGGCACTTGCCCACCGGTGTCGAACACGCTAACGCTCATAGCGGCTCATCGCTCGTTGCATGACCGTCGCTGCCTGTATCGCCACCCATTTGGTCGTGGTGATGTTCAGGCGGCACGCTTCGTGTTCCCTGCACACGTCGAGGGCGACCACAAACCTGCGTCCGTTTCCTTCGCAGCGACTTGAGCGCTTCGGTACTGCGCTTGATAGCGGTAGGGCAAGTCGTAGGTGTATTCCAGTGCGAATCCATCGCGAATCATCGTGAGCCCGAAGTCGATTGTGTTGTCGATCCAGACGAATCGCAGTAGTCGACCGAACCGGTCCCTCGTATCCTGATTCGGGTCGACCTCGAGCCACACGTTCTTACCCGACAACAGCGCGGAGGCTCGTGCGCTCGCCTCTTTACCAAAACACTGCACGGGACGGCGCGGATCCACGGATTCCGGAGTATCGATCCCGATGACCCGAACCTTCGTCGTCTGCGATCCCAGCTTGATTGTGAAGGTGTCGCCATCAACGACCCTGGCAACGCGGTAGGGACCCTCACGAACTGATTCGCCGGAGGGTCCGTTGATCGTTGGCGATGTGCCCGCTTGGGCGCAACTCACCAGCACTCCGGATGCAACCACACCCGCGACGCAAACAAACACCCGAGAACCGAGGGTGCGAATGTTCAACTGTTCCTCCCCCGCTGGTGTCAGTTCCAGGTGCCACGAGTCTGCCGTTAGGGACCGACTACCCGCGATTGGCATGACCACCTGTGGATAGAGGATCCTCGCCTCATGCCCACGGTGTCGCATCGGCATGCGCGTTCCGCCGACGTCGCAGGCATCCAAGACGTGGAATCCGACGCTGGGCGACGATTCATCGACATTGGTATGCCTGAGATCGCTAACGATCCTCCACTAGCGACGGAACTGCTCACGGAGTTGGTGCGCAACGAACATGTGTGGGTCAGTGAAGTCGACGGCGATCAAGTGGTCGCCTACCTCATCGCGATCGAGGTTGATGATGACATCCACATCGACCAAGTCAGTGTTCGCACGGAATTCGAAGGAGCCGGAATCGGTGCCGCCCTGATCGATCTCGCCGCGACCTGGGGAAGGGGCATTGGCGCACGTCGGGCCACCCTTTTCACCTTCGAAGGGGTCGCCTGGAATGCGCCCTACTACCGGCGTCTCGGATTCACTTCGCTCGATGATTCAGCGATGGGCCCGGAACTACTTCAGATCTTCGATGCCGAACGTGCAACCGACCTTCATCATTGGAAGCGGGTCGCACTGGCTCGACCACTTACCCACAATCGGGTGCTCGATGCTTAAGGCGCCGTTGCGTCTTTAAACAGATGAACGCCGATGACCTCGTCTTGATCAGGCACGGTCTCAAAGACTGAGCGAGTGCCTTGCTTCATCACTCGATTCCATCGGCGCGGGTCGAACCTGGCAGGCTGCGTGGTTGCCAGGAATTCCGACAACGCCTCGACAAACATCTCAGGTTGTTCCGCGTGTGGGAAGTGACCGGCGTCTTTGAATACCTTCACCGCAGCGTGCGGCAGTGTTTGTTCGGCGGCATACGCGTGCGCGACCGGAATGACCGTGTCATCCTCACCCCAGATCACCAGTGTCGGGATGAACTCAGTGAGGTAGGCCCTGTCGTTCATTGTGACGATCTGACCACGCCAGTCGACGATCGCTCGCAAGACGTGACGGAAAGCTTCGCGCGCTGCCCTGCTGCCAAGGTCGTTGTAGACGATCGCAAGCTGTTCCAGGTCAGCGGTCATGGGCAGCCCAGACTTCTGGAGCAAGCGCAGCAGCGGCACGCCTAAGCGCCGCACGGGTTTAGAGGTGATCGCCGCAAGTGTCATGTTCGACCCGGCAACGGTGCACAGCGGAATCACGGGATTGACTTCTGGGCCGAGTCCACCGGTACCCACGAGCACGATCCGTTCGGTTCGTTGAGGGAATTGATACGCGAACTGCATGGCAATGCCGCCACCGAGGCTGTGACCGACGACGGTGACCTGCTCGACTCCAAGGACAGTCAGCAGGTCGCGCATGCCATTGGCGTATCCGCCGATGCTGTAGTCGGCTCGAGGTTTTGCAGACTGACCGTGCCCGAGCAGATCAGGGGCTATGACGGTGTGGGTCTTCGCAAGTTCTTCGGTGACAGGCAGCCAGGTCTCATGGCGTGATCCGATGCCGTGAATCAGTAGCAGCGCAGGACCCTTGCCCATTTTCAGGTATGCGCGGTCGTGTCCGTGAATCCGCACGGTCTGCACCTGCATACGTGGGGCTTGCGCCATCTGTTTGCCTCCAACCGTCGGTCAGCAACTCTTTGGACTCACTCGACCACTCACGAAACTCATGCGCAAGGTTGCCTCCACCAGTGTCGGTGTCGCGCGGCGACTCTCGACTATTGGAGCAAGTGAGCCACCTCACACGGTTACCGGGTATCCCTGACGGCATCTCAGATTGCCAAGGCAGGTGGTAAAAAGATGAGGTGATGCAAACAACAGAACGTCGCGCGAGCGTCGCTGTTGTTGCTGCAATTGCCACATTCGCGCTCTGTGCATGTTCGGTGGCAACCTCAAATGACGTCGACCGGCCATCGGGCACGGCTATCGATTCGCCGGCGTCAATTTCCTCCGCCACTGGGACCACAAACCCGCCCGCGTCACCTGTCAAGGTCACATGGGGAGACGGAAAGAACCCACCCGGCATGGCGCAAGGTAATCCCAACCCTGCAGGTTGGTACGAAGCAGCATTCGGTCCCCGAACAACCGATAAGGTGCTGTACCTGACGTATGACGACGGGCCGTACCCGGACACGACCAATCAGATTCTCAGACTCCTTGCGGCAAACGATGCGAAGGCAACGTTCTTCGTCCTCGGTCGCCAGGTTGACGCTTTTCCAGGGTACATAGACAAGATCATTGCCGCAGGTCACGCGCTGGGTAACCACACACAAGACCACGAGAATCTGGCGACCCACGGCCCTGGCACCATCCGCAAACAATTGACGCAAGTTCGCGAGGCAGTCGGACCCAAGCTGGGCGACTGTATGCGCCCACCTGGCGGCTTCATTGACGATCAAGCGGGCGCCGTGATCACAGGCATGGGGCTAGTGCCCGTGCTGTGGACTGGGCATGCTCAGGATTGGGCTCCGCCCTCAGTCAGCAAGATGGTCGACATGTTGAAGAAGGCCACGTCACCAGGGGCCGTCATTTTGTTGCACGACAGCATCGACAAGGCTAAGACGGTGGCGGCATCAGCCACGATGATTCCGTGGTGGAAGAAGCAGGGCTACCGCCTTGAAACGATCCCCGCCTGCAGAAAATGACAGCACTCGAACCGTAGGTGCGTATTCGACAAAGAGAAATCCCCGGCTCCTCGAAAGGAACCGGGGATTTCTGGGTTTTCAATCACAAATCCTTGGGTGACATCGCGCGAGATCAAACTCGGCAGTGTCGGAAGGACTGCGCAGACTTAGTTACGCAGGGCGAACCTGGTCTGCCTGTGGGCCCTTCTGACCCTGGGTGATCTCAAACTCGACTCGCTGGCCCTCGTCCAGGGTGCGGAATCCGTCAGTCGCGATGGCTGAGTAGTGAACGAACACGTCCGCTCCGCCGCCATCTTGCTCGATGAATCCGAATCCCTTTTCGGAGTTGAACCACTTAACTGTGCCTTGTGCCATTTTGCTTAATTCTCCTTATATGTGGCGAAGTGCCGAGAGACAGTCTGGCACGGATCAGGCGAAATTAGTGCAGCAGGCTCGCAAAAGTTTTGTTGCCCTTTGCGACGAGTTCGGCGGCAGCCGGTGAAATTCCACCCAAATCGTAGAAGCCGTGGATCATTCCTGCGGCCTCGATGAGCTCCACATTGACCCCTGCTGCGGCCAAAGCATCGGCGTAGGCCACGCCTTCATCGTGCAACGGGTCGTATTCGGCCGCCACCACGACTGCGGGCGGCAAACCCACAAGATCTGCGTGAATCGGAGATAAGTGGGGGTGTTCAACCGGTGCACCCTTTCCCGCGTACTGCATCCCAAACCACGCCATGTCATCGAGTGTGAGGAAATACCCCTCCGCAAGCTCGAACCGCGACGGATACGGGCCCTCGAACGAGAAATCGACGGCTGGATAGATGAGGAGTTGAGCACGGAAATTGCGACCAGCATCACGTGACCGGACAGCTGTGACTGCGGCCAGATTGCCCCCAGCGCTGTCGCCGGCCACCCCCACAGCTTGTGCGTCACCACCAAATCCGGTGATGTTTTCGAAGATCCAAGAACTTGCCGCAAAACAATCGTCCGTCGCGGCCGGCCACGGGTCCTCCGGTGCCAGTCGATATTCAATACTCACCACGACTGATTCGGTATCGCGGCACAATGCACGCGCCTGGTTGTCATGGGTATCGAGATCGCCAAGTACGTGCCCACCCCCGTGGATGAACAGAATCGTCGGCACCGGATCAATACCTCGCGCCGATTCCGGCCAGTACACCCGCGCCGCCAGCTCTCTCGTTGGCCCAGCGAACGTGGTGTCCTCAACGTTGCCAACAGGCACAACCCACTGCGGCTGACGCAAGCCCACCGTCAGCGTGCGGAACTGTTCACGTGCGTGCCGCGCTGTGCCCTCGCTCATCGGCGGCGCGTTCATCGCTGCCATCGCGCCCAGCAGCGCCTTGATTGTCGGATCTAGTGCCATAACGACAGGATGGCATAGCAGGGCGATCTGCCGGTCGTATGTGGTCCGTGGGCGAACCGTGCGTGTGCACAGTCTTCCTGTGGACTGGCGTCAGTTACGCATGACGGTCGAATTACGACCCGCTGCCTGCACCGGTCTTCTTGTTGGCAACGCAAAGCGAGAAGACGGCTCGAGTCTTTCCAGTGCAGATCTCGGAATAGCTCGGACCCTTGGCAGTCTGGCCAACGTTGACTTCCAGATATCCGCACTTCTTGCTACGCGCGGTGATGCCCCAACCGCTTCCGGCCTTCTTCCCTGTATAGG
>ERZ795062.1334-NODE-1334-length-17671-cov-9.516178_pt1 | contig 17671 bp, 13 predicted proteins | sample MGYA00375146_ERZ795062 | MGnify/ENA primary metagenome ERZ795062 (study PRJEB30191, sample SAMN05720281) | activated sludge metagenome | isolation source: Anaerobic digester | place: USA | collected 2015-07-16 ... | reverse complement strand
CGGAAGATGCCGCTAACCAATTGAATTTGTTCGACTTTTAACCGGACACTACTGTTCAGCGCCAGTGGTTCAAGATGTGGAACTGGTCTTGCAAGGGCAGGCCGGCTGCCTCCAGCGCGGCGATGGCGCGCACGATCTGCTCGTGGTTCATGGTGTGGCGCGGGTTGCCGTCGCGGAAGACGGCGAGCACGCCGGCGTGCGTTTCGGCCTGCCGCGCCAGTGCGAGGAAGTCGGCCACGTTGTGAGTCAGCAGGGTGCGCTCCAGGTCTTGCGCCTGGGCGAAGATGTGCGCGTCGGGCAGGCCGTTGCAGCCGAGTTCGGCCACGCTTTGCACGTCGTGCCCGGCTTGGCGCAGGGCATCGAGCAGGCGGCGGGCCTGGCTGTCTTCGTCCACCAGCAGCTTCATGCCGGTGCTTTTTCGGGGTCGATGCCCTCGGCCAGCAGGCGCTGACGCTCTTCATGGCCTTCGGCCTCGATCAGTGCGCGGTTGGCCTCGCACCAGGCCAGGGCTTCTTCAACGGCGGCCAGCGGCAGACTCCAGTTTTCTGCGGCTTCCTCGGTGCTTAGACCGCCTGCCTGGGCGTCGAGCCAGACGGTGCTGGCCAGCAGCTTGCGCCCCTTGATCCACAGCTGGCGGCGCCAGGGGTGTGGGCGCTCCACCAGCCATTGCCAGGTGGGTGGCAAGTTGGTTTCCAGCTCGGGGATGGCCAGGCGCGTGGCTTGCTGCGCGCTGCGCCCGACGAACAGGTGGTTGCCCTGGCGCACTTCGTTGACCAGCAGGGTGGTGACCTGGGCGGCGCGCAGCACCGTGTCCTTGACGCTGGAGGCGGACAGCGCGGTGCGCAGATTGGCCAGGATTTCGTCCTGCTCGGGCGTCAGATCGAAGTTGGCGCGCTTGGTGGCGATGGTGGACATGTGACGAGCCTCATTTCATAAATGCTCATATTATGAGTTAAATATGAGTTATTCGTTCGATCGAATGGCGTGCGACTCGTTTGTCGAGCTTCACCGCAGCGCCGCCGGCTGGCTGGGCACGCCGTCCGCAGGGTCTTCGTGGTCATCCTTGAACACGGCGGCATTCAGGCTTTCGAGCAGCTCATCGAGTCGCGCATCGCCGCCAAACAGCGCAGCGCCTCGGGCAGGCCGCCCATCAGGGTGAAGGGCGCAAAGGCGAAGTGATTGGGCGTGAATTCGTCCCACACGTCGGCGTTTTGGCGCAGCTGGCTGCCCATGGTGAGCAGCCAGCGCTGCTGCTCGGCGGTCAGGCCATCCTCGCGCGCCAGCAGCCAGGCCTCGAAGCGCGCGCCGACCGCGGCGCGGCGCCGCTCGGTGGCTTCGGGCAAGACCAGGTTGCCGTCTTCGTCGAGGGTGATCCAGGCGCGGGTGGCGGGGTCGATGTGGTCATCCACGTCCAGCGCCAGCAGGCGGCGCGGCTCGCTGCGCGGGCGGCGCGGGCGCTCCATCACCAAGCCGCCTTCGGCCAGGCTGTCGTCGTCGCCGTGGTGGTCGGTCACGCCGACGAAGTCGAACAGCGTGAACACGGGCTTGCCGCGCGCCTTGCGCGTGCCGCGCCCGCGCATTTGCTGGTACAGGATGGTCGAGCGCGTGAAGCGGGCAAAGACGAGGTTGACGACCTCGGGGCAGTCAAAGCCCGTGTCGAGCATGTTGACCGACACCAGGATCTGCGGAAACGCCTCTTTCTTGAAGCGCTTGATCTTGTCCATGCCGTCCACGCTGTCGCCCAGGCCGGTGCCGGAGACGACGTAGTCGGCAAAGCGCACCTCGGGCGCGGGCTTCTGGTCGGCAAACTCGGCGTCGAAGAGCTGCGCCAGGGTTTCGGCGTGGCGCTTGGTGACGGCGAAGACGATGGTCTTGCCGATCAGCGGCTTGCGCAGCACGCCGCGCGCGTCCAGGTAGCCGTGGGTCAGCACCTGGCGGTATTCGCGCACGATGGCGCGGTTGCGCTCGGGAATGGTGAACTTGCGCTCCAGCGCCGCCGGGTCGATGGTCAGGCTTTTGCGCTCGCCAAAGGCCTGTTCCAGCTCGGCGCGGGTGCTGGCGTCCATGGCCGTCCAGTCCAGTTCGTCACGCTGCACCTCGAAGCCGCCCTGGGCGGCGGTCTTGACGGTCTGGGCCTTGTAGATCTGGTAGGGCACGAGGGTGCCGTCACGGATGGCGTCCTTCATGCGATAGCTGAACGTGGGCTTGTCCACTTCGAAGAAGCGCAGCGTGTCGCGCACGAACAAGCCGTCCTCGGCATCACCCAGGTCGTCCAGGTTGGCCACGCAGGGGGTGGCCGTCAGGCCGATCTGTATGCCGTCGAAATGCCGCAGCACGCCGCTCCACTTGCCGTAGATGGAGCGGTGGCATTCGTCGGAGATCACCAGGTCGAAGTAGCCCGCCGAGTAGTCGCGGTAGATGCCCACCATGCTTTGCATGCGTGGTGATGGTGATGCGCTTCTCGTCCTGAAAGCGCCGCCCGGCGCGCAGCACGTAGGCGGGAATGTCGGGCACATGCTCGGCAAAGGCGTCTTCGGTCTGGCGCGCCAGCGGTATGCGATCGACCAGGAACAGCACACGGGTGAGGCGGCCGGCCTCGAAAAGGCGCTTGATGAGGGCGGCTGCGGTGCGGGTCTTGCCGGTGCCGGTGGCCATCTCGACCAGCAGCTTGCGCCGCCCGGCGGCCATCTCGCGGCACAGGGTGTCTACGCAGTCGATCTGGTAGTCGCGGCCCGCAATGCGCGGGTCTATGGGTACGGCCAGCGGGTCGCGCTGCACCTGGGCCGTGGCGGCGCGGCGCTCCAGGTCGGCCTGCGAGAAGAAGGTCTTGACGGGGCGCGGGAAGGCGTCGCGCTGCCATTCCCAGAAAGCGATTTCCTCGCCGTTGGCGAGAAAGATGTAGGGCACGCCCAGTTGGCGGGCATAGCCCCGGGCCTGCGCCTGGGCCTGCCCCGGGCTGATGGCGGCACGCTTGGCCTCGACCACGGCCAGGGCGCGGCCGTGGCGGTCGCACAGCACGTAGTCGGCGCGGCTGCCATCGGGCAGCACCACCTCGAAGCGGACGGCGCTGGTGTCGAGCACGTCCCAACCCTGGTTCTTGAGCTGGGTGTCGATCCGGACGCGCGAGAACGCTTCGTTGGTGGAGGCCATGAAGGGATTATCGGTGGGGGTATCGTGACCGGGCGGGCGTGGGCCACCGGCTTGCAGACCGCAGGCCTTCGTGGATTGATGTATTTTGATAGCTGCCCGCGCTTTGCCCATGCGGGCAAACCACCTGTCTGACCGAACTGTCTTGAACACCGCACCCACCACCCCCGCCGCGCAGCCGGTCGCTGCCCAGGCCCTGGTGCTCGGCCTGTCGCTGGCCCAGCTGGTGAGTTGGGGCAGCGCGCTGTATTCGTTCGCGCTCTTCGTGGCGCCGGTGGAGGCAGCGTTGGGCGCCACGCGCGCACAGACCTCGCTGGCCTACAGCCTGGCGCTGCTGGTCGAGGGGCTGGCGGCGTTCGCCGTGGGGCGCTGGATCGACGCCGGCCGCGAGCGCGTGGTGATGACCGGCGGTTCGCTGCTGCTGGGCCTGGCGCTGCTGGCGCAGGGCTGGGTCACCGGCCTAGCCGGGTTCTATGCCGTGTGGGCGCTGCTGGGCCTGGGCATGGCGGCCACGCTGTATGCGCCGGTGTTCGCGGTGGTGACGCGGCGCTTTCCGACGACGTTCCGGCGCGCCATCATCACGCTCACCTTTCTGGGCGGGCTGGCCAGCACGGTGTTCATCCCGCTGACCGACTGGCTGATTCGCCACTGGGATTGGCGCGTGGCCTCGTGGGTGCTGGGCGCGCTCAACCTGGGCTTGTGCGTGCCGCTGCACGCGGGGCTGTTGCGCGGCGCCCCGCGCCCCGCGCGGCGGGCGCCGTCGCCAGGAGATGCCGCGGCGCCGGGCGGCGGGCTGTCGGCGCAGTTGCGCGGGCCGGTGTTCTGGCGGCTGGGCGCCTTCATCGTGCTGCTGATGGCGGTGGTGGCGGCGCTGCCGCCGCACCTGGTGAGCCTGCTGCGCGAGAGCGGGCTGCCGCCGGCCTGGGCTGTGGCGCTGCCGGCCGGCATCGGGGTGCTGCAGGTGCTGGGGCGGTTGGCGCTGTACCTGGGCGAGCGGCGGCTGGACGTGCATGCCACCAACCGCTGGGCGCCGCTGCTGATCCCGCTGGCGCTGGCGGTGCTGCTGGCGGGCAGCGGGCACGGCTGGGCGGCGCTGCTGTTCACCCTGCTGTACGGCCTGGGCAATGGCATGCTGACCATCGTCAAGGGCACGGTGCTGGCGCAGTACGTGAGCGCGGCCCACGTGGGGGCGCTTAACGGCGCGCTGGGCCTGCCGCTGGCCCTGGTGCGGGCCACGGCGCCGCTGGGGGTGGGGCTGCTGTGGTCGCCGCGCTGGGGCTACGCCTGGGGCCTGGCGCTGTTGCTGGCGCTGGCCGCGCTGGGGGTGGCAATGCTGTGGGGTGCGCAGCGGCGCGCCCTGGCCGGGGCGGCGCCTGCTGCGTGAGGCGGGGGCGGGTTCAGCCCTTCTTGCTGACCATGCCGTAGATCCACAGCACGAGGATGGCGCCGACCACCGAGGCGATCCAGCCGGCGGGTGTGCCGGGGGCGTACAGGCCGACGGCGGCGCCGCCGTAGCTGGCCACCAGCGAGCCGGCGATGCCCAGCAGCGTGGTCATGATGAGGCCCAGCTTCTGGTCGCCCGGCATGATGGCGCGTGCGATCAGACCGACGATGAAGCCGACGACGATGGTGGCGAGGATGCCCATGGTGTGTTTCCTTCCCTGGTGGACGAAGCGGTAAAGGTCGGCACTGTACGCCGGAATTTGGCGCGGGGCGCGGGCGCGCGGTGAGCGGCCGGCGGGAAGCGGCAGGAATCGACAGCCGTGTGCGCTCAGAGGCTGAGAATAAATTGGCCGTGCAGAGCGGGCATGGGAAATGAATTCTCAGCCTCTCAGGGCACGGCGGCGTCCTGCTCGATGGCCTCGATCTCGCCCGACAGGCGCAGCCAGTCGTCTTCCAGCGCGTGCAGCTCGTCGCTCAGCGCCTTCAGCCGGCGGCCGGCCTCGGCGATCTCGGACGGGGGCAGTGCGGTGGCCAGCTGCTGCTCCAGCGCGGCGCGCTCGTCGCCCAGGGCCTGCATGCGCTGCTCGGCCTGCGCCAGCGCGCGCTTGAGGGGCCGGGTCCTGTCGGCCAGTTGCTGGCGGCGCTGCGCCTGCAGGCGGCGCTGCTCGGCGGGGTTGATCGTGGCCTCGGGCGGTCTTGGGGTGCTGGCGTTTTGCGGGTCTGCGCCGGCAGCCATGGGTTCGGTGGTGCGCGCGGCGGCCTGTTCGCGCAGGCGGCGCGCTTCGTCGAGCAGGTGGCGCTGGTAGTCCTCCAGGTCGCCGTCAAAGGGCGCCACGCCGCCGCGCGACACCAGCCAGAACTCATCGCACACGCTGCGCAGCAGGGCGCGGTCGTGGCTGACCAGCATCAGCGTGCCTTCGAACTCGTTGAGCGCCACGGCCAGCGCCTCGCGCGTGGCCAGGTCCAGGTGGTTGGTGGGCTCGTCCAGCAGCAGCAGGTTGGGGCGTTGCCAGACGATCATGGCCAGCACCAGGCGGGCCTTTTCGCCGCCGCTGAACTGGCCCACGGGCTGGCCGACCATGTCGCCGGGAAAGCTGAAGCTGCCCAGGTAGTTGCGCAGTTGCTGCTCGCGTGCGTCCTCGGTGTTTTCGCGCCCGGTCTGGCGCGCCAGCCGCACCATGTGCTCCAGCGGCGTGCTGCCGGGGTGCAGCACGTCCAGCTCCTGCTGGGCGAAGTAGCCGATGGCCAGGCCCTTGCCCTCGGTCACGCTGCCGGCCAGCGGCGCCATCTCGCGCGCGATGGTCTTGACCAGGGTGGATTTGCCCTGCCCGTTGGCGCCCAGGATGCCGATGCGCTGGCCGGCCATCACGGTGCGGCTGACGCCCTGCAGGATCACGCGGTCGCCGGCGCGGATGCCGGGCGGCAGCTCGCCGCGCGCGGCCTGCTCGGCCAGCACGGTGGCGCTGGTGGCGTAGGCCGGACGGTCCGATGCTGTTGCGTCCGATAGGGCGCCAGCGCTTGCTGAGCCTTCGCCAGCAGCTTGCATATCGATAGCATCGGCGCGGTAGCCGAAGGCCGCGTCGCGGATCGCCAGCATGGGGTTGGGCAGGCTTTGCGGCTCCTTGAACTCGAACTGGAACTCGGCGTCGGCCAGCACCGGGGCGATCTTTTCCATGCGCTCCAGCGCCTTGACGCGGCTTTGCGCCTGCTTGGCCTTGGTGGCCTTGGCCTTGAAGCGGTCGATGAATTTCTGCAGGTGGGCGATCTTGTCCTGCTGCTTGGCGTAGGCCGCCTGCTGCAGGCTGAGCTGCTGGGCGCGCAAGTCCTCGAAGGCGCTGTAGTTGCCGCCGTAGCGCGTGAGCTTGCCGCCTTCGATGTGCAGCGTGACGCGCGTCACCGCATCCAGAAAGTCGCGGTCGTGGCTGATGACGATCAGCGTGCCGGGGTAGCGCGCCAGCCAGCCTTCCAGCCAGACCAGGGCGTCCAGATCCAGGTGGTTGGTGGGTTCGTCCAGCAGCAGCAGGTCGCTGGGCGCCATCAGCGCGCGCGCCAGCTGCAGGCGCATGCGCCAGCCACCCGAGAAGCTGTCCACCGCCTGGTCGAGCTGCGCCACCTGAAAGCCCAGCCCCAGGATCAGCGCCTCGGCGCGCGCGCGGGCGTCGTGGGCGCCGGCGTCGTGCAGGTCGCTGTGGGCCTGGGCGATGGCCATGCCGTCGTGCGCATGCTCGGCTTTCGATAGCTGCTCGCGCAGGTGGGACAAGCGCTCGTCGCCCGCCAGCACGAAGTCGGTGGCGGCCTCGGCGGTCTCGGGCATGTGCTGCGCGACCTGTCCCAGGCGCCAGCCGGCGGGCATCGAGAAGTCGCCGCCGTCCTCGTGCAGCGTGCCGTTGAGCAGCGCGAACAGGGTCGACTTGCCGGCGCCGTTGCGGCCCACCAGGCCGACCTTTTCGCCCGGGTGAATGGTGACGCTGGCGCCGTCGAGCAGCACTTTGGCGCCGCGGCGCAGGGTGACGTGGTTCAGCTGGATCATGCGGTGAGCGCCTCGCGGGTCAGCAGCAGCACCTGATCGCCACCGGCGCTGGTGTCCAGCCAGACCGGGTTCAGGCGCGGGAAGGCGGCGTCGAAGTGGGCGCGCTCGTGGCCGATCTCCAGCACCAGCACGGCGCCTTCGGCCATGTGCGCGGGGGCGTCGCGCAGCAGGGCGCGCACGAAGTCCATGCCGTCGGCGCCGCCGGCCAGCGCCAGCGCGGGCTCGGCGCGGTATTCGGGCGGGAGCAGGGCCATGCTGGCGGCGTTGACGTAGGGCGGGTTGCACAGGATCAGCTCGTACGGGCCGGGGCAGGCGGCCAGGCCGTCGCTTTCGATCAGGGTGATGCGCGCTTGCAGGCCGTGGCGTTCGACGTTGATGCGCGCCACCGCCAGCGCGTCGGCGCTCAGGTCGGCGGCGGCGACCCGCACGACGGGCCAGGCCAGCGCCGCCAGCACGGCCAGGCTGCCGTTGCCGGTGCACAGGTCGAGCACCCGGCTGGTGCGCTCGGACAGCCAGGGGTCGATGCCGCCGTCGGCGATGAGCTCGGCGATCAGGCTGCGCGGCACGATGGCGCGCGCGTCGACGTGGAACGGCACGCCCTGCAGCCAGGCCTGCCCGATCAGGTAGGCCAGCGGCTGGCGGGTGTCGATGCGTGCTTTTAAAAGTGTAGCTGCCTGCGCTTGCCCGGCGGGCGTCACGGGCTGATTTCCTTCTGGATCGCTGAAGTCGGTGTCCAGCGGCAGGCCGAGCGCGTGCAGCACCAGCCAGGCGGCTTCGTCGTGGGCGTTGGTGGTGCCGTGGCCGAAGGCGACGCCGGCCTGGCGCAGCTGGCGTTCGGTGTCGGCGATGAGTTGGGCGAGGGTGGTCATGCCAGGGTGGGCCGGCGCGTGCCGGCCGGCGGGGAGGGGATGGCGGGCGCCCGCGGCGCGGGGTTCAGGCCTGCGCGGCCAGTTGTTCCAGCACGCGGCGGTAGATGTTCTTCAGTGGCTCCAGCTCGGCCAGGGCGATGTGTTCGTCGATCTGGTGGATGCTGGCGTTGGGCGGGCCCAGCTCGATCACCTGCGGGCAGATGCGGGCCAGAAAGCGCCCGTCGCTGGTGCCGCCGGTGGTGGACAGCTCGGGCAGCAGGCCGGTTTCGGCGTGGATGGCGGCCTGCACGGCGTCCAGCAGGCTGCCGGGCGGGGTGAGAAAGGGCTCGGCGCCCAGCGTCCAGTCGAGCGTGTAGTCCAGCCCGTGGCGCTGCAGCACGGCCTGCAGCCGCGCCTGCAAATCCTCGGGCGTGGAGGCGGTGCCGAAGCGGAAGTTGAAGTCCACCACCGCCTCGCCCGGGATCACGTTGCCGGCGCCGGTGCCGGCGTGCAGGTTGCTGACCTGCCAGCCGGTGGGCTGGAAGTGGGCGTTGCCGGCGTCCCATTCGGTGGCGGCCAGCTCGGCCAGCGCCGGCGCCAGCTGGTGGATGGGGTTGCGCGCCAGCTGCGGGTAGGCCACGTGGCCCTGCACGCCGCGCACCACCAGCCGGCCGCTGAGCGAGCCACGGCGGCCGTTCTTGACCATGTCGCCGGTGCGCTGCCTGGCCGTCGGCTCGCCGACGAGGCAGGCGTGCAGCGGCTCGCCGCGCGCGGCCAGCCAGTCGCATACCACGCGGGTGCCGTCGAGGGCGCGGCTTTCCTCGTCGCTGGTCAGCAGCAGGGCGATGGCCAGCGGCGCGTCGGGCTGGGCGGCGACGAACTCCTCGACGGCCACCACGAAGGCGGCGATGGAGCTCTTCATGTCACTGGCGCCGCGCCCGTACAGGCGGCCCTCGCGCTCGGTGGGGGTGAAGGGCGGGCTGCGCCAGGCCTCGGCCGGGCCGGGCGGCACGACGTCGACATGGCCGGCGAATACCATGGTTTTGATAGCTTGTGGCGCTCGCCCCGCCTGCGCTGGAACCCGTTTGGACCACAGGTTGCGCACGCGCCAGTCGGCCGGGCCGCTGTCGATGACGTGGGGCTCGAAGCCCAGCGGCGCCAGGCGCTCGGCGATCAGGTCGATGCAGCCGCCGTGCGCGGGCGTGACGGAGGGACGGGCGATCAGGGCTTCGGCCAGGCGGCGCGTGGCGGTCATGTGGGGCGGGCGGGGGCCGTGCGGTGGGTCATGCAGGCCCGCATTCTTTCATGCCCGGCGCCCACCGGCGCGGGCGGTGCGTCAGGCGTCGCCGATGCGCGAGTCGGAAAAGCTGCCGACCTTGGAGTCCTGAAAACCCGTCTCGCGGTAGCCACTCTGGTCGAAGCCGGTCTTGCCGAAGCCGCTGCGGCTGAAGCCGGCGCGGCCATAGCCGCTGGGGCGCACGTCCAGCGTGATGTCGGTGAAGGACGGCTCGTCGCTGGCGCGCTCTTCCTCTTCCTGCGGCTTGCGGGTGAACTGGCGTCCGACTTCGTTTTGCAGGCGCCACATCAGGTTGGTGGGCGAATCGGCGTTGGCCAGGCCTTCCTTGCGGTCGATGCGGTTTTCCAGGATCAGGCGCGCCAGATCCTGCTCGAAGGTCTGCGAGCCTTCGGCGATGGCGTTGTCCATGGCTTCCTTGACGCCGGAGAAGTCGCTCTTCTCGATCAAGTCGGCCACCAGCTTGGTGTTGAGCAGCACCTCGACCGCCGGCACCCGCTGGCCGTCCACGGTGCGGATCAGGCGCTGCGAGACGATGGACTTGAGCGCCGCCGCCAGGTCGCCCAGCAGGGTGGGGCGCACTTCGACCGGGTAGAACGACAGCACGCGGTTGAGCGCCTGGTAGCTGTTGTTGGCGTGCAGCGTGGCCAGGCACAGGTGGCCCGACTGGGCGTAGGCGATGGCGGCGGTCATGGTCTCGCGGTCACGAATCTCGCCGATCATGATCACGTCGGGCGCCTGGCGCAGCGCGTTCTTCAGGCCGATCTGCAGCGCCGAGGTGTCGGTGCCCACCTCGCGCTGGTTGATCAGCGACTTGCGGTTGGTGAACACGTATTCGATCGGGTCCTCGATGGTCAGGATGTGGCCGGTGGCGTTGCGGTTGCGGTGGTCCAGCATCGACGCCAGGGTGGTCGACTTGCCGTTGCCGGTGGCCCCCACCATCAGCACCAGGCCGCGCTTTTCCATCACCAGGTGCTTGAGGATGCTGGGCAGGTTGAGCGATTCGATGTCCGGGATCTCGGGGCTGATGAAGCGGATCACCGCCGCATAGGTGCCGCGCTGGCGCATGGCCGAGAGGCGGAAGTTGCCCACGCCGTAGATCGGGATCGCCATGTTGAGCTCGCCCGTCTCCTTCAGCTCCTCGATGCGGTTGGGCGGCACCACGTCCATCAGCAGGTTCAGCGTCGCCTCGGGCGGCAGCAGCTGGTTGTTGATGGGCATGCTCACGCCGTTGATCTTGATGGTGGCCGGCGCGTGCGCCGACAGGTACACGTCCGAGGCCTTCTTCTCGGCCATCAGGTGCAGGATGCGGTCCATCATGGTGGTGGGGGCGACGGGCTTGGGCATGGGCGTGGGGCGGTGAGGCAGGGTGGGCAGCCGATCGCGCGGCGCGGCGGGGGCGGTGGCCTCGCCGCGTCTGGCGATAAGCCAAACGATTTCATTGTAGGGACCCACGCGCGGCGCGGGCACCGGCGTGTGTTCACTATGTCACGTTTGGCGCCACGCCTTGCGGCGGGGGCTGGGCCGCCCCAGGGCCGGCCGCGGCCCGGGGCCGGCTGGTTTGGTGAGGTCCGCGCGGCGGGTGGGCGCACCGGCCGGGCGGCATCGTCGGCAGGGCGTTTGGCGGTGGGGCCGCGGCGCGCAGGTTCTGGATTTCCCTAGGTTGCAGGGGATTGCATCGCGCCGAGTTTCAATTTGTAATGTACCGCATTATGCTTACATTCATCAGTGGCTTGGCGATGATCTACACCAAATCCGAAACGGGGCTGCACGCCATCAGGGACCGACACGCCGTGGACATCACGCGGGCGCAGCGGTCGGCGCTGATCCTGTTCGACGGCAAGCGCAGTCTGCGCGAGGTGCTGGACGCGACGGCATCGCTGGGTGTCACCGCCTCCGACGTGGAGGTGCTGGTGGCCAGCGGCCTGCTGCAGCCATCGGCTGCCGTGCCGGGCGCCGCGCGGTTGGAGGGCAGCGCCGCCGCGCCGCAGACGGCGGCGCGCCCGGACGACGCGGCCGTCCCCCTGAGCGAGGAAGAGCGCGTGCGCCGCTACCGCGTGGCCTACCCCCTGGCCACCCAGCTGACGGCCAAGCTGGGGCTCAAGGGCTTCACCCTGAACCTGGCGGTGGAGTCGGCGCAGGGCTTCGACGGCCTGGTCGAGCTGCTGCCGCGCCTGCGCAGCGCACTCGGTGATGAGGGCGTGCGGCCACTGCAGGCGGTGCTGCACGGGCGCTGAGGGCGTCGCCGGGACGGCGTGCGGGCGCAGGCGCCGTCGCTGGGCCGCGGAGTTTACTCAAAATCCGGTTTCTGCGCCCGCCAGCCGTGCGCAGGCAGCTATTGATTCAGGAGTGATTCGTGTCGGCTGCCCAGGCGCGGCCGGCCCGGTGATGGCGCTGGCGCGCGCTATCATTGCCGGTTCACGTGTTTCACCCTCGGCCCGCGGGCCCGTCTTGCGCCAGTGCGTCTCAATTCCATCAAGCTGTCGGGCTTCAAGTCCTTCGCCGAACCCACCAACTTCCTGCTGCCCGGCCAACTGGTCGGCGTGGTGGGGCCCAACGGCTGCGGCAAGTCCAACATCATGGACGCCGTGCGCTGGGTGCTGGGCGAATCCAAGGCGTCCGAGCTGCGCGGCGAGTCGATGCAGGACGTCATCTTCAACGGCACCACCACGCGCAAGCCGGCCTCGCGCGCCTCGGTCGAGCTGGTGTTCGACAACGGCGACCACCGCGCCGGCGGCCAGTGGAGCCAGTTCACCGAGATCTCGGTCAAGCGGGTGCTCACGCGCGACGGCACCAGCAGCTACTACATCAACAACCAGCCGGTGCGCCGGCGCGACGTGCAGGACGTGTTCCTGGGCACGGGCCTGGGGCCGCGCGCCTACGCCATCATCGGCCAGGGCACCATCAGCCGCATCATCGAAAGCCGGCCGGAGGAACTGCGCCTGTTCCTGGAAGAAGCCGCCGGCGTCAGCAAATACAAGGAGCGCCGCCGCGAGACCGAAAACCGCCTGCACGACACGCGCGAGAACCTCACCCGGGTGGATGACATCCTGCGCGAGCTGGGCAGCAACCTCGACAAGCTGGAAAAGCAGGCCGAGGTGGCCCAGCAGTACCAGGGCCTGCAAACGTCGGCCCAGCTCAGGCAGAACCAGCTGTGGTTCCTCAAGCGCGCCGAGGCCGACGAAGGCCAGGGCCGGCTCAAGCAGGACACGGAAAAAGCCGTCAACGACCTGCAGGCGCGCCTGGCCGACCTGCGCCACGTCGAGGCCGAGCTGGAGACCATCCGCCAGGCGCACTACGCCGCCGGCGACCAGGTCAACCAGGCGCAGGGCCTGCTGTACGAGGCCAGCGCCGAGGTCGGCCGGCTGGAGGCCGAGATCCGCTTCGTCGTCGAAGGCCGCCAGCGCGCCGAAAACCGCCTGGTGCAGCTCAAGGAGCAGCTGGCCCAGTGGGCCGAGCGCCGCGGCCAGGCCGAGGCCGACATCGAACAGCTGGCCGCCCAGGGCGTCGACGCCGAGGACCGGGCCATCACCCTGGCGGCCCAGCTCGAAGAGCAGCAGTACACCTTGCCCGACCTGCAGGAGGCGCTGCGCGCCGCCCAGGCCGGCGCCGCCGAGCAGCGCACGGCCGTGACCCAGGTGCAGCAGCAGATCCAGGTGCTGGCGGCCGAACAGCGCGGCATCGAGGAGCAGTCGCGCCAGTTGCAGGCGCGGCGCGAACGCCTGGCCGCCGACCGCAACGCACTGGCCGCGCCGGACGATCAGCGCCTGCACAACTTGCAGCAGCAGCTGGCGGCGGCGCAGGAAATCGCCGAAATCGCCCAGGCCCGCCTGGGCGAGCTGCAGGACAGCGTGCCGCGACTGGACGACGAGCGCCGCCAGGCGCAGCAGGCGGTCAACAGTGAATCGGCGCGCCAGGCCGACTTGTCGGCGCGGCTGGACGCCCTGCGCGCGCTGCAGGACAAGCTCAAGACCGACGGCAAGCTGCAACCCTGGCTGCGCAAGCACGGCCTGGATGGCCTGCAGGGCCTGTGGAGCCGCCTGCACATCGAACCGGGCTGGGAAGCGGCGCTGGAATCGGCGCTGCGCGAGCGCATGGCGGCGCTCGAAGTCAGCCGCCTGGACATGGTGCGCGCCTTCGCGCAGGACGCGCCGCCGGCCAAGCTGGCCTTCTACAGCCCGCCCGCCGCCGCGCTGCCCGATGCCGCCGGCGGCCTGCCGCGCCTGGCCGATCTGCTGCGCCTGCACGACGCCGGCCAGAAGGCGCTGCTGGCCGACTGGCTGGCCGGTTGCTACACCGCCGACAGCCTGGAAGCCGCGCTGGCCCAGCGCGGTCAGCTCAAGCCGGGCGAGACGATCTACGTCGCCAGCGGCCACGCCGTTGGCGCGCACGGCGTCAGCTTCTACGCCCCCGATTCAGAGCAGGCCGGCCTGCTGGCGCGGGCGCAGGAAATCGAGAACCTGGACAAGCAGTTGCGCGCCCAGCAGCTCATCGGTGACGAGGCGCGCAGCACCCTGGTGCGCGCCGAAGCCGCCTACAGCGCCGCCGCCGAGCAACTGGCCGGCAGCCGCCGCGAGGCCGCCGAGGCGCAGCAGCGCGCGCACGATCTGCAGGTGGAAACCCTTCGCCTGAGCCAGCTGGCCGAGCAGACGCGGGCGCGCAGCCAGCAGATCAGCGGTGACCTGGCCGAGGTCGATGCCGGCCTGGAGGCGCTGGCCGAGCGCCGCGTGACCGCCGAGGCGCGCTTCGAAGAGCTGGACATGCAGCTGGCCGACACGCAGGAGCGCCATGCCGGGCTGGACGAGCGGGTGATCGAGGCCGAGCAGCGTCTGAACCAGGCGCGTGAGCAGCAGCGCACGCTGGAGCGCGAGCTGCAGGAAGCGCAGTTCACCCAGCGCAGTCTGCAGGCGCGCCGCGAGGAGCTGACGCGCGCCATCGACACCGCCGCGCAACAGACCGCGGCCATCGAGGCCGATCAGCAGCGCGCGGCCGAGGAGCTGGGCCGCCTGACCGACGCCGCCGCCCAGGCCGGGCTGCAAAGCGCGCTGGGCCTGAAGCTGGAGCGCGAGAAGGCACTGGCCGCGCAGCGCAGCAGCTACGACGACCTGACCGCGCGCCTGCGCGCCAGCGACGAGCGCCGCCTGCAGCTGGAGCGCGAGCTGGAGCCGCTGCGCCAGCGCATCACCGAGCTGCAGCTCAAGGAACAGGCCGCGCGCCTGGGCACCGAGCAGTACAGCCAGCTGCTGGCCGATGCCGAGGCCGACCTGGAGGCGGTGGCCCGCTCGATCGAGGAAGGCCATGTGCGCCTGGCCGGCCTGCAGGGCGAGATCGACCGCCTGCACCGCGATATTCAGGCGCTGGGCGCGGTCAACCTGGCGGCGCTGGACGAGCTGACGACGGCGCGGGAGCGCAAGCAGTTCCTGGACGCGCAGTCGGCCGACCTGACCGAGGCCATGACCACGCTGGAGGACGCCATCAAGAAGATCGACGCCGAAACGCGCGAGCTGCTGGGCGGCACCTTCAACACCGTCAACGAGCACTTCGGCCGCATGTTCCCCGAGCTGTTCGGCGGCGGCAAGGCCCGGCTGATGATGACCGGCGAGGAAATCCTCGACTCCGGCGTGCAGGTCATGGCCCAGCCGCCGGGCAAGAAGAACCAGACCATCCACCTGCTGTCGGGCGGCGAGAAGGCGCTGACGGCCATCGCGCTGGTGTTCGCCATCTTCCAGCTCAACCCGGCGCCGTTCTGCCTGCTGGACGAGGTGGACGCGCCGCTGGACGACGCCAACACCGAGCGCTACGCCAAGCTGGTCACCAAGATGAGCGGGCAGGGCACGCAGTTCCTGTTCATCAGCCACAACAAGATCGCCATGGAGATGGCCGAGCAGCTGATTGGCGTCACCATGCAGGAGCAGGGTGTGTCGCGCATCGTGGCGGTCGACATGGAGAGCGCCGTAGGGATGGCGCAGGCATGAGCGCCCCCCTGAATCGGCCCGCGGCCGCCGTCCCCCCGGTGGGACCACGCCAGTGCCCGCTGAAGATGAGGGCACGGCGTTCGCTGGCGTGGCCTGCTTGGCGGCCACTTGATCGACGTGGCATGGCCGACGTCCGCGGCACCCAAGGAGCTTTGCGACCATGAGTTCTCTGCAAGTGGGCCTGGCGGTGGCCGGTGGCCTGATCCTGGGCGGGGTGATCGCCTACAACACCTGGAACGCACGCCGCCACGAGCCGCGCCAGGCGCAGCCCGAGGCGCCCGCGCCCACCGAGCGGGTCGAGCCCGGGCTGGACGAGGCCATGGCCGCGCCCGAGCGGGTCGAGCCCGGGTTCGACGCCGACGCCGCCCTGCCGCCGCTGGGGCCCCTGCCCACGCCCGACAGGCGCCCGCGCCTGGACGCGCTGATCGACGTCATCGCCCCCATCGCCCTGGACGGCCGGGTGGTGTCGGGCGACGCCCTGCTGGCGGCGCTGCCGGCCACCCGCCGCGTGGGCAGCAAGCCGTTCGCGGTCGAAGGGCAGAACGACGCCAGCGGCGAGTGGGAATACCCGGTCGCAGGCCAGCGCTACAACGCCGTGCAGGCCGGCGTGCAGCTGGCCAACCGCACCGGGGCGCTCAACGAAATCGAGTTCTCCGAATTCGTCATGAAGGCGCAGCACTTCGCCGATACCGTGGGCGGCGCGCCCGAATTTCCCGACATGCTGCACGAGGTCGCGCGTGCGCGCGAGCTCGACCAGTTCGCCAGCGCGCACGACGCGCAGCTGGGCTTCACCCTGCGCGCGCGCGGCGCCGCCTGGAGCCCCGGCTTCGTGCAGCAGCAGGCGGCGCGGCAGGGCTTCGTGGCCGGCGCCATCCCCGGGCGCATGGTGCTGCCCTCGTCCGAGCCCGGCCTGCCGCCGCTGCTGGATTTGAGCTTCGACGCCCAGGCCGCGCTGTCGGAGGACGTGGCGCATTCGGCCATCAGCGCGCTGACGCTCAACCTGGACGTGCCGCAGGTGCACCGCGCCGAGCGCCCGTTCGAGCGCCTGCGCGACGCCGCCTTCGCGCTGGCCGAAGCCATGGACGGCCTGATCACCGACGACGCCGGCCAGCCGCTGCGGCCCGAGCTGATCAACGGCATCGGCGGCGACCTGGAGCGCCTGTACGACACCCTGGAGCAGCACGACCTGGCCGCTGGCTCGGCGCAGGCGCGGCGCCTGTTCAGCTGATCGTTTCCTACCCATTTCGGCTACAGCGCTTGTCCGGAAAGCGCCAACAGCTATGAATACAGAAGCAGACCCGAGCCGCCGCGCTGCCGAGCTGCGCGCCCGGCTGCAGCGCGCCGCGCACCAGTACTACACGCTCGACGCGCCCGAGCTGCCCGACGCCGAATACGACCGGCTGTTCCAGCAGCTGCAGGCCATCGAGGCCGCCCACCCCGAGCTGCGCACGCCCGATTCGCCCACCCAGCGCGTCGGCGGCGCCATCCTGGACAGCCTGGCGCCGGTGCGCCATGCCGTGCCCATGCTCAGCATCCGCACCGAGACCGACACCACGGCGCAGGGCGCCCGGACCTTCGACCAGCGGGTGCGCGACTACCTGGCCAGCGAACAGCGGCGCACCCAGCTCAAGCCCGGTGACGAGCGCTTTCGCGCCGAGCCGCTGGGCCCCGCGGCGCAGGCGGTGCTGGCCGGCGCGCCAGTCGATTACGTGGCCGAGCCCAAGTTCGACGGTCTGGCCATGAGCCTGCGCTACGAGCATGGCGTGCTGGTGCAGGCCGCCACGCGAGGCGACGGCGAGACCGGCGAGGACGTGACCCACAACGTGCGCACCATCGGCCAGATTCCGCTGCGCCTGCATGGCGCCGCGCCGCCGGTGCTGGAGGTGCGCGGCGAGGTCTACATGCGCCGCGACGACTTCGAGCGCCTGAACGAGACCATGCGCCAGCGCATGGCCGCCGGCGACAAGGCGGCGCGCACCTTCGTCAACCCGCGCAACACGGCGGCCGGGGCGGTGCGCCAGCTCGATCCGGCGCTGGCGGCCGAGCGACCGCTGAGCTTCTTCGCCTACGGCCTGGGCGAAGTCACCCCGGCGCAGGACGGCGGCCCGCGGTTCGACACCCACTGGGCCGTGCTGCAGGCGCTGATAGCATGGGGTTTTCCGGTCTCGGCGCTGGCCAGGCAAGCGCGAGACGCTTCTGAATTGATAGCGTATCACGCCCACGTCGCCGCCCAGCGCGACGGCCTGCCGTTCGACATCGACGGCGTGGTCTACAAGGTCGACGCGCTGGCGCTGCAGCGCGAGCTTGGCTTCGTCACCCGCGAGCCGCGCTGGGCCGTGGCGCACAAATACCCGGCGCAGGAGCAGCTGACCACGGTGGAGGCGATCGACGTGCAGGTCGGCCGCACCGGCAAGCTGACGCCGGTGGCCAAGCT
>ERZ795062.1332-NODE-1332-length-17679-cov-5.380163_pt1 | contig 17679 bp, 16 predicted proteins | sample MGYA00375146_ERZ795062 | MGnify/ENA primary metagenome ERZ795062 (study PRJEB30191, sample SAMN05720281) | activated sludge metagenome | isolation source: Anaerobic digester | place: USA | collected 2015-07-16 ... | reverse complement strand
ACCCCGATCTGCTGGACAATCTGTTCAACCGGACACACCAGAAGACCGGCGCGCAGCCGCAGGCGCTGGCGGGTTCTGTCGCCGCCTACGCCCAGCTGCAGCTGGTCCCGGACCGGGCGCGGCAGCAGTTCATCCTGAAGCGCATCGCCCACAAGCACGCGTCGCTGGGCATCACCCGCGATCAGTACCAGATCGTCCACAAGTACCTGTTCGAAGCCATCGTCGATGTTCTCGGCGAGGCGGTGACACCGGAGGTGGCCGAGGCCTGGGACGCCCTGTACTGGCAGATGGCCGACGCGCTGATCACCGAGGAGAACCACCTGTACCAGCAGGCCGGCGTGGCACCCGGCGACGTGTGGCGTGATGTGGTGGTCACCGGGCGGCAGTACCAGTCCCCCGACACCATCTCGCTGACCATCGCCGCCACCGACGGCTCACCGTTGCCGTCTTTCCATGCCGGACAGTATATTTCGGTGCAGGTTCCACTCGCCGACGGTGCCCGCCAGATCCGCCAGTACTCACTCACCGGGGCCACCGACCGGCCGGACTGGCAGATCAGCATCAAGAACGTCGGCGAGGTGTCCGGGTTCCTGCACGAGCAGGTCTTCGAGGGCGACACCCTGCACGTGAGCACCCCGTTCGGCGACCTGGTGGTCCCCGACGACGGAACACCGCTGCTGATCGCCTCGGCGGGCATCGGCTGCACCCCGGCGATCGGTGTGCTCACCGCGCTTGCCGCCCAGCAGGATTCACGGCACATCACCGTTCTGCACGCCGATCGCTCCCGCGCGCGCCAGCCGCACCGCGGACAATTGGCCGCCCTCGTCGAGCAGCTGCCGAACGCACAGCTGACCCAGTGGTACGAGGAGGGCCACGTCCCCGGTGCCTCCGATCGGGTGCGCACCGGCTTCATGAACCTGGAAGGGGTTGATCTGCAAGATGATTCGCATGCACTACTGTGCGGTCCGGCCGAGTTCCTCAGCGCGATCCGGGCACAGCTGATCGACCGTGGCATTCCGGAGAACCAGATCCACTACGAGACCTTCGGTCCCGAACTGGTTCGCGTCGGGGCGGCATGATGTCCGGCGCCCAGGCACTGGCCGTGGCCGTCACCTTCGTGTGGCTGGGCATGGTGTGCGCGATCTCGTTCATCGAGGCCCCGCTGAAGTTCCGGGCGCCGGGAATTACGATTCCACTCGGATTGGGCATCGGGCGCTTGGTGTTTCGCGCGCTCAATAGTGTCGAGACGGTTTGGGCGGTGGTTTTGATCATCACGCTGGCCGTCGGCTCGTTCGCCGACACCGGCATCGTGGTGGCGCTGGCCGTGGCGGTGGCCGCACTCGCCGCCCAGATCATCGGGGTCCGGCCCGTACTGACCAAACGCTCGGATGCGATCCTCGCCGGCGGCGACCACTCACACCGCAGCAAGATCCACTTCGTCTACGTGGGTCTCGAACTGGTCAAAGTGCCCGCCCTGATCGCGCTCGGGATCCTGATGCTGCAGGCCTGATCGATCGGATCTCGACGACGCCGTCGGGGTCGCCCACACGGCGATCCCGACGGCGTTTCGTCGTCCGCAGCCGGTGGGCACATCGTGCGTCGCCGCGTCCAGACAACTGACAGTTGCGGCCAAGGGGACGGGCAGGTTCGGTTCCTACAGTCATCGGTGTCGGCGACGAAGCCGGCGCGACGAAAGGAAATCGATGCCGAATCATGGTGCCCCCCCCGAAGAACCGTTCGCGCGGAAACACTACCCGCCGCCGCCGTGTGCGTCGGTGGAATCCGGCACAGCGGCGCTGGGACTGGGTCTGGCAGTGATACCGGCCCACTGAATCCCCTCATTTCTCGCGCCCGGGACCGCACCGTGGTCCCGGGCGCGAAATGTGTCCGCACACCGAACGCCGGACACCGCGTCTCCCTTGAAAGCAGCCATGCACGACGACCAGCCCGCCAACAGCCAGGCCCCCACCATGCGCACGCTGTGGCGGCGGCTGCGCGCCGCCACAGCGGGCGAGGGCAGGTGCTACCTCGGCGCGGGAGTGTTGCTGCTGTTCTCGGCGATCGCCGAGACGGTGTCGGTGTTCGTGCTGGCCGACATCATCAACGGCACCCTGGACGCGACCACGTTCACCGAGGTGGCGGTACTCGCCGCGGTGTGGCTCGCGATCACCACCGTGTCCACGGGTGCCGACTACGCCGGGCAGATGACCGCGCTCGGCGTGTCCGAGCGGGTGGTGCTCCGCCTACGCGACAGACTGTTCGCGCACACCCAGCAACTGTCGGTGTCCACCCATCGGCGCTACGGGGTGGGTGACCTGGTCACCCGGCACTCCGACGACCTCGACGCCGTCGAACACCTCCTCGGCTCCGGGATCCTGCAGCTGGCCATCGCCTCGGTGAACGTCGCCGGGCTCGCCGTGGTCGCGTTCGTGATGAGCTGGCAGGTCGCACTGGTGGCGCTGGCCGCCATCCCCGGACTGTGGTTCGCCTCGGCCTGGTTCGGCCGGCGGCAGACCTCGGCCACGCGCGCCGAACGTCTGGCCAACAGCGATATCGCGGTCGCGGTGACCACCGCGCTCACCGGCCACGAAACGGCCGTCGCCTACAACCAGCAGCGGCGCGAGCACGCCGACCTGCACCTGCGCGGCAAGGCCTGGATGGCCGCACGCCTGGCCCAGTCGCGGATCGAACTCGGTTTCGGGTCGGTGCTGGGGGTCGGAGAAGTCGTGGTCACCCTGGCCATCGCGGTGACCGGTGCCTGGCAGGTGCGCGCCGGACACCTCTCGGTCGGCGAGTTGCTGGCGCTGACCGGCTATCTCGCGCTGCTGTACCCGAAGATGCAGGAGATCGCGGACACGAGATTGTCGATGGCCGCCGCCGCGGTCAGCGCCGAACGCATCCTGGACATCCTCGACGAACGCCCTGACGACACCGATCTGCCCGACGCGCGGCCGCTGCGCGGGGACGGCCCCCTCGGTGTCCGGGATGTCGGTGTCCGGGATGTCGGTGTCCGGGACGTCGATGTCCGGGGTGTCACCGTCGAGATCCGGAACGTCACCCTGGTCCGCGATCACGGCCCGGTCCTGGACGGGGCGTCGCTGACGCTGAAACCTGGACGCATCGTCGCGCTGACCGGCCCGAGCGGCGCGGGCAAGTCGACGCTGGCCTCCCTGCTGTGCCGGTTCACCTCTCCCGACCGGGGAACGATCACGGTGTCGGGCAACGATATCCGTGAGGTGACGGCGCGGTCGCTGCGCGAACACATCACCCTGCTTCCCCAGCAGACCGCCCTGAAGGCCGGCTCGATCGCCGACAACATCGCCTACGGCCGACCCGAGGCGACCCGTGCGCAGATCGTCGACGCAGCGGTGGCCGCCGACGCCGACGGGTTCATCCGGGCGTTGCCCGGCGGCTACGACGCCCTGCTCACAGAGGACGGGCTGACCCTGTCGGGCGGGCAACGCCGGCGCCTGGCCATCGCACGGGCGCTACTGCGCGAGGGTCCCGTTTTGGTGCTCGACGAACCGACCTCGGGTCTGGACGATGTGTCCACGCGCCGCATTCTCGAACCACTGCATCGGCTCACGGCCGGCCGCACCACGCTGCTGATCACCCACGACAGCGCCGTCGCGGCGATCGCCGACGACATCGTAGAGCTGAGCGACGGGCGGATACACCAGGTCACGGGCTGAACAAACCAGTCGGTGCCCCAGTCCCTCAGTTGCCCCAGTCCCTCAGTTGCAATCGTCCCCCGGTTCCACTGGCCCCGGTCTCATCGACCCCTGGCTGCATAGTCAACTTGTTGCATAGTCTCCTTGTTGCATAGTGCATTGGTGCACAGGTATAGTGCGGGTATGGCGCTAGAACACGCGATCATGGTGTCGTTGGCCGAACGCCCCGGCACCGGATATGAGATCGGCCGGCAGTTCGACCGGTCGATCGGTCACTTCTGGTCGGCCACCCACCAGCAGATCTATCGCACTCTCAAGAAGCTCCACGCCGACGGCTTGGTCGCCTTCGAGGCGATCGCCCAGGACGGGCGTCCGGACAAGAAGGTGTACACCCTCTCCGATCAGGGGCGCGAGGCATTGGCTGAATGGGCGATGAGCCCCACTCCCGTCTCCCCCCTGCGCAGCGACCTCGGGGTCAAACTGCGTGCCGCCGAATTCGGCGACCTCGCGACCATTATCGGGGAACTGAAACGGCACCGTGACGAGCACGTGGCGCTGCTGTCGCTGTTCTCCGGCTTCGAAAGCGACTACTACCCCGCGCCTGCGGACCTGACCGGACGCAAGCTGCACCAGTACCTGGTGCTGCGCGGCGGAATCCGCGTAGAGCAGAGCATGGTCGAGTGGTGCGACGAGGTCCTCTCCGCACTCGAACGCGAACTTTCCCAAGGCTGATCCCGGCGAGCAACGCCGGCAGCCGGCCACCATCGGTAAACTCATGAAAGGCGGAGCCATGACAGCCCCCACGACTCCCAACCCGAATTACCCGAAACTGTTCGAGCCCCTGACCGTCGGCGGTCTGACCCTGCCCAACCGCATCGTGATGGGGTCGATGCACACCGGGCTCGAGGACCGCATCTGGGACACCGACAAGCTCGGAGCGTACTACGCCGAACGCGCCAAAGGCGGTGTGGGCCTGATCATCACCGGAGGATTCGGGGTTTCGCGGACAGGACTGCTGCTGCCGTTCGCTGGCAAGATCACCAACCGTCTCGACGTCGAACGGCACCGCCGGATCACCCGTGCCGTACACCGGGCCGACGGCCGTATCGCGATGCAGCTCATCCACGCCGGGCGCTACGGCTACACGCCGTTCAAGGTCGCACCGGGCAAAGATCCGTCACCGATTCATCCGTTCAAACATCTGCGGATGACCGAACCCATCATCTGGCACGTCGTCCGCTCGTTCGGCCAGGCCGCCCGTCGGGCCCGGCAGGCCGGTTACGACGCCGTGGAGATCATGGGTGGCGAAGGCTATCTGATCAATCAGTTCCTGTGCCCGCACACCAACGACCGCACCGACAAGTGGGGCGGCTGCACCGAGAACCGGCAACGATTCCTCGTGGAGATAATCAAGGAGATCCGCCGTCAGGTCCCCCGCGATTTCCCAGTGATCCTGCGCCAATCCATCGCCGACTTCATCCGCAAAGGCCAAACCTGGGACGAGATCGCCGACATGGCCCGCAAAGCCGAGGAGTGCGGTGTCGACGCGATCAACACCGACATCGGCTGGCACGAGGCGCAGGTTCCCACCATCGTCACCTCGGTTCCCCGCGCGGCGTTCGTGAAGTTCACCGAGCGGCTCCGTGACGAGGTCAGCATCCCGTTGATCGCCAGCAACCGCATCAACACCCCCGAGGTGGCCGAGGAGATCCTCGAACGCGGCCGTGTCGACGCCATCTCGATGGCCCGGCCCTTGTTGGCCGACCCGGACCTGCCCAACAAGGCCCGCGACGGCCACGCCGACGAGATCAACACCTGCATCGCCTGCAATCAGGCCTGCCTCGATCATGCGTTCGTCGGCAAGAAGGTGTCGTGTCTGCTCAATCCGCGGGCCGGCCGCGAGACCACGCTGACCCTCGGCCCCACCCGGCGCGCACTGCGGGTCGCCGTGGTCGGCGCCGGACCGGCCGGGCTGTCCGCCGCCGTGTCCGCGGCCCAGCGCGGTCACCACGTGGATCTCTTCGAGGCCGGGCCGTCGATCGGTGGCCAGTTCTCCATCGCCGCCCGCATCCCCGGCAAGGAGGAGTTCAGCGAAACGATCCGCTACTTCACCCGCCAGCTTGAGGTGCGCGGGGTCACCGTGCACCTCAACACCCGGGTGAGCGCCGAGGAGATCATTGACAAGCACTTCGATCACGTCGTCATCGCCACCGGGGTCACCCCCCGTCGGCCCGATATCCCCGGCGTCGATCACCCGATGGTCATGTCGTACGCCGACGCGGTGCTCGGTCACCGTGAGGTGGGCAAACGGGTTGCGGTGATCGGCGCCGGCGGTATCGGCTTCGATGTGACCGAGTTTCTCACCGTGGACGAGTCACCCACCCTGAATCTGAAGGAATGGGAACAGGAATGGGGCGTCAGCGAGGATCTGTCCCGGCCCGGCTTCGTCACCAAACCGCGCCCGCTGCCTGCTGTCCGCGAAGTGTTTCTGGTCCAACGCAAGGCGGGTAAGCAAGGCAAGGGACTCGGCAAGACCTCGGGCTGGGTACATCGGGCGAGCGTGGCGATGAAGGGTGTCGAACAGATCTCCGGCGCCACCTACGACCGCATCGACGATGCCGGTCTGCATCTGAGCTTCCACGACGAGGCGGGCAACGTCACCGGTACCCGGTTGCTGGAGGTGGACAACGTGGTGATCTGCGCGGGCCAGGAGTCGGTTCGGGATCTGGTCGATCCGCTGACCGTTGCCGGGGTCCGCACACACATCGTGGGCGGCGCCGACGTGGCCGCCGAACTCGATGCCAAACGCGCCATCCGGCAGGGCACCGAGGTGGCCGCCGGTATCGGCTGACCACCCGGCGCGGGACGGTCTATCCGTCGCCGAGTGTGCGGTAGAAGCCGCCGACGATCGGTGTGATCAGGGCACGGGGGCTGTACCCGCCGGCCACCGACATGCCCTTGGACAGGATGCCGGGCACCACCCGCATCTTGTTGCGTTCGAGCGCATTCAGGCTCATCCGGGCAACCGCCGCCGAGTTGTGCCACAGGAAGTCCGGGACCATCTTGTCGACGATCGACTGCTCTTCGGGGTCCGGTGTGTGCGTGCGCACCGGACCCGGAGCCAGCAGGGTGACGTGTACGCCCTGACCCGACACCTCCCCGCGCAGCGACTCGCTGAAGGTGTTGACGAACGCCTTGGAGGCGGCATAGGTGGCGTTGTTGGGGATCGGCATATTGCCTGCGGCCGACCCGACCATCAGGATGCCGCCGGAACCGCGCTCAACCATCTGCGGCAGGACCGCCAGCGTCAGATCGTGGACCGCGGTCACGTTCAGCCGGACCTGGGCGCGTTCGTAGTCGGCGTCGAGTTCGCTGACCGGGCCGAAGGTGGCGATGCCCGCGTTGTTGCACAGGATCGAGATCTCCCGGCCGGCCAGTTCTGCCGCGAGCACCTCGACGGCCTCGGGCACCGCGAGATCGACCGCCCTGATCTCCACGACGATGGTATCCGAACGCAGTTCGGCGGCAAGCTCTTCGAGCAGTTCGCCGCGGCGGGCGACGATGATCAGGGAGTGTCCGCGCGCGGCGAGGGCGCGGGCGAGTTCCTTGCCGATACCGGATGATGCGCCGGTGACGACGGCGCGTGCGGACGGCGATGGTGCGGGGATGGCCATGGGGCCATCGTAAACGGGTGCGCACCCGGACCCGTCGGGCCGATCGGTGCCCGGACCGATCGGTGCCGGGCAGATCGTTGCGCGGCTGCCGTACGCCCCGCGCTACCCGCGCCCCGCGGCGGCGAGGAGCGTGGGGTGCGCCTTGCCCGTGATCATCGGCAGGTCCCGCGAGGTGCGCAGACCGGGTGCGGCCGCGACGACCACCGGGATGGCGTTGACGCAGTGCGCGGCGGTCGCCACGATCCCGAGGTTGCGGTCCAGGCCCTCGTCGTTGGTGTCGGGGTGCCAGCTGCTCACCGAGAACACCGTGTCCGGGGTGCCGCGCACCTCGATGTCGAAGCGCTCACCGTCGGGCCCGAAATCCCACGGCGGATCGAGGTTTTCCTCACCCATCAGCCAGGTGACCCCCACTCGGGCGACCTTGTGGTCGCCCACATAGGCGTCCCAGTAGAACCGTTGCCCGGCAACATGTCCCGGGGCGATGGTTCCGATCGGCGAGTCGATGGGCTCCGTGGCCACCGCGGTCTCGAGCAGCCGCTCGATGCGCACCGCCGCCCGGGGCAGCCCGAGGGCGTCGGTGATCATGGTAACCGACTGGCGATATCCGTTGTCGAGCAGATCGAGCATCGGCCCGCCGACAGCCTCCTGCGGGGTGCCGCCGAACATCATGAGGTCGCGCACCACGTCGGGCGATCCGTAGCCGCGGATGTCGGAGATCTCCTCGCCACGGACGAAGGTGACGTTCTTGGACATCGCCGACATGATCAGCGGGAACACCTCGGTGATGGCACCCGGATCCATGCCCGTGCCGTGCAGGCTGACACCGCCGGCCTCGCAGGCCTCGTTCATCCGACGGGTCTGTTCGGCGTCGGGATAGAACCAGCCGACCGGCGTGACGACGTTCTTGCCCGAACGCAGCAGCGCACTGACATGTTTGGGATTGGCCACCAGAGGGCTGTACATCACCGCGTCGGCGTCGATCGCGCAGATCTCGTCGACGCTGGTGGTGGTGATCACCCCGGTCGGCGCGATCCCCAGCACCTCGCCGACGTCCTTGCCCGCCTTCTCCGGCGAGTGCACCCAGCACCCCACCAATTCGAGATCGGGATGATCGAGGATACAGTCGACCGCCTCCCGGCCGACCGATCCGGTGGCCCACTGGATCACTTTCAGTGTCACGTCCCGCACGCACCCTTCTGACCGACTCGACGACCAGAATTGTAACGTGTTCTACCCAATAGTGGAACGTGTTCTACCCCGAGTGTCAGCGTCGGCGCTTGCGTCCGGTCCCGAAGATCGCCCGGCTGAACTCGCGGCCCGCCGCCGATGCCGCCGACCGCAGGAAACTCTGCACCGGTTTGCTCGTCAGCACCTCGGTGACCATGTTCTTCTCCTCCGGCTCCTTGCGGGAGGACTTCTTCGCCGGGGTCGGCGCCGGAGTCTTGGCGCGCGGCTGCGCGGGTTCCTCCGGCGGGGCCGCTTTCGCCGCGAGCCGCTCATAGGCCGAGTCGCGATCGATGGCCTGTCCGTACTTGGCGTACAGCGGGCTGGCGGTCGCGGCGGCCTTGATACCGTCGTCGCCGACCGCATCCATCGATGAGCGCGGCGCACGGATCATCGTCCACGCCACCGGGGTCGGCGCGCCCTTCTCCGAGAGCACCGTCACAATCGCCTCACCGGTCCCGAGCGAGGTGAGCGCCTCGTCGATCTTGTACACATCGGACACCGGGTACGTCTTGACGGTGGTCTTGAGAGCCTTCTGGTCGTCGGGGGTGAAAGCCCGCAGCGCGTGCTGGATACGGGCGCCGAGCTGCGAACGAACCGCGTCGGGGATGTCGGTGGGCAGCTGCGAGCAGAAGAACACACCCACCCCCTTGGACCGGATCAACTTGACCGTCTGCACCACCTGCTCCACGAATGCCTTCGACGCCCCGCTGAACAGCAGATGCGACTCGTCGAAGATGAACACAAGCTTGGGTTTGTCGATGTCGCCGACCTCGGGCAGGAACTCGAACAGGTCCGCCAGGATCCACATCAGGAATGTCGAGAACAACGCGGGTCGCGCCGCCTGATCGCCGAGCTCGAAGAGGGTGACGATGCCGCGACCGTCGGCGGCGAGCCGGATCAGGTCGGCCGGCTCGATCTCCGGTTCGCCGAAGAAGGTGTCGCCGCCGTCGTGTTCGAGATTGGTGAGCGAGCGCAGGATCACCCCGGCGGTCTGCGTCGACACCCCGCCGATCGCCTTCAGTTCGGGCTTGCCCTCGTCGCTGGTCAGATAGGCGATCACCGACCGCAGGTCCTTGAGGTCCAGCAGCGGCAGACCCTGCTTGTCGGCCCAGTGGAAGATCAGGCCGAGCGTCGACTCCTGGGTGGCGTTCAGCCCGAGAACCTTGCTGAGCAGAATCGGGCCGAACGAGGTGATGGTGGCGCGGATGGGCACACCGATGCCCTCGCCGCCGAGCGAGACGAACTCCACCGGATTCTGCTGCGGTGCCCAGCCGTCCCCGGTCTGCTGCGCGCGCGTCACGATGCGGTCGTTGGACTCCCCCGGCCGCGACAGCCCCGACAGGTCGCCCTTGATGTCGGCCATCACCACGGGCACACCGTTGGCACTGAGCTGCTCGGCGATAGCCTGCAACGTTTTGGTCTTGCCCGTGCCGGTGGCCCCGGCGATGATGCCGTGCCGGTTCATCATCGCCAGCGGTATCCGCACCGTGGCAGTCGGATCGACGGCGCCGTCGACCATCACCGCCCCCAGTTCCAGCGCCGCACCCGAGAACGCGTACCCGGCGGCGATCTGCTGCGCCGGACCGCCCGCGGCGGGCGCGGGGGCGACATCCTGAACGGCGGCGGGCGCGCTGCCGGGATCGGCGTCGGGCACGGGCGCTGCCGGGATCGGTGGGGCCTCGTGGGGTTCGGTCACCAGTGGGTCCTCTCGTCTGCGGATGCGAGTGCACGGGCGGATGCGGTGTGCACGGACCTCACGATGGTAAGCCGAACCACACCCCTAGTCGCGGACCGTGCGACGAGAGGTGTTGCCCCGGGTTTTGACCGGGCCCGGATCGGCACGGCTAAGGTCGAGATGTGCAGGACAAACTTGTATGGATCGACTGTGAGATGACCGGACTGTGGCTCGAATCGGACAAATTGATCGAGATCGCGGCGCTCGTCACCGACGGTGACCTCAATGTGCTCGGAGATGGGGTGGACATCGTCATCCACGCCTCGGATGAGGATCTGGCCGAGATGCCCGATGTCGTCACCAAGATGCACGCCGCCTCCGGGTTGACCGAGGAGGTGCGCGCCTCGACCGTCACGATCGAGCAGGCCCAGGAGGAAGTGCTCCGCTACCTGCGCAAATACACCACCACAGGCGCGGTGCCGTTGGCCGGCAACTCGATCGCCACCGACCGCGGCTTCATCGCCCGCGACATGCCCGAACTCAACTCTCACCTGCACTACCGCATGGTGGATGTCAGCTCCATCAAGGAACTGTGCCGACGCTGGTACCCGCGGATCTACTTCGGCCAGCCGGAGAAGGGTCTGGCCCACCGGGCGCTCGCCGACATCCGCGAGTCGATCCACGAACTGCGCTACTACCGTGCCGCCGCCTTCGTCCCGCAGCCCGGACCCGAGTCCGACGACCTCGCCGCGATCGTGAAAACGCTCGGACCTGCGTAAATACGCCACTCGACAATCGATTGGCGTTTTGCCCGCCTCACCCGCTAGAGTATGTTCCTGGCTCTGGAACCCGGCGCGCAAGCCCTGGTTTCCGACGCCGATGGTGAGTGTAGTTCAGTTGGTAGAGCACCAGGTTGTGATCCTGGCTGTCGCGGGTTCGAGTCCCGTCACTCACCCCGAATAAGACTCCGCCCCACCTGCGCGCATGTAGGTGGGGCGGTGCCGTTCTCGGCGTCCCCGCAACGACGATGTGCACGTCGGGCGGAAACTCACATCGAGTGGATCAGCAGGGCTCCATTCTCGGTATCCATCGCGATCGGCCACACCCATCGGCAGCGCCACTCAGCACCGGGCCACAAGACCCCGGCCGGGTACGTTGCCGGATGTACCCACCGGCATCACCCCGTGGGTTGCGAGATCGACTGACCACGGCAAGAAGAACGCACTGGCCGACCGCGCCGGAGCAGAACTCCTCGGTCACCAACTCCCATCCCCGCGGTTCGGGAGTCGAGGCGGCGGTGCAACGGGAGAGCACCACCTCTCGTCAACGTCGGCTACGTATGAGTTCCAGGAACCTCTGCTCGGCAGGGGTCAGGCGCCGTCCAGGTAGCCAGGCCAGATGGAGGCGCGATGTCACGCTCGGCTCGAACGGGACGAACGTGACTGTGTCACCCGGTGCGCGGCCCACGATGCCGTCGATGCCTATGGCCACCCCGACACCCTCCTCGACCATGAGTTTGGCGTTGTAGAGCAGGTTGTATGTCCCCTTCAGATTCATCGTTGGCGCCGAGCCGAGCCAGCTGGAGACGCCTGTAGGCGTCACCACGCGCTCCGGTGCGACGACGTCGAGACCCGCCAACGCCTCCAGCGCAAAGCTGTCGGAGTCGGCCAGCGGTGAGTCTCGGCGGACGAGGATTCCCCAACGGTCCGGGTGCGGCATCTGAGTCGTCTCGAAGCGGGAGATATCCCACGGCTCGATGAAGAGTCCGAACGAGAACTCCCCACTGCTGAGCCCGTCCTCAACGGCTCGACCGCCACCGGAGTGGACCGAGCAGCGTACAGCAGGGTGGCGGTCCTGCAGTTGCTTGGCCACGCTGGCGATGACGCGGAACGCAGCACTCTCCGCCGCCCCAATGCGGATCTCCCCCGAAATGTCGTCGCCCTCGGCCGAAACCTCCCGCATGGTTTCCGCGGCCAGATTCAGCAGAGTGCGGGCTTTGTCGCGCAGCCGCGCGCCCGCATCGGTGAGAGTGGCCGTCTTGTTGGATCGATGCACGAGCTGCTGACCCACCTGTGCCTCGAGCACCCGAAGCCGACGTGACAGCGCGGGCTGGCTGACGTGCAGTGACTCGGCCGCTGCGCTGATGGTGCCCTCGTCGACGATGGCCACAAACGACTCCAGCAGCCTCAGATCGAGCACTCCGCGCTCCTTGTCCGCAGTCACGTCGTCACCTCCCTCTCATTCCATGCGTGAAATGCATATCTGGGCATCAATAATAGGCATTTGTTATCAATGATGCGCACTCCTAGCCTGAAACCACAGAGGAACTCGGATGGGGTACGCACATGACACGACGCACCAGCATCATCATGGTCATCACCACCGGAACCCTCACGCTCGCGGGCTGCGGATCTGATGCCGGTGCCAGCGATCCGCCGACCATCGATTTCACATAGCACCCCACTGCGAACACCAAGGAAAGGAACGTCATGCAAGGAGTCATGATGCGAGGCGCGGGAAACCCCGTCGTCGAAGAACGTCCGGAACCAACGATCGAGCGGCCGACGGACGCTGTGGTCAGGATCGTCGCCGCGTGCGTCTGCGGCTCGGACCTGTGGCCCTATCGCGGCCAAGAGGCTGCCGATGACCTACCGATGGGCCACGAGTACGTCGCCCAGATCATCGAGGTGGGCGCCGACGTGACCACGGTGGCGCCCGGAGACTACGTCGTCGGCTCCTTCGTGATCTCCTGCGGCACATGCGACATCTGCCGGGCCGGATACCAATCACGCTGCGTGCATGCGCAGTTCGTGCACGGCTCGATCGGTGTGCAGGCGCAGCGCGCCCGCATCCCGTACGCCGACGGCACGCTCGTCAAACTTCCCGGCAAGCCCGACGATGACCTGCTCCCGTCGCTGCTGGCCGCCTCCGACGTGCTGGGCACCGGATGGTTCGCCGCCGACGCCGCCGGTGCGGGCCCCGGCAAGACCATCGCCGTCGTGGGCGACGGTGCGGTGGGGCTGCTGGGCGTCCTCGCGGCCAAGCAACTCGGTTCGGAACGCATCATCATTTCCTCCCGGCACGCAGGCCGCCAGGCGATGGCCCGCACCTTCGGGGCCACCGACGTGATCGAGGAGCGCGGCGACGCCGCAGTCGCGAAAATCAAGGAGATGACCGGCGGACTCGGCGCCCACGGCGTCATCGAAGCCGTCGGCACGCAGCAGTCGATGATGCAGGCCATCGGGTCGGCTCGCCCGGGCGGATCCATCGGCTACGTCGGGGTGTCCCACGGCGTCAACCTGCCCGGCGATCAACTGTTCTTCTCCCTCGTCCACCTGCACGGCGGCCCCGCCCCCGTGCGCCGCTACCTGCCTGACCTCGTCGATCGCATCCTGCGCCGCGAGATCAACCCCGGGCTGGTCTTCGACCGGGATCTGCCGCTCTCCGAGGCCCCCGAGGCCTACCGACTGATGAGCGACCGCGAGGCGATCAAGGTGCTGCTCAGGCCATGACCACCGAAACACTGATGGACCTGCTGAATACAGGCCGGCTCCTGCACCCCGGCACCCCCGAGGGCGTACGGATGAACGAGATCTCCTCCCGGGCCCGGGAGATCTGCTCCCTCCTCAACCGGGAGTCCTCCGACGTCGCCCGGATCGGGGAACTGTTCTCAGAGTTGATCGGCGAGCCCGTCCCGGAAAGCTTCCGGCTCTTCCCGCCATTCACCTCCGACTTCGGTCGCAACATCCACCTCGGCGAGAACGTCTTCATCAACTCCGGGTGCCGCTTCCAGGATCAGGGCGGGATCTGGATCGGCAGCGGCTGCCTCATCGGACACAACGTCGTCATCGCGACCCTCAACCACGACCTCGATCCGGACACCCGCCAGGCGATGCACCCAAAGCCCGTCGTGCTCGGCGAGAACGTCTGGGTGGGCGCCGGAGCGATCATCGTCCCCGGCGTCACGGTTGGCGACGGCGCTGTCATCGGCGCAGGCTCCATCGTGACACGCGACGTCAAGGCCCGCACGATCGTCGCGGGAAACCCAGCCCGCCCGATCCGAAACCTGACAGAGACACCCCAGGAGGCGGCACGGTGAGCAGCGAGTCCTCGGCCGCGCGCTTCACGCGGGAGCAGATGGCAACGTTCGAGAGCGCCAACGACTTCCACATCGCCGTCGACCACGAGGGCGGCACTACCGGAACATCCATATGGCACTGGGGCGACAATTGACAGCCCGGCGCCTTCCGCGACCCAAAGCTGCTGGACATGTTCGGCCTTGCCGACACCCACCTGGAGCGCGATCTCGAAGCGGCCCTGCGCCTCAGTGCCGCTCAAAGGCCTACCCGCGGCCCGCCGGGGCGGTGATCGTCGTCGCGCGGAGCAAGTCACCCAACGGTACGGCGGCCACCCTGTCACTTAGGGGTAGCGTTTGGCTCCCGGGTAGATGATGTTGATCCGTTCGGGTCGAAGTTGGGGTCGTCGAGCGCCGCCCGTACCGACGGTGTGAGACATGGAGCATCGGTACGTTTGATCTCGAATCCGACGCGGCGGCCGGAAGGTTCCTCGACGACGACGTCCGGTTCGGCACCGTTGCTTATCCGCCAGAAGTAGTGCCGCGCGTCTGGCGACCTCCTGACGATCTCATCGATGACATAGGATTCCCACGACGCTCCGATCCCGAAGTGCTGCAAGAGCCCTTCACGGGTGGAGACAGCCCAGAGCGCGTGCAACGCGCCGGTGTCTCGCCGCGAGGCCTACCATGCAATTCCTTCTGAAGAAGCGGGAATTGCATGATATTGATCGGTTGCCCGGAGACCAAAGCCCGGCTCCCCGCCGAAGGCCGACGCCGAGAAGAACATGCCCGCCCATGGCGCGCCACTCAGGGGCAATCCAACATACTGATGCTATGATGCCGTGATGCGAACCACGCTCGACCTGGACCCCACAGCACTGAGCGCGGCCAGGGCCAAAGCGAAAGCCGAACACATCTCTCTAGGGAGGGCCGTTTCTGAGCTGGTTCTGGCCGCCCTAAAGTCCCCGCAGTCCCCCCACTCCACGACAGCTTCGGGTTTCCCGGTATTGGCGGGCGTTCCCGGACACGTGGTGACTGACGAACTCGTGACATCGCATCGTGATGACGAACCCGAACACGGCGAACCCGGGGACGGCGATGCTGCTTGATGTGAATGTGCTGCTCGCCCTCACCTGGGATCAGCACATCCATCATGTGATCGCGCATGAACGGTTCTCCGAACTCGACAACTGGTACACCTGCCCGGCCACCGAGGCAGGCCTTCTCCGGCTGCTGCTGACCGAGCGCGTGGTGGGCCGGAAGGTCAGCGGAGGCGAAGCGCTCGGACAACTCGATGCGATACGCAAGGTCCCGGGGTGGGGCTTTCTCGCCGACTCGGGGTCCTTGGCCGCACCCTCGATCGACACCCGCGTGCTGATGGGCCGTCGGCAGGTGACAGATCTTCAGCTCGTCAATCTGGCAGCATCGAACGATACGACGCTCGCGACATTCGATGCGGCGCTGCGCAGTTCACTCATGCCCGCAGACCAATCCCGGGTCACCGTCTGGCACCGATAGCGCCCCGAAGCCGCTACCACCAGCGCAAAGCCGGACCCATCCGTCGGCCGAGTTCGTCGGTGAGGCTGCGGATGTAGCTGGCACTGAGATGGTGCCAGTCCTTGTACACGATGATGTTGCCGACGATCGCCGGGCAGAACGTGGGCGTGCAGATGCCCCGGGTAAGGTCGATCTGGTGCAGGCGGGGCCGGGTCGCGGCCATCGGGGCCGCCGGGTCGGTGGGCGAGAGCACCCGCGCGCGGGGGGTGCCGCAGCTCTGTGCGTTCCCGCCGTTGCGGAGACAGACCGGCGTGTCCAAGGTGCGCCCGTCCGGGTATTTCGGCCACGGCGAGTCCCGAAGTCCCACGACCTGGATACCGGCGCGCAGGAACTTGTCGTACACGTTGATGTAGTCCGGTGGTGTCCAGTCGCCCGCACCGTTGTCGCGGGGCCGGGTCGTGGTGGTGACGACGACGTCGGGTTTGTCCCGGATGATCCGCGCCCACACCCGCTGATTCCAGTCGAAACACTGCGGGTAGGGCTTGCCCACCACCGTCGGGTTCGGGTCCGTCGACAGCGGGCAGCCCATTTTGAGATATGTGGTGACCTTGAAGCCGTGTCTTTTGCCGAGGATGTTGAGTGCGGTGATCCACATCTCGGCGTGCGATCCGCCCGCGAGGGCCACGGTCCGGCGGGCCCGCTGGTCACCGTATCGACCCACCCGGATCGTCGGGTCCTGGAAGTTGCTCATGAACCCGTCGGTGGATGTCTCGGGAAAATCGGTCACCACGGCCTGGGCGCTGGGCTGGGCGGGCCGTGGTGGCACGGGTGCGCCGTACAGAAGCGCACGGGCGCCCGGATAGTCGCGCGGGTTGAGCGCCGTCGGCGTGACATCGACCTCGTCCGAGCCCACGACCGCGGGCTGTTTCGACGATTCGACGCCGATCCACACGGCCGCCGTGGTGATCATCAGCACCGAGGTGAGCGCCGACAGAAGCCGCGCCCACAACCTGCGACGACCCTCTGGGGTCGCGCCGGGCGGCGAACCGTTCGATCGGGACCGGCCATGGCCGGGCCCGCTGATTGCCGCTTCGTTCCGTGCTGCCATCGGATCACCGACCTCGGGGTTGACTCCGGCAAAGACTGCAACGTGGCCCACATCATATCGAAAAGCCTTAATTCGGACAATGGCGCTGATGCTGCGGCTCGTCGCCGACCTGACCGTCACCGGACTGCTCGCACTCGTGCTGCTCACCGAGGCCCGGCGTCCTGCCCGGATCGACGGAACCGGCCGGCCTGTTCCACCGGCCGATCAGGACCGGACGCTGTGGGATGCGGAGCTGATCGTCGAGGGCAGCGCCCTGGCGGAGACTGCCGCCGGGTCATCGGAGGCACGCACGCGGCTACACGATCCAGGCCGCCATCGCAGCCGTTCACGCCGAGGCGCCGTCGTTCGACACCACCGGCACCGGAGTCTCCCGCTCGTCGGTACCGATACCCCGGAACCGACGGTGATGCCCGTCAGGTGAACCGGATCATGCGGCCGGATGGGTCGGCGAGCGCGAGGACCTCGTTGAATCCGTCGACGATCGACTCGGCGAACAGCTCCGGTTCGGTGACGGCGGCGGCGTCGTAGTTGATTCCGATGCACGAGGTGCCGTTGTAGGTGACCATCGTGGCCATCATCGCGCAGCCGGGCAACGGACCGAAGGCGAACATCCGCTCCACCCGTGCCCCGGCCACATACGATTCCCAGTCGATGCCGCCGACATTACTGGCCTGCAGGTCGTTCTGGGTGGTGGCGCCGCTGAACTGGCCGACGATCTGCCCGGGCAGCCACGCCAGCATCGGGCCGACGTC
>ERZ795062.1330-NODE-1330-length-17691-cov-5.806532_pt1 | contig 17691 bp, 19 predicted proteins | sample MGYA00375146_ERZ795062 | MGnify/ENA primary metagenome ERZ795062 (study PRJEB30191, sample SAMN05720281) | activated sludge metagenome | isolation source: Anaerobic digester | place: USA | collected 2015-07-16 ... | reverse complement strand
ATGCCTCGAAAGACGACCTCGAAGCCGCCGCACTCGCCACCGAAGGCGCGGTGAAATTTATGGAAGGCAAACCGGCCAAGAAAGTGATTGTGGTGCCGGGGCGTTTGGTGAATATTGTGGTGTAAGCCGTTGTGCCGACATCAAGGCCGTCTGAAACATTATTTCAGACGGCCTTTTCAATTGCGGCAATCCGCTATTAAATTAACCCGCATTTCCTTACTTGCGCGGCCGGCAGGCTCAGCTGCCGAATTCCTGCCACAAATCGTTTTGCAGATTCACCGGCACATCACCCTCGGCGAAGGGTGCGCGGATGTAGCTGCCGTCGGGCTGCATCAGCCAGGCTTGCTGATTGTCTTCCAGCGCCAGCGTGAGGCCTTCGCGGATTACGCGCGCTTTGAGCTCGCCCTGCTCCACCGGCGTGCAGGTTTCGATGCGGCGGAAGAAATTGCGCCCCATCCAGTCGGCGCTGGCAATATAGGTATTTTCTTCGCCGCCGTTGTAGAAATAGAAAATGCGCGAATGTTCGAGCTGGCGGCCGATAATCGAGCGCACGCGGATATTGTCCGACAAACCGGGCACTTGCGGCCGCAGCGCGCACATGCCGCGCACAATCAAATCAATTTCCACGCCGGCATCGCTGGCGGCATAAAGCGCTTCAATCACGCTGGGCTCGATCAGCGAATTCATTTTGGCGATAATGCGCGCGCTTTTGCCGGCCTTGGCATGCGCCGCTTCGCGCGCGATGCTGTCGATAATCATTTTGTGCAGCGTAAACGGACTTTGATACACTTTTTTCAGATGAATGGGCTGGCCCAAGCCTGTGATTTCCAAAAATAAAGTGTTCACATCCATCGTGATTTGCTTGTCGGCGGTAATCAGGCCGAAATCGGTGTAGATGCGCGACGTGCCTTGGTGGTAGTTGCCGGTGCCCAAGTGGGCATAGCGCTTGAGCCTGCCCTCTTCGCGGCGCAACACCAGCGCCATTTTGGCGTGCACTTTATAGCCGAACACGCCATACACCACGTGCGCACCGGCGTTTTCCAGCTGCTGTGCCCAATTCACATTGGCCGCTTCGTCAAAGCGCGCCATCAATTCCACCACCACAGTTACCTGCTTGCCGGCCAGCGCGGCAGTCATCAGCGCGCGCACCAAATCGGAATGGCTGCCGGTGCGATAGATGGTCATTTTGATGGCCACCACATCCGGATCGACCGAGGCTTCGCGGATAAACTGCACCACCGGCTCAAACGATTGGTAAGGATGGTGCAGCAAAATATCTTTATCGCGCGCCGCATCGAGTATCGAATTGCCTTTACGCAAACGTTTGGGCACGCCGGCGGTGTAGGGCTTGAATTTCAAATCGGGGCGCGCCACCATATCGGGCACGGCCATCAGGCGCACCAGGTTTACCGGGCCTTGCACCTGATAAAGCTCGCTTTGCCCCAGTTTGAAGTGGCTGAGCAGAAAGTTGCGGATATGCTCGGGGCAGGTGTCGGCCACTTCCAGGCGCACACCGTCGCCGTATTCGCGGTCGTGCAATTCGCTTTGAATGGCGGTGCGCAGGTTTTTCAAGTCTTCCTCATCCACAATCAGGTCGCTGTCGCGGGTGAGGCGGAATTGGTGGCAGCCTTTCACTTCCATACCGGTGAAAAGGCGGTAAACGTATTCGTGCAAAATCGATGATAAAAACACAAAGCCGTTGTCGCCGTCGCAGATTTCCGGCGGCAGTTGCAACACGCGCGGCAAAATGCGCGGTGCCTGCACAATCGCCATGCCCGAAGCGCGGCCGAATGCATCTTTGCCCTCCAATTCCACCGCGAAATTGAGCGATTTATTCAAAGGACGCGGAAACGGGTGGGAAGGGTCAAGCCCGATGGGCGTGAGTATGGGCAAAAGCTCGCAATCGAAATAGCGCTCAATCCAGGCGCGCTGCGCCGGCGTCCAGTTGCGGCGGCGGTAAAAATGAATGCCTTCGCGGCTGAGCGCGGGTTGCAGCTCATCGTTGAAAAGCGCGTATTGCTCTTGAATAATGGCATGCGCTTCGGCCGACACGGCGGCGATGGTTTCGGCGGGAGTTTTGCCGTTGTCGAGGCGGCTGCTGGGGCGCAGCTTATGCTCGCGCTTGAGCCAGGCCATGCGCACTTCGAAAAATTCATCCAGATTCGACGACACAATGCACAAAAAACGCAGCCGCTCCAAAAGCGGCACACGCGCATCTTGCGCTTGCGCAAGCACGCGGCGGTTGAAAGCGAGCAGGCTCAGCTCGCGGCAAAGCAGGCGGTTTTGATCCGACATAACAATCCCTGAATATGGCTTTTTCAAACACTTTAGTATAACGTGTTTTGATGACGCATTGATGAAAAATCAGGCCGTCTGAAAGCTTTCAGACGGCCTGATTTTATACAAGCTCAAGAATTCGGGAATTAATGTTTGCCCGAGCGCCAAATCGACCAAATAATCCACAAGCTGTTGGTAAAGGCCAATAAATAGCCGAGAAAGCCGATAAACTTGGGGCCGGTTTCGATGCTCATCACAATCGACGAGCCGATAATCAGCGCGGCGGTCACAATGCCCATGGTGAGGCGGTTGGTGGCTTTGTCGATTTGGTGGATAAATTGCTCGGTGCGCTTGAAATCGAGGTTGACCACAAACTGGCCTTTTTGAATGCGCCGGCTCAAGCGGAAGAGATTTTGCGGCAATTCATCAAGCGATTGCAGCAGCGTTTGCGCGTGCATCTTGCTTTTGCGCAGAATATGCTCGGGCGAGGCGCGCGCTTTAAACACTTCGGCCACAATCGGCTTGGCCTGCTCCAGCATCTCGGCGCTGCCGTCGAGCTTTTTCACCACGCCCTCGAGCGTGATCAGGGTTTTAAACAGCATCACCAAATCGCCCGGCAGCGTGAGGCCGTGTTGGCGCATGATTTGGGTGATGTCGTTAATCACTTGGCTGATGCGCAGATCGCGCATGGGTGTGTGCTCATAATTGAGCAGCATTTCGAGCACATCGGCGCCGAGCAGGTTTTCATCGGGCAATTCGCCCTGCGCCCAATTGCTCAGCACATATTGCATGGTGAATTGGTCGCGGTGGGTGAGCGCATTGATCAAATCAATGATTTCGCGGCGGCGGGTGCTGCTCAAATGGCCGACCAAGCCGAAATCGATCAGCGTGATGCCGCCCTCTTCGTTGATAAAGATATTGCCCGGATGCGGATCAGCATGAAAAAAGCCTTGCTGCAAAATCATGGTAAACAAGGTGTCGGTGATGCGGTTGGCCAACATGCGGCGGGTGTCGGCAGCCAAGCTTTCAGACGGCACGTTTTTCAATAATTTGTCGCCGATGTATTCCTGCACCAAAAGATAGCGGTTGGAATATTCGGCATAAATCTTGGGAATGTGCACAAACGGATGGCCGGCAAATGTGGCCTCAAAGCGCTGCATATAGCGCAATTCCACCGATAAATCGGTTTCTTTGGCCAGGCTGCGGGCGAAATACTGCACCATCTGCACCGGCTGGTAGCGGCGGCTTTCGGGAATTTCCGATTCGATAAGATGCGCCAAATGATTTAAAATACGCAAGTCGGCCTGTATGGTCGGCTCGATGTCGGGGCGCTTGATTTTCACCGCCACAATATCGCCGCCCACCAATTGGGCGCGGTGCACTTGCGCAATCGATGCGCTGCCGATGGGATGCGGGTCGATGTGTTTGAACACTTCGTGATAAGGCCGCCCCAGATGCGTTTCGATCAACACGCGGATATCGGCGGTGGCAATGGGCGCCACATCGCTTTGCAGCTGCTCGAATTCTTCAATCCACTCTGCATCAAAAATATCCACGCGCGTGGAGAGCACTTGCCCCAGCTTCACAAACGTAGGCCCCAGCTCTTCAAACGCCAGCCGAAAGCGCCTGGGCGTGCTCATATAGCGCTGATTCGATGCCGCTTCATCATCGGCACCGCGCACGCCTTTGTGCGAAAGCTTGATGCGCTGGACAAATTCGCCCAGCCCGTGCTTCGACAAAATCGTCATGATTTCGCGCATACGCGAGAAATCGCGCATGGCAAGTAAAGTTGGAATCATCATGGCTTTTGCTGTATTGTGTGCGCCTATACAAGAATGATTGACAGCATAGCACACAAACCCACGGCGGCGAATGCGGCCGAGTTGCGGAAAACAAAGATTGGCAAAGGCCGTCTGAATGCATTCAGACGGCCGTGAAACACACGGAATGCATGTGCATGAACTCATGGAAGCAATTTTTTATCACCACGCTGGCCGCCATCTGCCTGTTGATGCCGGCCGCTACCCATGCCGACGAGCTGGAAACCCTGATTAATCTGCAAGCCGCCGGGCGCACCGACAGCCGCGACATCAGCCGCAACGAGGCCGACAACCTAATCGGCAGCGCCATGGGCCTGCTCGGCGTGGCCTACCGCTACGGCGGCACTTCGGCCAACACCGGCTTCGACTGCAGCGGCTTTATGCAGCATATTTTCCGCCGCAGCATGCAAATCAACCTGCCGCGCACCTCGGCCGAGCAGGCGCGCATGGGCGAGCCGGTGAGCCGCAGCGATCTTCAGCCGGGCGACATGGTGTTTTTCAACACGGCGGGGCGGCGCATTTCGCATGTGGGGCTCTATATCGGCAACAACCGCTTTATCCACGCCCCGCGCACAGGCAAAAGCATCGAAATCACGAGCCTTGACAACAAATATTGGGGCAGCAGATATGTGACCGCGCGGCGGGTGAAAAAAAACGACCCCGCGCGCTTTCTTCAGTAGGAAACCATCATGAGCATGCCTGAAATGCCGAAATGGTATGGCGACGATGGCGACATCGTTTCCTGTACCGAAAAAATCAAAGTCATGACCGAAAACATGCAGGAGCTTTACCAAACCGCCCAAGATGCGTTTGAAGATGCGCTCTTGATGGGCTGCGGCGAAGCACAGCTGCGCGATTATCTGCAAGCGCTGGTGGCCGGGCTGGAAAACCCTTACAAACGCGGCTGAACAAGATATGGTTCGGATCACACCGCATCCGAAAATTTGTTATGTGGCAAAAAGTTTCAGACGGCCTCTTTTACCGACAGGCCGTCTGAAAGCCGTTTCTTCATCCGAAAAGCGTTGAAAAGAGAGAAAAATGATACGTGCAGTGGGCATTTTGCTGGGCTTTTTGGCCGCGGGCGAATGCATTGTGTTTTTTACCGGCTTGAAGCTGCCGGGCAGCATTATCGGCATGGGCTTATTGTTTGCCGCCTTGCAGGCGGGCTGGGTGAAAAAAGCCTGGCTCGAGCAATTGGTTAACGTGCTGATGACCAACTTATCATTATTTTTAGTGCCCGCCTGCGTGGCGGTGATCAGCTATTTAGACCTTATCCGCAAAGACTGGCTCTCGATTACCGTGGCGACATTGGCCAGCACTTTTCTGGTGTTGTTTGTCACCGGCAAAGCGCATGAGTTGATGCGGAGGTATTGGTGATGGAAATGCTCGCGCATCCGGTGACGCTGCTGTTTCTCACCGTAACGGTTTACGGGCTGGCCAACCTCGTGCGCGCCCGCACCGGCAGCATTTTGTGCAATCCCGTGATGATCAGCACCTGCCTGATTATTCTTTACCTGAAGATTTTCAACATCGACTACCCCACTTATTACGAAGCCGGCCGCATTATCGATTTTTGGCTGCAACCGGCCGTGGTGGGGCTGGCAGTGCCGCTTTACGTCAACTGGCCGAAAATCCGCAGCCAATGGCTGCCGATTATCACCTCGCAATTGGCCGGCAGCATCACCGGCATCATTACCGGCATGTATTTCGCCAAATGGCTGGGCGCCGAGCGCGAAGTGGTGCTCTCGCTGGCGGCCAAATCGGTCACCAACCCGATTGCGCTGGAAATCACCCGCAGCATCGGCGGCATACCCGCCATCACCGCCGCCACCGTGATTCTCGCCGGCATGATGGGGCAGATGATAGGCTTCAAGCTGCTCAGCAGCAGCACCGTGGGCCCGCCCACCTCGCAAAGCATCGCCCTGGGCACAGCCTCACACGCCATGGGCATCGCCTCGGCCATGGAGCGCAGCCGCAAATTCGCCGCCTATGCCAGCCTGGGGCTGATTTTCAACGGCGTGCTCACCGCCATTCTCGCCCCGCTGCTGATTCCGCTTTTGGGCATTTGATGTTTGGTTGTTTGCCCGCAAGCATTTGATTTGATACCCATTCAAGAAAGTAAGCTAACAAGGCGGTGAGCCGCAGACAGTACAAATATAGTGGAATGCATAAAAAAGTGACACAACGGGTAGGTTGGGTTGAAAACCCAACAAGCCCACAGGCCGTCTGAAACGTTGGGTTTATCAACCCCACCTACGCCGTTGTAGCATGCAGTTTCATATAACTTTTCCTTGCATTTCACTATAGTACGGCAAGGCGAGACAACAAAGTTAGGTTATTTTTTTGGATTGGTATGAGTCGGCTCATAAGCACGATTGCGTTTCGTTGCTCGCACCCTCGCTGAAGGCCGTCTGAACGCAGCGGAAAATCTTGTTCTGCGAACAAGCGTCGGATTCGAGAATCCGACCTACACACTAAAAAGGCCGTCTGAAAAGTTTTCAGACGGCCTTTTGCAACTTAATGGGTTTATCCGATGCTTAAAACAGATTATCCATCACATCTTTAGGTTTGGCGGGATTGGCTGCGGGTTTGGCCGGTGCGGGCGCAGGTTTTTCCGGCGCAACAGCCGGTGCGGCAGGTGCAGCGGTTGCAGCAGGTGCGGCGGCAACCGTTGCGGGTTTGGCCGCCTCAACCGGTTTGGCCGCCGTTGCCGGCGTTTCGGCATTGGCCGGCGCGGCCGGTTGTGTGCGGCCGCCTGTTGCTGCGGCTTCGGCCGGCGGTGCGGCTACCTGCCCCGGCAACAACACTTGCCCGGCCGGCACGGCCACATTCGATGCGCCGCGCGGCGATAAGATTTCAACGGTGTTGCCGCTGCTGTTCGCAGGTGGGGCAGCGGCGGTTTCGACCGGCGCGCTCATGGTGCGGAACACGCCCACCACCAGCGCGGCCACGGCCAGCGCCACCACCACAAAAGCGGCGAGCAATAGATGTTTGGGGGTGAGGTTGAAACCTTTTTTGGCGGCATTCTGTCGCGCTGGCATATGAATATTCCCGATAGCGGCAGGCCGTCTGAATGCTTGCGGCATTTCAGACGGCCTGTTCCGGATTATGGTTGTTGGATATAGGTTTGATAAAGGGTAACCACTTTTTGCACGCCGGCGGTGGTGCTTACTTTTTCGGTGACTGCGGCCTGCTCTTCGGGCGTGAGGATGCCCATCACATAAGTGGTGCCTTCATAGGTGACGATTTTCACGCGGCTGGGAATCACGCCCTGAATGCCGAGCAAAGTGGTGCGCACTTTGGTGGTGCTCCAGGTGTCGGCACTCACATTGCCGAAGGTGCGCGCTTGCGGTGCCACTTCGATGTAGTTATACACCGCTTGGGCCGATTGCTCGGCGCGCGCCACTTGTTCGACAAAGTTTTTCTCGCCCTCAGTGGCCACTTGGCCCAAAAGCAGGATGTGGCGGTTGTAGCTCACCACGGCAAGCTTGGGCTCGAAGCCTTCGGCGGCATTGTTTTGGCGCAGGTAAGTGTTGGCGGTATTGCGGATACGCAATTCCATCACTTCGTCATCGGCTTGCGCGCCGGTGCTGCGCCGGTCGATGGCCGATGCGCCGCCCACCGCCGCGCCGCCCACAATCGCGCCCACGCAGCCGCTAAGGCCGGCGGCCAACAAGGTGGCGGCGGCTAAGGTGAGGGCATGCTTTTTGATGCTCATACAAACGTCCTTTCGTGATGCGTTCGGGCAGCCTTTACGGCTGCCGGAGAAAATCGGAAACAATCAGGGCGTGATTCTAGCGTGTTCTGCGCACTTTTGCATACACCGCCGCCCGGCGGCGCTTATACGCCCTCGAGCAGCATGGTGTCGATGCAGTCGCACAGCGCATGAATCAAGAGAATATGCACTTCTTGAATGCGGGCGGTGCGCGGGTGCGGCACGTTGAGCAGAATATCGTTGTCTTTGAGCATCGCCGCGATTTTGCCACCGTCGCGGCCGGTGAAGGCAATCACCTGCATATCGCGCTCGTGTGCCGCTTCGATGGCGGTGATGATGTTGGCCGAATTGCCGGAAGTGGAAATGCCGATCAACACATCGCCCGGGCGACCTAGCGCGCGCACTTGCTTGCTGAACACATGGTCGAAGCCGTAATCGTTGCCGATGGCGGTGAGCGCGGAAGTGTCGGTGGTGAGCGCCACGGCGGCCAATTCCATGCGCTCTTTTTCAAAGCGGCCGGTCATTTCGGCGGCGAAATGCTGCGCATCGGCAGCCGAGCCGCCATTGCCGCAGGCGAGGATTTTGCCGTCGTTCATCAGGCATTGCAGCATGATTTCGGCGGCTTGCGCGGTGGGTGCGCTCAACACTTCGGCGGCTTGCTGCTTGGCTTGGATGCTTTGGGCGAAATGCTCGGCCACGCGGTTTTGTAATGTTGTCATGTGATGGATTAACCTGTGATATTTTGCACCCATTCGGGCTTGTGGCCGCCCTCGATCAATACGGCATCAAGGCGGCAGGGTGCGTGGTTGAGACGGTGTTGCTGCAGATAATGTTCCGCGCTGCGCTGCAATTTGGCCAGCTTGGCCGGGGTGATGCTGCCGGCCGCGCCGCCGAAACGGCTGCTTTTGCGGTATTTTACTTCAACGAATAAAATCGTGTTGCCATTTTTGACAATCAGGTCGATTTCGCCAAACGGGCAATGCCAGTTGCGCGCCACCAGCTTGCAGCCTTGCGCCTGCAAAAACACCAGCGCCGCATCTTCGGCGGCCGCTCCTTCTTTATGGTTTAAGCGCATTGTGTTTATCCCCGTTATAATGAAGCCTTTCAGACGGCCTCTTCCATTATTCATATGCAGAAACATTATCAAAAAGCCTGCGACAGCCTGGCTGCGCAAACATTATATGTGGTGGCCACGCCCATCGGCAACCTGGCCGACATCACGCTGCGGGCGCTGGCGGTGCTCGCGCATGTGGATATCGTTTGCGCGGAAGACACGCGCGTGACCGGCCAGCTTTTGAGCGCTTACGGCATCCAGGCCAAGCTTTTGAGCGTGCGCGAGCACAACGAGCAGCACATGGCCGATAAAATCATCGCCGCGCTGGCCGAGGGCAAAAGCGTGGCGCAAGTGAGCGATGCGGGCACGCCGGCGGTGTGCGACCCGGGCGCGAAGCTGGCCGCGCGCGTGCGTGAAGCGGGCTTTAAAGTGGTGCCGGTGGCAGGCCCGAGCGCCGTGATGGCCGCCTTGAGCGTGGCCGGTGTGGCCGAGCCGAATTTCTATTTCAACGGCTTTTTGCCGCCCAAAGCCGGCGAGCGCCAAAGGCTTTTGGCCAAATGGCTTGAAGCCGATTATCCGGTGGTGATGTTTGAAACGCCGCACCGCATCGAAGCGGCGCTGGCCGATATGGCCGCGCTTTTTCCCGAGCGAAAAATCGTGCTGGCGCGCGAAATCTCCAAAACGTTTGAAACCTTTTTAAGCGGCAGCGTGGCCGACATTCAGACGGCCTTGAAAGAAGACAGCAACCAAAGCCGCGGCGAAATGGTGCTGATTCTGCATCCGGCGCAGGTGGAAAAACACAGCGACATGCCCGAAGCGGCGCAGCAGGTAATGAAAATATTGGCCGCCGATCTGCCCACCAAGCAGGCTGCCGACTTGGCGGCAAAAATTACCGGCCAGAGCAAAAAAGCGCTCTACGATTTGGCGCTGACCTGGAAAGCCTAGGGTCTGTTCACAATTCATCCGCGAGTAAGATTTTGAGCGCAAAAGCGTGGCTGCAAGGCGAAAAGCACAGCAAGGTTGAACACCTTGCGAGCATTTTCAACGCAGCAGGCGCGTTTTTGAGCCAAAATATTGCCGCGTGATGAAATGTGAACAGACCCTAAACCGCCTGTTTTTTTCAGACGGCCTGCATCGATTTATTCAGAAAGGCAGCCGTTATGTATGATACCAGTCCAAAAAAGTAAGCTAACAAGGCGGCGAGCCGCAGACAGTACAACTATAGTGAAATGCCTAGAAAAGTGTCACAACGGGTAAGTTGGGTTGCAAACTCAACAAATCCACAAGCCGTCTGAAACGTTGGGTTTATCAACCGAACCTACGCCGTTGCAAAGTGTAGTTTTGTGTAACTTTTTCTTGCATTTCACTATAGTACGGCAAGGCGAGACAACGAAGTTAGGTTATTTTTTTGGATTGGTATGACGTTCAAATAATCTACGATTACGAGCCCGCAGCGAGCGCACCGGCGCGGCGGTGTTTGTCGACCGCCTTTATCCGCGCGGCATACCGAAAACGCGCATGGCGGGCGTGTTGTGGTTGAAAGACATCACCCCGAGCGCGGCTTTGCGCGAATGGTATCACGCCGATGTGCAAGCGCATTTCGATGAATTTACGCAGCGTTTTGGGAAGAATTGCACGGCCAAACCGAGCAGGCGGCCATAGGCCGTCTGAAAACGCTGGCGCAGCAGCACGATGTGCTGCTGCTCACAGCGGTGAAAAATCCGGCGCAATCGCATGTGTCGATACTGCTGGATTATTTGGGCGAGCCTTTTACCGCAGCCTGATGCCGTGCGCTTCGATGTGGTTGTTTCAAACTTCAGGCCGTCTGAAACGTTCAGACGGCCTGTTTGTGTAAAGCCTTTTTAAGCTGGGTTTATGCGATTGTTTAAGGCGGCTTGTTTATGTTTTAATCAACTGCAACATGCAGCACCCGACTGATTCAACCTCAAAAGGAGCGATGCAATGAGCAGCAAAAAAGTAGCAGTGATCACCGGCTCGGGCGATGGCCTGGGCAAAGGCATTGCCGAGCGTTTGGCGCAAGACGGCTTTGCCATTGTGTTGTCGGACATCAATCCCGACACGCTGACCGCAACCGAAGCCGAATTCAAGGCGCGCGGCGCGGCGGTAAGCGCATTTTTGGGCGATGTGGGCAAGCGCGAAGATCAGTTTGCGCTGGTCAAACACGCGGCAGACACCTTCGGCCGTGTGGATGTGTTTATCAACAATGCCGGCATTGAAGACGTGATGGCGCTGGAAGATGTGCGCGAGGCCGATATCGACCGCGTGTTCAACATCAACATCAAAGGCGTGATTTTCGGCACGCAGGCGGCGGCCGAGCAGATGAAAAAGCAAGGCGGCGGGCGCGTGTGCAAAATCATCAATGCCTGCTCGATTGCGGGGCATGAATCTTATGATTTGCTCGGTGTGTATTGCGCCAGCAAGCATGCCGTGCGCGCGCTCACGGTGGCGGCGGCCAAAGAGCTGGCCAAGCATAAAATCACCGTCAATGCTTATTGCCCGGGCGTGGCGGCCACCAAAATGTGGGACCGCATCGATGCGGAAATGGCCAAATATATCGACACCAAACCGGGCGAAGCATTCGAAAAATTCTCGGCCGGCATTTTGATGGGGCGCCCGCAAGTGCCGCAAGACGTGGCCGCACTGGTGCATTATCTGGCTTCGGAAGATTCCGATTACATGACCGGCCAATCGCTTTTGATTGACGGCGGCATGGTGTTCCGCTGATTAAGGTCTATTCACCATTCATCCGTGTGTAAGATTTTTAGCGCAAAAGCGCGTTTGCAAGGCGAAAAATGCAGCAAGGTTGGACACTTTGCGAGGCTTTTCAACGCGGCAGATGCGTTTTCAGGGATCAAATACACCCGTAAATCGAATTGTCAGGACGCTCAGCCCTGCATAAAATCAAAAGGCCGTCTGAACGCTTTCAGACGGCCTTTTGATTATGTTTTCTACTGCATTTTTTCCACCAGAAAATCAATAAAGCTGCGCACCTTGGCGCTCAAAAATGTGCGGTCGACATAAGCCGCATAGAGCTTGATCGGCGGCATTTCATAATCGGGCAAAAGCCGCACCAGCGAGCCTTGGCTCAAATCGTTGGCCACCAGCCATTCGGGCATATAGCCGATGCCGCTGCCGGCCTGAATCAATTTGCGCAGCATCAAGGTGCTGCTGCTGCGCATTTGCGATGTAAGCTGCAAAGTTTCCGTTTCGCCGTTGCGGATGAACGTCACCGTGCCCATGTCCACATAAGAAGGCAGCACGGCTTGGTGTTGTGCGGCTTCGGCCAGCGTTACCGGCACGCCGTGGCGGCGCAGATAAGCGGGCGAGGCCACCGGGAAAAAACGGATTTCCGTAATGGGCTTCACAATCAGCGAGGGATTTGGGTCTCTCGACACGCGCAAAGCCATGTCGAAGCCATCGGCAATCAGGTCGATTTTGCGGTTGTCGAGCGACAATTCCAGCGTCACTTCCGGGTAGCGGCGGCGGTATTCGGCAAAGCAATCGGCCATACGGCTGTTGGCAAACCATTGCGGCATGGTGATGCGCAAAAGCCCTTGCGGCGTGTCGGTGCCGCTGGCGGCGCGCTCGGCGGCGGTGTCGAGCGTTTCGAGCGCATAGCTGCATTGGCGGTAATATTCTTCGCCCGCTTCGGTGAGGTGCAGGTTGCGGCTGTTGCGGTGCAAAAGCTTGGCGTGGATGCTGTTTTCCAAATGGCTCACATGCTTGCTGGCCATCGCTATCGAAATATCAAGCTTGTCGGCCGCGCGGGTGAAGCTGCCCTGCTGCACCACTTCGCGAAACACTTTCAGGCTGAGCAAAGTATCCATATTTTCCTGCTAAGAAATAGTTATTCAATAAAACGAGTATATATCAACCAATCAGGTAAGGCTATACTGCGCTCTATTCATCACACACCAACGAAAGAAGAATCACCATGAATGCTTTAGCCCGTTATCAGCCGGTTTTGTTGTCGGTATTGCGCATTGTTGCGGCTTATCTGTTTTTGCTGCACGGCACCGCCAAGCTTTTCGGCGTGCCGCATGTGGAAATGTTTGACGGCTTGCAACTGTTTTCGCTCTACGGCTTGGCCGGCGTGCTCGAGCTGGTGGGCGGCCTGCTGCTTTTGCTCGGCTTGTTTACCCGCCCGGTGGCTTTTGTGCTTTCAGGCCAAATGGCGGCAGCCTATTTTATCGGCCATGCAGCCAGCGCCCCGCTTTTCCCCTTGCTCAACCGCGGTGAAGCAGCTGTGTTGTTCTGCTTTGTGTTTCTCTATCTGGCCGCAGCCGGCGGCGGTGCCTGGGCCTTGGACAACAAGCGCCATAGCGATGCATAATCTCTCTTGCAGTTAAAACCCAATCTTGATTTTAAAGCCGGCATTTTGCCGGCTTCACCAAAGGAAACCGAAATGGCTTACCAAGATGTTCAAAAAGTGGCTGAAAAGCGCCGCACCATTTATGCTTTAAATAAAAACCTGCCGCTGCCCGCTGCCGAAGTGGCCAAAATCATCGAGCATGCCGTGTTGCACACACCCTCTTCTTTCAACTCGCAATCCACCCGCGTGGTGGCGCTGTTTGGCGCGGAGCATGAAAAGCTGTGGCAAATCACGGAAGATGCGCTGCGCGCCATTGTGCCGGCAGATAAATTCGAGCCCACCGCGCAAAAATTGGCCATGTTTAAAGCCGCTGCCGGCTCGGTGCTGTTTTTTGAAGACCAAGAAGTGGTGCAAAACCTGCAAGCAAATTTCCCGGCTTATGCCGACAATTTCCCGGTGTGGGCGGAGCATACCGATGCCATGCACCAATATGCGGTGTGGACCACGCTGGCCGAAGCCGGCATCGGTGCCAATTTGCAACACTACAACCCCTTAATCGACCACGCTGTGGCCGAAGCTTGGGATATTCCGGCTTCTTGGAAGCTGCGTGCCGAAATGGTGTTTGGCGGCATCGCCACACCGGCAGGCGAGAAAGCTTTTGCGCCGTTGGAAGGCCGTTTTAAAGTGCACGGCGCCTGATTTACCTGAATCAACACACAGGCCGTCTGAAAGCGGATAGTGTCTTCAGACGGCCTTTATTTGTTTCATTCAATTTGTTATAATGTTAACCACTCAACACAACGGCTGCCGCTGCGCAGCCGTTTTCCTGTTTATACCGCACACGAAACGATAAAAAATGTCACACACCATCCCCCACCCGCGCTTGCTGCTGCTCGCGCTCGCGCTCGGCGGCTTTGCCATCGGCATCACCGAATTCGCCACCATGGGCTTGATTCCCTATATTGCCGCCGGGCTGGGCATTAGCGAGCCCACCGCCGGCCACTTGATCAGCGCTTATGCGCTCGGCGTGGTGGTGGGTGCGCCCTCGATTGCCGTGCTGGCCGCACGCATGTCGCGGCGCACGCTGCTTTTGTGCCTGATGGGCGCATTTGCCCTCGGCCACATCGCCACCGCGCTGGCCGACAATTATTCATCGCTCTTGGTGTGGCGCTTTTTAAGCGGCCTGCCCCACGGCGCTTATTTCGGAGTGGGCGCGCTGGTGGCCGCATCATTAGTGCCGCCGGCCAAACGCGCGCAAGCGGTGGGCATGATGATGTTGGGCCTCACCGTGGCCTGCACCATAGGCGTGCCGCTGATCAGCTGGACAGGCCAAGCCATCGGCTGGCGGGCGTGTTTTGTGATTGTGGCGGTGTTGGCGGTGGCCACCACCGTGTCGCTGGCGCTTTTTCTGCCCAAACAAGCCATGCGAAGTGGCGGCTCCAGCGCCATCCGCGAGCTCAAAGCGCTCACCAATAAGCAGGTGTGGCTCACCTTACTCACCGGTGCCATCGGCTTTGGCGGCATGTTTGCCATTTATACTTATATGGCTTCCACGCTGATGGAAGTCACCAAAGTATCCGCCGCGGTGGTGCCGCTGGTGCTGGCGCTCTTCGGCGTGGGCATGACGCTGGGCAACCTGATTATCCCGCGCTTTGCCGTGGGCAAAAAGCTGATGCCCTGCATTGCCGGCCTGCTGCTTTGGAGCATGGTTATGCTCGCGCTGTTTCCGCTGGCCGCGCACGATATCCGCACAATATCGCTGCTGGTGGTGCTCATCGGCATGGGCGGTGCCATCGGCACTTTGCTGCAAGTGCGGCTGATGGATGTGGCGCCCGATGCGCAAACCATGGCCGGCGCGCTCAACAACAGCGCTTTCAACGCCGCCAACGCGCTGGGGCCGTTTCTCGGCGGCTTGGCGATTAACGCGGGCTTCGGCTGGACGTCCACCGGCATTGTCGGCAGCCTTCTGGCCTTGGGCGGCTTAATCATCTGGTGCGCTTCTTATCGTTTGGAAAAACGCACCGCAAGCGCCTGAAACCCATCCTAAAAAATAAGATACAAACAGGCAGCCCGCAGGCCGGGTTTTTGAATCCGACACTTGTTCGCAGAACAAGGCACACACATCGCTTTGGCCGCCGGCCAAACGTCGGATTCGAGAATCCGACCTACGCAGATGGTGCTGTTTCGGCGACATCGGCATCTATATATGCTGAATAATGCTGCACAATAAAACAGGCCGTCTGAAAGCCCACGCTTCAGACGGCCTGTTTGCAATGCCGGAACACAACTGCTTCAATTGCCCGGCGTGTCTTCCGTTACAAAGCCCACCTTGCTCACACCGGCTTCGCGCGCGGCAATCAGGGCTTTGGCCACAAAATCGTAAGGCACTTCTTTATCGGCGGCGATGGCCAAAATGGTGTCCGGGTTTTGCGCTTGAGCCGCTTGCAGATGCGCACCCAATTCATCCAAACGCTGCCCTGCCGTATCGGTGCCCAAATAATAAGTGCCGTTGGCATCGATGCTGAGCCGCAGCGGATCTTTGGGCTGCTCTTGCTGCTTGGCACGCTCGGAAGCCGTGGGCAGTTGCAGCGGAATCGAATGCGTGAGCACCGGCATGGTGATCATAAACACAATCAGCAGCACCAGCATCACATCCACCAGCGGGGTGACGTTGATGTCGGACATCGGCGCATCTTCGCCGGAATTCATCGAACCGAAAGCCATGGTTTAATCCTTTTGATTCAGAAGCTGCACATGCAGATCATGGGCAAACGCATCCATATCCTGCGCCAGGGTTTTGTTGCCGCGCACCAAAAAGTTATACGCCAACACCGCCGGAATCGCCACAAACAAGCCCGCAGCCGTGGCCACCAGCGCCTCGCCGATGGGGCCGGCCACGGCGGCAATGCTCATCTGGCCGCTGGTGCTGATGTTGATCAGCGCATGGTAAATGCCCCACACGGTGCCGAAAAGGCCAATAAAAGGCGCAGTAGCACCGATAGAGGCCAGCGCGGTGAGGCCGCTGTCAAACGGGCGCAGAATCTGGCTCATGCTGTTGCGTATCTGCCGCACCAAATATTCATTCAGCGGCACGGCCGCGGCCATTTGCGTGTCTTTGTGCTTGCAGTAATTGCCATGCGCGCGCACGGATGCCAGCGTTAGCTCGCTGATGGGCGACTCGATGCTTTCGGCCTGCACCACCGCTTCGGGCAGCGTTTGTGCATTCCAAATCAAAGGCTGCACCGCAGCATTGCCTTTTTTCGCCCGCCGCAACTTGAGCGCGCGCACGATAATCACGCTCCACGTGATGATGCTCATCAACACCAGCACCAAAAACACACCCATCAACACATAATCGCCTGACTCAAATACCAATCCTAAATTCATTGTTTTCTTCCCAACTTAAATTAATCAAATCCGTCTGTTTTGCCTTGGTGGCAGGCTTCAGCCTTATTGCAGCTTGAAGCTCACCGGCACCGTGTATTCCGTCCAGCCGTTGGGCTGGAAGCGGCCGTTTTTTCCCGCATTGCGGGCGGCACGGTCGAGCCGCGCAAAGCCGCTGCTCTTGGCCACGCCGACATTGGTAACCTTGCCATCGGGCGACACCATAATTTTCAACACCACCGTGCCCTCTTCGCCGTTTTCTTGAGAAATCGTCGGATAAGGCGGCCGTGCAATCGAGCCGGTGGCGCGGATGGCGTTGGCCGCGCTGCTGCCGGCACCAGAGCCGCCGCTGCCGCCTGCTTGGCTGCCGCCGGCACCGCCTTCGCCACGTGCACTCGAATGATTGCCGCCGCTGCGCTCGCCGCTGCCGCGGCCTTCTGCGGCGGTGATTTTGGCTGCGGGCCGCTCGGCAGGCCGTTCAGCAACCTGCTCGGCAGGCTTGGGCTCGGGCGTTTCCTGCTTCGGTTTCGGCTTAGGCTGCTCAACCGGCTTCGGCTTTTCCGGCACTTGGCGGATATCGGCTTTGTCGTTTTTCGTCACCACCGGCTTGAGAACCGGCTTGGCCGGCTCCAGCGGGCGCGGCTTGGGCGGCACCACTTTGGGCGGGGGTGGCGGCGCAGGCGCGCTTTCCGGCTGCCCGCCGCCGCTGCCCAAATCGCTCAAATCCACAAATTCGATATGCTGCACCGTCACCTGCGCGGGCTTGGCCGATTGCCACAGCAAGCTCATCAAGCCGATGTGCAGCAAAGCCACCAAGGCAAACACCGACGGCGTTAAGATATGTTCTTTTTTCATAGCCGCACAATATTAATAGAAATAATTCCCGTTTACAACCTAAATATTGATTTTATTTACATCTTGCACAATCATTCAGCATGCAAAGCAAGCCCAACAGCATACATCCCATACACAACACACAAAACATCAAGGCCGTCTGAAACCTTTTCAGACGGCCTTGATGCCTTACTGCTTTGTGTTGTCGCCATTATCCATCCGCAGACCATTCAGCCGCAGCTTGCGCCCTGCCCGGTTCCGCGACCGGCCGCAC
>ERZ795062.1328-NODE-1328-length-17704-cov-5.560258_pt1 | contig 17704 bp, 18 predicted proteins | sample MGYA00375146_ERZ795062 | MGnify/ENA primary metagenome ERZ795062 (study PRJEB30191, sample SAMN05720281) | activated sludge metagenome | isolation source: Anaerobic digester | place: USA | collected 2015-07-16 ... | reverse complement strand
TAGAAAGAGACAAAAGAGAGACTACAAGAGAATACGTAATAAGAGTTCTAAGACATAATATAATAAATTTAAATCTCAAACCAGGTCAGTTTGTAAGTGAAAACGAGATTGCGGAAATACTGGGAGTAAGCCGCACCCCTGTGAGAGAAGCTTTTATCGAGCTTTCTAAATCGGCTCTGGTTGAGATATATCCTCAAAGAGGTACTTGCATTGCGCCTATAGACATGGATGTCGTTGAGGAATCCCGATTTATGCGATGCGTACTGGAAAAAGCTGTTATTCAATTGGCATGCGATAAAATATCTGACCGCGATATTACAAAACTTGAGGATAACCTTCAATTACAAGAGTTATGTCTAGATCGTCCCAATGCTCAGTATTTTCTCTATTTAGATGATAAATTTCATGAATACTTGTTCGAAATATGCAATAAGAAAATGACGTATAATTTGATTAAAAGTGCCGTTGCTCAGTTTGATAGAGTCCGTATATTAAACTATACGGAAATGGATATGAATGTCAGTGTGAATGAACATAGGGAATTGCTCGAAGCTATAAGAAGACGAGATAAAGAATTGGCGACAGAGCTTATGGAAAAACACCTGACACGGGTAATTTACGACATGTCTTATTTAAAGGAAAAGCATCCGGAGTATTTTAAAGGTAATATTATAAAAGTATCATCATATGCAGGCAATGATTCATGAGGTTTCCGACAAAATATCGGAGACCTTTTCTTTTTCTATACTATTTTCTAAAATTCTATTTACAAACTTACAAAATAGAGGTATAAAGATTTAAAGATGTAGATAAAGGAGCAGATAATATGCTAATAGGAGCTCATATTTCTATTTCCAAGGGTTATGAACATGCAGTAAATGAGGCAATATCTATTGGAGCAAATACGCTACAGTTTTTTACTCGAAATCCTAGAGGCAGTGCTGCAAAAGCACTGGATCCAAATGATATAGAGAAAATGAAAAAACGAGTTAATGAAACTCATTTTGGTCCCTTGGTGGCTCATGCTCCATATACGCTTAATCCGGCGTCAGATAAAGAAAATGCCAGAAATTTTACTAAAAATATTATCCTAGACGATCTGGATAGAATGGCTATTATAGGTGCTCCATATATTGTTTTGCACCCGGGCAGCCATTTAGGGGCAGGAGTAGAAGTGGGTATCAGAAGGATTGCCGCCATATTAAAAGAAGTGACAGAAAGCAAAAAAGATGTTATGATTTTGCTGGAAACGATGTCGGGTATGGGAACAGAAGTCGGATACAGGTTTGAACAGCTTTATGATATTATTAATCTTACAGAAAGCCCTGAAAATTTTGGAGTATGTTTTGATACCTGTCATCTGTTTGCTGCAGGTTACGACATAGTTAATGATTTGGACGGAGTGATTTCAGAGTTTGATAAAATTTTAGGACTTTCAAAATTGAAGGCAGTGCATTTAAATGATAGCAAGTTTGGACTAGGAAGTATGAAAGACAGGCATGCAAATTTAGGAGAGGGCGTGCTTGGCATTGGAACAATTAAAGCTGTGTTAACTCATCCAAGATTGGAAGATAAGCCATTCTTATTAGAAACACCTGGCGGCATTGAAGCTTACAAAAAGGAAATTGCATTGGCAAAGACATTAATATCATAAACACGAACCCGGCACCGGTTTGTTGAACTTCAATGTTATTGTTTTAAATAAAATTAAATGATATAATAATTGCAAGGATTATTTAGTAAACCAGGGCAAACCCTGGTTTACTGGGTTTATTTAGTGCATAAAGGTTATTTTTTACTGAAAAAAATTAACTCTTTAAATAAAAAATCTGGGAGGTTATATTTCGATTATGGATATCAAACTTGTCAATATTGGATTTGGAAATATTGTATCAGCAAATCGCATAATAGCTATTGTTAGTCCTGAGTCGGCACCTATAAAGCGCATAATTCAGGAAGCCCGTGAACGAGGAATGCTTATAGATGCCACCTATGGCAGAAGAACCCGTGCTGTTATAATAACAGACAGCGATCATGTCGTGTTATCAGCTATTCAGCCGGAGACAGTAGCTCATCGCTTAAGCAGCAACAAAAATTTGATTGAAGACGAAGAAATAGTCGAAGAAGAAACTAATTTCGAATAGAGGGAACTTTATGAGCGAAAAGGGCTTGCTTATTGTGGTATCAGGACCTTCCGGCGTCGGAAAGGGAACGCTGTGCAATGCATTGGTGAAAAACATAGATAATTTATTTATATCAATTTCAGCTACTACCAGGCCGCCTAGGACAGGCGAGGTAAACGGCGTAAATTACATCTTTATGAACCAAGAGAATTTCGAAGAGAAAATTGAAGAAGGGCAGTTTTTGGAATGGGCCAAGGTATATAATAATTATTATGGGACGCCTAAAGAATTTGTTATTGAAAAGCTAAAAGAAGGCAAAGATGTAATTCTTGAAATCGATATACAAGGCGCGGCTCAAGTAAAAAAGAACTGTCCTAACGGGGTTTTCGTATTTATAGCACCACCCAGCCTTGAGGAATTAAGAAAGCGAATTATAAACAGAGGCACGGATAACGAAGAGTCTATTAATTTACGTTTAAAATCTGCAAAAGAAGAGATGCGAGCTTCTTTTGATTATGATTATGTTATAATTAATGATGATTTAGATAAAGCTGTTTTGAAACTTCAATCGGTTATTTTAGCAGAAAGATGCAAGGTTTCAAGGAATAAAGATAAAATTTTAGAGATTATCGGAGATTGACACTAGGAGGAATAAGCCATGATGTATCCATCTATAGATTCTCTTACTGCAAAGTATGAGAGTAAATATATTATAGCAGTTGCGGCTGCTAAAAGAGCACGACAATTAGTAGAAGGTGCGAAGGAGCTTGTAGAAGTAAATACGAAAAAACCTGTTTCAATAGCACTATTCGAGCTTGATGCAGGTAAGATTATAATAGAAAAACCAAAAACTCGAGTAAAATAAAAGAGGTGTGCGATGCTTAAAGACAAATTTGTGATATTGGGAGTGACTGGCAGCATAGCCATCTATAAAGCGGTAGAGCTGGTAAGGCTTTTAAAAAAAGCAGGTGCGCAAGTTCAAGTAATAATGACAAAATCGGCATGCGAATTTGTTAAGCCGTTGACTTTTCAAGTCATATCTCAGAATCTTGTTATCACCGATATGTTTGAAGAACCTGACTCCTTTGATGTGGAACATGTAGCTCTTGCAGATAAAGCTGATGTTTTTTTGGTAGCACCGGCTACTGCTAACATAATTGCAAAAATTGCAGCCGGTCTGGCAGACGATATGCTTACCACCACTATACTTGCCACAAGAGCAAAAAAGATAATCGTCCCTGCGATGAATGTTAATATGTATGAAAATATTATAACACAAAGGAATATTGAAACTCTCACATCTACCGGTGCTGTGGTGATAGAACCTGCAACCGGCGATCTTGCATGCGGATATAAAGGTAAAGGAAGATTTCCTGAGCCGGCAGATATTGTCGAGCAAATAGAAGTGATATTAGGGAAAAGCGGAGATTTAAGAGGCAAAAAGTTTTTAATAACCGCAGGACCTACTCGCGAACCTATTGATCCGGTTAGGTTTATTACCAACCATTCTTCCGGAAAAATGGGTTATGCCTTGGCTGAAAAAGCAGTGCATCGAGGTGGCGAAGTTATTTTGATTTCCGGTCACACAAGCCTAAAACCGCCCCTGGGCCTTTCAAAATATATTCCCGTAGAAACAGCCGATGAAATGTTTAACGCTGTTATGGAATACTATCCTAAGGTTGATATTGTTATAAAATCGGCGGCTGTTGCGGATTTTTCGCCCAAATATTTTAGTGAAGAAAAAATAAAGAAACAGAATTTTGATATGGTACTTGAACTTAAGCGAAATCCGGATATACTGCAAGAACTGGGAAATAGTAAAACACACCAGATTTTAATTGGATTTGCTGCTGAAACAACTGATACACTAAAAAATGCCCAGGATAAACTGAAGCGAAAAAATCTTGATCTGATAGTATTAAATGATCTTACAGCACAGGGAGCGGGTTTCGGCACAGATACGAACATAGTGAAGATATTATACAAAGACGGACGAATAGAAGAATTGCCTAAAATGCTCAAGAAGGACTTGGCTGATGAAATATTAAACAGGATATACGCTTTTTTGGAGCAAAATCGTAAATTGTAAGCTGTATAAGTTTTAGTAGGAGGAAAATCTTTGATTAATGCTTGCTTGGTAGCAGTAGATGTAAAACATCCAAAAGCCAAAAAAGAATACACATACTTGATTCCCAAGGATATGCAATCATCAATAAACCTTGGTGATGTAGTCCGTGTTCCTTTTGCCAATATGAAAACGACAGGAGTGGTTACAGAACTTTTGGATACAAGTAGCTGCGAACCTGCCGACTATAAATTAAAATCGATTATAGACAAAGAGCCAGTAAGTCTGCCGGCAGAATTACTAGAACTTGCAAAAAGTCTTTCCAAATATTATGGCACCCCACTTATAGATTTTTTGCGTCTTATGCTGCCGCCTTCCCTTGGATACAAAACTGAGCGAGTATATTTTTTGCAAAGTAATGCAGACAATAGCAAGATCTCTAAAAGAGCATTTAATCAGAAACAAATATTCGATTATATAGCAAAAGCCGAATATGCTACTGAAAATGAAATTTCAAAAAACTTAAAGATTCCTCTTTCGTCGGTAAGGTCGGCACTGACAGCGCTTTGTAAAAAAGAAATAATAAAAAAAGATTATAAGATAGTAAGAAGAAAGCCTTTTTCAATTTCATACAGCAGTTCCAGTCAAGATATTATACTTACAGAAGAACAAGAAAAGGCAATAAAAACGATTGTGGAAAGCTATTATAACTCTAAAAAAACCGTACTTTTATACGGAGTTACAGGCAGCGGTAAAACCGAAGTATACCTTAGAGCTATTGATGAAGTTATAAAAACAGGGAAAAAAGTTCTCATGTTAGTTCCTGAAATTTCGCTTACGCCTCAAATGCTTTCGATATTTCAAAACCGCTTTAAAGATAAAACTGCTGTTATCCACAGCAAACTTTCAGCAGGAGAAAGATTCGACGAGTGGCAGCGTATATGTTCAGGAAAGGCTTTGGTTACTCTAGGAGCAAGGTCAGCAATATTTGCCCCTATCCAAGATTTAGGCATGATTATCATAGATGAAGAACATGAGACTTCTTATAAAAACGGTGAACATCCATATTATGACGCAAGGATGGTTGCACAATTAAGGGCAAAACAGCAGAATGCTCTTCTGGTTTTAGGTAGTGCCACTCCTTCTGTAGAATCTTTTTATAGAGCTTGCAAAGGAGAATATTTACTTGCCGAACTTACCAAAAGGGTGTCAGGGCGACATCTACCAAAATTAGAAGTTATAGACATGAGAGAAGAATTAAAAGCTGGCAACAGACACATCTTTAGCCGAAAATTACTTCATGGGATGAAGGAGACTCTAGAACAAAAAAAACAGGTTATCCTATTCTTAAACCGCAGAGGTCACTCGACTTTTGTTATTTGTAGAGACTGTGGTTTTGTTTTAAAATGCAAGTATTGCGATATTTCAATGACGTATCATTTTGAAGATAAGACTGCTCGGTGCCACTATTGCGGTTATACGATAAAGGCACCTGATATATGTCCAAAGTGCAGCAGTAGAAACATAAGGTATTTTGGGGCAGGAACGGAAAAGGTAGAAGAAGAAGCGAGGAGATTTTTCCCTGAATATTCCACTATAAGGATTGATTCTGATTCAACCCGGAAAAAAGGATCCTTGGAAAAAATGCTGGCAAGTTTTAAAAAAGGAAATGCCCAAATATTAGTGGGGACTCAGTCTATTGCAAAAGGACTAGACTTCCCAAATGTTACGCTTGTAGGGATTATAAGTGCTGATACTATTCTAAATGTGCCTGATTTTAGATCGGGCGAGCGAACATTTCAATTGATTACTCAAGTTGCAGGCAGATCAGGAAGAGGAGAAACTCGAGGAAAAGTATATGTCCAAACATATAATCCTGAATCATTTGCTATTCAAGCAGCTTGCAATTTTGATATAGAAGGCTTTTATAAAGAAGAATTAAAAAACCGCAAAGAGGCAAATTACCCGCCCTTTTGCCGCATGCTCAACATTGTTTTTAAAGGAAATGATGAAAATTTAGTCAAAAAAGAAGCGGACAAAATAGGTAAGATGCTCCAGCAGCAATTTAGCACTAAAATCAAAATGTATGGCCCGGTTCCGGCGCCTCGATCCAAAATCAGAGAAAATTACCGCTATAATATTTTAATAAAAAGCGATCAGATAGATATTTTGATAAATATTTGTAACCAAATGAATATTTTAAATATTGATAATAAAATAGACATATCTTGGGATATAGACCCGTTGGATTTGTTATAGGAGGCATGTTAATGGCACTAAGAAATATTCGTGAATACGGCGATGAAATTTTAAGAAAAAAAGCTAAAGATGTTACTGTATTTGACAAACGACTACATGTGCTTATAGAAGATATGCAAGAAACGATGGTGCATGCTAATGGCGTCGGTCTTGCGGCTCCGCAAGTCGGTGTGCTTAAAAGGGTAATTGTTATAGATGTGGGAGAAGGCCCTATAGCATTAGTAAACCCAGAGATAGTAGAAAGCGAAGGAGAAATTATTGATGCCGAAGGGTGTTTGAGTGTGCCCGGCGTGCTTGCCGAAGTTGCAAGACCTATGAAAGTCAAAGTCAAGGCACAGGATAAATGGGGTAACTATATAGAATTAGAGGGTCAAGAGTTGCTGGCAAGAGCTTTGTGTCACGAAATAGATCATCTTTATGGCAAGCTTTTTGTGGATAAAGCTATAAAATTCATTGAACCTGATAGCGAGGAAGAAAAATGAAGGTTGTATTTATGGGAACGCCAGATTTTGCGGTTGTCCCTCTTGAAATGTTAATAAAAAACAATGTAAATATTATAGGTGTTGTTACACAGCCGGATCGGCCGGTAGGAAGGAAAAAAGTTATAACTGCACCTCCTGTAAAAAAACTTGCATCTAATTACGATATTCCTGTATACCAGCCAGAGAAGGTTAAAAGTGCTGAATTTATCAAAATCCTTAAATCGCTTGAGCCTGACCTAATCATTGTTGTTGCTTTTGGACAAATTTTAAGCCGAGATGTACTTGATATTCCTAAAATAGGATGCATAAATGTTCATGCTTCATTGCTACCGAAATATAGAGGCGCAGCTCCGATACAGTGGGCGATAATAAACGGAGAAAAGGTAACAGGAGTAACTACCATGTGGATGGACGAAGGGGTAGACACCGGAGATATCTTTATGCAGGAAAAGATTGAAATAGATGACGAGTGGACATCGCTAGAACTTTCATGTGAGCTTTCAAAATTAGGTGGAAAATTACTAATCAAAACTTTGGAAAATATAAAATTGGGAAATTTAATACGAGTACCTCAAAACCACGAAGAAGCAACTTATGCACCAATGCTTAAAAAGGACGATGGTAAAATTAATTGGTTTAAAACCACCTGGGAGATTTATAATTTAATTCGAGGTATGTATCCGTGGCCAACTGCATTTACATTAAGAAACAAAACTGAATTTAAGATATTAAAAGCCAGACCTTATTTAACAAATGCTGCGCCTAATCCCGGCAAATATTTGGGTGCAGTAAAAAATGAAGGTTTTCTGATAGGCACAGGAGATGGAAGCCTGCTTGTGCTAGAAGTGCAAGAATCCGGAAAAAAGCGGATGAAAGCCACGGAATATTTAGCCGGTCACACAATGAATGAAGGAGAATTCTTTGCCGATGATGTACACCAAAAATAATGGTGAAAGTGCAAAAAAAAGAGTATTTATCGGACTGCTGTCTGTAAGTATTCTTCTGATTTTAGGAATGATTTTTGCAGGAGTTCTTATCTATTATAATAAATTTGGCGACTGGTACCGCTACATTTTATTAGGAGTAATAATATTCTTAAGTATATTTATTATTCTAATAGGCATCGGCCTTGCGGCAGTCGTTCTGACATTACTACATGTAAGAAGCTTTTTTGGCCTTGAAAAACTAATGAAATCTTCGCTAAACTTGTTATTTCCATTAGTTGTAGCAATTGGAAGAATTTTCAATATACCTGCCGAGGTTATCAAAGATTCCTATATCGAAGTAAACAATAAACTGCTTCAAAGCAAAGCTTATTCATTAAAACCAAGCGATATTCTTATTTTAGCTCCTCACTGCCTACAAAAGTGGGACTGTCCTTACAAAGTTACTGCTGATGTTTCTAACTGCCACCATTGCGGCCGATGTGATATAGATAAGCTTTTAAAGATAAGTGAAGAATATGGAGTTAACTTGACAGTTGTGACAGGCGGAACTTTGGCCAGAAAAAAAGTTAAAGATTTTAGGCCAAAGGCAGTTGTAGCTATTGCGTGCGAGCGGGATTTAACAGACGGCATCTTAGATACCAGTCCGCTACCTGTATTTGGGGTTTTAAATATTAGACCGGAGGGGCCATGCAAAAATACAAAAGTTAATTTAGACAAGGTAACTTACGCAATTGAATTTTTTCTATCTGGGAAGGAGTAGTATAATAAATTGCCAAAACCTAGAGAATTGGCAGTTTCTATATTGACCAAGATAGAAAAGGGTTCATATGGAAATCTGCTTTTAAGTCAATATTTAACACCTGATATAACTCAAAAAGATCGCGCATTAATTACTGAGCTAGTCAACGGAGTTGTACAAAATCTTCTTCGAATAGATTATATAATATCACAATTTTCTAAAATACACCCATCAAAAATGTCTCCAAATGTTAGAAATGCTTTAAGAATAAGTGTATACCAAATATTCTTTTTGGATAGAGTGCCGGAATTTGCAGCTGTAAATGAATCAGTAAATATCGTAAAAAAGTTTAGTGGAGCAAAGGCAGCAAATTTTACAAATGCCGTTTTAAGGAATATTATAAGGAATAAAGATAATATATCCTATCCTGATAGAGATAAAAATTTTGAAGAATACCTTTCGGTGTACTATTCTTTTCCTTCATGGCTTGTTAAAAGATGGGTGGATTTGTTTGGCAAAAGCTTTACAGAAAGTTTGTGCATATCATTAAATGAAAGGCCAAAACTTTGTGCCAGGGTAAATACTCTCCTTACTACAAGAGAAAGATTAGAAAACAGATTCAGAGCCGAAGGTGTACTTACTGCTCCCGGCCTGTTTTGTGATGAGGCTTTATATATTTTAAGCTCTCCCCCCATCACTACCTTAGAAAGCTTTAAAGAAGGTCTTTTTATTCCACAAGACGAAAGCTCGATTATAGCATCTCTTGCAACGGGTGTAAAAAGTGGCGAGAAGATTCTTGATGCAGCAGCAGCTCCCGGAGGCAAAGCAACTCACATGGCTGCTCTTATGCAAAATAAAGGAGAAATAATTGCATGGGACGTACATCCCCATCGAGTCCAACTCATAAAAGAAAATTGCCGAAGATTAAAGGTAGATATTGTTAAGCCGGAGGTAAAAGACGCTAAAGTTTTTGATGAGAATCTAGTTGATACATTTGATAAAGTTATAATAGATGCACCATGCTCCGGGACAGGAGTTATCAGACGCAAGCCAGATATCAAATGGTCAAAAAAACCTGAAGATATTATTTCTTTAAAATCAGAACAAGAAAAAATATTAAACACATGCTCTTGTTATGTAAAACCCAATGGTATCTTAGTTTACAGCACATGCAGCATAGATCCGGAAGAAAATGAGAAAAATATTGAAGCTTTTCTTGCAAAAAATGATTCTTTCGTCTATGATGATTTAAGGAATTATGTACCTAAAGAGCTTCATGAAAGCCTTGAAAATCATTGCGGTTATTTAACTTTGTACCCAAATCTTCATGGGACAGACGGATTTTTCATTGCTCGTTTGAAAAAAGTTAAGCCATTAAGGTGAAACGGTATGAATAAAATTAATTTAAAAAGTTACACACTAGAAGAGTTAGAAAATTTTGTGCATCAGATGGGGCAACCTTCCTATCGAGCAAAGCAAATCTATAAATGGATATATAGAGGACAAACAGACTTTGAAAAGATGACAGATCTTCCTAAAAGCTTTATAAAAGAGCTTGAAGATGTGGCTTTTATAAGCAGTCTAAAAATATACAAAAAATATGCGTCAGACGATGGAACAATAAAATATGTTTTTGCCTTAGATGATAAAAATATAATCGAAGGCGTTAAGATGAAATATTCATTTGGAACAACAGCATGTATTTCAAGCCAGGTTGGATGCGCCATGGGCTGCGCTTTCTGTGCGTCTACCCAAGACGGACTGGTAAGAAATCTTGCGTGGTGGGAAATGGCAGATGAAGTTCTTGCCGTGGAAAAAGACTTGCAAGAAAAGGTAAGCCGCGTGGTAGTAATGGGAAGCGGCGAACCTCTTTTGAATTACAAAGAATTAATTAAGTTTTTAAGAATTTTAAATTCACCTTTGGCTTTTAATATAAGCTACAGAAGGATAACTGTTTCCACATGCGGCATAGTGCCTTACATTATTTCCCTTGCCGATGAAAACATACCCGTAACTCTTGCAATTTCTCTACATGCGCCCAATGATGCTATAAGAAATAGTCTAATGCCTATAAATAAAACGTACCCAATTTCACAATTGTTAGATGCGGCAAGATATTATATAATGAAAACAAAACGGCGCATAACTTTTGAATATATACTGATTTTAGACGTAAACGATACAAAAGAATGTGCTTATGAGCTTTGCACACTTTTAAAAGGTTTACTCTGCCATGTAAATTTGATACCATTTAATCCTGTAGAAGGCAAAGAATTTAAAAGAAGCGATGATGCAAAAGTACGGGAATTTGAACAAATACTCCTAGAAAATAATATTTCCGCAACCGTTCGAAGAGAAACAGGAGCCGATATAAATGCTGCCTGCGGTCAACTTCGACGGAGTTTATTAGAGAGGTGAAATAATGCTTGGTGTAATAAAAAGCGATGTGGGCAGGGTTAGAGCAAACAATGAAGATTCTTTTTATTTTCCGCCAAAAGACAGCAAACTTCCCGAGCTTTTCATAGTGGCTGATGGAATGGGCGGACATCAGGCCGGTGAAGTGGCAAGTAAAATAGCAACTAATGAAGTGGCTGAATATATAAACAGTCACTTATCAGAAAACATCAGCTGTGAGGAAATTAAGGAAACTATTAAAAATGCTGTATCTATAGCAAATGAAAAGATATTACATTTATCCTTACAAAAAGATGAATTTTTCGGAATGGGAACAACACTTACTGCCGCGCTATTTTACGGAAATTATGTATATATCGGTCACGTAGGCGATAGCCGAGCGTATCTTATTCGCGAAAATGATATCAAGCAATTGACTCGAGACCATTCCCTGGTGTGGCAACTAGTGGAAAGCGGTCGCATAACTATGGAAGAGGCAAGGGTACATCCTATGAAGAATATTATTACAAAGGCTCTTGGGACTGAAAGAGATTTGGAGCCGGATATTCTAAAGATAGCCTTGAAAGATAATGATATAATTTTACTGTGCAGCGACGGACTGACAAATATGCTGGAAAATGATGAAATTAAGGACATTGTTTTGTCTGCTAAAGAACCTGAAAAGGCTGTTCAGAAACTAATAGATTATGCGAATTTTAAAGGCGGGGAAGACAATATCACCGTTGGCATAATAAAAGTGGATGAAGTGGGATGTGAATAAATGGATATAGTAGGAAAAACTTTGGGAAACAGATACACAATTCTAGAAGAAATCAGCGGCGGAGGCATGGCTACAGTATACAAGGCAAAGTGCAGTGTTCTCAACAGAATAGTAGCCATAAAGATTTTAAAACCTGAATTTGCAAATGATGAGGAATTTGTAAGGCGCTTTAGAAGAGAGGCCCAGGCCGCTGCAAGCTTGTCACATCCGAATATTGTCGGTATATATGATGTAGGTGAAGAAGACGGTTTATACTATATAGTGATGGAGTATGTTGAGGGTATTACTTTAAAAGAGTATATAAAGCAAAATTTTCCTATACCTATTGCTGATGTTCTAGAAATGGGCATACAAATATGTGACGCATTAGAATGCGCTCACAAGAATAAAATAATTCACAGAGATATAAAGTCCCAAAATATCATGATAACTAATGATGGCAGGATAAAAGTAACAGATTTTGGTATTGCTCGAGCTGCAGATGGCGCAACTATTACAAACAGCAATAATATGTTTGGCTCAGTGCAGTATTTCTCGCCTGAGCAAGCAAAAAGCGATATTGTCGATGAACGTTCTGACATATATTCACTAGGAGTGGTTTTGTATGAAGCTTTTACAGGCCAATTGCCTTTTACCGGTCAAACGCCGGTGGCTATAGCATTAAAACATATACAGGAAAAACCGCCTCTAATTTCCCAATTTATTCCCGGTTTTCCTTATGAACTTGAAAGAATTGTACAAAAATGTCTTGCAAAATCTCCTGACGACAGATATCAAAGCGCCAAGATGTTAAGAGATGATTTGATAAGAGCATTAACAAATGAAAATATCATCAACTTTGTTTCGGCTCCTAATGTAGAAAATACAATGGTAATAGATAATTTAAAGGATACATTGACAACGGCTGCAAATTCGGGACATAAATCTGATGTTTCTAAGCCGAAAAAATCTCGAAACATTCTCAAAGGCATAGGTATCGCACTTGCGCTAGTTATTTTGTTTGGGATATTCTCCTATGCAGGAACATTTCTTGCCAAAAAATATCTCGAGGTGCAGGAAGTTACTGTTCCAAGTGTTGTTGGAATGACAGAAGAAGAAGCTATAGCTGAAATTGAAAAACAAAAGCTTGAGGCAAAAGTCGTAGACAGAGTTTTTGATAAAGCTCCGGCAGGGCAGGTAATCTCACAAGATCCTGAAGGCGGCCAAAAAGTAAAAGTAAATCGCCCCCCAATAGAACTTGTAGTCAGTAAAGGACCGAAAGCTACCACTGTTCCTAACGTAATAGGACTTTCGGAAGAAAAAGGACTTGAAGCACTGAAAAACAAGGGCTTAGAAGCTCGAATAATTCTTGAAAATTCTACTGAACCTGAAGGTACGATAATTGATCAAAATCCGAAGGAAGGTTTTACCCTTTCAGAAGGAGAATCTGTTGATTTAACTATAAGCGTTGGGCCGGAGACTATAACTATGCCAAATCTTATAGGAAAGACATTGGATGCAGCTAAAGCTTTGCTCAAGGAAAATGACATTGCAGTGGGAAGCGTTTCCGAAAAGCATGACCAAGCTCCTGCGAATACTGTAATAGATCAAAATCCAAAGGCAGGTGCATCGGTTAGTCCCGGCGCTTCTGTAACTCTTGTAGTAAGCAGCGGACCGGTTGAGACAAAACAAATAGTTGTAGGACCGATACTTCTTCCTTCTGATGTGGAAGAAACTACGGTGAAAATTGTAGTTTCGGATGAATTGGGCGAAAATCGTACCGCATATCTAAAAAAACATAAAGCGGAAGAAAGCCCTCTTAATATAACAATCGAAGGCGCAGGCCAAATGAACATTGAGGTTTGGCTTGATGATATACTTTACTACAAAGGAACAAAATGATAAATGGTGGGTCTTACCTGCCTTTTATCAATTATTTATAAACCGGAAAGAGGTAAAACACAGCTAAAAATATTTTATAAACTTTATAGTCTTATTGCATATAGAGGTGATTTTAAATGGCATATTATAGTATTGGGAAATTCGCTCAATTAATAGATAAAACTGTACAAACTTTAAGAAATCGGGATAAAAATAATATCTTAAAACCCGCCTATATAACACCATCTGATTTAGATATTATTTAGATGATTAAAACCTACAAAGTAATGCTTTTACCAAATAACAAACAAATAACAAAATTATTCGAGTGCGCAGGTGTTGCAAGGTGGGCGTACAATTGGGCGTTAGAACAACAACAAACTAATTATAAAAATGGCGGCAAATTCTTAGATGATAAGGTATTGAGAAAAAGATTAACGGGACTTAAACATAAAGAACAATACAAGTGGCTGAATAATTATTCAAACAACATTACAAAACAGGCAGTAAAGGACGCTTGTAATGCTTATAAGAATTTCTTTAAAGGTATGGCTAAATTCCCTAAGTTTAAGTCTAGGAAAAGAAATAAACCAAGTTTTTATCAAGATACAGCTAAAATTGTCATATCAGATACTTATGTAAAATTAGAGAAATTAACCACTTCCAAGAAGAAAAATAAACAAAAACTTAATTGGGTTAAATTAGCGGAACAAGGCAGAATACCAACAGGTAAAAATATCAAATACTTAAATCCGCGCATAACTTTTGATGGCTTAAATTGGTGGCTATCTATAGGAGTAAAGGAAAAATTAGAGCAAGACAGCGCTCAATATTCACAAGGCATTGGCATAGATTTAGGGGTAAAGGATTTAGCGGTAGTAAGCACAGGACAGAAGTTTAAGAATATCAATAAGTCAAAGAAAGTTAGGAAACTTGAAAAGAAACTCAAAAGGCTTCAAAGAAAGCTATCTAAAAAATACGAACTAAATAAAACTCACACACAGGGAGGTGAATACCGTTACAGAAAAACTAAAAACATTAAAAAGTTAGAATTCCTTGTTCTAAAAACATATAGAAGGCTTAAAAACATTAGGCGCAATTATATTCATCAGATAACTACATCTCTAGCGAGAACCAAGCCGGAGTATGTGGTAATGGAAGACTTAAATACTTGCGGAATGTTAAAAAATAGAAAACTGTCAAAAGCTATACAAGAACAGGTTTTCCATGAATTTAAAAGGCAAATGGAATATAAGTGCGCATGGAATAAAATTCAGTTTATACTTGCGGATAGATATTATCCTTCAAGCAAAACTTGCAGTAGATGTTATAGCATAAAAGATAAATTATCCTTAGCTGAACGAACATTTATATGCGATGATTGCGGGTATGAAATAGATAGGGATTTAAATGCAAGTATAAATCTGCAACGTTACGGTAAATCAATGGTATAGCATTAAACGCAACTATTGATGTGTACCCAGACGTTACTGGGGAATTTAAGCCTTTGGAGCGCCAAACAAACACCAGTAGGGTTAATCGAAAGTGGGTGCGATGAACAAGGAAGGAAACATAAACTTTGTAGAGTTTTGAAATACCTTATAAAGTTTTATAAGTTTTCTGTAACGGCTTGATGGTTTATGACAAAAATTGCACCTTCAATTTTATCTGCAGATTTTAGTTGCTTATTAAAAGATATAAAAAAAGTAGAAGACGGTGGAGCTGATCTGTTGCATATAGATGTAATGGATGGACATTTTGTGCCAAATATAACAATTGGCCCCCCAGTTATATCATGTCTTAAAGGAAAAACTAATCTGCCCTTTGATGTTCATCTAATGATCGAAAACCCCGAAAGATATATTGATGAATTTGCTAAGGCAGGAGCAGACATTATTACGGTTCACGAAGAGGCAACGGTTCACTTGCATAGGGTATTAGGTTATATAAAGGATAAGGGAATGAAAGCAGGAGTTGCTCTAAATCCGTCGACTCCTATTTCGAGCCTGGAATATGTAATAAATGATATTTATATGGTGCTGATAATGAGCGTTAACTCTGGGTTTGGTGGACAAAAATTTATTCCTGCAATGATGGAAAAAATAATGGATTTAAAAAAGATGATTAGACAAAAGAACGCAGATGTCTTAATAGAAGTTGATGGTGGGATCAATGAGGATAACGCATCGGATATAGCAAAAGCCGGAGCGGATATATTAGTAGCAGGTTCTGCTATTTACCAATCTCATTGCCCTGCAGAAACGATAAGAAAGTTAAAAAACAATAATATTTGACAAAATAAAGAAGCGTGCTTTACCGGCACGCTGATTCTTTATTTGGCTCTTTTTACTTTTCCGGAGCGTAAGCAGCTGCTGCATACATTTATCCTTTTTATGCGGCCATTTAAATCAGCTTTTACTCGGAAAATATTCGGAGCCCATGTGCGTTTTGACTTTCTATGAGAATGGCTAAGCTGTATACCTCTCCTTGGGGCTTTGCCACAAATCTCACATTTTGCCATTACTACACCTCCCTATTATCTTTTGACAATCCACGCTCCATATATTTTTTTAAAAATTAGCATGGTCATGGTATGATTAAATACGCCAAAAGTATTGTATCATATAAAAAACAGCACTGCAATAAAAATGTCTTTCAATGGTTTTACTCGCTAAATGCAACTTAAAATGAAACACTTTTATCTCTGTTAATATGTTATTGTTTATGTATCTTGTAAACTCTTCTACATCAGTCTATGTTCTTCTCCCCTAGGGGAGAAGAATTTTGCTTTTGCTCTATGAACATTTTCTTAATTCTTCTTTAAGCAATTCTCTTGCGCTTTTTCCATTTAATATTTTTCGCGGATATGTATTTAGCCATTCTTGAATCTTTAAAATCTCTTTTGTGCTGTATTTTGAAATTGCACAGCCCTTTGGAATAAATCGCCTTATGTGGCCGTTTACCTGTTCATTAGTTCCTCTTTCCCATGAATGGTATGGATGGCAATAATAAATCTGGGTACGCAATATGCCCCGGCTGCTTACACATGATTGTTCCAAGTTCCTCCAATCCAAAAACTCGCTGCCGTTATCTACTGTTATCGATTTAAACACCATGCCAAAGCGCTTAGTTCCTATTCTTTTTTCTAATTGATCTAATTGTCTTTTAACCTCTTTTTGTGTTTGAGAGCGCATCTTGAATATCAGTGTTTTTCGGCTCATTCTCTCTACAAGTACTAATAGGCAGGCTCTTCCTTTTGCGCGTCCTGACTCTATACAGTCCATCTCCCAATGGCCTAACTCATCTCTGCCATCAGCTTCCTTTGGGCGATCATCTATGCGCTTTGCAGTTATATCCTTTATTCGCCTTGTCACTCGGGTGTATTTTCGCTTGCTGCTCTTTCCTTTTCGAGGTAAATCTTTTTTGCTTACATTGAGCAATAAGTTTTGGTCTATGTAATTATAAAGGGTGCGCACTGATATTGGCGTTTCTTGATAGCTGCTATCGTCTTTTAGTTTTTCTATTGTGGCATAGGGAGAATATTTTTCTTCTATAATGCATTCTTCAATCTTATCTGCTAATCGTCTATTTTTGCCAATCTTTAAATGAGGTCCTTTAGCGCTTGCCTTATTGTCGTAATCATCTTGTGCTACTATAGCTGAATAGCTGATTACTTCCCGCAAATAAGTATCTAATAATACTACCTTTCCGCGCTTTAATTCCCGGCTTATTGTTGCAGGACTTACACCCATCCGCTCTGCTATTTTACGCTGGCTCAGTTTTTCTTTCTTTGGCGCGGCATTGTTTTGCTTTACCATTTCTTCTAATTCTTCTCGCTCGGAAAATGTTAGATGTTTACCTTTTTCTCGTGTTCTGATACAATATACTAAGCTCATGATCTTCTCCGTTTCTGTTTATTGTCATTGATAACATTATAACAGAGAAGCTCTCATGAGCGTTGTTTATTTAGTTGTGTTTCATTTAATTATACAATTCGCCTCTGAAATCACATGACTTTTTCTGTTTTGCAGACAATCTTAGGAGTTGAAAAAAT
>ERZ795062.1325-NODE-1325-length-17709-cov-6.513821_pt1 | contig 17709 bp, 20 predicted proteins | sample MGYA00375146_ERZ795062 | MGnify/ENA primary metagenome ERZ795062 (study PRJEB30191, sample SAMN05720281) | activated sludge metagenome | isolation source: Anaerobic digester | place: USA | collected 2015-07-16 ... | reverse complement strand
ATCTCATAAAAGAGATTGAAGCTCAAAAGGAAAGACTGGCCCAGATTGAAGCCTCGCTCCTTCATCCTAAACCATCAATAGGAGACGGAATGCCTCATTCAAATTATGCAGTGGATAGGATGGCAATAGCCATAGCAAATAAGATTGAACTCGAGGAATTAATAATCAAAAATATCAAAAAAGCACAACAAGAAGCTGCAGCCATTGAGAGAGCAATTCAGACACTGGATAACCCGATAGACCGTGAACTTATGAGACTGAAATATCTGGACGGTCTGACTTGGGAGGAGGTGGCCGAGAGATTGTGCAGGTCAAGACAGTGGGTCACAGTGCTCCATGGAAGGATACTACAAAAATTAAAGAACACTTGCTTGTAATTGACAAAATCCATATGTTAACATTAGCATGAAAAAGGCCGTCCGGAAGAATAAAAAGCCGGGCGGTTTTGATATTTCAGGAAGAAAGGAGGTCAGACCCATGCCCAGAGGAATGATGGATATAAATTTTAAAGGTTTCGAGGAAGTGCAGAAAAAGCTCAAAAACATCGAAAAGCAGAGCGCTATAGTAACCAAAAGGACCATCAGCGACATTAAGAAGAGAGCTCCGGGATGGGTAGCTACCTCCGTGACGAAAACATATAACATCAAGAAAGCAGAAATCCTCGGAAGCCAAAAAAATAAAAAACCAGCTGGCAAAGTAAAAGTCGAAGGAGAAGCAATAGATGAGCTGCAGCTGGTATTTGAAGGACGACTGCTTACTCCGGTTCATTTTGGAATGACGCCAAAGAAACCACCTGCCGGAGGAAAGAGTTATATATTAAAAGCTCAATTCTTTAAAGGCAAACAGGTGGTTATCGGAAGATATAATAAAAAGAAAATACCGGGAGGTCCATACAGCGAAAGATCGCATAATATCCTTATGCCGACAGGAGCATCATCGCCGGAAAAAGTGCCATATATTCCGTTTCAAAGAATGAGCAAGAACCGAAAGGATATAAAGAAATTCACAACATTATCTGTTCCACAGATGATAACCAATGAGGAAGTGGCCAATGACATAAGGGCCACACTCAATGAGAATATAGAAAAGCGTCTGGACCATCATATCCAGTCGGCCATGGTTTAAAGAGTATGTAGGCAAGCACAGAATGCAGGCAAATTGACGAGAAAAGGACGAGGATAATAGTTTTAATCATGGAGGCAAAAATAAGCGCCAAAAATCGAAAATAAAAAGCCATGCAAAAAAATTTTTATTCACGGGTCCTGTCAGAAACCCAAAGGGCCTGCGGTGCTCGCGAGCCCAAAAAACGCCTAGACACGGAGAAAAATTTTTAGGGCATTTCGTTGCGCCAAAAGGAGGGAAGTCATGTCCGAACCATATAAACCAAACCTGCAAAAAACCCAAGTTATAGCCAAATTATTTGGATTAACAGTGCGCCGGGTGCAGCAGCTAACCCAAGAAGGGATAATTTCGCAGGTGGACGGCAAAGGTTATGACCTGTTGCCCACAATTCAAAGATATATAAAATACCTTCAAGACAAGGCATACGGCCGGGAAGAAAAAGCACAGATGGCAGACCTCGAAGCAGAGAAACTTAATGCGGAAATTGAGCTGAAAAGGTCCAAAGCACGAATGGCCGAGCTGGAACTTATGGAGCTTGAAGGGAAAATGCACCGGTCGGAAGATGTGGAAGCAATGACCACAGACCTGATATTAAACATTAGAAGCATGCTGCTTGCACTTCCCGGGCTTTTAGCAGTAGACCTCGCAGAGATAAGCAATCCGGCAGAAGTATCCGAAAGGATAAAGGAGGCAGTCTACGACATATTAGAGGAGCTCTCAAACTACAAATACGACCCCAAAGAATACCAAAAACGAGTAAGAGAACGTCAAGGGTGGAAAAATGAGCAAGAGGACGAGGAGTGAGGAGCTCAAAGCTCTTAATTCTGTCGTAGCTGTTGCAGTTAAAAACTTCAAACCTCCCGAAGATTTAACGGTAACGGAATGGGCCGAGAAATACCGAAGACTGTCGCCTGAAAACAGCGCAGAAGCAGGTCCATGGAGAACCAGCAGAACGCCATATCTGCGAGAAATTATGGACGCATTCACGGATCCAAAAATCCGTAGATTGGTAGTAGTGGCATCATCACAAGTAGGAAAATCCGAGATGGAGTTAAACATGCTGGGCTATTTAATAGACATAGATCCGGGGCCTGTTTTATTTATATTGCCAACAGTGGACGTGGCTCAAGATTTCTCCAAGAGGCGTATATCTGCCATGATTAGAGATTGCAAAAGATTGCGAGAAAAAGTGGCAGATGCCAAAAGCCGAGACGGGAACAATACCGTTCTTAAAAAACAATTTCCTGGCGGTATGTTAACTATTACGGGAGCCAATAGCCCAGCAGCACTAGCCTCAATACCGGCACGATATGTATTCGGCGATGAAAGAGACCGATGGCCATTAAGTGCAGGCACCGAAGGAGATCCGTGGGGATTAGCAGAAGCAAGAACAACCACATTTTATAATTCTAAAATGGTGGAGGTATCAACACCTACCATCAAAGGGGCTAGCGCCATAGAGGCATCATTCGAGCTGGGAACAAGAGAACGATGGTGCCACCAATGCCCGGGATGCGGAGAATTTCATAATATCGTATTCAATGATATTAAATTCGACTTCGAGACCAATAAAATAAACGGCAAAAAAGTATATAAAGTAAAATCAGTATGGTGGCAGTGCCCGTCATGCGGCCATACTGCTACAGAAAGCACAATGAAAAAGCAGCCGGCTAAATGGATAGCAGAAAATCCGGATGCTTACCATCAAGGGATCCGGTCATTTTGGATTAATGGCTTTTCTAGCCCATGGATGTCATGGGACAGAATAGTCCTCCGTTTCCTTCAGGCCAAAGATGATCCGCATAAATTGAAAGTAGTCTACAATACCATCTTTGGAGAGCTCTGGGAGGATAGAGGAGACCTCGAAGATGAAGATACTTTCCTTGCACGCAGAGAAGAATATCCAGCGGAACTGCCGGATGGAGTGTTGGTATTAACATGCGGAGTGGATACGCAGGATAATCGCCTCGAATATGAAGTGGTAGGCCATGGCCACTATGGAGAGACATGGGGAATTAAAAAAGGTTTTATAATGGGAAGACCTGATAATCCGGAAGTGTGGGAAAAGCTCGATGAGATCATAGACAAAACCTACCGGTTTAAAGATGGCAAAGGCCTGAAAATATCTTTGACCTGCGTAGACTCCGGTGGCCATTATACACAGGAGGTATATGAGGCGTGCCGGGCAAGACAGAATAAACGGGTATTTGCTATTAAAGGTAAAGGTGGCGACGGAGTGCCATATGTCTCGCCACCAACCAAGGTGCCTATAAGGGAAAACAAAAAGGTTACATGCTGGCTTTATACTATCGGAGTAGATGCCGGAAAATCGCTAATTATGTCATCACTAAAGGTCCAAGAACCCGGGCCTAAATATTGCCATTTTCCAAAGGGAGAAGACAGGGGATACGATGCCCTGTTTTTTAATGGCCTTCTTTCAGAACGGTTAGTCCTAAAGAGAACACGAGGAGGCAGAGAACGCTGGATGTGGGAAAAGATACCCGGCCACAATAGAAACGAAGCTCTAGACTGCCGCAACTATGCTATGGCAGCATTTAGGATTCTAAACCCAGACTTGGAGGCAGTAGAAAAAAGACTGGCAGGCATTCAGGAAAAACCAAAGCAGATACAAATACAAAAGCCAATGCAACAACCCAAAAAGAAGCGGCCGGACTTTTTTGATGACTGGTAGGAGGTGTGAAGGTGGATAGGGCAAGAATTAAAGAGTTGATAGAGCAAAAGAAAAGAAGGCTGCAGCTTTACTATGACCGGGAAGCCGAAATGTTAAGCCAAGATGGAGTAAAAAGCTATTCCATAGGCTCAAGGAATTTATCACGTTATGATACAGCACTCAAAGATATTCAGGATAAAATAAAAGCCCTTGAGGATGAAATAGCACAACTCGAAGCTGCACTTCAAGGGATTAAACCCAGAAAAGCCGTCGGTGTATTGCCGAGGGATTGGTAAAGGTTATAAGCCATAGGGCTATAACATAAAAAGGCAGGGCAGGTTTTTCCTCCTTTCCCTGCCTTGCTCTATTTGAAGTGAGGAGGTGAAAACCATCGAGAACAGCAAAAACACAAACAGCAGATATAGAGCTCCAACTGGACGAGTTACAAGAGTCGTAAACAAAGGCTATGGAGACGCAGGAGCCAGCTGGAAAAAGAAATCCCTCAAAGGCTTTACCGCAGAGTCCGGAAGCCCATCAGAAGATATAGACCAGCATAATAGCACATTAAGACAGCGGGCCAGAATGCTTTACATGGCTGCTCCTATTGCAACGTCCGCCATCCGGACTAATAGGACCAATGTTATAGGATGCGGCTTAAAGCTCAAGAGCAGGATAAACAGACAGATACTGGGCTTAACTCAAGAACAGGCTGATGCATGGGAAAAGAAAGTCGAGGCAGAGTTTGAACTCTGGGCAAGTAGAAAACAGGCATGTGACGCTACAGGGGTAAATGATTTCTATGCATTGCAGCAGTTAACCCTGATGTCATGGCTAATGAGCGGCGATGCATTCGTTATTATAAAACGATACCCAGAGACACCATTATACCCTTACAGCTTAAGGCTTCACGTTATCGAAGCGGACCGTGTAAGCACACCAACAAACTTACTGCAGCCTGTTTATAATACCACGGAAGGAAAAGCAGAGAATGGAAACCGCATATTTGATGGCGTGGAGATAGATGAAAACGGAGCAATAGTGGCGTATTACATCAGCAATCGGTATCCAAATAGCGTAATTAATCCTGCAGATATCAAATGGACCAGAGTAGAAGCCTATGGCAAGTTAACCGGGCTCCCAAACATACTGCAAATTATGGATAGCGAAAGGCCGGAGCAATACCGTGGAGTTAGTTATCTTGCACAAGTTATCGAGCCTCTCCTACAGATGAGGAGATATACCGAGAGCGAACTGATGGCTGCATTAGTGGAGAGCTTTTTCACTGCATTTATAAAGACAGAATCGAATCCAAATGATATGCCATTTAACGAAGTCGCTCCACAGGACAAAGTAAGCCGTGACCCTAATGAATATGAGATGGGACCGGGAGTCATTAACATTATGAACCCGGGAGAAGATGTGACATTTGCAGATCCAAAGAGGCCCTCAAATGGATTTGATGCTTTTATGAGAGCATTATGCGAGCAAGTGGGAGCCGCTCTGGAAATACCGGCCGACCTATTACTTAAAGCCTTTGACGCCAGCTATAGCGCAAGCCGTGCTGCCTTATTGGAAGCATGGAAAGCTTTTAAAATGAGGCGTGAATGGTTCACCTCCGATTTTTGCAGGCCAATTTATGAAATTTGGATGTCAGAAGCAGTAGCCAAAGGGAGGATATCGGCACCGGGATTTTTTACGGACCCGATAATCCGAGCTGCATGGCTAGGATCCGAATGGATAGGGCCATCTCAAGGGCAGTTGGATCCTGTGAAGGAGATTACAGCAGAAATACTGGCAATAGGAGAAGGAATTACTACAAGGGAACAGGCAACAGTAAAACTCAATGGAGGACACTGGGACTCAAATATAGAGGAGCTGGCCAGAGAGAATCAGAGACTCTCAGAAGCGTCGCCTAATAATCAAGCTGCAATTGGAGGACAGACACAGCTGAAGACCTCCGAGATAATACGCAGCGTAGTAAATCAAGCGATAAAGGAAGGTGATAATGATGGAAAACATTCATAAAAGGCTCCGAATTATCAACGGAGCAGCACTGGCACCAGTCGCAAATGCACCAAAGTTTTGGAATATGGCAACAGTAAATGAAAACGAAGCGGAAATAACTCTTTATGGCGAGATATTATCCCGCAGACCTATAGACTGGTGGACAGGCGAACCGGAACCGGGGCTCTTTATATGTCCAGAGGAGTTTCTAGAAGACCTAGCATTAGTTAAAGACAAAAGCAAAATCACGATAAGGATTAATAGCGTAGGTGGCGACCTTTATACAGGCATGGCCATTTACACACAGCTAAAAGGGCTGCAGGGTGAAAAGACCGTCATTGTAGATGGAATAGCAGCAAGTGCAGCATCATTAATAGCCATGGCCGGAGATACAATCAAAATACCGGCAGGCAGCCTGATGATGATACACGATCCGACCGTATATTTGTGGGACGTCTACAATGTCAAGGCCCTGAAGGATGTAATTAAAATGCTCGATGCTGCGGCTCAATCGGCAGCAGAAACCTATGCGGCAAAGACCAAACTTGATGTGGAAACTATCAGAAACATGATGCATAAAGAGACATGGATGACCGGCAGAGAAGCTGTGGAAATGGGCTTTGCTGATGAAATCCTGTATGAGGATGAACCTCAAATGGTCATGTCAGCTGATAGGCAAATCCTTATGGTGAATGGAGTCAAACAAAACATTAGAGGATATAGAAACATTCCAGACTATATCCCAGTAAGTAATCGCATTACCGCCTCGGTCAAGCCGCAGGCAGTAAATAAAAATAATTCAGAAGGAGGCAAAAAGATGTTTAAAACAGTTGAGGAATTAAAGCAGGCCTGCCCAGAGCTTGTAAAGCAGATAGAGGACACGGCGAGAGAGGAAGGCAGGAAGGCAGGCATTACCGAAGAAAGAGCTCGTCTCAAGGCCATTGAAGATATTCAGGCAGCAATAGGAGACGACAAACTCGTAGCAGAAGCCAAGTATGGCGAAAAGCCATGCACAGCCGAAGAATTGGCTTTTAAAGCTTTGCAGCAACAGGCAAAGCTCGGCAAACAGTTTTTACAGAATCTGCAGCAGGACTATAAGGACTCAAAAGCAGCAGAAATAGGAGCTGCTCCAAATGCCGGCAATCCAGCAAATCTCGGCGGAACGTCAGAGGATGATAAGGCAGCAGAAGCAGCTGCTGTGGCCATGATTGTAGGCAAAAACAAGAAAGGAGATGGAAAGAATGTCTAAAAGAATGTTAAATGAAACCCTTGGCACATTGGAATATGATGGCTTGATTTATGACGGCAGACATCCTGTTGATGTCAAAACCGTAAAAATCAGAGCCGGCCAAGGAGAACTGGCAAGAGGGACTGTTCTCGCATTGAGCAGCGGCGCCGGTGGAGACAACGCAATGGTAATTCTCGGCACAACTGCAGGAGAAAATGAGACATTAACACCAGACTGCATACTTGCAGAACCAGTAGACACAGGGGGAGAAGCAGGAGATCCTGTAATCGGTGTAGCATACAGATCTGGCCACTTCACAAGGCAAAAGCTGATTGTGAAAGAAAGTTACACTTTAAGTGCGAGCGATGAGGCAGAGCTTCGCAAAGGCGGAATCTACCTCAGCGACGCCGTAATATAACATCATAAGGAGGTAAAGAACTATGAGCATTCCAGTTATTTATAGAACCACAACCATGATAGCGGCAATGGAGTTATTGCCTCCTCAAAATACATTTTTGAGGGATAGATATTTCCCCCATGACCCCAGCACTGACCTATTCCCTACCGAAGAAGTGCTAGTGGAATATAGGGAAGGCAATAAAAAGATGGCTCCTTGCGTGCTCCCTAGAAAAGGCGGTATAACTATCGAAAGAGAAGGCTACAAAACCACGAGATATACTCCTCCCTTCATTGCTCCGCAGAGACCTCTCACCATCGATGACTTGAATAAAAAGGGCTTCGGAGAAAATCTGTTCAGCGATAGAACACCGCAGGAAAGGGAAGCTGAAATCTTAGGCCAAGACTTGAGAGATTTTGAAAGAATGATTTCAGCAAGAGAAGAATACATCGCTGCACAGGCAATGTTAAACAACGGATATATCCTTAAGCATTATGCAGACAAATATGGATCCGGCGAATATGAGGAATGGGAAATTCGTTTTTATGATGGAACCAGCAATCCCGGAAGATACACACCGGACGCAGACTGGAATAGCGATAATGCCGACATCTTCGGTGACCTGCAGGCCATGATTAGGTTACTGACATCCAGAGGACTCCCAGCAACAGATTTAATCGTGGCACCTGATGTGGCCGATGTCCTTATCAACAACGAGAAGATCCAGAAGATGCTGGACAACAGGAATATGAATGTAGGTAGTATTGATCCTGCTATGTTACCTGCAGGAGCTGCTCATATAGGCAGAATAAACGTCTTCGGAAGAGTCCTTGATATCTTCTCCTATGATGAAACTTACGAAGACGAGACAACCGGCCAAAACGTGCCTTATATTCCAGCAGGCCATGTAATATTAACAGCACCGGGAGCAGGCAGAAGCCTCTATGGAGCAGTAACTCAGTTAGAGCAGTCCGATGACCGCTTCCATACCTACATGGCAAGAAGGGTGCCTAAATATATCGCAAAATCTGACCAAGACATCAGAGAAATTAAAGTGACCAGCAGACCTCTGTTAATTCCTAGAGCTGCTACTCCATGGATTAGCGCTGAAGTTATCTCTGACTAAAGTCAGAAAAGAAGAAAAAAGGAGGAAATGCCGTGATTAAAATAGTTAATGGTGTATATGGCATGAAAGTAGGCAACAGAGTAGTCCCTGTCACCGAAAAAGATGGTCCAATTGAACTCACTCCCGAAAAGGAGGCAAGACTTGTAAAGAAAGGCGTCGCAGTTTATGTGGATAAACCCACAACTGATGACGCCTTAACTTTCCCGCAGAAAGGAGCAGAAAGTGACCTGTCAGACAAAAGCGAAGTGGAAAGGAAGCTGCCCAAATACAATGAGGATATGACCAGAGAGCAGCTCAATAAAATAGCTTTAGAGTATGGAATTAAAGAACCTCAAAAAGCCAGAAATAAAGCAGAGCTTATATCTTGGATTGATGCAGCCGTAAACGGTGAGCCTGATGAAGATGATGACATGCCTCCGGTATTTGACGCAGCTGATGCAGTAGGTGATTGAGCATGAAGTCCTTCAGGGAGCAGATATCTGCCGACCTTCAAATATTTCTCAATCTGGACCACTTCGCAGAATTGCACACGGTAGAAGGCCAAGAAATAAAGGTCGTTCTCGATGACGACAAACTAGTTGAGCGGCAAGGAGGGGCCGAACTAGGTGTCGCAGAGGCCGACCTTTTAATGTATGCAAAAGCTGCAGATCTACCGCCAAGAAAAGCCCCGGGGTCAGCCATAAACATAGATGGCCGAGAATACATCGTGACAGACTGGAGAGAAGATATGGGGCTTGCTACTATGGCGTTAAGGCAAAATCGCAGCATATAAAGGGGGTGGATAAATATGTCGATAGTAGGTAACCTTGACAAGGTGGCTAAATGGGCACGGGAAAATATATGCACCAAAGTAAAATTAAAGCTTCCGGATGATGACAGAAACGACGGATCCTATACCGTCCAGCTGGTATCTCCTGAGGCTTTTGTGCTCTATGTGCCGACAAGAGACCGAATGCCACCCAAAGTCACCGCCCCCATTCCTTCTATATGTGTGCAGCTGATGGAAGGCAAAGAAGATCTGAGCAGCCACATAGGAATAATGAAAATGCGTTTTTCCCTCTCGGCATGGAACCCGGGCCTTCATAAAGAAGGCGAACTATTTATGCCATATAGGGATGACGAAGGGAAGCTCTACTATAAACAGTGGACCAGCGATGACAAAAAAGAGAAATTCCAAAGAGATGCAGAAGGCTGGCGTGATGTCTGGAACTTTGCAGACATAACCATACGGGAGCTGGAAAACGCAGAGTATATCGAAGGATTAAGGCTTGTTAAAGAGGAGGGAATAACCTACGGACCATATCAAGAGGACGGGGCTTTTACAGATTTCTACCCTTACTGGTTTGCATGGGTAGGTTTTACCCTTGAATATGGCATCACTAGGACGGCTAAAGCATACAAAGATTTCCTATAAGCAAGTTTAAAAATAGTGAGGTGAAATGAATGGCGAACCAATATCTTTATGGTGCTTATGGCTATATCGGAGAAACCACAGCCAGAAGCGCAACTCAGGCAGGAACTGTCCCAGTATATATAGGCACAGCACCGGTGAATCTCGTGCGTGGTTTTTCAACTAAAAAGCTGATTAATTATCCGGTTAAGGTTTCAAATCTTCAGGACGCCCAAAATAAACTGGGATATTCAGCGGACTGGGAAAGCTTTACTTTGTGTGAGGCATTTGCTGCACATTTCAACAATCCTTTAGGGAATGTTGGACCAATATATGTAATTAACGTCTTGGATCCGGCCACCATGAAAAAGACAGAACCGACCTCTGTAGAGCTTGTATTCAGCGGAGGCCGTGCCGAGTTTAAGAACGACAAAATTATTCTCGACACCTTGGTAATTGAGGATAAAGTGGAGGGCGTAGACTTTGCAATAAGCTATAACTTCACAAAAAGCACAGTAATTATTACATCATTGGATCCTGACGAACCTCTAACCGGAACACTTACGGCTACATTTAACGAAGTAGACCCGGACAAGGTAACAGAAGAAGATATCATAGGAGGTAAAACGTCATCCGGAGAATATACCGGCCTTGGAGCATTAGACCTCTTATATCAAGAGCATAATGCAGTAGCCAACATCCTAGCAGCGCCCGGATGGAGTGAGATACCGGCAGTATATAACGCATTGATATCTGCCAGCCAGAGAATAAATGGTCACTGGGATGCATTTGTGGTGGCAGATATCCCTATTAAAGATGCATCAGGAGCAGTAGATACTATTGAAAAGGCGATAGCATGGAAAAACACAAACGGATACAGATCCGAAAGATCTAAAGTCTACTGGCCGATGGCAACAAACAACGCCGGCGAGAAATATCATCTTTCCTCCTTGGCCGTGGCCACCATGCAAAGAATAGATTACTCACACGACTCCGTGCCAATGGAAACCCCGGGTAACAAGGCTGTAGCCATTACAAAGCTATACTTCGGAGAAGAAAGCTCCAATATGGGCTATGACCAGCAGACGGCCAATGAATTAACTCAAAAAGGAATAAGCACGGCTGTATACTGGGGAGGCAACTGGGTCCTCTGGGGAGACCATACTGCAGCATACACATATGGAGCAGACGTGGATCCGAGAGCCATATTTGATGTCAGCATGAGAATGCTTATGTATATCACTAATAGCTTCCAGCTTGAATGGGGAACCAGTATAGATAAACCGATGACCATGCAATTGAGAGACACTATCTTAAACAGAGAACAGGAAAAGCTTGATGCACTTGTAAGCATGGGAGCACTTATCGGAGAGCCAAAAGTGCTATTCATTGAAACGGCCAACCCTGTTTCAGACATGATGAATGGCGACTTCAGATGGGACATTGCAGTAACACCGACACCTCCGCTTAAGAGTGCTACTGTTTATGTCACATATACTGATGAAGGCTTTGCTGCCTACTTTGGAGGTGAAGAATAATGTGGCTTGATATAAAAGGACCTATAGTAGCCGATACGGTATATTCCGATAATCAACTCTGTGCGAAAGACGTATCCGTGCAGCTCCCGGCAATCACACCACTGGTGGGAGATTTTCAAGCCATGGGCACCATGTCCCTCCCAATAGTAGGTTTGATTGAATCTATGGAGCTAACCATCACAAAGATAGGGGTAGACTTGGGCCTCGGAAGACTCGCAAGATTGCAAAAACAAAACCTAGAGTTTAGATGGGTCCAGAATGTAGTTAAAGCAGATGGAACCACACAGCCGGAAGGATGTAAAGCATTTGTGAGAGCGGTGCCCAAGAGTATACCCGGACCGGCCTTGGAGATTGGATCTACCACTGAAAACGAATTGACTTACGAAGTCACAAGATATCAGCTCTTTGTAGGTGGAGTAGAGCTTATTTTAGTGGACAGGTTAAGCCAAATCCTACGAATAAACGGAATAGATTATTATTCAAAAATTCAAAGCTTGTTATAAAAAACGCCTCCGGAAGAAAAACCGGGGGCTTTTTAGAAAGGAGAGGATTTAATGCTAAAAGGCACTATAGTGCTCCGTAATCCCATTACCATAAATGGGAAAACAGTTAAGGAACTGACCTATGATGCCAATGAGATAACATCTGCGATGTTCGCAGAAGCAGACGCCAGAAAAATGTTAGCCTCCGGGGCTAAAAGCGGTAACCTTTCAGGAGCCGTAGAACTTGACTATGGGCTGCATTTATATCTCGGTTTTGCAGCGATTATAGCTGTTAATCCAGAGATTGATTTTACTGACCTTGAAAGAATAAAAGGCCCGGACGTCATGCAGGTGATGAAAGTAGGCAGAAATTTTATTATAAGCTCGGCGGCCTCAGAGGAAGACAGCTCAGACGAGCAATCAGAGATTACGCCAGAGCTTTCCACACATCAGTCACAGACCTCGAAAGAAAAAGAGTAATCGACTTTTTGACTGAATATTACGAAGCGGCACAGGATCTGCAAGAACAGGCCCGACGCAGAGAGCAAAGGAGGCCTGTTTTTATTAAGAGACCGAGGAGGAGGTGAGGTAATTGGCCAAAAATAAAATCCTACAAACTATCATTCAGATTGCCGGAGAAATAAGCCCTACATTAGGCAAAACAATAGAAGATGCAACTGATAAGCTGGGAGGGCTTAACATAAAAGCTCTTGCAGTCGGTGTTGCTGTGGGTGGCATAGCTGTGGCTACAGGCAAAGCGGTGATGGAAGCTGGCAAATACCTCACCGACCTCGGTTCTCAATTTGATGCAGCAACCGATGCTATACGAATAGGGACCGGGGCGACGGGTGAGGTATTGGATGGTTTATTGGAAGACTTTGATGAGATCTATAAGAGCGTGCCTACTTCCATGGAGGCTGTTAGCACTGCTGTAGCTGATTTTAATACTCGCCTTGGATTAAGTGGCCCAGTACTTCAGAAATTATCTAAACAAGCTATACAGGTAAGCGACATGCTTGGCGATGACCTTTCAGGAGTAATTAAAGGTTCATCTGAAGCATTTCAGATATGGAATATTGAAGCTGACAAAATGAGCGAGGCAATGGACTATGTATTCAAAGCCAGCCAATCTACAGGCCTCGGATTTACGGATTTAATGAATAAAGCCCAGCAATTTGGACCACAGCTTCAGGAACTCGGATATAGTTTTGAGGAATCTATAGCACTTATAGGTCAGCTTGAAAAGGCCGGTGCCAATACTGAAGAAGTGCTAGGCGCCATGAAAAGAAGCGTAGGCATGCTGGCCAAGCAGGGGATATCGGCAAGCAAAGGCCTGCAAATGTATTACGAGAAAATAAAAAATGCAGGCAGCGCAGCAGAAGCTACAGCTATAGCCAATGAAATATTTGGAACACGAGCCGGGTCCACTATGGCGGCGGCCATAAGAAACGGAACTTTATCAGTCGCAGAGTTTACGGAGCAGCTTAAAGCCAGCCAAGAAACTATAAGTGGAGCTGCGGAAGATACCTATGACTTTGCAGAAAGGCTACAATTATTCAAACAGCAGGCAGAGGTAGCACTTAAACCATTGGCAAATACCATTTTCGACTCTCTAAATTCCCTGATGCCGATAGTGGGAAAAGCCATGGAAAACTTGACACCGATAATACAGCAGATCGTAGAGATTGCCATACCGCTCGTTGAGGATTTCTTTGGCAAAGCAATAGAGTATTTAACACCGCTGCTTCCAATGATTGTCGAGCTCGGGGGCACATTGCTCCAGAAATTAATACCTCCCGTATTAAAGATTATTAGTGCTATTATGCCGGTTTTGCTGCAATTATTAAATGCATTAATGCCACTCCTTGATGTGGCAATAACGTTGTTAGGTCCAATTCTTGAGCTCGTTGTCATGCTAATTGAACCTATAATGGGATTGATTTCAAGCGCAATAGTGCCGCTTATTCAGGTTATTTCAGAATTAATAAGCACAGCACTAACGCCATTGGGGCCAATTATTGAGTGGGTATCTGGTATACTTACAGGCACCCTAGGCGGTGCTATAGCGGCAGTTAGACCTATAATTGACTCATTAACAGAGGTTTTTAATGGTCTTTTGAGTTTCCTTAAAAATGTCTTTGCAGGAAATTGGAGTGCAGCATGGCAAGATATCGTAAGGATATTTGGCAGCATATTTGATGGGATAAAAGCATTATTTAAAGCCCCAATAAACTTCATTATCGGAGGAATTAATAGCTTCATTAAAGGCATAAACAAAATAAAAATACCTGATTGGGTGCCCGGTGTAGGAGGTAAGGGAATAAATATACCGCTTATACCAACACTTGGAACCGGTGGATTTACAGAAGGAATAAGTATAGCTGGTGAGGCAGGCACAGAAGCGGTTATTTCCTTCGATCCGGCATATAGATCTGAGAACATAGGATACTGGCTAAAAGCCGGCGAAATGCTCGGAGTAATGGATTCAACAATTGCTAATGCAACAAGGCTGGCCAGCACAGATGACTTCTCCCTTGCCGATATGACAGAAAATTATATGGTAGTCTATGACTTGGGAGGAGTGGTATTTGCCCCACAAATTGAAATGTATGGAGATGGCAATAAGGACGAGTTAATCAAAAAGCTCAGAGAACATGAGGAGGATTTCTTCGATTTTCTCGAAGAATGGCTCCGACAAAGGGAGGTCGGAAGGTATGGCCCGTCGTATAGTGGCATTTATTAATTACACCACCAAAGAGGGCGACACTTTCGACGCCCTGTCTTTATCGGTTTATAACGATGAAAAGCAAGCACACCATATCATAGCAGCTAACCCGGACTATGCTGATGTGATAATTTTTGAAGCGGGCGTTAATTTAAGAATACCTATATTTGACGACGTAGAACCGCCGGAAACACTCCCTCCATGGAGGCGAGATGAATGAAGCTGATATATCAAGGCGTTGATATTTACCCGGAGGTATCAATTAATTCATGCATCCATGAAATGTATGCAGAAAAAAGAAGTGACACCCTCAAGATCCGTTTTAATGATACCAAAGGTCTCTGGAACAAGTGGAATCCTATGCAGGGTGACGTTATAGAAGTGGTGGAAGGACCGGCCAGAACCGGCAAAATGTTTGTGACCAGTATAAAACCAGAAAACGGTCTTTATACCCTCCGGGCCATGTCTATGCCGCTGTCCGGGGAAGTTGTTAAGAATAGATCATGGGAAGCAGTGAGGTTCCTGCAGCTCGGAGAACAAATAGCCCAAGAGCATGGCCTCACATTTAAGTCTTATGGAGTAACTGATCAGGTATATCCATACCTTTCACAAAACAGCCAGACAGATTTTGAGTTTTTACAAACCCGCTGCATGTTAGAAGGCTGTGCTTTAGTTATTTATGACGGGAACTTAATTATTTATGATGAGCTGTATCTCGAAAGCCAACCACCGGCCGGAGAGATATATGTCGGCCCAGATGGAGTGTTTGAATACCAAGATAATAGCGCAATGTCATACGGTAGCGCAGAAGTTGAAAGCGGAGGCTTTAAAGGTAAGTTTACCGCAGAAGGCAACACATCCCGCATTTTAAGGCCTAGAGAACCTCTAAAGGTTACCAGTGATGCAGAGGCCACAAGGTATGCTAAAGCACTTCTACGAATGGCCAATAAATACAGCTATACAGGCTGGATAGAAGACAATTTACAGCTTAAATATGCAGCGGCCAGTGTAGTGCGAATTACTACGGAAAGACAAGACCTATGGAATGGCCCGGTATTTATTACTCACATCAGGCATGACTACGTTGCACGAAAAAGCAAGATATTTTTTAGGAAACCGCTGGAGGGATACTAATGGCGCAAATAGAAAAGGGTGTGATATTAACCATAGAAGGGCCAGTAGATAGAAATGGAGACAACACGAGGGCGAGAGTGCAGCCACAGGCAAAACCGGGGCTGGTTTCTCGCCCTCTTACAATTCCATGGTGGCTCAGGGGGAAAATGGGCAACCTCACCAAGGGAACGGAGGTAGTATTTACACTATTTGAAGACCAGACCGGTGTCATTCTTTCCAGAATGGATGGCGACTGGGAAGGAACTATACCGGGACCGGTCAACATAACAGGGAAAATAACGGTATCTGATATTGAGACCGATGAGGTTTCCAGCTTTAATAGCCATGTCCATGGAGGAGTAACATCGGGAACGTCCAAAACAAGCGGCCCAGAATAGAGGTGATAGATCATGGCAGTAATAGCGAGCTGGAAGAATAAAAAATGGGAGGTATCTCCTAATAAAATATATACCCTTGATGGCTTCTCGACTTCTTTCAAACTAAAAGTCGACCAAAACCAAGATAAAGAGGGCTCGCCGGCCACAAATGTGAGAGGTAGAGAGCTGGTGCCTTTAAGCTTTGATGTAACTTTGAGTGATGTTGTAGGAATAAACGTCAGAGCAGAAATAGAAAGCTGGGCAGCACTTATCGGAGAGGCTGCCCCTTTCTATCTTGGCGGTAAACGTTTTGGCCCGGAGCTTATGCAATTGCAATCTGTAGATGTGAGCGATGTTATCATAGACGATCTGGGCAGGATCCGCTCCGCAAAGCTCCGATTAAGTTTTGAGGAGTATGCAGACGAGGCGGCAAAAGCCAAACCCGGAGCAACTCCGACTTCAACCTCCGATATAGGTCCGAACTCACAAGATAAGGCATCGAAAAAGCCGGCCAACCCACAACTGGCTCAAGCAACCAACACAGGCATGGTAGCAGGTGCAAAGGTCAGGATTGTGGGCAATAACTATGCAACCGGTCAAAAGGTGCCTCAATGGGTAAAAGAGAGAACACATGTTATATCGAAGGTGAGCGGAGAAAAGGCTTTACTCGGAGCTAATGGCGGAATTAATAGCTGGGTATATCTTAAAGACTTATCTCTTGCTTAGGGAGGGATGAGATGAAAGCAAGCGGAAATGGAAGACCAGAGCAATGCGCAGCTAACCTGCTAAAAATAATAAGAGGGGAGATTCCGTTTGATAGATTAAAAGGCATAGAAGCTGCTATTATAGATAATCCTATGCAGCAAGCTTCTACCTCTCTAGAGGCTGACGCAGAGTGGGTTATTAAAACCTATGAACCAAGAGTAAATGTTAATGAAATTAATGTAAAAGCATTATTAGAAACCGGATCTGTAGAACCGAAACATAGGATAGTTGCTGATATTATAGTCAAAAAGGAGGAGGTGTAAATGTCGGATATTAATTTTTTAAACATAAACGCAGATGATCTATATCGCCAGATAATAGAAGAATTGGAGAATGGCGTAGGTGAACCACTCTATCCCGGCGATGAACGGCGTATATTCGCAGAAGCTCTTGTACCTGTATTTTTAGCAATATTGAGCTCTGTTAATGACGCTGCAAAGCAGAAAATGCTTAAATATGCCAGAGGAACTGTTCTAGATGCATTAGGAGAGCGGACAAACACCAAGAGGCTAGAAGCTCAACCTGCTAAGACAATATTACGCTTTATAGTTTCGACACCACAACCATTTAACATTGTTATTCCGAAATGGACTAAGGCAACGCCGGATGCGAATGTATATTTTGCTACTGATGAGGAAGCAGTTTTAAAAGCTGGAACTTATTCTGTTGATGTTCCGGCTTCTAGTGTTACTGGAGGATCTTTTAATAATGGATATGCTCCAGATACCATTACCACGCTTGTGGATTTAATACCATTTATAAGCGGAGTTA
>ERZ795062.1323-NODE-1323-length-17727-cov-13.556700_pt1 | contig 17727 bp, 19 predicted proteins | sample MGYA00375146_ERZ795062 | MGnify/ENA primary metagenome ERZ795062 (study PRJEB30191, sample SAMN05720281) | activated sludge metagenome | isolation source: Anaerobic digester | place: USA | collected 2015-07-16 ... | reverse complement strand
GCCGAATTGATGCAGTAACGCAGGCCGTCCGGCCCCGGTCCGTCAGGGAAGACGTGGCCGAGATGGCCTTCGCAGCGCGCGCAGCGCACTTCGATGCGGACCATGCCGTGGCTGGCATCGCGGAATTCCTCGACCGCATCGGTATCGACCGGCGCGGTATAGCTCGGCCAGCCGGACCCGGAATTGTACTTGGTTTCGGATGCGAACAGCGGCGTGCCGCAACCCGCGCAGCGATAGAGCCCGCTTGCCTTGTTGCCTTCATACTCGCCGGTGAAGGCCCGCTCGGTGCCATGTTCGCGCAGCACGTGGTACTGCATCGGGCTCAGCCGCTCGCGCCATTCCGCTTCGCTGAGCTTGATCTTGTCGGTCATCGCAGGTTCTCCGGAAGCTGTCGGCGCCTAGATGGGGAACGCGCCCCGCGATGGCAAGCCGGAGGAGGCCGGTGGCAGGCGGGGACGCCCGCAAGCGCGGACGCCCCCCTGAACCTACTTCTTATCGTTCGCCATGGAGTTGAACTGGAACAGGACGGTAATGTCTTCCTTGTTCGCCCCGTCCATGCACTTGGAACGGTTTTCGCCAACCTGGGCATCGGACATGCCGTCAAGCTGGCTGGTGCCGCGCTTCATCGCCGCCAGGGTATCGCCGGTGCTGCCCAGCCGCCCGCGGACCTTGCCCGCGTAATAGCTTTCGAACATCAGCGAGACCGACTTCGCGCCGGCTTCGGTCATCCGGGAATGCGCTTCGGCCATCAGCACCAGGCACAGTTCGTCGCTGGGCGCGGCGGTTTGCGCCACGGCCGGCGCTGCGGCGGTCATGGCCATGGCCGCGACGAGCGGTGCCTTCATCATCATTCGCATATTCGCATTTACCCCTGTTGGTGATGGCCTGTCGGTAATGGCCGGTTGGTGACTAATCGTGTCAGTTGAGATGCTCCACGACGAGGATCACGCCGTCCGCCCCAACCACGCGCATCCGCGTGCCCGCCCCGGCATCGGGACCGCGCGCCAGCCATTCGCTGTCGCCCAGCTTGACCCGGCCCGAGCCGGCCTCGATCGCCTGGGTGACCATCACGGTCGCCCCCACGGCGCGCGCGCCGCGATCGTTCATCTTGGGATCGGCCGGCTCGATCGGGTTGTCCGCGAGATAGCGCTTGCCGAGGAACACCGAGGTCAGCGACAGCACGACAAACAGCACGATCTGCACCGGCATGCCGATCGGCAGAACCCAGGCGACCAGCCCGGTGACGATCGCCGAACCCGCCAGCCAGATCAGGAAGACCCCGGGGATGAGCATCTCCCCGATCGCCAGGACCAGCCCCAGCGCCAGCCAGAACCAGTGCGGATCGAGCGTGTCGAGCCAGTCCATCAGCGGGGCGCCTTATCCGCAGCCAGCGCATCCTTCACCAGTTCGCCAATCCCGCCGACCGTGCCGATCAGCTGGGTCGCCTCGACCGGGAACAGGATGGTCTTGGCATTGGGCGAAGTGGCGAAGCCGGCCACCGCCTCGGTATATTTCTGCGCGATGAAGTAGTTGAGCGCCTGGCTGCCCGATCCGGCAATCGCCTCGGACACCAGCCGGGTCGCCTCGGCTTCGGCGGCGGCGGAGCGTTCACGCGCCTCGGCATCGCGGAATGCGGCTTCCTTGCGGCCTTCCGCGGACAGGATCGCGCCCTGCTTCTCACCCTCGGCGCGCAGGATTTCCGCCGCGCGCATGCCCTCGGCCTCAAGGATCTGGGCGCGCTTCTCACGCTCGGCCTTCATCTGGCGGGCCATGGCATTGGAAATGTCGGTCGGCGGGCGGATATCCTTGATCTCGACGCGGGTGATCTTGATCCCCCAGGGCTCGGTCGCCGCATCGACCACCACCAGCAGCCGGGCGTTGATCTCGTCGCGCTTGGACAGGGTCTCGTCGAGGTCCATCGAACCCATGACGGTGCGCAGGTTGGTCGTGGTCAGCTGCATGATCGCGACATAAAGGTTCGCCACCTCGTAGGCCGACTTGCCGGGATCGAGCACCTGGAAGAACACGATCGCGTCCACGCCCACCATCGCATTGTCGCGGGTGATGATCTCCTGCCCCGGGATGTCGAGCACCTGCTCCATCATGTTGACCTTGTGACCCACCCGGTCGACGAACGGGATGATCAGGTGCAGGCCGGGCTGCGCGGCCAGCGTGTATTTGCCCAGCCGTTCGATGGTGTAGACATAGCCCTGGCGGACGACCCGCACCCCCATCAGCAGGAAGATCGCCGCGAAAGCCAGCAGGGCAACCAGAAACCCGCCCATTTTGTATCCCCTTAGACGATAAAACAGACGCTTATGTTAGCGGCATGGCGCGGGGCGGCAAGCGAAAGCGGCATCCCGTTTAACTGCGCCGTAACCACGCACGGCTAGACCGTGGTCCATGATTCAGGACAATCCATCCAACTGGAGCCAGGGCTTCTGGGGCTCCGAACATCCGCAGACCGCCGCGCTGCGGGTCAAGAAGGACTATGTCGACACCATGATCGCGCTCAAGCGCGAGAACATGGACCGGGTCTACCTCTACCTGACCGGGCTGCTCGACAAGGCCAAGGAGGAACTGGGTCACGCGCGCAGCGGATCGAACGACCTGCGCCGCGCCGCCCTGCGCCAGCACGTGGACGAGATCGTCGCCTACCTGAAGGGCCAGGCGCTCGATGTCGCACCGCCCTCGCGCTATGGCGACGATGTCGCGCCGGGTCTGCGCGGCACCTATGTGCTGGACGAGGTGTCGGCCTTCTTCGGGCGCGTCAAATGCGTGCTCGACCAGTGGTACGACAGCCACTTGATCGCCCTTTACGACGAGATGGTGACACTGATGAACCTCAAGAAACCGCCGCCGGCCTGACCTGACCTTTCGCAACGGGGCTTTCCTGCCGCCCGGATCGCGCTAATGCGACCGGAAAGAACAGCGAGAGGAACCCCGAACATGGCCTTCAATCCCTTCGATCTCAGCGGCAAGGTCGCGCTCGTCACCGGCGGCAACGGCGGGATCGGGCTTGGCATGGCCGAAGGGCTGGCCGCCGCCGGCGCGAAGGTCGCGATCTGGGGGCAGAATCCGGAAAAGAACGCCGCTGCCGAGGCCGCGCTGAAGGCGCACGGCGGCGAAGTGCTGGTCAGCCGCGTCGACGTCGGCAGCGAGGACGCGGTCAGGGCGGGCATCGCCGAAGTCGTCGCGCGGTTCGGCCGGCTTGATTTCTGCGCGGCCAATGCGGGGATCGGCGGCGGGGGCGCGGGGCCGTTCCACGAAACCACCACCGAGGACTGGCGCCGGGTCATGGCGATCAACCTCGATGCCGTGTTCTGGACCCTGCGCGAAGCGGCGAAGCACATGCTGGAGCGCGCCCAGGCGGGCGATCCGGGCGGCTCGCTGCTGGTCACTTCCTCCACCTCCGCGATCGACGGCGCACCTGCGAACGAGGCCTATTCCTCCAGCAAGACCGCCGTGCTCGGCCTGATCCGGGGGCTGGCGGTGGAATATGCCCGCTATGGCATCCGCGCCAATGCCGTGCTGCCGGGCTGGATCCGCTCCGACATGACCGGGAAGCTGCAAGCCTGGGACAAGTTCAACGACAAGGTGATCGGCCGCGTGCCGATGCGCCGCTGGGGCGAGGGTGAGGACTTTGCGGGGATCGCGGTCTACCTCGCCTCGGACGCCTCGCGCTTCCATACCGGCGACAGCATCGTGATCGACGGGGGCTACACGATCTTCTGACGGCCCGCCGGGGCATGGCGGCAGGCATAAATATTTGCTAATGACGCGGGCGATGATGGATCGCCCGCCGAATATACGCCACTTCGCCGCGCTCGCCGCGACCGTGCGGCATGGCAGCCTCAGCCGTGCGGCGCGGGCCGTCAACCTGTCGCAGCCGGCGCTGACCCAGGCGATCACCGGGCTGGAAGCGAGCCTGGGGACGACCCTGTTCGAGCGCGGCCCGCAGGGCATGACGCCGACCGAGGCGGCGCTGCTGCTGGCGCCGCGCGCCGAGGCCGCGATCGAGCACATCGGCAGCTCGCGCGTAACCGGCACCCAGCTGCGCGCCTTCCTGGCGGTGGTGCGCGCGGGGAGCTATTCCGCCGCGGCCGAGGCGACGGGGATCTCCGCCGCCTCGCTCCATCGCGCGGTCGCCGACCTGTCGGTCGCGCTGGGCCAGCGGCTGATCGACCGGCGCGGGCGCACCCTGGTGCTGACCCCGGCGGGCGAGCGCCGCGCGCGCGGGTTTGGCCTCGCCACGGCGGAACTGCGCGCGGGGCTGGCCGAAGTCGCCGCGCTGCAGGGCAAGGCGGGCGGTCGGATCGCGGTCGGGGCCATGCCGCTCAGCCGCGCGCGCTGGCTACCCGAGGTGATCGCGCGCTTCATCCCCGCCCATCCCGGGGTCGACGTGGCGGTCCACGAGGGCAGCCACGTCGAACTCGTCGGCCCGCTGCGCGATGGCGAGATCGACCTGATGCTGGGCGCATTGCGCGAAGGCGCGCGGGCCGACGACCTTGAGCAGGAAGCCGTGTTCGAGGACCGCCCGGCGCTGGTGATGCGCGCGGGCCATCCGCTGCTGACCGCCGCCGATCCGGCCTCGGCCATGTTCGCCTATCCCTGGCTGCTGCCCAGCGCGGAAACGCCGCTGCGCCGCTATTGGCAGGACATGGTCCTAGGCCTCGGCCGCGAGGTGCCGCACGTTCAGGTGGAATGCGGCTCGGTAATGATGGTCCGCCAGCTGCTGCTGGGCAGCGACGCGCTGTCGCTGCTTTCGCCCGCGCAGGTTTCGGTCGAGCTGGAGGCTGGAATGCTGGCCGCCATGCCCACGCCCGTCCCCGTGGCCCGGACCATCGGCATCATCACCCGCCCCGGCTGGCGGCCCACGGCGGCGCAGGCGGACTTCCTGGCCCTGCTGCGCGAGGTAGGCCGGCAGCAGGCCGACGAGTGATTCGCAAAAAGCGATAACCCGGCGCTTCATTCGATTTGCGGGCGGCGGGCCCGCGCGCGAGGGCAAGTGGCGATGACCTGCGACATTGCCCTGATCGGATTCGGCGAGGCCGGATCGACCTTTGCCAAGGCTGGCGACTGGCGCGCGCGTGCACGCGGGTGGGACCGGCTTTCCCCGCGCACAGCGGCGATGGCGGAGGCCGGGATCGCCCCTGCGACCAATCCGGGGGAGGCGCTGGCAGGCGCGCCGCTGGTGCTGTCTCTGGTCACCGCCGACCAGGCGCTGGCGGCAGCCAAGGACTATGCCCCCCTGCTCGCCCCCGGCGCGCTGTGGTGCGATGGCAATTCGGTGGCTCCCGAAACCAAGCGCGCGGCGGCCCGTGCGGTCGAGGCGGCGGGCGCTCGCTATGTCGACCTCGCGATCCTTGCGCCCGTCGATCCGGCGCGGCTGGCCGTGCCACTGCTGCTGGCCGGCGCGGCGGCGGGTGATGCGGCAGAGCGGCTGAGGGCACTGGGCTTCACCAACCTGCGCATTGTCGGCGGGGAAGTCGGCCGGGCCAGTGCGATCAAGATGATCCGCTCGGTCATGGTCAAGGGGATCGAGGCGCTGACTGACGAGATGATGGCGGCGGCAGAGGCGGCTGGCGTGGCGAACGAGGTGCTGTCCTCGCTCGACGCCAGCGAGAAGCCCATGCCCTGGGCGCAGAAAGCGGCCTACAACCTTGAGCGCATGCACACGCATGGACTGCGCCGCGCGGCGGAAATGGAAGAAAGCGCGAAGACGCTGCAGGCGCTGGGGGTTGCCCCGGTGATGACGCGCGGCACCGTCTATCGCGAGAGAGAAGCTGCAGGGAAAGGATCTGCGCAGTGACCATGATCATCGATTGCCACGGCCACTACACCGTGCTGCCCAAGGCCCACGACGAGTGGCGCGAGGCGCAGAAGGCCGCGTTCAAGGCCGGAACCGAGTGCCCGCCCTACCCCGCAATCTCCGACGACGAGATCCGCGAGACGATCGAAAGCAACCAGCTGCGCCTGATCAGGGAACGCGGCGCGGACATGACGATCTTCTCCCCCCGCGCCAGCGCCATGGCCCCGCACGTCGGCGACCAGACCGTCGCGGTGAAGTGGGCGCAGGTCTGTAACGACCTGATCGCGCGGGTTGTCGGGCTTTATCCGGACGTCTTCGCCGGCGTTTGCATGCTGCCGCAGTCGCCCGAAGCGGACATGTCCAGCTCCATCGCCGAGCTGAAGCGCTGCGTGGACAAGGGCTTCATCGGCTGCAATCTCAATCCCGATCCGGGCGGTGGCCACTTCAGGCATCCGCCGCTGACCGACGAATACTGGTTCCCGTTCTACGAGACCATGTGCGAGCTCGACGTCCCCGCGATGATCCACGTTTCGGGCAGCTGCAACCCGGCGATGCACGCCACCGGCGCCTATTACATCGCGGCCGACACCATCGCCTTCATGCAGCTGCTGGAAGGCGACCTGTTCAGCCGTTTCCCCACCCTGCGCTTCATCATCCCGCATGGCGGCGGCGCGGTGCCCTATCACTGGGGCCGCTACCGGGGGCTGGCCGACATGCTGAAGAAGCCGGACCTGTCGGGCCACCTGATGAACAACGTGTTCTTCGACACCTGCGTCTATCACCAGCCGGGAATCAACCTGCTGGCCGACGTGATCGACAACAAGAACATCCTGTTCGGCAGCGAGATGGTCGGCGCGGTGCGCGGGATCGATCCCACCACCGGGCACTATTTCGACGACACCAAGCGCTATGTCGACGCGCTCGACATCCCGGACGCAGAGCGCCACGCGATCTTCGAAGGCAACGCCCGCCGCGTCTTCCCGCGCCTCGACGCCCAGCTCAAGGAGCGCGGCCTGTGACCCAGAACATCCACGAATACCTCGCCGAGTTCGAAGACATCCCCGGCACCCGCGTCTACACGGCGACGCGGGCGCGCAAGGGCTACTGGATCAACCAGTTCGCGATGAGCCTGATGAAGGCGGAAAACCGCGAACGCTTCAAGGCCGACGAGCAGGCCTATCTCGACGAGTGGAAGCTGTCGGACGAGGCCAAGGAAGCGCTGCTGGCGCGCGATTACAACCGACTGCTGGATCTGGGTGGCAACGTCTATTTCCTCTCCAAGCTGTTCAGCACCGATGGGCTGAGCTTTGCCGAGGCGGTCAGCACCATGACCGACATGACCTTCCCCGAATACCGCGAGATGATGAACAACGGCGGCCGCTCGCCAATCGGCAACCGCTCGATCAAGGGAGGCTACTGATGCGCGGCGCCTCCCACTCGCCGTTTTTGAACCAATCTTCTCCGTTCGTGTCGAGCGTAGTCGAGACACGTCGCGCGCGGCATCTCGACTGCGCTCGATGCGAACGAGTCCTGGCTTTGAAGGAAGGAATCTAGGCATGGCCAGCATTACCGCCGGCGTCGCCTCCAGCCACGTGCCCTTGCTGGGCGTGGCGGTCGACCAGGGCAAGACCCGCGACGACTACTTCGGCCCGATCTTCGCCGGCTATGACTGGACGAAGAAGTGGGAGGAAGAGCAGAAGCCCGACGTGGTGATCCTGGTCTACAACGACCACGCATCGGCCTTTGACGCCAATATCATCCCGACCTTCGCGATCGGCTGCGGCGAGCTGTACAAGCCCGCCGACGAAGGCTGGGGTCCGCGCCCCGTGCCCGACGTGGAGGGCCACGCGGACCTTGCCTGGCACATCGCGCAGAGCCTGATCCTGGAAGAATTCGACATGACCATCATCAACGAGATGGACGTCGACCATGGCCTGACCGTGCCGCTGTCGATGATGTTCGGCCAGCCCGACAAGTGGCCGTGCAAGGTCGTGCCGCTGGCGGTCAACGTCGTTACCTACCCGGTCCCTTCAGGCAACCGCTGCTGGGCGCTGGGCGAGGCGATTGCCCGCGCGGTGGAAAGCTTCCCGGAAGACCTCAACGTGCAGATCTGGGGCACAGGCGGCATGAGCCACCAGCTCCAGGGCCCGCGCGCCGGCCTGCTCAACCGCGAGTGGGACAACAAATTCCTCGACCTGCTGGAAGCGGAAGGCGACGCGGCGCGGCACATCCCGCACATCGAATACCTGCGCGAAACCGGCAGCGAAGGCATCGAGATGGTGATGTGGCTGATCATGCGCGGCGCGCTGGGCCGCAAGGTCAAGCGCCTGCACCGCCACTACCACATTCCCTGCAGCAACACGGCCATCGGCCACCTTGTACTGGAACCCGCACAATGACCCAACCTGTCCGTATCGCGCTCGCCGGTGCCGGCGCCTTTGGCGAGAAGCACCTCGACGGCCTGAAGAACATCCCCGGCGTCGAGATCGTCTCGATCATCAGCCGCACCGCCGAACAGGCCGCCGCCGTGGCGGAAAAGTATGGCGCGAAGCATAGCTCAACCGAACTTGAGGATGCGCTCGCGCGTGACGACGTCGATGCGGTGATCCTGTGCACCCCCACCCAGATGCACGCTTCCCAGGCCATCGCCTGCATGAACGCGGGCAAGCACGTGCAGGTGGAAATTCCGCTGGCCGACAGCTGGGCCGACAGCGAGGCGGTGCTGGCGAAGCAGAAGGAAACGGGCCTTGTCTGCATGGTCGGCCACACCCGCCGCTTCAACCCGTCGCACCAGTACGTGCACAACCGGATCAAGGCGGGCGAGCTGAACATCCAGCAGATGGACGTCCAGACCTATTTCTTCCGCCGCAGGAACATCAACGCCAAGGGCGAACCGCGCAGCTGGACCGACCACCTGCTGTGGCACCACGCCGCGCACACGGTGGACCTGTTCGCCTATCAGGCGGGCAGGATCGTCCAGGCCAACGCCATCGAAGGCCCGATCCATCCGGAACTGGGCATCGCGATGGACATGTCGATCCAGCTGAAGAGCGAGAGCGGCGCGATCTGCACCCTGTCGCTGTCGTTCAACAACGACGGGCCGCTCGGCACCTTCTTCCGCTACATTGGTGACACGGCCACCTATATCGCCCGCTACGACGATCTGGTGAACGGCAAGGAAGAGCCGATCGACGTCAGCAAGGTCGATGTTTCCATGAACGGCATCGAATTGCAGGACCGCGAATTCATCGCCGCGATCCGCGAAGGGCGTGAGCCGAACTCGTCGGTCGGCAAGGTGCTCGATTGCTACCGCGTGCTGGGCGAGCTGGAAAAGCAGCTGGAAGCGGCGCGCTGAGCCAGACTCCGCCAACCGGCTTCGTCATTGCGAGCGGCGAAGCCGCGCGGCAATCCCGGGCTTGCGCAAACCGCCCTGGATTGCTTCGCTATCACTCGCAATGACGAATGGGGTTACGATGATCGAACGACGGGCAATCAACGGGCGCGAAACCAATCCGGTGGGGCTTGGCTGCATGTCGCTGTCCTGGGCCTATGGCACGCCCCCGTCGGAGGACTACGCGCTCCAGTTGCTGAACCGCGCGCTGGACCTGGGCTACGATCATCTCGATACCGCCAACATCTACGGCCTGGGGCATAACGAAACGCTGATCGGCAAGGCCCTGAAGGGCCGGCGCAGCGAGTTCTTCCTCGCCACCAAGATGGGCATCGTGGTCGATGGGGCGCGGCGCGGGGTGGACTGCAAGCCGGAGACGATCCGCGCCTGCGTGGAGCAATCGCTGACCCGCCTCCAGACCGATCACATCGACCTGTACTACATGCACCGCCGCGATTTTGCGACGCCGATCGAGGAGTCGATGGGGGCGATGGCGGACCTGGTGCGCGAGGGCAAGATCGGCGCGGTCGGCCTGTCGGAAATGAGCGCGGAGACGCTGCGCCGCGCCCACGCGGTCCACCCGGTCGCCGCGGTGCAGACCGAATACTCGCTGTGGACCCGCAACCCGGAACTGGGCGTGCTGCAGACCTGCGCCGAACTGGGCGTGACGCTGGTCGCCTTCTCGCCGGTCGCGCGCGGGGTGCTGGCCAACGGGGTGCGCGACATGGCCGCCCTGCCGGACAATGACCTGCGCCACACCATGCCGCGCTTCAATGCGGACAACTGGCCCAGGAACCTGGCGCTGGCCGATGCCTTCAACGCCATCGCCGCGCGCGAGGGCGTGACCCCGGCGCAGCTCAGCCTCGCCTGGGTGCTGTCGCGCGGCAGCCACGTGGTGACGATCCCCGGCACCGCCTCGATCCCGCATCTGGAAGAGAACATCGCGCGCTGGGACTGGGAAATCCCGGCCGCCACCGCAGCCGAACTCGACGCGCTGATCAACCAGTCCACCGTCAGCGGGCCGCGCTATGGCGCGGTGATCCAGCAGACCATCGACACCGAGGAATTTGCCTGAGCGCGGGTTCGGCGGGCAGCCCCTGCCCGACAAGTTCACCCTGCTGGGGCCGCCATCACCCGATGGCGGCCCTCTTTTTTGGCCAATGCGGCGCGCCCGATATAGCTATTGATCATAGCAATCTCGGTTGCTATGTATGATAGCGACCAACAAGGAGCTGGATTCCCATGACCGCCGAACGCGCCGAAGAAGATACCGTTGCCTATACCGTCGAAGGCGGCATCGCCTGGGTAAGGTTCAACCGCCCCGAAAAGCGCAACTGCATGAGCCCCAAGCTCAACCGCCAGATGGGCAAGGTCATCACCGACCTGGAATTCCGCGACGACGTGAAGGTGCTGGTCCTGACCGGCGAGGGCGAGGCCTGGTCGGCGGGCATGGACCTCAAGGAATACTTCCGCGAGACCGAGGCCAAGGGCCTGGGCGCCATCCGCAAGAGCCAGCGCGAAGCCTATGGCTGGTGGGAACGCCTGCGCTGGTATGAAAAGCCGACCATCGCCATGGTCAATGGCTGGTGCTTCGGCGGCGGCTATGGCCCGCTGTTCGCCTGCGACATCGCCATCGCCGCGGAAGATGCGCAGTTCGGCCTGTCGGAAATCAACTGGGGCATCCTGCCGGGCGGCGGCGCTTCCAAGGTGGTGGCCGACCTGATGCCGCTGCGCAAGGCGCTGTACCACGCGATGATGGGCGAGAACCTCAATGGCAAGCAGGCCGAGGCACAGGGCCTGATCACCGAAGCCGTGCCTGCCGACCAGCTGGAAGCGCGCGTGCGCGAAATCGCCGGGGCGCTGATCAAGAAGGACGGCCATGCCCTGCGCGCCACCAAGTGGGCCGTGCGCCGCATGACCGAAATGACCTACGACAACGCCCAGGACTACCTGATCCGTGCGCAGGAAGCCCTGCACAACTTCGGCGGCGTCGAGGCCCGGCACGAGGCCACCCGGCAGTTCCTCGACGAGAAGAGCTTCAAGCCCGGGCTTGGCACCTTCGACACCTCGAAGGTCCAGCGCTGAGGGTCGCAGGCCGCGCGCCGGAAACGGCGCGCGGCACCTGCCTCTTCCAATTCCCAACCTCCGTTTGACACGAACGGATGAGGTGGGTGAAGTCCGAAGCGCCTAGAGCGCGCCCTTGTACAGCGCCAGCAGCCGCGCCCAGGCGCGCTCGGCCTCAGCCTTGTCATAGATCGGCGCGTCCAGCGTGCACCAGCCGTGGTCGGCGTTGTAGACCTCCAGCTCCGCCGGACGCCCCGCCGCCTTCGCCGCCTCGCGCAGCGTGTCCTTCTCGGCCGGCGCGCGCGCATCGTCGTTGCGGGCGATGGCGATGAGGTAACTGGCCTTCGTCTGGCCAAACAGCCGGTGCGGACTGTCGGGCTTGTCCGTCACCAGCCCCCCGCCATGGAACGAGGCGGCGGCCCGCACCCGCTCCGGCACGGCAAAGGCGGTGCGCACGGTATAGGGTCCGCCCATGCAATAGCCCTGCGTGCCCACGCCGCGCCTTGTATCCACCGCCTTCTGTGCGTCGAGCCAGGCAATCGCCGCCTTGGCATCGCGCATCGTCGCCTCCGGATTGATCGCGGCGATCATCGGCTTGAGCTTTGCCTGCCCCTCGGGCGTGCGCCATTCGGCCATGCTCTGCATGATCGGCGCGGGCGCATTGCGGTAATAGTGGTTGAGCACCAGCACGGCATAGCCCTCCCCCGCCAGCCGCCGCGCCATCACCTGATAGGCCTCGCGCAGGCCCGCGATGTCGGGCCAGAGCAGCACGGCGGGGTGCTTGCCCTTGGCCGGGTGGACGAAAAAGCCGTCAGCCGTGCCGTCCGGCGTGGCGAAAGTCACGCTGCGTTCGGTCAGCGCGCGCTTGGCCTTGGCCTCGCCATCCCCGGCGGTGCAGGCGGCAATCACCGTGGCGGCGCTCAGTGCGGCGAAATCGCGCCGGCCGATTCCCTTGCGGGCCAGCGCCTGTTCTTCTTCCCGGGCGGTCAGTTCATCGCACATGGCTGTTCTCCTTGGATGAGGAGATTAGCTGCACCGCGCGGCCTGTCCAGACGGCCTCAACGGACACTTGCTCCTGCTGCCTGCCCATGCCTTATTGCCGGTTCACTGGCCGCCAGAGCCATCCATCCAGAGAGGAATCCGCATGACCGATCACGTTTCCGGCAAGTCCATCGTCATCACCGGCGCGGGCGGCGGCTTTGGCCGGCTCGTCGCGCTCAAGGCCGCCGCGCGGGGGGCCATGGTGACGCTGGGCGACATCGATCTGGCGGCGGCGGAAGCGGCAGCGCAGGAAGTGCGCGCGGCGGGCGGGCAGGCCCAGGCGGTAGCGGTCGACGTGCGCCAGCTGGCCGAGGTCAAGGCGCTGGTCGCCCGCGCGGTCGATGCCTTCGGGCGGATCGACGTGATGATCAACAACGCCGGGATCATGCCGCTGGCCTTCATTGCCGACCACGAGGCCGCCCACGCCGCGTGGGAACGCTGCATCGACATCAACATCAAGGGCACGCTCAACGGCATGGTCGCAGCCCACGATCCGATGATTGAGCAAGGGCGCGGCCACGTGATCAACCTGTCCTCGATCTACGGCAATTTCCCGGTGATCGGCGCGGCGGTCTATGGTGCGTCGAAAACGGCGGTGAACTTCCTGTCGGAAAGCTTCCGGGTGGAGACGCGGGGCAAGATCAAGGTCACCATCGTCAAGCCGACCGGGGTGCCCGCCACCGGCCTGTCGGCCAGCGTGATCAACCCGGCAGCGAGCGTCGGCATCCTGGGGCAGAATACGCCAGACTTCATGGCGATGGTCGAAGGGATGCAGGCCGGCACCTTCCCGGCGGAGCGGCTCGACCCCGCGAACATCGACTATGCCAGCCTGGCGCCGGAACACATCGCCGACGCGGTGATCCACGCGATTGACCAGCCGTGGGGCGTGTCGATCGGCGACATCACCGTGCGCGCGGCGGGGGACCACTTCATCCTTTAGCACGCGCGGCGTCCGGGCGAGACGACCTGCCACAAGGATCAGTTGCTTTTCCGGACTCGATTCCGCAGTCTGTTGCAGACAAGGTACCTGTGATGGGCGCTGCGCCGCGCAAGATGGCGATGCGACTCGCATTGTGAACTGATCCGCACTCGAAGCAAGCGGGGCGGAAACGTGTGGAGGGGTCTGAAAATGCGATTCAAGTTGATGACGCTTGCCGTCATGCTGGCGCTGGCCGGGTGCAAGCAGCAGTCCAGTTCCGAACTGCCCGGGGCGGTCAACGCCCAGCGGATCATTGCCGCCAACCCGGATGACTGGCTGTCCTATGGCCGCACCTATGACGAGCAGCGCCACAGCCCGCTCGACCAGATCAACAAGAACACGGTCAAGGACCTGGGCCTGGCCTGGTATGCGGATATGGACACCGCGCGCGGGCAGGAGGCGACCCCGCTGGCGATCGACGGCAAGATCTACATCACTACCGCCTGGTCCAAGGCCAAGGCCTATGACGCGCTGACCGGCAAGCTGGAATGGGAATACGATCCCAAGGTGCCGGGTGAGCGCGGCGTCGCGGCCTGCTGCGACGTGGTCAACCGGGGCATGGCCGCCTGGGGCGACAAGCTGTTCCTGGGTACGCTCGATGGGCGCCTGGTCGCGCTCGACCGCAAAACCGGCAAGGAAGTGTGGAGCGTCGTTACGCTCGACCAGTCTAAGCCCTACACCATTACCGGCGCGCCGCGCGTCATCAATGGCATGGTGCTGATCGGCAACGGCGGCGCGGAAATGGGCGTGCGCGGTTTCCTGACCGCCTATGACGCGGACAGCGGCAAGGAACTGTGGCGGTTCTATTCGGTGCCTGGCGAACCCGGCACCAACAAGGAGGAATACCTCAAGAAGGCCGAATCCACCTGGAAGGGCGAATGGTGGAAGCTGGGCGGCGGCGGCACCATGTGGGATGCCATGGCCTATGACCCTGAGCTTGACCTGCTCTATGTCGGGGTTGGCAACGGCAGCCCGTGGAATCAGCATTTCCGCAGCCAGGGCGAAGGGGACAACCTTTACCTCTCCTCGATCGTCGCGCTGCGCCCCAAGACCGGTGAATATGTCTGGCACTTCCAGACCACCCCGGGCGAAACCTGGGACTATACCGCCACCCAGCACATCATGCTGGCCGACCTGACGATCGGCGGAGCCAAGCGCAAGGTGCTGATGCAGGCGCCCAAGAACGGCTTTTTCTTCGTGCTGGACCGCGCCGACGGCAAGCTGATCTCGGCCAACAACTACGTGCCGGTGAACTGGGCGACCGGGTTCGACCTCAAGACCGGACGGCCGATCGAGAACCCGGATTCGCGCTATTACCGCACGGGCAAGCTGTGGCTGGGCTCGCCCGGCCCGATCGGCGCGCACAACTGGCACCCGATGGCCTTCGATCCAAAGGAAGGGCTGGTCTATATCCCGGCGATCAATTCGGCCTTCCCCTTCATCCACAAGCCTGACTGGAAAGCGAACAAGCACGGCTTCAACGTCGGGCTGGACCTGGCCTCGGGCGCAATGCCTGCCGATGCCAAGGCCCGTGCCGGGGCGATTGCCGCAACCACGGGCGAACTGATCGCCTGGGACCCGGTGGCGCAGAAGCCGCGTTGGAAGATCAAGTATCCCGTCGCTTGGAACGGCGGCCTGCTCGCCACTGCGGGGGGCCTGCTGTTCCAGGGCAACGCAGGGGGCGAATTCGCCGCGCTCGACAGCTCGAACGGCAAGAAGCTGTGGTCGTTCCAGGCCCAGACCGGCGTGGTCGCGCCTGCCTCCACCTTCCGCGTGAAAGGCGAACAGTATGTCGCGGTGCTGGCCGGTTGGGGCGGCGCCTGGCCGATCTCCGGCGGGATCGTGGGTGAGCCGCAGGGTCCGGTGCGCAACCATTCGCGCCTGCTGGTGTTCAAGCTGGGCGGTACTGCCAAGCTGCCCGAACCCGGCCCGCTCAACCTGCCGCCGCTCGATCCCCCGGCGCTGACCGGCACGCCCGAGCAGGTGGCCGACGGCGCAAAGAACTTCGGCCAGTTCTGCGGCGTGTGCCACGGGGATTCTGCCATCGGTTCGGGCGTCACGCGCGACCTGCGCCGCGCCGGATCGCTGGGCGATGCCAAGCTGTGGAACCAGATCGTGATCGGCGGGGCCCTGGCCCAAAACGGCATGATCAGCTGGAAGGAAGAGCTGAACGACCAGCAGGCGGAAAATCTCCGCCAGTACGTGATCAAGCGCGCCCAGGAGGACAAGGCGCTGGGCATGAAATGATCCTGCGCGTGAGTGGCGGAGTGATACCGCCACTCGCAAGCGGCAAGAAAGGGCGTGGATCCAGCCGGGTCCACGCCCTTTGACTTGGCGGCCTGCGGCGAGCATTCAGGGGGGCAAGGGGGATGAACATGGCACCAGGCAAGCAGACAGGCGGCGCGCCCGACTGGGACGCACTTCCCTATGGCGGCGACCTGTTCGGCGAACTGCACCTGGCCGAAAGCGCGCCCGCGCCCGATCGGGCCAGGCCCGGCCTGTTCCCCGGCCTGGCGCTGTGCGGTGTCGCGGCGGCGGCGGCGGCCTGGCTGTCCGATCATTATGGCTTCCCGATCATCCTGCTCGGCCTGCTGGTGGGCCTGGCGCTGAACTTCATTTCAGCCGATCCGCGCACCCATCCGGGGCTCGATTTCGCCTCGCGCACCTGCCTGCGCTGGGGGATCGTGGTGCTGGGGGTGCAGGTGACCTTCGCCCAGATCGGCGCGCTGGGGGCCGCGCCCTTTGCGGCGCTGGCGGTGGTGATGGTCGTCACCTTCTTCGCCGGGGTGTTCGGCGCCCGCTTTGCCGGGCAATCGACCCACGCAGGCATTCTCGCGGGCGGCGCGACCGCGATCTGCGGAGCCAGCGCTGCGCTGGCGCTCTACGGCGTGATCGGCAAGGACCGGGTTAGCCAGGCGCAGTTCGCGTTGAGCCTGGTCGGCATCTCGCTGGCGAGCGCCATGGCGATGACCGTCTATCCCGTGATCGCGGCGCAGCTTGCGCTCAGCGATGCCCAGGCCGGGTTCCTGATCGGCGCCTCGATCCACGATGTCGCCCAGGCGATCGGCGGCGGCTACGCCTTTTCCGACGCGGCGGGCAGCCAGGCAACGATCGTCAAGCTGACCCGCGTGGCGCTGCTTGCCCCGGTCGTCGCGCTGGTCAGCCTGGCGATCGGGCGCAGCGGCGGCGAGGGCCTGCCGGTGTGGAAGCGGCTTGCCCTGCCCTGGTTCATCCTCGCCTTCCTGGGGGTGGTGACGCTCAACAGCATGGTCGGCCTGCCCGACCAGGTGACCAGGGCCTGCCTCACCGCATCCAAGGCCCTGCTGCTGCTGGCGGTGACGGCCACGGCGATGCGCAGCCGGATGGACCTGCTGCTGCAGATGGGCTGGCGCGCGACCGTGCCGGTGGCAGTCGCCAGTCTGGCGAGTTTTGCGACCGCGCTTGCCTTCGCGGTGCTGCTGATCGGCTAGGTCGGGCGCCCCACCGGCTCCGTTCGTGTCTAGCGCAGGGAGGGTGCGGGCCCTAGATGACGAAGTCCAGCACCGCCGGCATCGGCGCCGGAAAGGGCTTGCGCCGGCGGTTGGCGACCATCGTGTCGTGCAACTGGGCGATCTGCGCGCTGCCGGTGCGCACGAACAGGAACGGCAGCAGGCCGTGGACCAGGCAGGCCAGCCCGCCCGCGATCATTCTCAGCCCGAAGCCCGAGGCCATGGCCAGATGCTCGCCATAGGTCTCACCGACACTGGCGGGATGGTCGGTAAACAGGCGGGCGGGTTCCATGGGCGGCGTCCTTTCGGGTTGATGGCGCAATCCTATCCAATGTAACAGGCAATTTCTTCACCGTTCTTATGGCATTTTTGCGCAATTGCGGTAAGTTCATCCCATCATGAGCGCCGAAGCCCAACTCGATTCACTCGACTGGTCGATCCTCGCCCAGCTGCAGGCCGATGCCTCGCTGGCGGTTCACGAAATTGGTGAGCGGGTCGGCCTGTCGCACAACGCCTGCTGGCGGCGGATCAGGCGGCTGGAAGACAGCGGCGTGATCGCCCGCCGTGTCGCCCTGCTCGATCCCGCGAAGATCGGTCTTGCGACCACCGTGTTCGTCGCGGTCAGGACCAGCCGCCACGATCCCGAATGGCTGGAAGCCTTCGCGCGCGGCGTGGCCAGCATCGACGAGGTGATCGAATGCCATCGCATGGCGGGCGATGTCGATTACCTGCTCAAGCTGGTGGTGCGCGACATCGCCCACTACGACCGCATCTACCGCAAGCTGATCGCCGCCGTGCCGGACCTGGCGGACGTCAGTTCCAGCTTCTCGATGGAGCGGATGAAGCACACCACGGCCCTGCCCCGCCCGGTCTGAGCGTCACGCGTCGCCGCGCTCGGCCGGATCCTCGTGCAGCCAGGCGGCATGGCGCGGGGCGCGTCTCGTCCGGCTCC
>ERZ795062.1321-NODE-1321-length-17729-cov-14.985233_pt1 | contig 17729 bp, 11 predicted proteins | sample MGYA00375146_ERZ795062 | MGnify/ENA primary metagenome ERZ795062 (study PRJEB30191, sample SAMN05720281) | activated sludge metagenome | isolation source: Anaerobic digester | place: USA | collected 2015-07-16 ... | reverse complement strand
CTGGTCCACGTCCAGTTCGGCGATTTCGATGCGCAAGCCCGGCTGGCCGGTTCCGCCCAAAATGTCACTGCGCAAGGTCTCCAATCGATCAAGCCGACGCGCCGTCAGGCCCAGGTGGTAGCCACGCCCGGCGAACTCCCGGGCCAAGGCCTCGCCAATGCCGGCCGAGGCACCGGTGATGACCACCGTCTTGTTCTTCAGTTCAGCCATCTCAGTTGTACCAGTAGGTGTAGTCGTCCTGCGGCGTCATCTTCTGGTCCAGGGTTTTGTCGATGGCGATGGGCATTTCGATGAACGAGGGCCACCGGGGCGCCGGCATCCCGGCGTGATGAGCCTGCAGCTTCGATTTCAGCTGGGCCAGTTTCTCGGGTTCTGTGGCGGCCAGATTGTTCTTTTCGGTCGGATCCGTGTTCAGGTTGAACAGCCAGTCTTTCTTCGGTCGTTCAGTGACCGTGAGCTTCCAGCCCTGCTCCTGCACCGTGCGCATCGGGCCATCTCGCCAGAACAAGGCTCGTGGCGCCTGGGCCGTGCCCTCCTTGGCCAGGTAAGGCAGCAGATTGACGCCATCGATCGGGCGATCGGCCGGCACCGTTGCGCCCGCCGCGGCGGCCACCGTCGGCAGGATGTCGATGCTCGACACCGCCGGTTTGTATTGCGTCCCGGCCTGGATGTGCCCTGGCCATCTGGCGACAAAGGGCACGCGCAAACCGCCCTCGAACGGGGTGAGCTTCCAGCCGCGATAAGGGCGGTTGACCTCGGGCAGGCCGATGTAGCCCGGCGCGCCGTTGTCGCTGGTGAAAATGACCAGCGTGTTCTCGTCCAGGCCCTCTTCGCGCAGTGTCTGCATCACCCGGCCGACACTGCGGTCGATGGAGCGGATCATCGCGGCATAGACCCGCTGGCGGTGGTCCTTGATCTGGGGCAGGGCATCGTAGTCTTCCTTGCTGGCCTGCAACGGTGTGTGCACGCCCCAGTGCGCCAGGTACAGGAAGAAAGGTCGATTCTTGTTCTTCCGGATCGCGTTCACCGCCTCGTCGGTGTAGTAGTCAGCGAGGTATTTGCTCGGTTCGAACCACTTGCCGGCGTTGTAGCTGACCGCAAAGCGCATGTTGGGCCACAGGAATTTGTCGATCGGGTCGAAGTCCTGCTTGGAGTTGACCACACGCGGGTCTTTCTCGGGCAAGTGCAGACCGCTTTCCATGAACAGGGTCTCGTCAAAGCCTTGCCCGTTGGGCCGCATCTCCGGGGTGCTGCCGAGGTGCCATTTCCCGATGTGCAGCGTGTGGTAGCCGCGCGCCTTGAGCAACTCGGCAACCGTCTGCTCCGACGGCGGCATGCCCAGATCGTTGAAATCCTTTGCCGCCTTCGCCTTTTCCTGGTCAATGATCACCGGATACAGACGTTCCGGGTCGGCGTACAGCGCACCGGCGACCCGCGCCATCGCCCCGGGCGTCGGGGTGAACTCCACCCCAAAGCGCCAGGGATAACGCCCGGTGAGCAAGGCCGCGCGCGACACGGTACACACCGCCGCAGCCGCGTACCCCTGATCAAAGCGGACACCGTCACGGGCGATGGCATCGATGTTTGGCGTCGGCACGCCCTGCGCCGCATAGCCCCCGCCGTGCGTGGTGACGTCGTTGATCCCCAGGTCATCGGCCAGGATGACGATGACATTCGGCGGGCGCTGCGCCGCTGGCTTGTCCGCAGTGGCCGGGCCGTCCGCCCAGGCAACCGGGTGATTCGGCTCGCGGGGGTACTTCCAGTCGGTATGCCAGCCCAGTGAATACTGCAGGATCAACAAACGGTTGGCATACAGGGCGGCCGCAGCCCCGGCGACCACCACCAAGGCAATCAAAAGTTTCTTTTTCAGGGTCATAGGTCTCGCCACCATCTACCAAAGCGCCAGGAACAGTGCCGAACCCACGAGCGCCAGCGCGCTGGCCGCGATGAACCGCACCGGGAACAGGCTGATCAAGGGTTTGACAGGAAAAACATGGGTCTTCTCCAGCGCGGCCCATTTGTGAACAAAGATGTCGTCTCGCTGGGTCTCCAGGGCGAACCGAAGAAAGTCGCGCCGGCTGCGGTAGCGAACCATCGCCACGTAGTGCCAGGCATCGGCGCCTTCGGGCTCGATGAAGGTTCCGGTGCGTTTGGCAATGAACAGGATCAGGCTGCCATTTCGTAGCAGGGGGCCGATCACCGCCTTTCCATAGCGCCGGTCCGCTGCCCGGGGATCGTCGCCATAGTCGTAACCCGGCGGGTACAGCGCCTTGGGGCGGTAGCGCACCAGGTTCTGCATCACGAATTCCTTGCCGTCGTCACCGGCAATCAAGGTTTGCAGTTCCTGCAGCACCGCCTCGTCCGTCGTGAGCGCGCCCAGTTCTTTCATGAATTGGTCGATTTCGGCCGGCGACAGGGGCTGACCACGGCCCCCGTACCAGACCAGGAACAGACCGTACACCGCCAGCAGCGGGATGGCGACGGCCAGCGCCAACGTCATCCTTCAATGCCCGACGACCGAGAACTGCGCGGCATTCTCGAGCGGCCACTGACGGGAACGGCTGGCGTCATGTTGGCTGGGGTGAAAACCGGGTGCGAGGTAGTCGCGCCACAAGCCGACGTTGCCGCGAATCATGCCGTCCCTGGCAAACAGCAGCCGGGCACCACAGGTCCATGTGCTCCACCGGAACAGGCTGCCGTCATGCCACAGGTTGCGCACCGTCTGGCGCGCCACGTCGGCCAGGAAGGTGACCGTGATGTAGCGGAACACCCGGATGCGCCAGCGGTGGTCGCCGCTGAGCGCCTGGTAGATGTCAAAGGCCGTGCTTCGATGCTCGGATTCTTCTGCGCTGTGCCACAACCACAGGGTCTGCAATCGGGGCTCGGCACCCGCCAGCGCCTCCGGATGGCGCAGCATCCAGTCGGCAAAGATGGCGGTGAAGTGTTCGGTGGCGGCCGTAGCCGCCACGTGGATGCGCACGTCGCGGTGGGCGTTGTCTTTCAGCCGCTGCTGCGCCCGGCGTTCGATCTGGTTGCGGTAGCCCAGCCGTTCGAGGTGGCCATTGAACAGTCCGTGCAGCCGCCGGTGGGTGGCCTCCTGGCCCACAAACCCCTGCACTTCCCGGGCAAAACGCCCGCCCTCGGACTCCGGCAGCGCCTTGAGGCCGGCCCGTACGGAGTCGATGAAGTACTGCTCGCCCACCGGAAAACTCATGGACAAGGCACTGAAGAAGGCCGACCGAAACGCATCGCCGCCATTCCACCGCCCGGGGAACGGCGTATTCAGGTCGATCAGCAGGCGGCGCACGACAAGGTCGGTCATTTCAAGCTTCCAGGGCACAAACGCGGCCCCCGACACACCCCCACCCCGCCTGAATTGCAGACACCGGGCTCCACGGCGGGACCACTTCAATACAGTAGTGTATTGATTCGCTCCTGTCAACGGGACCATCCCGCACCGGCGCGTCATCCCTGTACAGTCTCGGGCATCAGAATCGCTCGCCGAACCCAGCCGCCGCTTGTCTAGCTGAATCTTCTTGCCATGCTCAAATACCTCACTGTCCCCGTCACCCCGTTCCAGCAGAACTGCTCCATCCTCTGGTGCGACGAGACCCACAAGGCCGCCATCATCGACCCGGGGGGCGACCTCGATCTACTGCTGGCCGAAGTGGCCCGCCTGGGCCTCACGCTGGAGCAGATCTGGCTCACCCACGCCCACATCGACCATGCCGGCGGCACCGCCGAACTGGCCGAGAAGCTGAACCTGCCCATCATCGGACCGCACCCGGGCGACCAGTTCTGGATCGACGGCCTGCCGCAGCAAGGCAAGATGTTCGGCTTTCCGCATGCGGACGCCTTCAAGCCCACGCGCTGGCTGGCCGATGGCGACACGGTGCGCATCGGCCAAGCCACCCTGAACGTGCGGCACACCCCGGGCCACACGCCGGGCCATGTGGTGTTTCACTCGCCCGAGATCAAGCGGGCATTCGTCGGTGACGTGCTGTTTGCCGGCTCGATCGGCCGCACCGACTTCCCGCAGGGCGACCACGACACGCTGATCGCCAGCATCACGCAGCGCCTGTGGCCGATGGGCGACGACACCGTGTTCATCCCCGGCCATGGGCCGGAAAGCACCTTCGGGCGCGAGCGCAAGGTGAACCCTTACGTGGCAGGGACCTGAGGGCCAGATTCAAGCTGTCGCTCGGGCTTCTCACGACGCCCAAGGATCGTTGAGCTCGATGCCGGCGCCCCGGAAGTCGTGCAGGTTTCGCGTGGCGCCCGCGAAGTCTCTTAAACGGGATTTGTGCAGCAAAAACTGCCCCATCCCAGCGTGGAATGGTCACAAGCAGCTATCATTATTTATTCTACTTGCAGACCCACCCGGGCCTCAATCAGGGTTCGATGACGATTTCTCTCGTCCCTCAAACACCCAGCCAACAAGGGCGCCTGGCAAACCGCCCGTCAAGGTCGCAACAACCGAGTGCGCCGTCGACACCCGCCCGCCCAGCACCTCAAAGACCAGAAAGCCGGCCACGCCAGCACCGGTCAAGAACCCAATCGCCAATGGCCAGAACAACTTGGTCATGGTCGCGCGGTCTGACTGGTCGAAGGGGTCTGGCATCCGTGCCTCGCTGATGCCGATTGCCCGATCATCCGCCGTTCGTTCCCGGTGGCGCGTTCAGCACGGCCTGCCTCGCCGTGGAGCCGGTTCCTGGCTACGAAAGGATGCCGACACATTCGTCCGAATCGTTCTCCGTGTGGCCTGTCACGCCGGCGTGTCAGCGACGCTTTCCGATCCACGCGCCAAATTGACATGGCTTCTGTGCCGCTCCGCCATCTCCCGCGCCTCGGCCAGCGCCTCCATCACCAGACGGGCGCCAGTTCGGGCCTGGGCCTCGGTGTGCGCTGCCATCATCTGAATGCGGAACCGCGACGCACCCACCGGCACCACGGGAAATTCGGCCAGATTGACCAGCGCACCTTTGCGAAAAACCAGCCAGCTGGCAATGCGGCCAATCGCCTCGGCGCCTACCGGCGTTGGCACGATGGCCGTCGGCTCTCCCAAACAGTGAATACCACCCCTGCCAAATTCATCGCGAATGGCAAGGCTGGCTGCTTGCAGCTGATGTCGCAAAATGCCACCCTCCGGTGAACGCACGATTCTCAAAGCTTCCAGCACGGTAGCCGCCTGCACAGGCGACAGCGCGTTCGAGAACATCCAGGACCCGGCGTAAATTTGCATGAACTGCTTGACCTCCGGGGTGCGCACCGCAACAAATCCGCCGTTTGACGCAAAAGTCTTGGAAAAGCTGCCCATGACAAGATCCACCTCGCCCAGCATGCCCTGAATCCCGATCTGCCCGGTACCGCCCGGGCCAAGGGCACCAAAATCATGCGCAATGTCAACCAGCAAGGTGGCATCGTATTCGCGGCAGATCGCCTGCAAGCTGCGGATGTCCGGGCTGTCGGCGTCCATCGAAAAGACACCTTCCGTGATGACCAGAATGCCGTTTCTTGCATCGGCCGCGCGAATTCTCTGAATGGCGGCGCGAAAGGCCTCGGTGTCCAGATGCCTGACCCGCACCACATTTCGGGTGGAAGCCTGCGCGCCTGACTGCAGGCAGGCGTGCGCCAGCTCGTCCATGACGATATGGTCGTCTGGCCGGACCAGCGCCACCACCGCGCCATACCCCGCAGCCCAACCGGTCGGGAAAAGCAACGCGTGCGGCACATGAAGCGTCTCCGCGATGGTCCGCTCAAGCGCCAGAGAAATCGAGGTATTGCCCAGCAACGCACCGGAGCCCGCGCTGTGCACGCCAAAGCGCGCGATGGATTCAATGGCCGCTGCATGCACCTGCGGGTGGCTGGAAAGCCCCAGATAGTCCTGCGACGCCAGGTTGATGCCACCACCCGGATCGCCCGCTTCGTACCGGATGGCGGCCGTCGCTGCGGGGGCACTGTCGAGTGAGCGCACGTAGGGCCAGACATTTGCCTGCCGTCGCGACTCCACCCATTGAAACAGCCGATCGGTGCGCCTCAGCAAGTTCGGGCCGCTAGGTCGGGCGAAGTGCGCAACGCTTTTTCCCAGCGCGGCCACAGGCGGATAGGGCGTCGGGCGGTCGTTGACCGCTTGAAAACTAATTTCGTGCATGGCCTGGCCCAAACCCCGTGCCCACAAACAACAAAACCGGTGCCAGCCATTTGCTGTTCATTTTGCAATTTCCCATCATGGCTCAAGCCCTCCGCAGTGAAAGTAGGTTGTAGTGGGTGTCGCGCTGCATGCCGTCCAGCGGGTACCAGGCGTAGCGCACGGCGTCTGACTGGTTGCCACCCAGCAGCAAGATTTTTTGTGCGGTGGTGTCGATGGCAATGGCAATGCCCACATGCCCGCCACCTCCCTTGGGGCTTCTGCGGTCAAACACGGCAATGTCGCCGGTCTGCATGGCGCTGATGGCTGCGGCTTTACGCCAATTGCCCCAGGACTTGGCCCAGGCCGAGTCCGTGCCAACCCTGCCGGTTTGTTCGACGCACCAGTTCATGAAACAACTGCACCAGGCGGTTTCGTCGTGGAGCTTTTCGAGGGCGCTGAGGTCGTTGACGGTGGCCAGGTATTGCTGGATGCGCGGATGGTTGCTGTTGTTGCCGGGATATTCTTTCGTGCCAATTTCTCTGGCTGCAACAGCCAACCATGGGCTATCGAAAGCAGTTGCCGGCACCATGTAGCGGGCACTGCACCAACCGGTCTTGCCGCCCTTGCCACTTTCTTTGACCTGAAGCCAGGTGCCGCTGCTGTCAATGGCCAAAGCGGTGAGCACGGTTGCCTGCTTCATGAAATCGATGGAATCAAACCCTTGGCCCGCGCCTTGGCGCATGTGAAGAGAATCGGGGATGGTAATGACTTGGAACACGGGTACTCCTTTGCGTTGTTGCTGGTGGTTTGACAAACAGTTTGCATGCCATCTTTGCCAAAGGTGCTGGCTTCTTCACGTCGCTTTTCTGGCTGGGCGCGTGCGTTCTCTTCGAATAGTTGGCAAGTGACGGAGACAAGACACTTCGCGCTCCCCTCGCTACTCCAAATTGCCATTCTTGGCGCCCGCCGGTGTATATGCATCAGTTGCAGTACTGGAAGGCTGGTCACTAACATTAAGGACGCATTGGTCGTCTTTACTCTTATCTGGCTTCACTACAACCGACCGAAAGCCGATCGCTACGGGTCGATCAAAAACTCGCCGCATGCTGATCGTGCTGGCATGGCCACGCTCGTACGCGAGGGAAACGCCTGGCACGCTATTGCGTGCCGCGAGGATCTGCAACATCCCGCTGACTGCGCTGTCGATTTGAGCGAATGTGACGCTGGCCTGCGGATTGGTTCCTATGGCACCGGGCGAAACGACGCCGGTGCCCGTTATGGCGGGCAATGTCGTCGTCGTGGGGTTGTCACGATCACGTGCGCTTCCCAGCGCCACCCCGCTTTTGCTCTGAATGTTGACGTCGATGACGCGCGTGTAGTAGACCGCAGTCACCAAATGAAATTGCCCTGATTCCTTTTCTTCCTTGGAAGTCCCAACATAGTTCTGAAAACTGCAGATGCTCTTGGACGGCTGGATGGCCCTGATCGCCATGTCAATCGGCACTTCATAAGACTCAGCGACAGGTATGGAAATGGAAGCCTCACCAATGTCTGCGGCCGAAAGGCCAAACGGTGTAAATGCGCCCTGGATAGGAATGATTGCTCCCAGGGAAAAATTATCGACCTTCACACTTAAGAAATCGGGGAAACCAACCAAGCGCGTGCGGTTGGCGGCGCCGACGGTGAACAACTTGGTTGAAGTCAGAACGTCAGTGCTTTGATAGCCTGGGGTGATGACGATGCCGGTGGTGCCTATGGTTACCGTTCCGGCACTGGTGGTTGTGCGGGGGAAATCTGGCCGGGATTTGTAGTACTCGTCGGCTTGGTTCATAACCTCTGGAAAATATGCTATGTGCGATGAGAATGGGAAATATTCTTTCGAGGGCATGCAATAACCACTCGCATCGCTTTCTGCGACCTTGTCGAGCCAGTACAGGTCGCCAACGTGGAAATCCTCGCGCGGGGGAAACAACGGCCGAATCTGCATTTCCCGAATCTTGCAGCTCCAGTCACGTGCCACCTGGCCGGGACCAGTTTGGGTGGTACAGCCGACCAACAAAACAAGGCAAAGAGCTGCAGCAATCTGGATTAATAACTTTGCAATTGCGGCATTCATCGGTTACCCCACAAAATAGTATTGCCATCAACACAAGAGGCGGCGACCTATCGCAGCAAGCGGAAAATGGCTCGGAAGTTTCGAACTCGGGAGGAATCTCGTGTTCTTCTTTGAGGCCTGACTCTTGCGCGCGACGAGGCAGCAACAGCCTCTAAGCCTGCCCCCGCCGCCACTGCGCATACACCACGTTGTCGTGCGGATCGCGGAAGACGCGGACATTTCCAGCACCCGCATGGCCGGCGAGCGCTGCCATCTCGGCGTCGTCGCGCACGATCAGGTGCCAGTCCATGAACAGCTCCATGTACGCGCGGCTGTAGCCCTCGGGTGCATAGTTGGCGATCAGCAGGCGGCCCTGCGGTGAGCACAGCGCACCGAGCCTGGCCGTCAGCTTTTGCGCCACGACCAGCTCCAGGTAGTCGTAGAGGCCGGCGGAATAGACCAGGTCAAACGGTCCCAGGTCCGTGTGGCGGCCGCCCAGCAAGGCGCGCACCGAGGACTCGACGACACGCACCCGCGAGTTCGCGCGCAGCGCGTGCTGGCGCCAGCGCACCTCGTCGCAGGACAGCGGATCCTGGTCCAGCGCGATGAACTCCCCCTTGAACATCGACGACTCGACCAATGAACCCTCCAGCTCCCGGCAGTGCCCCGAGGCCACGCTCAAGATCCGCGCGTCCGGCTTGCGGGCGATCACATCGTCGATATAGGCGCGCAGCAAGGCTTTGCGGTGAGCCACACTCAGGCACATTGGCGAACGGGTTGTGGCCGCGAAGACGCCACGCCCGAACGCACTGGTCTCGCTGGGCGGCACACCGGTATAGAAGTAGTCCAGCATGACGGCGTCCCCGGCATAGCCGCGTGGCTTGTCAAACGCTCTGCGGGTGTTGGGGTCCTGCTGCAGCAGTTTGAACACTTGGTGATCCCGCGCCGTCCGGATCAACTGCGGAAACACATCGGGGTCATCCCGCACCGGATCGACCAGTTCGTTCAGCGGCAGAGCCAGCCGGCGAATGGCCTCGACCGGCTCACCGGCCAGCATCAAGGCCTCAGCCTCGTCGAATAACGCCACAAACGCCGACAGATCCACCAGCGCATCGACCGTGTTTTCAACGGAGTTCATTTCCATCTCCAGGTTATCGACGCAAGCGCCACGGACATCAAAACGGGCAGTGAAGGCGCGCGGTGATGGGGGTCAGCGGTTCCTCCCTTTCGCACTCGCGCTTCACGGTTCCATTCTTGTCGCCCCCGGCGACGTGCGCATCCGTCTTTCGTCCAAGTCGAGGTCCATGCCCGCTGAACTTTGGTTCAGACGAGACCCCCCAATTGGCTGAGGTCGGTCGCCAGGTTTGCGTTTATGCTGGTGCCGCTTCTTCCAAAACTTCGCCATTGCGACGATCGGGCCTGATGTGCGTGTCCTTCTGATTGATGACCATGCCTTGTTCCGCAGGGGCTTGCGGCTGATGCTGCGTGAGGTATTTCCGACGGTCGACGTCAGCGAGGCGGATGGGTGCGCCGCTGGAGCGGACATGCATGAACTGAGCTTCGACCTGATCTTCCTGGACTGGAACATGCCCGGCATCCAGGGCGAACTGGCGCTGGACGCCATCAAGCTGGCTTTTCCGCCCTGCCCAGTGGTGGTGATGTCCGGCGAAGAAGATGCCAGCGTCATCCGCTCGGCCATCGCCCGGGGCGCGGCGGGCTATGTGCCCAAGGCGGCCAAACCTGAGGTCATGCTGGGTGCCTTGCAGCTGATCCTGGCCGGCGGGGTGTACCTGCCGCCCCAGGTGCTGGGCGCTTCCCAGGGGGCGGCTGATACGCCTGCCCGCCCCCCATCGCCCCTGAGCGAACTGACCGATCGGCAACTCGAGGTGCTGCGGCGCGCCCTGAAGGGCACGCCCAACAAGCTCATTGCCCGCGACCTGGCCATCTCCGAGGGCACCGTCAAGTCGCACCTGTCGTCGGCATTCAGAGCCTTGGATGTCCGCAACCGCACCGAGGCGCTCTACTCGGCTGCCAAACTCGGCTTGCGGCTTTAACCCAGCACCATGCAGACGTCGGCCCAAAACGTTTCCGAACGGCAGGATGGGCTTGGTGTCCACGACGTGGCGCCGACGGTGGCCGCGCAGCTCCTGCGCTTCACTGTCCGGCAGTCCGTCAAGAACAGCTACACGGTCTGGCTGATCAGTTTCTTCGTGGCCCTTGCGGCATTGAGCCATGTGCCGGCCTGGATCTCGGTGGGCTGGGCCTTGTCAGTTGGCCTTGCCTACACAATTCGTGTCTTGCTTATCGTCGGTGCACGGGACAGCCAGACGCTGGAGGCGCAGCATGGCTTCTGGCTTCGCCGGTACACCATCACCACCGTTGCTTGCGCCGTGGTCGTGGCCACCGGGCCGGCTTTTCTCTTCCCAGCGGCATCTGAGACGGCCCGCATGTACATGTCAGTCCTGCTGTGCTGCTGGCTGGCCGGTTCGATGGCCTCCGTTGGCGCCTACGCCGGTCTGTTTGCGGTCTATGCCGCCGTGTTCACTGGCGGTGTCGCCGTCGGATGGGTGCTTTCTGATACAACACACAAGGTAGAAATCCTCGTCATGCTGGCCCTGTTCGCAGTGGTCGTCATCACGTTCGGACGCAGCTTCGCCCGGCTGGTCAGCGAGGGCGTTGAAATCCGTTTTGTCAATGAACAGCTGATGGCCAGACTGGCTGCGGCGAGGGAAGCCGCCGAGGAATCCAGCGCCGCCAAATCACGCTTTCTGGCAGCCGCCAGTCACGACCTCCGCCAGCCCCTGCACGCGGTCGCCATGCTCAATGGCCTCCTCACCCGTCCACAGACGCCAGAAAGCGTGGCGGACATCTCGCGGCACATGGCGCGATCGCTCTCGACCCTGCAGCGACTGTTCAGTTCGGTTCTGGACTATTCCAGACTGGAAGCGGGCGCCCCCGAACCGGTGCCTACCTGGTTTGCATTGGCGCCCCTGTTGGATCGACTGACGGCCGAATACATGCCCACCGCTGCGCAGAAGGGCCTGGCTCTGCGCCATGACTGCCCGATGGTGCAAATCCATTCCGATGCGCAGATCCTGGAGCGAATCCTGCGCAACCTGATCGAAAACGCCATCAAGTTCACCGACCAGGGTGCCGTCACCCTCACGGCGGCACGAATGGACGATGGCTTGAACTTGACCATCTCGGATACCGGCCCCGGCATTCCCGACAACCTGAAGGCGGACATCTTCAAAGAGTACTTCCAGGCCTGCGCCGAGAAAAAGGAAGAAGGGCTGGGCCTGGGCCTGGCCATCGTGCGGCATCTCGCCCCACTGCTCGGGATCGGCATTACCGTGCGCGACAACCAGCCCCGCGGCACCTGCTTCGAGCTGTGCCTGCCGCGCACCAGTGTCCGGGACGCCCCATGCCCGGTCTCCGACGCACCGCTTGCTCCCCGCGCCATCGATCTCGGCGGCTTGACGGTCCTGTGCATCGATGACGACCCCGCATCCCTGCACGCGCTGCGCGCGCTGCTCGTCGAATGGAAGGCCTCGCCCCTGATGGCCACATCGCCCCAACAAGCTTTCGACGAAGCAGCTCGCAACCCCTCAATCGACGTCATCCTGAGCGACTACGAGCTGGGCGCCCCCATCAATGGCGCGGACCTGATTCTGGCCTTGCGCGAACGGCTGGGGCCGGTCTCGGGCTGCATCCTGACCGGCGCGGCCGCCGCCATCCAAGCCCATCGCGACGGGCTCATCGAGTTCCCGGTCTTGCTGAAGCCGTTTGCCGCCCGTGAGCTTCGCGAGATGCTGGAGATGTTCAAGGAAATGCGGTAGCCGTCGTGCTCGAACGGCGGAGCTGAACGGTGAAGGAGCGAGCATGCGTTGGCTGTCAAAAAGTGTGGATACCCTGGTGGCGACCTGGTGCGACGAAAGCAATGAAGACATCCCCGATGTCGTCGTCATCGGCTCCGGTTATGGCGGGTCGGTGGCGGCTTTGCGGGCCGCGAAACACGGCGCAAAGGTTCTTGTTCTCGAACGGGGCAAGGAGTACTTGTCTGGGGAGTTCCCCGACGGTCTTGGATCGGCGTTTGGCCACGCGAGGCTGGAAAGAAGCGATGCCACGCACGTCAACGGCTACGAATCTGGCCTCTTCGACATCCGTGTGGGTACGGACATCGGAGCACTGGTGGGCAATGCACTCGGTGGCACCAGCCAGATCAATGCCGGCGTCGTGCTGCGGCCGGATAAACGGGTGTTCGATAAGTGCGACGAGGCGGGTCGCCTATGGCCCCAGGCGGTATCCGACGCCGAGCTTTCACCGTGGTATGAAAGAGCCGATATCGAGATCGGAGCCGAGACCTTCACAGAGGTCCCGATGCATGTCCACGACCCCGACAGCGACGGGCCAACGCGGGTGATCGACATCAAGCCCGAAAAAACGGCCCGCCTCGATGAAATGGCCACGCGCCTCGGCCACAAAAAGCCGCGTGAGATGACAGTTTCTTTCGAAGCTGCACGCCTCGCGGCTGCTTTCGGAGCGCCAGCCACAGAGCCGAATGACCAGCCTGTGCTGGCGTGGTGCAACGGCTGCGGCGACTGCGTCGCAGGCTGCAACCAAAACGCCAAAAAAACGCTCACAACCACGTATCTGCCCAGGGCGAAAGCGGCCGGGGCAGAAATTTTCACCGGCGTTTCCGTGCTCCACCTGTCGAGAGATGGAGACCACTGGCGCATCCACTTCGTTGCGACGGACTTCCGCAAGGCACATCGCGACGGCATTGAATTGCGGGTGCACACCTTGCGAGCGAAAAACGTCGTGCTGGCCGCCGGCACCTTTGGCAGCACGGAAGTCCTGCTGCGCTCACAGGAACAGGGTGGGCTGAAGTTTTCCGAGCAACTGGGCATGCGTTTCTCCACCAATGGGGACAACCTGGCCTTCGACCACCTGCTCCCCCAGCGTGTCAACGGCGTCGGCGTGGGAGATTCAGGCTGCGCCGAAGACGGCTATGCCATCGGCCCCACGATCACCGGGATGATCAAGCTGGACCACCAGACCGATGTGACCCAAAGTGTGCTGATCGAGGATGGCGCCGTGCCGCGGGCCATCGCAGGCCTGTTCCACGAAATGATCACCACCAGTGCCGCTGTGGCACAGCTTGAGTCCTGCGGATATCGCGGCCTGCCTGACGCTGGCGCGCAGGTCGCGCCTGTCACGGATTGGGCCAGTCTGTCATCGCGCGCGCTCTCGCACACCCAAACCCTTCTGACCATGGGACACGACCGGTCCATGGGCAGGATCAGGATCAAGGATGACCGCCTGGACATCTCCTACTGCGCAGACGAGAGCAAAAGGGTGGCAGACCTTCAGACGGCACGGTTGAACGCTGGCCGGCAAGGCGACTGGCTGCTCCAGAACCCGGTGCTGCAGCCGCTACCCAAAGGTGTACGCGATGTGTTGTCAGGGCCAGAACTCGCCGGCGGCACCTTCACGGTGCATCCGCTTGGAGGATGCTGCATGGCGGACGATGCCAAGCGTGGGGTGGTCGACGACTGCGGGCGCGTGTTCATGCCCACTGACGCTGGGGGCGGCTTCCATACCGGTCTGTATGTGCTCGACGGCTCCGTCGTTCCGACCTCGCTGGGAGTCAACCCGCTGCTGACCATCACGGCGCTGGCGGAACGGGCCATTTCCAAAGTCTTGGAAACTGACTTGCGGAACCTGAAAAAGCAGGCTTCACCGACCACGCTCGCACCGCCGCCTGGCATCGACAAGACCAGGCCCGCCGCTGTGCCGCGGAGCGTGCCGGTTCATTTCGCGGAGGCCATGCGCGGCACCGACTTTTGCTGGAAGGCGCCCGCAGACCACTCCACGAAGGCAGGGAAAGGGAATACGGAGGAGGCCTGCGACGCCTACCTGTTGCTGCACCTGCCGATCGACAGCCTGGAAGCCTTCGCGGCCGATCCGTTGCACCGAATCGCCATCCCGGGTCCGGGTCTGGGGCCGGTAGCCTTCGACGAAGAGCCCCTGTTGCCGCGACTGCGCCTGGACCGGAAGCTTCCCGAAGGGTCGAACCCGGCGGACCGCCCGGAGCTACTGGCCCATCTGAGCGTCGTGGGTGGGTCGGTGAACCTTTTGCCAGTGGTCCGGACACGTACCTGGCGGCGGTGCGACGCCACAATCCGCGCTTTGCTGACATGGCTGAAAGAGCGCGGCGCGGAAGAGCTGTGGCAGGGACTTGCCAGGCGGCTGGTGGAGCTGTTGAAGCGGCTCGTCAACTGGATGAAGGGTTTGCTGAAGGGAGGGCTTTCCAATTCAAAGGAGAGCAACAATGGGCCCGGTCTATGGACGCGTATCATTTCCCTGCTCAAACTGGCGCGCCATGCGAGTGAAGAGCGGACCATGGAGTACCGCCTGAACCTGCGCGACACCACCCCGACAGGCACTGCACCGCGTGAGTACGTGCTGCTCGGGACGAAACGGGTCGGCTATCCCGCCTCCTGGTCGCAACTGAAAAAGGGGTTTCTGCCTGGCGGAAAGCTGGGCCGCACCAATGTCTGGCTCGCATTTGGCCAGATGGAGGTCAACGTCTATGAGGACAATGGCCAGCGAGTCGGCGGGGGCACTCTGACCCTGGACATGGTGGACATGACGCGCCTGCATGCGCCGCAGATCGGGATGCGCGCCAACACGCCCGATGCGCTGGTGGCGCTGGCGGGCTACCCCTTGTGGATGTTCAGGCTGTTGATCAAGACCCGGCTCTGGGACTTCCGGCTGCCGGACTATCCGGAGAACATCCCGGACGAGCTTTACCTGAAAAGGGACGAGCAGAAACCCACGGACCCGCAACTTGAACAGCGCTGGCCTGGTTTTCCGAAAGTCCCCGACAACGAGCATGACTGGCCGACGCCGTGGCCGGCGTTCCCCGGTTTGCGTATCCGGGGCCAGACGGAACGTGTCAAGGCCTGCGAGCCCGTCGCCTTCAAAGTCCAGCGCAACCGGCAATCGAAGGAAAAGGACGTGGAGCTCAAGCTGATCCGCTACCGGAATTCATCGCAGCCGGTGCCAAGCGGGCGCTACGAGGGTGTGCGGCAGTGCAAGACGCTGCTGATGCTCAACGGCTTCGCGCAATCCACCCTGGGTTTCGTGCCGCAGGAGCACATCCGCAATTTCGACGATTCAAAGAATGACGAGCCGGGTCTCGCCGAGTTCTTCTACGAACAGGGCTTCGACGTGTGGCTGTTCGACTACCGTACCAGCTCCATCCTGGAGGCCTCCAAGAAGGCCTGTTCAATGGACGACATCGCGGAGTTCGACATTCCAGGGGCTGTGGACCTTGTCATTGACACGCTCCGCAAAGAAAACCCGAACTTCGGCGACAACGACCTCCAGATCTACGCCTACGCCCACTGCGTCGGCGCCGCATCACTGGCCATGTCCCTGCTGGGCGGCTACCTGCACGACGAAGGCAAGGAGTACGGCAAGCTGGCCGGCGTGACCTTCTCGCAGATGCAGGCCTTCCTGGTGGGCAGCAAGACGGCCCAGATGCGCCTGCAGGTGGGCGGCATCTTGCGGGACGCGATGGGCATCGAGTACCTGCGCCTGTCCGCGGCGGAACGGGAGCCGACCGTGTTGGAATCGGTGCTGGACCGGCTTTTTGCGAGCCTGCCGGTGGACGAAGGCGAGCACTGCCCGCACGAGTTCGACCGCTTCACACCGCGCCCAGGCATCTGTACCTGCAAGCGCATGAGTGGCACCATCTCGCGCCTGCTCAAGCATGACCGCATCAAGGAAGAGACCCACGACCGGCTGGCCGTCTACTTTGGCCGCGCGAACACCGGCCTGCTGGTGCACGGCGGGCGGTGCGTGGCCAACGAGCGCCTGGTGAACGCGGATGGGCAGAACGTCTACGTGACGGATGAGAACATCCAAGCTTACCTGCACATACCCGTGGCCATACTGCACGGCGAGGAGAACGCGCTGTTCAGCGTCGAGTCCGCACACCGGACATTGGAGCAGCTCGGCCGAGTCAACCCCGACTTCAAGCCCCGCGACATCATCGCCAAGGGCTTCGCCCATTTCGATTGCACCATTGGACACGGGCCCATCATGCACGAGCAGATTCTCGACCCGCTGCGCAAGTTCTACGATGACGCCTGGGCGTGGAACGCAGATCCCAGCGTGATCTGGTCCGCACCACAGACGCCTCTCGCTCGCCGCAGCCATGCCCGGGCGCCGCTGGCCGGCCCGGTGATCGGCTGGACCCGCCGCAAGCCCGGCAGTGGCGAGGCCGCGCATCTCGTTCGCCTCTGGATCGAGGTGGACGAAACCCTGGCGGACAAGGCCTGCGCCGTGGTCACGCGCGTCGGCACCAGCGGCCCGCCTCAAGCCTGGAACGTGTTGCGTGTTCCGCTGGAAACCCCCTGGAAAGGCAGCCCGCCGGACCTGAACCCTTTCGCGACAAGGTCCCTAGCGGTGGGCCAGCCGTATGTGGCCATCGCGGTTGCCGATGTGGAAATCCCTGACACCATGCTGCAAGGCACCCAGCAGCCGACGATCTGGATGTTCGGCGTGCATGAATTCCAGTGGCGTGCCCGCCTCGACTCAGGCAATCGCAACGACCCGACCGCCCGCGCCAATCGATCGATCGCGCCACCGATCACCCTGAAAGAGCAGCCGGATTTCGCCAGTCAAGGCGGCGTGCCTTTGGGTGGCCATGGCCGAACCACCATGACAACTGGTGTCGGCGAACTCGACATGCCCGCACTGGATCCCCATCGGCCGCCCCTCACCCTCTCAGAAGCCGACTGCGATGACTTGATCAAGGTCATGGAGAAGGAACACCGTGACGGCGTGGCCCGGTTGGTGCAAGCGAATCCGCGCACCCTGTCGCGCAAGAAGCGGCTGGAACCTGTAAAGGCGGGTTGGTTGGCCCAGGCGAAAATTCACAAAGCCGCACTCCTGTGCGGACCGGAACCAGTCGGACTGCGTTTTGTCGCATCCTGCTGCCGCTACCCAGGCCTTGGCTTCGAGCAAATTCGATCCGACGCCAGCCTGAACGAAATCGCCCGCAAGATGGACTCCGGCCACCTTTCGCCACAGTTCATGTTGATGTTGGGCGACCAGATCTATGCGGACGCCACGGCGGGCCTGATGGACAGCCCATCCGTGATCGAGAAGCTCACGCTTTCAACCCGCCGTGCATTTGCATCCAAAGGCTTCAAGGTGCTGACGACCCAATTGCCGACCTACATGGTGATCGACGACCACGAGATTGGCGACAACTGGTCAACCGACGCCACCCTCTTCCGACGCGGCTACGACGAGGCAGAGGCCAACGCAGCGCGACTGCGCGACACGGCGCTCTCAACCTTCGCCGCGTACCAATGGGCCCATTCGCCGCGCAATGGCACAAGGCCCGGATTCAACTACCAATTTGAGGGACCGGCCAGCTCGTTCTTTGTGCTGGACACCCGCACCCAGCGCCGTCGCTACGGCCCA
>ERZ795062.1320-NODE-1320-length-17730-cov-6.345969_pt1 | contig 17730 bp, 21 predicted proteins | sample MGYA00375146_ERZ795062 | MGnify/ENA primary metagenome ERZ795062 (study PRJEB30191, sample SAMN05720281) | activated sludge metagenome | isolation source: Anaerobic digester | place: USA | collected 2015-07-16 ... | reverse complement strand
TGAAAGTGTAAACCATGTCCTGAAGGTAAAATGTAAACTATGTTTAGGTTGTACCATGGGGGTGGAAAGCTAGCCTCTTAAGTAATTGGCTGATGCTTAAGCGGATACAACCACCCTCTCCCTAACCCTTAATACCACCGCATGAAAAACTTTTACAACCGGCACGGCGTTGCTGTGCCTTAACTCAAAGGGAACGATTTTGTAAGCCGCTGAAGCAACAACAAAATCGGCTCCATACTGAATGTACTGTCTGCGGCTTGTTGCCTTGTTCTGAAAACGACGTTTCTGCGTAGCTAAAATAAGTTTTCCGCTAAATTCTTTGTTACAACAAATGCCTGTCTGAAAACTTTTGATTAAACAGTTTTTAGACAGGCATTTATATTCGCTCTCAAACACAAAAAAGCACGGCTGAGCCGTGCTTTTTATCAATCTCGGAAGATTATTTATGCTTGTGAGCGCGGATATAATCCAGCGTTTTGAGTTCGGCAATCGCCGCCGCCAAAGCAGCGTGTGCTTTCGCCAGCGACTCTTGGTCGGTTGCTTGGGAAATTCTAGCTTCAGCCGCTTTCTTAGCCTCTTCGGCGCGTGCAGCATCCATTTCGGCACTGCGCACAGCCACGTCGGCTAAAATGGTGATTTTATGAGGCAAAACCTCCAAAACACCACCGGAAACAGCCACCAGCACTTCTTCGGCAGAATCGGGTACGGTCAAACGCAATGCACCCGGACGAACTAAACTCATAACCGGCTCGTGTCGCGGATAAATACCGAGTTCACCATTCAGAGTCGGCACCACAACAAAGCTGGCCTCGCCTGAAAAGATCTGTTGTTCGTTACTTACCACTTCAACTTGCATGACACTCATGCCGGCCTCCTATCAGCTTAAGGTTTTCGCTTTCTCAACGGCTTCTTCGATACCGCCTACCATGTAGAACGCTTGTTCCGGCAAGTGGTCGTATTCGCCTGAGAGAATAGCTTTAAAGCCTGAAATGGTATCACGCAACGATACGTATTTACCCGGAGAACCGGTAAACACCTCAGCCACGTGGAACGGCTGTGACAGGAAGCGTTGGATTTTACGAGCACGCATTACAGTCAGTTTGTCTTCGTCAGACAACTCGTCCATACCCAGAATCGCGATGATGTCGCGCAATTCTTTGTATTTTTGCAGAGTAGACTGTACGCCGCGCGCTACATCGTAGTGCTCCTGACCCAATACCATCGGATCCAGTTGGCGTGAAGTAGAATCCAGCGGGTCTACCGCAGGGTAAATACCCAAAGAAGCAATATCACGGCTCAATACCACGGTTGCATCCAAGTGGGCGAAGGTAGTCGCAGGCGACGGGTCGGTCAAGTCATCCGCCGGTACGTATACGGCTTGGATAGAAGTAATAGAACCGGTTTGAGTAGAGGTAATACGCTCTTGCAAACGACCCATTTCTTCGGCCAACGTCGGCTGGTAACCCACCGCTGAAGGCATACGACCCAACAGTGCGGATACTTCGGTACCGGCCAGAGTGTAACGGTAAATGTTATCTACGAAGAACAATACGTCACGGCCTTTGCCGTTTTCATCTTTTTCATCGCGGAAATGCTCGGCCATAGTCAAACCGGTCAGGGCTACACGCAAGCGGTTACCCGGAGGTTCGTTCATCTGGCCGTACACCATCGCTACTTTGTCCAATACGTTGGAATCTTTCATCTCGTGGTAGAAGTCGTTACCTTCACGGGTACGCTCACCTACACCGGCAAACACAGACAAACCGCTGTGCGCTTTGGCGATGTTGTTGATCAATTCCATCATGTTTACGGTTTTACCCACACCTGCACCGCCGAACAAACCTACTTTACCGCCCTTAGCGAACGGACACAGCAAGTCGATTACTTTGATGCCGGTTTCCAACAGTTCGGTCGCAGCAGACAGCTCGTCGAATTTCGGGGCTTCACGGTGAATCGGCAATTTGGCTTCGGTATTAACCGGGCCAGCTTCATCTACCGGATTACCCAATACATCCATAATACGGCCCAATGTCGCTTTACCAACCGGCACGCTAATCGGTGAACCGGTATTGGTTACAGCCATGCTGCGTTTCAAGCCGTCTGAACTACCCATTGCAATGGTACGCACCACACCGTCACCCAGAATTTGTTGCACTTCCAGAGTCAGGTCGGTATCGACCAGTTTCAGCGCATCGTATACGCGCGGAACAGAATCACGCGGAAATTCCACGTCTACTACCGCACCGATGATCTGTACGATTTTGCCTTGGCTCATTATCGTATCCTATTGTGTGAGGCGGTCAGTGCCTTAAACGGCAGCTGCACCCGCCACGATTTCTGACAACTCTGTGGTAATCGCTGCTTGACGCGATTTGTTGTATACCAAACGCAACTCTTTGATTGCGTTACCGGCATTATCTGTAGCCGCCTTCATCGCTACCATACGGGCAGCTTGTTCGGAAGCCATATTATCGGATAATGCCTGATAAACCACAGACTCTAAATAACGGCGGACCAAATATTCCAACACTGCGGTACTGCTGGGCTCATATCGATAATCCCAGTTGTAGTCTCCGCTATGATTGTCGTCCAGCGCGGTTTGGCCTATCGGCAACAATACTTCCATACGCGGTTCTTGGCGCATAGTGTTGACAAAGCCTGAATACACCAATTGAATAACATCCAACTCATGTTTCTCATAACGCTGGAACAATTCGGTTAAAGGACCGAGCAGCATTTCCATTTTCGGGGTATCGCCCAAGTTGGTTACACTGGCAATCACATTCAAACCGATGCGCTGGCACGCAGCCAAACCTTTGCTTCCCAAGCAAACCACTTCCGTTTCAATGCCTTGGTCTTGGTATTCCTGAACCTGTGCCAAGAACTTCTTCAACACATTCGCGTTCAGACCGCCACACAGGCCTTTATCGGTGGTGATTAAGATAAAACCTGCACGGCGCACTTCGCGATGTTCTTCCAACAAGGCAATGCCGTGGGTTTCTTGGGTTTGCGACAGGTGGTTCATTACCAAACGCACTTTGTCGGCGTACGGACGCGCTAAGCGCATCCGCTCTTGAGTCTTCCGCATTTTAGAGGTTGACACCATCTGCATCGCTTTAGTGATCTTTTGGGTATTTTGAACACTACGGATTTTGGTGAGAATCTCTTTTCCTACTGCCATTTCAGACTCCTTTCATCTCGCTCTTACGCAGCGTAATTGTAAGAAGCTTTGAAAGACTTCATGGCTGCAGTTAACGTTTGCTCGTTTGCGTCAGACATAGCACCTGAAGCATTGATTTCTTCCAATACATTCGCATGCTGAATGCGGACATAATTGCGGAACTCAGATTCAAACGCCAAAGCTTTGGAAACAGGCACATCGCTGTAAGAGCCATTGTTAATCGCCCACAAGGTCAAAGCCATTTCAGCAGTATTCAAGGTATTGAACTGCTTCTGCTTCATCAACTCGGTTACTACTTCACCGTGTTGCAACTGTTTGCGGGTTGCTTCATCCAAATCCGAAGCAAATTGCGAGAACGCAGCCAATTCACGGTATTGAGCCAATGCCAAACGAATACCACCGCCCAGTTTCTTGATGACTTTGGTTTGAGCTGCACCACCTACGCGCGATACGGAAATACCGGCATTGATTGCAGGACGGATACCAGAGTTGAACAAGTCGGTTTCCAAGAAAATCTGACCGTCGGTAATCGAAATCACGTTAGTCGGTACGAATGCTGATACGTCACCTGCCTGAGTTTCAATAATCGGCAGCGCGGTCAACGAACCGGTTTTGCCGGTTACTTCGCCATTAGTCAACTTAGCCACTTCATCAGCATTGATGCGGGCGGCACGTTCGAGCAAGCGTGAGTGCAGATAGAATACGTCACCCGGATAAGCTTCGCGGCCGGGAGGGCGACGCAGCAACAGGGAAATCTGACGATAAGCAACCGCTTGTTTAGACAAGTCGTCATAAACAATCAGCGCATCTTCACCGCGATCGCGGAAGAATTCGCCCATAGTACAGCCTGAATACGGTGCAATAAATTGCAGCGCAGCAGCTTCGGAAGCAGTTGCCGCCACCACAATGGTGTGATCCAAGGCGCCGTGCTCTTCCAGTTTACGTACCACGTTGGCAATCGAAGAAGCTTTTTGGCCAACCGCTACATAGATACAAACAACACCGGTACCTTTTTGGTTGACGATAGCATCCAATGCCACTGCTGTTTTACCAGTTTGACGGTCACCAATAATCAACTCACGCTGACCACGGCCTACCGGCACCATAGAGTCAATTGCTTTCAAACCGGTTTGCATCGGCTGGTCAACGGATTGACGGGCGATTACACCGGGGGCAATTTTTTCAATCGGTGCGGTTTTAGCAGTATTAATCGGACCTTTGCCGTCAATCGGCTGACCCAATGCATTGACTACACGACCAACCAATTCACGACCAACCGGTACTTCCAGAATACGGCCAGTACATTTAACTTCGTCGCCTTCTTTGATGTGCTCGTACTCACCCAACACAACGGCACCCACGGAGTCACGCTCCAAGTTCATGGCCAAACCGAAAGTGTTGCTGGGGAATTCGAGCATCTCACCTTGCATTACATCTGATAAGCCGTGAACGCGAACGATACCATCGGTTACAGAGATAACGGTACCGCGGGTACGCATTTCCTGTTTGGTATCCAAGTTCTCGATTTTGGCTTTCAGCAAATCGCTGATTTCAGCAGAATTAAGCTGCATGAAAACTCTCCTAATTTGTCATTGCCGTGTACAGCTGTTGTAGCTTAGCTTGCACAGACAGATCCAATACTTGATCACCCACCTCTACCTTGAGCCCACCAATTAAGGTCGGATCAACTTCAAAAGTGGCATCCAAACGGCTATTAAAGTGCTGTTCCAAATCGCTGACGATTTTGGCTTGTTGCCCTTCTCCGGCAAATTCGTAAGCACTGTAAATAACCGCTTTTTTGGCATTATTGCGTGATAAAGCTAAATCTTGATATTGAGCATAGATCTCAGGTAAAACCTGCAAGCGCTTTCCTTCTGCTACCACACTCACGAAATTACGAAAAGTTTCGTTCTGCATAGCAGGGGATTCACTCAACAAACGAATCAGCACATCGGCTTTATGCTTGCTGCTGGTCTGGGTATCTTCAATCATTACAGAGACTTGACTCTGTTGCACAGACCAAGCCAACTCTTTCAGTCCGCTCAACCAAGATTCAATTTGATTTTTTTCGTCCGCCAGCTCAAATAATGCTTTCGCATAAGGTCTGGCAATGGTTGCGAACTCTGCCATAATATTACAGCTCCTGTTTCAGGTTGCTTAACAATTGGGCGTGTTGTGTTTCATTCACTTCACGACGCAAAATTGCTTCCGCACCTTTTACAGCCAACACAGCAACTTGTTCACGCAAAGCTTCGCGGGCGCGATTGGCTTCTTGTTCTACATCTGCTTTGGCTTGCTCTGTAATCCGCGCAGCTTCGGTAGATGCTTGGCCTTTGGCTTCTTCTACAATCTGGGCTGCTCGTTTTTCCGCATTGGCAATCATTTCTGATACCTGATTACGGCCTTCAGACAAGAGTTCTGCAACTTTCTTTTCCGCCTGCTCAAAATCGCTTTTACCGCGCTCGGCTGCTGCCAAACCCTCTGCGATTTTGTCGGCGCGCTCGTCTAACGCTTTTGCGATGGGCGGCCACACAAACTTCATGGTAAACCACACCAAACCGAAAAAGACGATTAACTGCGCAAATAAGGTTGCATTAATATTCACTTTACTTAACCTTCGTATTAGGGTTAATCAAACAAACGGTGTTTCGTTTGTATCGAAACAGTTTCTGTTCGGATTAGCCTGCAAACGGGTTAACAAAGGCAAACAGCAGAGCGATGGCGACACCAATCAGGAACGCGGCATCGATCAAACCGGCGATCAGGAACAGTTTGGTTTGCAGCGGGCCAATCAATTCAGGCTGGCGGGCAGAAGATTCCAGATATTTAGAACCTACCATGGCGATGCCGATAGAAGCGCCTAATGCGCCCAGAGCAACAATCAAACCACATGCGATAGCAATCAAACCCATTTTAAAACTCCTTAAAGAAAAACAAAGGTTAAAACTACGTTGAAAAAAACTACAGATTAAAACAAACTACTTAATTCATTAGTGCGCATCATGCGACTGGCCGATGTAAACAAACGCCAGAGCCATGAAGATAAAGGCTTGCAGGGTAATAACCAGAATGTGGAAAATCGCCCATACCATACCGGCAATAATATGGAAAACAAACATAATCGGATCCAAAATACCGATGCTGCCGGAAACCGCCCAAGCGCCGCCCAACAGGGCAATCAGCAGGAATACCAACTCGCCTGCGTACATATTACCGAACAACCGCATACCGTGCGATACGGTTTTAGACAAGAACTCTACGATATTCAGGATAAAGTTGGCAGGAGCCAGTTTCGGACCAAAGGGAGCGGTGAACATTTCGTGCATCCAGCCGCCGAATCCTTTGATTTTAATATTGTAATAGATACAGATTAACAGAACACCGATGGCCATCGCCAGAGTAGTATTTAAGTCTGCCGTAGGTACAACACGCAGCAAGGCGTGATGTTCACCGGTTGCCATTTGCCAAGTTAAAGGCAACAAATCTACCGGCAGCAAGTCCATCGCATTCATCAGGAAAATCCAGACAAACAAGGTCAAACCGAGCGGAGCAACAAACTTACGCGACTGTTCATTGTGGATAATGCTTTTACACATATCATCTACAAATTCAAACATAATTTCTACGGCCGCTTGAAAACGTCCCGGTACGCCAGCGGTAGCTGTTTTCGCACCACGCCATAAGAAAAAGCTGCCGACCACCCCCAAGAGTACAGCAAAAAACACTGCATCCAAGTTGATAAATGAAAAATCGGCGATATTTTTAAGGCCTTGCCCTTGGGTTACATCCTGCAAACTCGTCAAGCTCTGTAAATGGTGCTTGATGTAGTCGGCAGCGGTCATTGATTCACCTGCCATAGTCTCTAACTCTCAACAATGCTAAAAAAACCAGATGGCTGACTGCCAACAGCCCCACAATAAAGGGCAGAAATTGAAGTGTTTCATGCCAAACCGCAAACACAATCAGCATTAACACTAAAGCCAGCACTACTTTTAAACCTTCTCCAATCAGAAACGCCGTTCCCGCCAATTGAGGATAAGGCTTGAAAAGTTTTAAAAGTAATACCGCTGCCGCCGATGGCAACAGATAACTTAATCCTCCTGCCAGCGCAGACCAAAAACCACTGATTCCGCTGATCAAAGCACAAATGGCAGCGGTTACCGCCAATACCGCCAATTGCGCATAGATTATTTTATTCATACATTTATACTGGATTACAACCAGAGACAGGATTAAGCGGTGCTACTATAATCAAGATGTGTACCAGCGTCAAGACAAACGTTAACCTTTGTGAATCAGATACCTGACTTTTTTTGTGTTATTTTACTGTAGCTTGCCTGTTTTGCCCACCAAAAACTACAAAGGACTACACCACATTAAGAATTAAACGGCACACTCAAGGGCGATTACCACATATCCTGTCTTTTTACCCAACATATAAAAATGCCTGTCTGAATACTATTTCAGACAGGCATTTTTAAAACAGAAAGCCTTTTTACTCAAACTCTACACCCAATTGACGCAACAGATTTTCCAGTGTTTCCGGGCTATCAAAATGCAAAATGATTTTGCCTTTTTTCTGATTACGAGTGAGCACTTCGGCATTCACACCCAATTTATCGGTAATCGCATCATTCAAGCGACGGATATCGGGATTGATGCTCTTGATGGCAGTAGAAGGTTTGCCCTGATTCAGCATTTGGCTGCGGCGCTCGACTTCACGTACCGACCAGCCGTTTTTCACCGCTTTTTGTGCCAGCATGAGTTGATCAACCACTGGCAAGGTTAACAAAGCACGAGCATGCCCCATTTCCAAACGGCGCTGGTACAGCATATCTTGTACCGGCTCCGGCAAGCCAAGCAAGCGCAAGCTGTTGGAAATGGCGCTGCGGCTTTTGCCAACTGCTTTGGCGATGGTTTCGTGGGTGAGGCTGAATTCGTCGGCCAAGCGTTTCAAACCGCGCGCTTCTTCAATTGGGTTTAGGTTTTCGCGTTGCAGGTTTTCAATCAAACCCATTGCCAGCGCGGTTTCGTCGCTGATGCTTTTAATTACCACCGGAATTTCGGTGAGCCCTGCCAATTGGCTGGCACGCCAACGGCGTTCTCCGGCAATCAATTCGTACTGCGACAAGCCGCGTTCACGCACAATCACCGGCTGAATCACGCCTTGCGCTTTAATCGATTCGGCCAACTCCTGTAAGGCCGCGTCATCCATTTGCACCCGCGGCTGATAACGGCCGGGCTGGATGTCGTTTACCGCCACCATGGTCAGGCGGTCGTTGGTGCTGTCGCCGATATTGTTGGAAATCAGGGAATCGAGGCCGCGGCCAAGGCCGCCTTTGGGTTTTGCCATGTGTGTCATCCTTTTCAGACAGGCATAGGTTCGCTTAATGATTTAAAATGATTTAAGTTGTAGAGACCGAATTATAACAAGCTCTGAGTCCTGCCTGAAAAGCTTTTAATATAGATAATGGTTTTCGGATGAATGTAAACAGATTTTGTTGATTCAACATCGGTTTTCAACAGACTCATCGTTCATCAGAGCCATTCATGATACTCTGTTACTTTTGTTAATCATTTTTACTCTCGCTCTGCGTAAAGGATGGTTAAATCCTTCGTTATTCCATTGTCGTCACTTATCATTACGAGGCTTAATGGCACAATAAATTATATGCCCTCTTGCTTTTGTTTTTAGACTAAAGGTTTTTTCATGCAAATCAATCACATCCAACTCGACAACAACGCGCCGTTCACCTTATTCGGCGGCATCAACGTACTGGAAGATTTGGACTCCACACTTAAAGCCTGTGAGCATTATGTGCGGGTAACCGACAAGCTGAAAATTCCCTATATTTTTAAAGCCTCGTTTGATAAGGCCAACCGCTCGTCTATCCATTCCTTCCGCGGCGTCGGCCTCGATGAAGGCTTGAAGATTTTTGAAGCGGTGAAACGCGAATTTAAGGTTCCGGTGATTACCGACGTGCACGAGCCTTACCAATGCGAGCCGGTGGCCGAAGTGGTCGACATCTTGCAACTACCCGCTTTTCTGGCTCGCCAAACCGATTTGGTGGTAGCGATGGCGCGTACCGGCAACATCATCAATGTGAAAAAACCGCAGTTTCTCAGCCCGTCGCAAATGGGTAATATCGTGGAGAAATTTAAAGAAAGCGGCAACGATCAGATTATTCTGTGCGAACGCGGCAGCCAGTTTGGCTACGATAATTTGGTGGTCGACATGCTGGGCTTTGGTGTGATGAAAAAAGCCTGTGACGGCCTGCCGGTGATTTTCGATGTCACCCACTCCCTGCAACAACGTGATCCCGGCGGCAAAGCCTCCGGCGGTCGCCGTCAACAAGTACTGGATTTGGCGCTGGCTGGCATGGCCACCGGTTTGGCTGGTCTTTTTCTGGAGAGTCACGCTAACCCTGATGAAGCCAAGTGTGACGGCCCCAGCGCGTTGCCACTGGCGCAACTGGAAGATTTTCTCGTGCGCGTTAAGGCAGTAGACGACGTAGTGAAATCTTTCCCGCCGCTGGATATCCGTTAAGATAAAGCCCGACCGCAATCGGTTCAGGCTCTCATGCTTCCGGTTACCAAATATAGCGAAAAAACTTACCAGCCACAGACAGTACAAGTAGCTTTAGCAGCTTACAAAATCGTCCTCTTTGAGCTAAGGCGCGGTAACACCTTGGCAGCAATAAATTTTTTTCGTTAAAACAATACAACAATACAATTATCGATACATTACACTTAAACATGAACGAATCCGCTCTGCTTGCTTTCAGACAGGCATTAAATTTTCTTCGCAGTAAGCCACCGAAATATCAGGAGGCTATTCCTCTGTTGCAAGAAGCTGCTTTGGCCGGTTATGCCGAAGCAGCCTTTCAGCTTGGCGGCTGCTATGTTTATGGCCTTGGCACCCCCACCCAGATCAGTCAAGCAACTTACTGGCTCAAACAAGCTGCTGATCAAGGCCATTTGGCCGCACGTTACAACTTATTACTGCTGCGTGAGGGAAACAATATTTCACTGGAAGAATTACTTCCTCACTATCAAAGCTTGGCAGAAGAGGGCTTTCTTGCCGCCCAAGTACGCCTGATGAATTATTTCTCTCATCAAAATGACCCCCAACAAGCGCTGTATTGGGCCCGAAAAGCAGCGGCTCAACACCATCCCCACGCTCAGTATTTTCTGGCACACCATCATCAAAACAGCCCGCACCCCAACCTACTGGCCGCACATGAACTCTATCGTCAAGCGGCCGAACAAGGGCTGACTGCCGCCCACTGGCAACTGGCTAACCAATACCTCTACGGCCAAGGCGTAGAAGCCAGCCATCTCAAAGCCCGTTACCACTTCCAAATTGCCGCTAAAGGCGGTATTGTCGGCGCACAAAGCGAATATGCGCGACTGCTCTTGGATGATCCTTTAGCCAATCAACAACAAATTGCCGAAGCCATACGCTGGCTGCAACACGCGGCTCAACAGCAAAATACCGACGCGCATGCCATGCTGGCTAAATTCTACCTAACCGGCAAGCACATGGAACGCGACCAAGCCGCCGCGCTCAGCCATGCCAGCGCTGCCGCCCGCCATAACCATCCCGAGGCGTTACGCCTACTGGGCGACATCTATCAATACGGCATGGGCGTGGAAGCCGATCCCGATATGGCGCAAAACTACTACCGCCGTGCCGCTCAGCACGGCGACATCGCCTCCCGCCAGAAACTGCTATTGGCCGACGCCCTCAAAGCACCCAAAGCACCCGACACCCAGCACAGCGCCGCCACCATTGCCTATCACCAACGCAATGAAAAGCTTTATCAATCGGCCTTCGCCCGCCATTATGGTTTGGGTTGCCGCCAAGATTATACTGAAGCGCTGCGCCTTTACCAACAAGCCGCCGTGCACCACCATGCCAAAGCGCAAACCAATCTCGGCATCATGTATTACAACGGCCAAGGCGTAAAAAAAGATCCGGCGCGTGCCGCCCACTGGTTTGAGCAAGCCGCGCAACAAGGCGACACCAAAGCCCAATACAACCTCGCCTGCCTGTACCACCACGGTTACGGTGTCAAACAAGACAACGCCGTCGCCTGCCGCTGGTTGCAAGCCGCCATCGATAGTGGTCATGAAGACCCGCAAGCCTTGCAGCAATTGTTGCGCAGCTGGCAGCAAACGGCCAAACCGGCGGAGCAAGCGCCTGATACCACTCAGCACCGCCCAACAAAAAGCCCATCCGAACCTTTGCCTTTATAAAGCATTTCAATCCAAATGCCTGTCTGAAACGAATAAAGTACGTTTTCAGACAGGCATTGATGCTTTACCGAAGTGCCTCTATTCATCACCATTAAATAACGGGGAATTTACTCTAGATAATTTTGCAACACCCCCTTTTAATTTCCCGCTGTCGCCCATATTTCAGCGACATTCTTCATTCTATTCAAACCACATTATTCCGATACCATGAGTAATAAAGATTTATACGAAGTCCTCGGCGTATCCCGCAGCGCCAGCGACGACGAAATTAAAAAAGCCTTCCGTAAATTGGCGATGAAATACCATCCCGACCGCAACCCCGATAACGAGGAAGCGGTGGAAAAGTTTAAAGAAATTCAAAACGCCTACGCCATTCTTTCCGACCCGCAGAAAAAAGCCGCTTACGACCAATACGGCCACGCCGGTGTCGATCCGAATATGGGTGGCGGCTTTGGCGGCGGTTTCGGCGGTGGTGCCGGCTTCGATTTCAGCGATATTTTCAGCCAGATGTTTGGCGGTGCCGCCGGCGGTGGCGGTCGCCAACAGAGTTATCAGGGCGCCGATTTGCAGTATGCGGTGGAAATTACGCTGGAAGAAGCGGCGGCCGGTCTGAAAAAACGCATCACCATTCCTACTTATAAAGAATGTGATATCTGCCACGGCTCCGGTGCAAAACCCGGCACCTCGGTCAGCACTTGCGGCACTTGCGGCGGCTCCGGCACCATCCACGTGCGCCAAGCCATTTTCCAATTGCAGCAAACCTGCCCGACCTGCCACGGCAGCGGCAAGCAGATTAAAGATCCGTGTACTTCCTGCCGCGGCGAAGGCCGGGTAAAAACCACCAAAACCGTGGAAGTCAACATCCCTGCCGGCATCGACGACGGCCAACGCATCCGCCTCTCCGGCGAAGGCGAACCCGGCCAACACGGCGCGCCCAGCGGCGATTTGTATGTAGTGGTACACGTAAAAGCACACAAAACCTTCGAGCGCAACGGCTTGGATTTGCATTGCGAACTGCCCATCAGCTTCGCCACCGCCGCATTGGGCGGCGAAGTGGAAGTACCGACTTTGGAAGGCAAAGTTAAACTCACCATTCCGAAAGAAACCCAAACCGGCCGCCGTATGCGCGTGAAAGGTAAAGGCATCAAATCACTGCGTTCCAGCGCCACCGGCGATTTGTATTGCCACGTTTTGGTGGAAACTCCGGTAAATCTCACCGACCGCCAGAAAGAATTACTGGAAGAATTCGAGCGTATTTCCGGCGAATCTCGCTCCAGTGGCAAAGCACGCGATAAATCGTTTACCGATAAATTGCGCGATTTGTTTGATTAAGCGTTTTTTGTTACCAGAATCAGGAAATGCCTGTCTGAAAATGAACGAAGTGAGTTTCTACACAGCTAAAACGAGCTTACGAGTATTCAGACAGGCATTTGCTTGTTTTCTATAATCACTACGCTATAACACCCCACCCATCCGCCAAAAGAACTAGCCCGATTTGCTACTTTCTACCCTTACCGCCGTGCTTTGGCAGCATTGCACGCCCTCTGCCGCATCCCTATAATGTCTGCAATATGCGCTTAAACCGCATTGATATAATCAAATAACTAAACACAACAACACCCACACACCCATTTGCTACATTTAATCGGATCACGCCCATGCCTGTCTGAAAAATGCAGCCCCAAAAAAGGAGGCCTTATGGCGCTGATCTCCGTTACCGAACTGCAACAGCTGATTGCCGACACCCTGGTCGCCAAGCGCCGCCTGCCTGAGCGCGAAAATGTGGCGGTGGCGCAGGCGATTGGCCGCGTATTGGCGCAAGACATCGATGCCGCCATCAATATTCCCGCCAGCGACATTTCCGCCATGGACGGCTACGCGCTGCCCGAGGCCGCTGCTGCCGGCAGCCGTTGGCGCATCGTCGGCGAATCTGCGGCCGGCCGCGCCTTTGACGGCGAAATCCCGGCCGACGGCTGCATCCGCATCATGACCGGCGCGGTGGTGCCCGCCGCTTGCCGCAGTGTGGTGATTCAGGAAAACACCGAACGCAACGACAACGAGCTTACCGTTACCGAAGCCACCACCGAGGGCAGCAATATCCGCCGCGCGGGCGAAGAAGTGGCGGCGGGCAATACCGTGCTCACCGCCGGCCGCATCCTGCGCGATGCAGATATTATGTTGCTGGCCGCGCTGGGCGTTGCCGAAGTGCCGGTGTTCCGCAAAATCAAAGTAGCGGTTTTATCCACCGGCGACGAATTACGCGAACCGGGCACGCCGCTTACCTCGCTCGAACAGATTTACGACAGCAACCGCCACACATTGTTGGCGCGTTTGTCTCATCTGCCGATTGAAACCCTTGATTTGGGGCAAGCACCGGACAACTTGGTCGGTGTTGAGTCTCTGCTGGTCGAAGCCGCCGCACAAGCCGATGTGGTGATCACTTCCGGCGGCGTATCGGTGGGCGATTACGATTATCTGCGCGACGCAGTCAGCCGCATCGGCACCATCCATCATTACAAAGTGGCGATGAAACCAGGCAAACCTTTTGTATTCGGAAGCCTGTCTGAAAGCTGGTATTTCGGCCTGCCGGGCAATCCGGTATCCGGTTTTGCCGGTTTCGATTTTTTCCTGAAAGCCGCCTTGTGGTCGCTGGCCGGAGCCGCCGAACCACCCGTTCCATTGCGCTTTGCCGCCACCCTCGCCCAAGCCGTAAAAAAATCACCCGGCCGCGCCGATATGCAGCGCGCCATCCTCTACCGCGACGAAGCCGGCAACTGGCTGGCCGAGCCTGCCGGTGCGCAGGATTCGCACCGCGTATGGGGCGTCAGCCGCGCCAACGCTTATCTGGTGTTGTCTGCCGAACAAGGCTCGCTGCCCGTCGGCAGCACCGTCACCGTGCAACCGTTTAGCGAGGCCTTCCTATGAACCGTTCCCCGCTATTAACCGACCCGTTCGGCCGACGGCTCAGCTATCTGCGTTTGTCGGTAACCGATTTGTGCAATTACCGTTGCAGCTACTGCCTGCCCGACGGCTATCAAGGCAAAGCCAAGCCCGATGAATTAAGCCTGTCTGAAATCGAAACGCTGGCAGCAGTATTCGCCCAAGCCGGTACCCGCAAAATCCGCATCACCGGCGGCGAGCCGACTTTACGCCGCGATTTGGCCGACATCATCGCAATCTGCAACGCACAATCCGGCATCGAACATCTGGCGCTGACCACCAACGCCTTCAAACTCGCCAAGCTGTTTCCCGCCTACCGCGCCGCCGGTTTGGACAAACTCAACATCAGCATCGACAGCTTCAACGCTGATACTTTCTTTGAAATCACCGGCAAACGCGAATACCACAACATCATCCGCGCCATCGACGGCATCTTAGAAAGCGGTTTTTCCGCGGTAAAAATCAATACCCTGCTGCTGGGTCGTTATGCCGACCGTACCGTCCCCGATGCCATGCGTTTTGTGCGCGAGCGACCGGTTACCCTGCGTTTTATCGAATTAATGCAAACCGGCAACAACCTCAGCTATTTCAAGCAACAGCATTTGTCTGCCGCCGTAATTGAAAACGAGTTGCTGGCTCAAGGCTGGCAGCTGCTGCCGCGCGAAGCCTACGCCGGCCCCGCCCGCGAATACCGTCACCCCGATTTTGCCGGCAGCATCGGCTTTATCGCACCATACAGCAAAGATTTCTGCAACAGCTGCAACCGCCTGCGGGTGAGTGCACAAGGCAATATGCACTTATGCTTATTCGGCGGCATCGCCTACAATCTGCGTCCCTATTTGGCGCAGGGCGACCGCGAAGGCCTGCTGCAATACCTGCACAGCGTGATTGCCGAAAAACCCGAACACCATTTCCTGCATCAGAAAAAAGTCGGACTGATCCGCGATCTGTCCATGATTGGAGGTTAAACCCATGTCCAAAGCCCCGGATTTCCGTCCGCTCAACATCCACATCCTCACCGTTACCGACACCCGCAACAGCCGCGAAGACGGCAGCGGCGACTACCTCGCGCAAGCGGTGGTCGAAGGCGAACACCATTTGGCCTCGCGCGATTTGTGCCGCGACGAGCTGTACGACATCCGCGCCCGCGTCGCCACCGCGATTGCCGATCCGGCGATTGATGTGGTGCTGATTACCGGCGGCACCGGCATGTTCCCGCGCGACGTTACTCCCGATGCGGTCAGCGTGTTGTTCGACCGCGATATTCCCGGCTTCGGCGAACTGTTCCGCGCCATTTCTTACGAAGAAATCGGCATGTCCACCATCCAGTCGCGCGCGATTGCCGGTATTTCCAACCGCACCTTGGTGTTCTGCCTGCCCGGTTCCACCGGCGCCTGCCGCACCGCGTGGAGCAAAATCATCGCCCCGCAGCTTGATCCGCGCATCAACGCCTGCGGTTTTACCCGCGTGTTCAACACCTGGTCTGCCAGTTGAGCAACGTACCCGCCGAGCCGCTGCTGATTTTATGCGGCGGGCTCAGCCGCCGCATGGGCAGCCCGAAACCGCTGCTGGAATGCCGCGGCCAAAGCCTGATTGAGCGCCATGTCGCCGCCGCGCTGCCCGACCGCCCGGTGTGGCTGGCCGCGGCCGACTGCCGTTACCCAAACACCGAAGGCGCACGCTATTTGGATGATGCGCTGGACGGGCGCGAAGGCGCGCTCAGCGCCATTCTACCCACGCTGCAACAAGCACAAGCGGAAGGATTCGACGGCATTTATGTGATGTCTTGCGACACCCTGATTACGCCGCCGCAACTGATTGCCTGTCTGAAAACCGCCGAACACAGCACCGCTTGGCAACACGGCTGGGTGGCGCTGGCTGATGCGGCCGATGCCGAAGGCCATGTGCGCAACCATCCGCTGTTGGCACACTGGTCCACCGCTTTGGCCGATCGCTTGAGCGAATCGCTCGCCGCAGGCAACCGGCGGGTGATGCGTTTTCTGGACAAAGAAATACAGCAAAGCGTGACCATGCCGGCAAGCTGGCAAGCGTTCACCAATTTCAACACGCCCGAAGACTTTCAACGGGCATTAACCGAGTGGGAGCAACAATGTCACTCAGCCATTTAGACCAACAAGGCCGCAGCAATATGGTGGATGTCGGCGATAAAGAAACCACCCGCCGCATAGCCGTTGCCGGCGGCCGCGTGCTGTTTCCCGCCGATGTGTACGCCGCCATTCAAGCAAGCCACGGCCAAACCGCTAAAGGCACGATTACCGAAGTCGCCCGACTGGCCGGCATCATGGCCGCCAAAAACACCGCGCAGATGATTCCTTTGTGCCATCCGATGATGTTGGAACGCTGCAAACTGTATTTCGATTACCACGATGAAGACCATAGCCTGGAAATCCGCGCCGAAGTGGCGGTGAGCCACAAAACCGGGGTGGAAATGGAAGCTTTGAGCGCCGTTTCGGTGGCCGCATTAACGGTATACGATATGACCAAAGCGCTCAGCCACGACATCCGCATCACCGATATTGAGTTGCTACACAAATCCGGAGGCAAACATGAGTTCAACCGTTAAACTCACCGTACTCTACTTCGCCGCCCTGCGCGAACAGGCGGGCAAAGAGCAGGAAGAAATCGTGCTCGATGCCCCTCTCGATGCCGCCGCGCTGTATGCCCTGCTGGCCGAACGCCATGCTTTCACCCTGCCGCAAAGCCGTCTGCGTGCTGCGATCAACCACAACTTCTGCCCGTGGAACACCGCGCTCGCCGATCAGGATATTGTGGCCTTTATCCCCCCCATTGCCGGAGGTTGAACCGTGTTTGACATCACCGAACAAGCCATCGATGCCGCCCAATTGCGCCAGTCGCTGCTCGACAACGAACAATGCGGCGCCTTTACTTCGTTTGAAGGCTGGGTGCGCCGCCAAAACGACGGCCAACGCGTCGATTATCTGGTATACAGCACCTATGAAGAGCTTGCCCGCAAACAAGGCGAAGCGGTCATCGCTGCCGCCAAACAACAGTTTGCGATTGAAGACGCAGTTTGCGTACACCGCTACGGCCGCTTGGAAGTGGGCGATATGGCGGTTTGGGTGGGCGTTACCGCCGGCCACCGCGACGCCGCCTTTGCCGCCTGCCGTTTTATCATCGATACCGTGAAAGCCGAAGTACCGATTTGGAAACAAGAGTTTTACAGCGACGGCCAAGCCGCCGAATGGTTGGCCAATCCGGAAGGACTGCCGCAAGAATAACACGCTGAAATAAACAAAATGCCTGTCTGAAAATGATGAACTGCCCCCCAAATCTTGGACGCTCATTTAAATCATTTCAAACGGTTTTTG
>ERZ795062.1317-NODE-1317-length-17752-cov-7.020794_pt1 | contig 17752 bp, 17 predicted proteins | sample MGYA00375146_ERZ795062 | MGnify/ENA primary metagenome ERZ795062 (study PRJEB30191, sample SAMN05720281) | activated sludge metagenome | isolation source: Anaerobic digester | place: USA | collected 2015-07-16 ... | reverse complement strand
ATTGGTATTTTTCAGTTAAGAAAAATGGTGTTGCGTCACTGTTATGTATAACTATTACATCTATTTCATTTTCACCAAAGCAGATATTTTCAACACTGACAATCGGTCTGACACCTCCAGCAAAATGCTTGTCTCTCATAAAATCAACCAATTGCTGTGTATTCTTCCTATTTTGGTCAGATTTTATAGAAGAAATTGAATAATCATTTTCCTCATCAACCCCAATAATAATATAAGCGTCTCTATTAGAAAGATTATTTGACATACAAATAATATCATGAAGCAAATCCGCTTTTTTATTCTGAGAATACCATTCTCTTTTGAAATCCCAATATGCCCCTTCCTGCTTAAGCGAAATTAAATCTTGTATTTCACTCTTATTCATCAATCAACACCTCTCATATCATCACAGATTATCTGAGCCATTTGCTTATCACCAAGCTGGTCTCAATAGTGAACAGTGTAACCTTCTGAAGTCAACATATTAAAGAACACTCTGGCACAGTCCATTTTTGCCTTTTCTGTCACTCTGCTGCCGGTCTTGATTTTCTGGCAATATCGGCGAGGATATTGGTTGTAAATTCTTCCAGGCTTTCGGTATGGGTTTCCTTGCTGCCGTAGCGGCGGACATTGACAGATTTGGACTCCATTTCCTTGTCCCCAACGATGAGCTGGTAAGGGATTTTTTGGGTTTGGCTGGCCCGAATCTTGTACTGCATCTTCTCATTGCGCTCGTCCACATCAGCACGGATGCCCTTGTCTTTGAGGGCCTTGGCCACTTCCCAAGCGTAGTCAACATGGGCTTCGTTGGAAATCGGGATGACCGTTACTTGATGAGGCGCTAGCCAAGTCGGGAAGGCACCCTTGTAGTTTTCAATCAGGATGGCTGTGAAGCGTTCCATGGTAGAGATAACACCACGGTGAATCATGACCGGACGGTGCTCCTCACCATCTGCACCGACATAGGAAAGGTCAAAGCGCTCTGGCAAGAGGAAGTCCAGCTGGATGGTCGAAAGTGTCTCTTCGTTGCCGAGGGCGGTCTTGACTTGGATGTCCAATTTTGGTCCGTAGAAGGCCGCTTCTCCTTCGGCTTCAAAATAATCCACTTCCATCTCATCTAGGGCAGCTTTCAGCATGCTTTGGGCATTTTCCCACATCTCGTCGTTGTCGTAGTATTTTTCCTTGTCTTCAGGGTCACGGTAAGACAGGCGGAAACGATAGTCGGTCAGGTTGAAATCCTCATAGACATCGATAATGAGCTGGAGAGCTTTTTGGAATTCTTCCTGAATCTGCTCTGGCATGACAAAAAGGTGGCCATCGTTGAGGGACATTTCGCGCACGCGCTGGAGGCCTGAGAGGGCACCAGATTTTTCATAGCGGTGCATCATGCCAATCTCTGCGATACGGATTGGCAGCTCACGGTAGGAATGCACATGGTGCTTGTAAACCTGGATGTGGTGCGGGCAGTTCATAGGACGAAGGACAAATTCTTCCCCGTCTCCCATGTCCATGACAGGGAACATGTCTTCTGAATAGTGCTCCCAGTGGCCAGAAGTTTTGTAGAGTTCCACAGAGGCCATCGGCGGCGTATAGACATGGAGGTAGCCAGAAGCCAGCTCCTTGTCGACAATGTAACGTTCCAATTCCCGACGGATGGTGGCCCCATTTGGTAGCCAGAAAGGCAGACCCTGCCCCACTTCTTGGGAAATCATGAAGAGATCCAGCTCTTTTCCGAGTTTGCGGTGGTCCCGTTCCTTGGCTTCCTCCCGCATCTGGATATAGTGCTTGAGGTCTTTTTTGTCAAACCAGGCCGTACCATAAATCCGCTGCATCATTGGATTTTCGCTCTTGCCCCGCCAGTATGCACCAGCTACGTTCAGAAGCTGGAAGACCTGGATGCGGCCAGTTGATGGTACGTGAGGACCACGGCAAAGGTCCACATATTCCCCTTGCGTGTAGATGGTCAAGCCGCCCTCATCATCCGAATGCTCCTGAATCAGTTCCAGTTTATAAGGGTCATCCTTGAAAATTTCTAGGGCTTCTTCCTTGGTCACCTCGCGGCGCTCAGATGGGAAGTTCTCCTTGACAATCTTTCTCATCTCCTCTTCAATCTTAGCCAAATCTTCATTGGAAATCTGGCCCGCCGCATTGTCCGTGTCATAGTAAAAACCATCCTGAATGGCAGGACCAACCCCCAGTTTAATGTCTGGGAAATGGCGTTTGGCTGCTTGGGCAAAGAGGTGGGCAGCCGAATGGCGCAGAATATCAAGCGCATCCTCATGGTCAGGGGTTACAATTTCAAGCGTTCCATCTTCTGAGATGGCCCGTGTGGTGTCAATCAATTTTCCATTGAACTTACCAGCCAAGGCTTTTTTAGCCAGCGAGTTGCTGATAGACTGGGCAATGTCAAAGGTTGTGCTGCCGGATGCGTACTCACGAACAGCACCATCTGGGAAAGTAATGTTTATCATGGTTATCTCCTTTTTATTTATTTTTTAATCCCTAATTGCTCTTCTTTTTGAGCTAAAAAGGTTTCCATTTCTTTTTGAATATCAATATCGAGGCGGTCAGCCAATTCGATTAACCACCAGATATTTTCAGCCAGTTTCTGCTCCAGCTGATAGGGTGTTTCATCATAATAACGCCCCTGCTTGGTCATAATGAGGCGGTTCAAGTTGCCAATATCATTGGTCAAAGCCAGGAGGTCTTCTTCAATGGACCACTCTTTCTCATGGTGTTTGATTTCCAGCTCTCTGTAAGCCTTGCGAATGGCTCGGCAGCGTTCAAGCGTTTCTTGTGGAAGGGCAGGCATGTTCATCTCCTTGTTTTTGTTGAGTCTAATTGGTTTTTTAGCAGTTAGATAGTCCAAGAATATCAGCAGCTTGCTCTGTCATTTCTTCAATTCTTCGGCTACCATCGGTTAGCAAGTGCGGATAGGATAGCCTTTCTGCCTCCCTGCGGCACCGTTTGGCAAAGAGAATGTCTCGATTCATCCAGTTGTCAAAAGCTAGCTGAGGATTGGAGGAGTTTTGTAAGACATAGGGAACCCATTCTCTCTTAGCATACTGCTCCTTCTGAAAGTCAGCAGAGGGAGTAATACATAAATAGGAAACATCCAAATCAAGTGACGAAATCAGGTGGAGCAACAAGCCTGCACCCTCTAAAATCATTGGTTTATCTTGATTCTCTACTAGGTATTGCCGCAGGTAGGGAAAGATTTCCTCATAAAAGGACCATTCTTCCTCGGCCATAGCGGCAGGCTCTCTCAACCAGATCTGATCCGCTGTTCTCATCTCCCTAAGAGTTGAAATGGGGGCACCATCCCTTCTAGCTGCTTGGGTAAAACCCTCCACCAAATCATCCAATTTAATGGGAATCAGTTGATAGCGCTCCGCTAAATGGGCTGCGATGGTTGATTTCCCACTGCAGGGTGAACCTCCGATGAGATAAAGCATCTTCTCACCTCCTCCAAAATAAAAACGACGCCCTCGCAAAAGGACGTCGCAACGTGGTTCCACCTTCATTTATCAAGCACGAAAAAGCCGTCCTTGACCTCGAATTGGCGATAAGGGAACCACCCTTTTATGTTTGCATAAAATCATAGCGAGTAGTGTCCATCCTATCCTCTATGCGCTTTCCAGCAACCGCGCACTCTCTCAAAGATTTCCTAGAATGGATAAGTCTCTAAAAGCTATTATAGCAAGTTTTTCAGGAATTTCAAGCCCTTATCCTCACTCAATCCATATTATCTCGGATGGATTTGATTTTAGTCAGGGAAAGCTTGGCCATTTTACGGGTCTGCTGAGTGGTCGAAACCAGAATACGCTTGGGCAGATTGCTAGCTGTTCTGGTAATGACAAGAGGAAGTTGGCTGACTTTTGCGACAAAGGATTCTTCATGAAGGTATTCTTTGCTGAAATCATTTGAAATTTTCAAATCCAGATAATACTCATAGACCTTTCTACCAAAATTCTCTGCAGAAATCTCATACAGTTTTTCCTTGAGGGCTGCCTCATCCATGTCAGGTGTGGCCAAAATGGCATCAATAATGGCATCGGCCAGTTCGGCTTCACGATAAAAGAGAGTCCCGAACATCTTCTGATTGATGACATTGTCCAAATAGAGATTTCCGTGGGCAATAATGGGGGTCCCTGAAGCTAGACTTTCCAGATAGGTCAAACCTTGGGTCTCACTGGTTGAGGCGGAAATGAAGAAATCAGCCGCCTTGTAATAGAGGGCAGTTTCTGATGGAGCAATCATGCCCGTCATAATGACAGCCTCTTCAACTCCCAGCTCTGCGATTAATTTTTCCAAGTCAGCTACATAAGGGCCTCCCCCTGCAATAACCAGCTTGACAGCCGAATTTTCTGCAAGGACAGCCGGTAGGGCCTTGATCACAGCCTGGATATTTTTTTCATAGGAAATCCGTGAGAGGCTAAGGAGCATGGTCTCGTCTGGAGCAATGCCCAACTTCTCCCGCAATTCTACCGTATCTTCTGCCTGAATCTCTGGACGATCAAACTTGACCAAGTCAATCCCTGTCGGAATTACACGCAACTCTTGCTGGACACCATAGGATTGCAAAAGATTTTCCACAATTTCACTGGGGCAGACGATACCATCTACTTCCTTAAAAAATCCCCGCATCAAATACTTCACCATTTTGGGACGAATGATGAGTCCTTTGGCGATATAGCGGACATAATCTTCATAATGGGTATGATAGGTATGGACCACTGGAATATTGAGAGCGTGAGCGATTTCGACCCCTAAAATTCCCAGGGAAAACTCGGTATGGGTATGGATGATATCCAACTGGTAACGCTTCGCAATCTTCAGAGCATACGAAAAACCTGCATAGGCTACCCGGCGGTCCTTAAAGGCAAAGAAGGGCACAGATGGGAGGCGGATAATATCCCAATCCTCATAGCGGTTGACATCCTTATCCGTAGTGGTAAAGATAAAAACGGTATGTCCCAATTTTTCCAGCTCAGTCTTTAGGGTCTTGATGGAGGTTGCTACCCCCGACACTTGTGGAAAATAAGTATCTGTAAAAAATCCAATTCTCATTTTACAACTCCATAACTTGGCGATAGGCATCCGCCAACTGGTGGGAGACCTTGTCGATAGATCGACTCGAAGCCACCAGATAACCTGCTTCTCGCTTGTCAACTTTTTTGTCTAAAATTTTCTGGATAGATTCTACAAAATCATCAACCGTCTGACCTAGTTCAGCACAGGACTCATCCACCCAGCCTTCATAGACAGGAATATCCCGCAAGACCACATGCTGGTAGCTGGCAAAGGCTTCAAGAACTACAATTCCTTCTGTTTCTTCATAGGATGGGAAGAAAAAGGCACTGGCTCCCGACATAGCCCCCTGAAAAACAGCCCCTTTGAAAAATCCAGGAAAGGAGACATTCTCAGGATGGTTGCCATTCACAATCTTACGGATAGAAGACGGAATCATCCATTTGGCAATGCTGCCTAGCCAGATAAAGCGGACATGGGGCATCTTTTCAGCCACCTTGACAAAATCTTCAATCCCTTTCCGGCGGAAATAAAGGCCTGCACAGATGACCACTGGCTGGTCATTTTCAAGATCAAAATGCTCCCGAAAAACAGCCTCCTTCTTCTCATCCTTGCCGTACTTGGCCAAGTCGATTCCATTTGAAACCGAGATAATGGGCGTTGTTACTCCGTAAGACTCAATCAATTTTTTGGAATAAGCTGATGGGGTGATGATAAAATCAGCCTTTTGGTACATGTGAGTCAGGTATTTACCCACAAAAGGCGCTATTGTATTAGACCCGATAAAGGAATTTTGAAAATCCTCTTTTGTGGAGTGTCCGTGCATAATGACCTTCTTCCCTCGGCGTTTGGCCGCATGGAGCAGCATGAGAGAACGGGGACCGTAGGTATTAATATGAACCACATCGTAATCGCTCAAAATATCGGTTGTATAGGGAATACCTGCTAAATCGAGGGCTTCCATCTGATGATGGAGGGCTCGGCCGATACCTGACTTTTGCAAAACGGTTTTTCCTTCTAAGTAAAGTAAAACTTTCATGTTCTTATTATATCGTTTTTATCAAAAAAAAGACACCGTCGACGGTATCTTTTTAATTTCACATCTATATGAATGCTTATTTGGTCGATTGGCGTTCCTTGATACCGTGGTTCAAGATAACTTCACGGTTTTCCAATTCTTCCTTATGCATAATCTTGGTCAGCATCCGCATGGCAATGGCACCGATATCATAGAGGGGCTGGCTGATGGAGGTCAGATTTGGACGAGTAAACTTGGTCACCACAGAATCATCACTGGTGATAACTTCAAACTCTTCAGGAACCTTAACTCCCTTGTCCGCAATACCATTCAAGAGGCCTGCTGCAATCTCATCTTCTGCTACATAAGCAGCTGTTGCGCCAGCGTTCAAGAGGCGTTCTGCCAAGGCATAACCTTCTTCGTATTTGTACTTGGACTCAAAGACCAGGCCTTCCTGAAATTCCAGACCATTGGCCTTCAGACCTTCCTTATAGCCAGACAGGCGAATCTTGCCATTGATATCATCGACCAGGGGACCTGAAACAAAGGCAATCTTTTGATTGTGCTTGGCCAAAAGTTCCACAGCATCTGCAGTAGCCCGAGCGTAATCGATGTTAACACTTGGCAGCTGATGCTCCAAGTCAACAGTTCCTGCCAAAACGATCGGAGTCCGAGAGCGTGAAAATTCAGCTCGAATCTTATCTGTCAGGTGGTAGCCCATAAAGACAATACCATCAACTTGCTTGGAAAAGAGGGTGTTGACTACGTTAATCTCTTTCTCATCATTTTCATCACTGTTGGCCAGGACGATATTGTACTTATACATATCCGCAATATCATCAATACCCTTGGCCAGGGTTGCAAAATAGGCATTTGCAATGTTGGGGATGACGACACCAACTGTGGTCGTTTTCTTACTAGCCAGGCCTCTGGCAACTGCATTTGGACGGTAATCCAAACGGTCAATCACTTCCAAAACCTTCTTACGAGTATTTTCCTTGACATTTTTGTTGCCGTTGACAACCCGGCTGACTGTGGCCATGGAAACGCCAGCTTCTCGAGCGACATCATAGATGGTGACTGTATCATCTGTATTCATCATGGTTAGTGGGTTCCTTTCATCATATTCTTTTGAAAATTACGCTTTCACTCTCTTATTAGTTTATCATTTTTTGAAACCACTTTCAAGAGAAAAATTTTGATTTTTCTTTTCTTCTTGCAATTTTTTTCATTTTTTGAAAAAATAGGGGATAGAAAGAGGTATTTTATGTCTAAAATCACGTCCGTCCAGACCTATCTTGACCAAGAACAGCTGGATTTGGCCATCTTTTCCAATCCAACTACTATCCACTATCTGACAGGCTTTGCCAGCGATCCCCATGAGCGCCACATGATGCTCTTTATTCTGCCGGATGCAGAATCCCTCTTGTTCCTTCCTTCCTTGGATGTGGAGCGGGCCAGGGCTACTGTCAATTTCCCTGTTGTGGGCTACCAAGATGCGGAAAACCCTTGGCAACGAATCAAAGATTCCCTTCCCGCAAAAAATTTCAAGAGGGTTGGAGCAGAGTTTGACAACCTCAACCTCACTCGTTTTTATGGGCTTAAAACCATCTTTGACCAAGATTTCAGCGACCTGACGCCCCTCATCAACCGTATGAAACTGATCAAATCCCGGGATGAAATTGACAAGATGCTGATTGCTGGTCAATTTGCAGACAAGGCCATGCAGGTTGGCTTTGACAACATTTCCCTCCAGAAGACAGAGACGGACATCATCGCCCAGATTGAGTTTGAAATGAAAAAACAGGGCATTTCCAAGATGAGTTTTGAAACCATGGTCTTGACTGGAAACAATGCTGCCAATCCTCATGGCATTCCCGGAACCAACTTGATTGAAAACAATGCCCTGCTGCTCTTTGACCTTGGGGTGGAAACCCTAGGCTACACATCCGATATGACGCGGACAGTGGCGGTTGGTCAGCCAGACCAGTTTAAAAAGGACATCTATGAAATCGTCCTAGAAGCCCAGCTGACGGCCCAAGACTTTATCAAGCCTGGCGTGACAGCCTCTCAAGTGGATGCAGCGGCCCGCCAAGTGATTGAAAAGGCGGGTTATGGCGAATACTTTAACCACCGCTTGGGCCATGGCCTAGGTATGGATGTCCACGAGTTTCCTTCCATCATGGCCGGCAACGACATGGTCATCGAGGAAGGCATGTGCTTCTCCGTTGAGCCTGGTATCTACATCCCTGGCAAGGTCGGTGTCCGCATCGAGGACTGTGGCTATGTGACCAAATCAGGCTTTGAAGTCTTTACCCAGACACCAAAAGAATTGCTTTATTTCGAAGGATAAGCGTCCTTAACTGACCACGAAAGAACCAGCAGGATTTCTGCTGGTTTTTCATGTTATTGATTCTGTTCTGCTAATTTATCTGGATAGCCATGGGCGATGCGGCTGGCGGCGGCGGCCGCAATGGCCCCTACGATGTCATCGAGGAAGGTATGGCAACTCTTCCCATCCTTACTATCGAGGCTTTGGATGATGCCAGGCTTGACCTTGTCCAGGTAGCCATAGTTGGTAAAGCCGATGGAGCCAAAGACATTGACGATGGAGAGGGCGAGGATCTCATCGATACCATAGAGGCCCTCATCTGCGGTCAAGATATCATTGAGGGGCTGGGATAGGAGGCCTTTCTCCGCCAACATATCCAACTCGACACCAGTGATAATGGTATTTTGAACCTCCCTCTTGGCCAGAACCATTTCGACACTTTCGATACACTCATCCAGGGTCAAATCAGGGAGGTACTTACTTTGAAGATGCAGGACCAGGTCCGCTATCGCTTCGATGTTGATACCCCGCTCCTCCAAGAGGGCATGGGCCTTGAGATTTAATTCCTTATCTGATTTCATAAAAATCCTTTCTATTTACCTGTTTTTTAAGGAAAAAGGCGACTGCTGTCGCCCTAAAGGTGTTAAGCTTTTTTGAGATCCAACCAATAGCGGGCCAATTCTTGACCTGCCATGTGGACAGCTGGAAAGTCATCTTCCAGTCGAATAATATTTTCCAGATGACCTCCGACTTTTTCAATGGTTTTGCGGCTGGGAAGGTTGTTCACATTTGCAGTGATGAGGACAGACAGGATGCCTCGTTCCCGGTATCTGTCCAGGGCGAATCGGAGCAGGTCTGTCATGATACCCCGCCTACGAAAGGCTGGGCTGGTCACATAGCCAATATGGCCACCAGCATGGGCCAAATCCCCCTTTTCCAACTCCCAACGGCAGCTGATTTTTCCAGCAATTTCTCCATCCATGAAAGCATAATAGCTGGTAACGGTGGACCAATTGGGATCATCTGTCTCTTTTTCCAAGCGTCTGGATTTTTCGACAAAGGCTGGAAAGTCTTCTACTTTTTTGGTCTCAATAAACGTATTGCCCGCGGCTTTTTCGGCCAAAAGCAAGTCTTGAAAGCGCTCAAAGGCGGCTTGATCGGTCAACTCCAAGGTCCGAATGTCCATTGCGCTGGCTTTTCTTTAGGCATAAACCTGCAGGTGGGATGGGAGAACCTTGATGTGAACCGGAAGCTTGTCGCCTTCATCCCCATCCACATTGACCCGCAGCGTATCACCAGTATCCGCAACCGAAATCTTGATTTCTTTGATTTGATGGTAACCGACACGGTCATTGGACTCATCCACACCTGTCAAGAGGCTCGGCAGGGTCTGCAAACTTTCTAAGAGATTGCTGTCCTTGAGATAGATAAAGTGCATCAAACCATCACTGACTTCAGCCTCTGGCAAGAGTTGCTCAAAGCCGCCGATGGAATTGGTTGAGCCAATCACAAGCAAGGAGCTTTCAATGGTTTTCTCGACCCCATCCAGCTCTACTGTGAAGGTATAGGACTGATTGGCTGCCAAATTTTTCAAGGCAGAGATGGCATAGGCCAGCTTGCCCAGCTTGGTTTTGTCTTCAACAGTGGTATCATTGACAGCCTGGGGAATGGTCCCGATGGCCACAACATTCATGAAATAATCATCATTGATTTTCCCAATATCCATGGGCTTGGTCTTGGTCAGGTCCAGGGATTCAATGGCTTGGGCCGGGTCCAAAGGGATATTGAGGGCTCTGGCCATATCATTGACCGTGCCCAGTGGGAAGAAGCCAAATTTAGGGCGAAAGTCCTCTTCCGCTAGGCCGCTGACGCCCTCATTGACTGTACCATCTCCACCCATGACAAAGACTGCCTCAAACTGATCTCTAGCAGCTTCCTTGGCAAAGGCGCTGGCATCGCCAGCTTTTTCAGTATGCTTGACAACTACTTCCTCAAAGTGCTGGCCCAACTTTTCCTTAGCCATTTTTTGAAATTCTGGGGCTTTTTCTCCACCGGAACTGGGATTTACAACTAATAATACCTTAGCCATCTGACTGCCTCCTTGTTCTTTTATAGATTTATTATATCATATTGGAAACGTTTTTCTGCCAACTTGGCTCAGCCGGTCGCAAGCCGATAGCGGGCTGATTGTCTCTTCTGGCCCTGGTAGTCAATGTCTTCAAGAGCCACCAGCTGACCGCCCATCTTTTCAAGCAGTCCCCGACTGGCCAGATTATCCTGATCGGTGGCAAGGAGGATGGAGGTGATTCCTTTTTTTCGATACTGATCGAGGGCAAAGTTCACAAAAGCTGTTGCCAGGCCTCGACGGCGAAAGGCAGGTGCCACCATGTAGCCCACATGGCCCAAGGTCTGACAGTCTGGATGGTCCATCTCCCAAAAACAGATGACAAAGCCAACTATTTTCTCATCCAGAAAGGCGTAATACTTGGTGTAGGTCGACCAGGTTTGTCCCTCTTGCTTGAGTTCAGATTGGGCACTTCTTCGGACGATTTTTTCAAAATCATCCTCATATTCCAACTCAACATGGGGATTGACCTTTTTATCCTCCAACATGGCCGCTTCAAATGCCCTGTATGCATCCTCATCAGCCAAGGTAATCTTTCGAAAGTCTAGCATGATTGCACCTCCTTTTTTCTTTCAGTATAGCAAAAAATCGAGGAAAATCCTCGATTTCTTAAAAATTTCGTCCATTTTTCCCATAACCGTAGCGGTCCATGAAGTCCTGGCGGAATTCTAGGAGGTTGTCATCTAAGATGGCTTGACGGACCTGTTTCATGAGGTTGATGAGGAAGTATAGGTTGTGGTAGCTGGTTAGGCGCAGGCCAAAGGTCTCATCTGCCTTGAGCAGGTGGCGGAGGTAGGCCCTGGTGTAGTTCTTACAGGTGTAACAGTCACAGTTGTGGTCCAGCGGGGTGAAATCTTCCTCATACTTGGCATTTTTAACCACCAGACGGCCTTCAGAGGTCATGCAGGTACCGTTACGGGCAATCCTGGTCGGAAGGACACAGTCAAACATATCAATGCCACGGATAACCCCGTCAATGAGACTATCAGGTGCCCCCACCCCCATCAGGTAGCGGGGTTTGTTTTCTGGTAAAAGCGGCGTTGTGAAGTCTAGGACCGCATTCATTTCATCATGGGTCTCACCAACAGCCAGACCGCCGATAGAGTAACCTGGAAAATCCATGCCAACCAGGTCTGCAGCCGATTGGTGGCGCAGGTCTTCAAAACCAGCTCCCTGTACGATGCCAAAGAGCCCTTGGTCGTGAGGGCGACGGTGGGCCTTGAGGCCCCTTTCCGCCCAGCGGCTGGTCCGCTCAATTGATTTTTTGACATAATCATAGGGCTGGTAAAACTGGGGACACTCATCGAAGGACATCATGATGTCCGAGCCCAGGTTGTTCTGAATGGAAATGGCCTTTTCTGGCGACAGGAACATTTTGGAGCCATTGAGGTGGTTTTTGAAGGTCACCCCTTCTTCCGTGATGTTGCGGCTATCCGCCAGAGAGTAGACCTGGAAACCACCCGAATCTGTCAAGATGGGCTGGTCCCAATTCATGAACTTGTGAAGCCCTCCAGCCCTTGCAATCAGCTCATCCCCGGGCCGCAACCAGAGGTGGTAGGTATTGGAAAGGATGATGCCTGAGCCCATTTCTTTGAGCTCTTCTGGGGACATGGTTTTGACCGTTGCCTGGGTTCCTACTGGCATAAACATGGGGGTTGGGAAGGTGCCATGCGGGGTGATAATTTCACCTAGACGGGCACCAGTGTGCTTTTCTTTTTTAATTAAACGGTATTTGATTGGATAATCCGTCACGATCTTTTCTCCTTAACTTCAGGAAAGACAGTCCTGAGTATTTTTCAGCCTTACTAGTGTACCAAAAAAGCGAACAACTGTCATCCAAAGGTTTTCATTTCTAGCCTTTTATGATAAAATCTATGGAAGGAGGTTATTATTATTATGTTTTCAATTAGTCAAATTCGTGCCCAGGCACGTCAAACCATCAACTCAACACCAGGCATCTTTCTTTTGCCTATCATCCCAGTGGCCATGACCTTTATTTGGACTGTGTTTCAATATTTTAGAAACGATACCTTGTCCTACTATGATCCAGCTGCTCCACTTGCTCCGCTATTTAGCTCCTTTGCTTTTCCTTTGCTTTATGGTCTCTTAATGTCCTTTATTTCTATTTCATTAGCTTGGACTCTCCTTTTGGTAGTCCGAGGTATCAAGAAAACAACTGAGCTCAAGGATGTATTTGCTATTTTTAATTCACCGCATCTTGGAAAAATTTTTGTCACTTTCCTGCTCAAACAGTTTTACCTCTTCCTTTGGGGTTTGATTTTTTACGTTGGATTAGGAATGTTCATCTTTGCAATGGTTCTATCATTTTTCTTCGCTCTATCGGCTGGTTCTGTTGATAGCATTCCTGACGAGTCTTTAGCTGTCATTGGTTTTTTGGTTATTTTTGGACTCTTTGCTCTCATCGGAGGATTGGTTTTGTTTGTTCCACAATACTTGGCCTATTCCCAAGTAGAGTATATCCTCTTTGACCAGTTGGAAAAAAATGAATATTTCGGTGCAAATGCTGTTATCAAGGCTAGCCGTCAAATGATGAAGGGCTACAAAGGAAAACGCTTTGTCCTTGATTTGAGCTTTCTCGGCTGGTTTATCCTGACAGGGATTACCTTTGGCCTAGCTGGTATCTATGTGTGGCCTTACTACTATGCTGCGCAAGCTCATTTCTATGAAACCCTTAAAGTAGATGCTTATGCGCGCCAAGCCGCTTTCTTTGGTCAGTTCCAACAAGCTACACAGGCACAAACTCAATCAGAAGAATCCGTTGCCCACCAAACTGTAGCTGAAGAGGTGGAGGAAAGCTCTGCTGCTCCTGTTGTTGACCAGCCAGTGGATCATCAGCCAAATACACCTGATCAAGCAGTTGAGAACAAAATGGATTCAGCAATCGATAGCCCGATCGACCATCAAGAATAAGCTAAAAAGGACCCACCGGTCCTTTTTCTTATGCTTCCGTCATATTCAGGTATTCAATCTTAATGCACTTGTTCATGACGATCTGGTGACGGCCAGCCTGGCGAAGCACTTCTTCTGCCTCCTGGCTCTCGAGGCCCAGCTGGGCCCAGAAAACATCTGCATCTGTCTCGATGAAATCTCTGGCCACATCCGCTAGAAATTCGCTGCGTCTGAAAACATCCACAATGTCTACATGGACTGGAACTTCCTGGAGAGAGGCGTAGGTCAGCTCTCCTAGGATGGTTTGACCAGCCAGTTTGGGATTGACGGGGATGATAGTATAGCCTGCTTCCTGCATGAGTTTGGAAACCCGATAAGCGGCCGTTTCTTCCCGATTGGACAGACCGACTACTGCAATGGTCTTTGCTGTTTTGAGGATGTCAAAGATGACATCTTGAGGGGGATTCTGAAAATGGTAGGTCATGGGCTTCCTCCTGATTCTTCTTTTGCTTAGTATACCACAATTTTCCCCAACATTCCTTTCTTGATAGGTAAATACTTGACAGGTGAGTGAATACTCACTATAATACTCTTCATAGGTGAGCAAACACTCACCTCTTTAGAAAGAGGTCACTATGGAAAAATTAGTAGATTTGCAGCTTATCAGTAAGTATTTCGGACAACAGCTTGTTCTCAATAAAATTGATTTTGGGTTAGAAGCTGGTCAGATTGTGGGACTCATTGGTCCATCTGGAGCAGGAAAATCAACTATGATTAAAACTATGCTGGGAATGGAAAAAGCAGATGAAGGCAAAGCTCTCATTCTTAACCACCACATGCCCAATCGGTTTGTCTTGGGTCAGATTGGTTATATGGCCCAGTCTGATGCTCTTTATGAAAGCCTCACTGGTTTTGAAAATTTAAACTTTTTTGCTCGGATGAAGGGACTGTCAAAAAAAGATATTCCAACAGCCATTGCCCATACCGCTCAGGTTGTCGAATTGACTGAGCATCTCCAAAAAACTGTCGCTGGTTATTCTGGAGGCATGAAACGCCGACTTTCCTTAGCTATCGCTCTGCTCGGTAATCCTCAGCTTCTCATATTGGATGAACCGACGGTCGGAATCGACCCAGCTTTGCGGCGTCAGGTTTGGAAAGAACTTCATCAACTCAAGAAGACTGGGGTCGGTATCTTGATTACAACCCATGTCATGGATGAGGCGGAATTGACAGATAAGGTTGGGCTCTTGTTGGATGGAAAAATCATGGCATTTGACAGTCCAGCTGCGCTAAAGACAAACTATGGTGTCAAAACCATCGAAGAGGTCTTCTTAAAAGCTGAGGGAGAATTAGAATGAGAATTTTAGCTATTGCACAAAAAGTATTTATCGAATTGCTGCGTGATAAACGGACACTGCTGTTACTCTTTGCTGTACCCATATTTATCATGTGGCTGATGAATGCAGCTTTTTCAGCCAGTACGGAAACTCATGCAACCATCGCTGTCGTGGATGTTTCAGAAAGTATCACCAAGTCCCTAGATGATGTAAAACATATTACAGCAAAGGACTATCAAAGTTCAGGTTCCGCTCAGGATGCTTTGGAGGAAGAAAAGGTTGATGCCATCCTCAGCTTCAAAGATGAAAACCATTACCAGGTGACCTATGCCAATACGGATCCCAGTAAGACAAATATGACGCGTCAGGTCATCAACAGTACGCTCAAGCAGGTTCAGGTTCAAGAATTGATTGACAGTCTCAAAGAAGCACAACAGGCCAATCTCCAAGCACAAGTTCAAGCAAATGGAGGAAAAATAGCCCAAGTAACTGAAGATACCAGAAGCCGAGAGGATATCAGTCAGTCAAAAATAAAACTCATTGAAAACTACATTTATGGCGATAAAAATACAACTTTCTTCACAAAAATGACACCCGTTTTGATGAGCTTCTTCGTCTTCTTTTTCGTTTTCTTAATTTCAGGGATGGCCCTGCTCAAGGAGCGAACAACAGGAACCCTTGACCGACTTCTGGCCACACCTGTCAAACGCTCTGATATTGTCTTTGGCTACATGATGGCCTATAGTCTGGTCGCTGCACTGCAAACCATTGTCATCGTCTTGTCTACTATCTGGCTTTTAAATTTAGAGGTGCTCGGAAATATCGGTGATGTCATCATCGTGAACATCATCTTTGCACTCGTCGCCTTGTCTTTTGGTCTGCTGTTATCCACTCTTGCCAAGTCTGAGTTCCAGATGATGCAATTTATTCCCCTCGTGGTTACGCCGCAAATTTTCTTCTCAGGTATTATTCCTCTCGATGCCATGGCAGATTGGGTCCAATCGCTGGGAAAATTTCTTCCCCTCTATTATGCAGGTCATGCCCTGTCTAAGATTATCCTGAACGGTACCAGTATCCTGCAACTAGGCTTTGACATCTCTATCCTACTCATTTTCTTGCTAGTCTTAACCATTTTGAATGTCATTGGCCTAAAACGCTACCGTAAGGTATAATAATAGTGACAAGGAGAAAATGATGGAAAACAAGATGATTTTATACAGTTATCAGGACTGGTTACAGGTCCATGAGATGCCAGCCGGGAAAAAGAAGACCTTGCTCGCAGCAACTCAGCTCTTTTCAAAACAAGGCTATAGTGGCACCTCTACCGCTCAAATCGCAGAAAAGGCCGGGGTCAGCCAAGCCACTATTTTCAAGTATTTTAAAACTAAAAGTGACCTCCTATCAGAAATCATGAAACCCATGATTCCTGAGTTAAAGAAAGAATTTTTCCAAAAGTTAGAGACCTATACCAATTTGGAAGAGGCCGTTCATTTTACAGTGGAAAACCGATTCCATTTCTTTGCTCAAAATGTTGATTTTATCAAAATTTTGATACAGGAAGTATTGGTTAACTCAGAATTTCGACAAGAAATCTTGGCCACATTCGAGGAAGTAGCGATTGAGGATTATCTCGAGCAGATCAAGCAACTCTTCACCCGAGAACCTGACCTCCACTTTTCTGATAAAACCATAAAGGCACTGCGTTCAAGTGCTGGAATTTTCTTTGCTTATTTCGTACAGCGCTTCATTCTCCAGATTCCTAGTTCATCAGAAACAGAAGATTTGGCACGTATTGAACAAGAAATATTGACCTTACTAAAGGCATAAGAAGAGGAATTAGCAGTTGCTAATTCCTTTTTACTTGGCTTCATACCAGGTCTGGCCGGTATTTTCATCAGCGATGAGGGGTACGGAGAGCTGGATGGCGGATTCCATGGTTTCCTTGACCAGCTGCTGGACGGCCTCCAGTTCAGACCTTGGGACTTCAAGGACGATTTCATCGTGGACCTGCAAGAGCATGCGGGCCTGATAGTTGCCAGCAGTCAAAGCCTTGTCCAGATTGATCATGGCTACCTTGAGAATATCGGCAGCTGAACCTTGGATTGGCGAGTTGATAGCTGTTCGCTCTGCGAAATTGCGGACATTGAAGTTGCGGGAATTGATATCTGGCAGGCCTCTGCGGCGGTGGTAGATGGTTTCAACATAGCCCTTGTCCCGCGCCTCACGGACGATGGATTCCATGTAGGCCTTGATACCAGGGAAGCGCTCAAAGTAGGTATCAATATAAAACTTGGCGGCCTTGCGGGTGATGCCCAAATTATTGGCCAGTCCAAAGTCCGAAATTCCGTAAACCACTCCGAAATTGACAGCCTTGGCATTGCGGCGGTCATTTGGGGTCACATCCTTGGCATCCTTGATGTCAAAGACCCGCATAGCCGTTGCCGTATGGATGTCTTCACCACGTTTGAAGGCTTCAATCAGGTGCTCATCCTGGGAGATATGGGCCAAAACCCTAAGCTCAATCTGAGAATAGTCAGAGGCCAGAAGGACACTGTCTTCCAGGGATGGCACAAAGGCCTTGCGAATGAGGCGGCCCTGTTCCAGGCGGACTGGGATATTTTGCAGATTGGGGTCTGTCGAAGAAAGCCGGCCAGTCTGGGTCAAATCTTGGACATAGCGGGTATGGATCTTGCCATCTTCCATGATGGCTTCCTGAAGCCCGATGACATAGGTAGACTGAAGCTTGGTGATTTGGCGGTATTCCAAAATTTTGGAGACGACCGGTGCGATAGGGGCCAGGCGCTCCAAGACATCTACTGCTGTGGAGTAGCCGGTCTTGGTCTTCTTGGTCAGCTCCAAAGGCAGGCCCATCTTTTCAAAAAGGAGGACGCCCAGCTGTTTTGGCGAATTGATATTGAACTCTTCCCCAGCCAGCTCATAGATCTTCTGGGTCAGCTCCTCAATCAGGACTTCATTTTCAGCCTGCATGGCCTGAAGGG
>ERZ795062.1315-NODE-1315-length-17788-cov-5.249930_pt1 | contig 17788 bp, 9 predicted proteins | sample MGYA00375146_ERZ795062 | MGnify/ENA primary metagenome ERZ795062 (study PRJEB30191, sample SAMN05720281) | activated sludge metagenome | isolation source: Anaerobic digester | place: USA | collected 2015-07-16 ... | reverse complement strand
CTCCACGATTCGATGACTCCGGCGAACTTCGACCATATGGTCCCCCTCGACGCCGGAGGCCTGAACGACGCGACGAACCCTCAGCTACTATGTCAGCGCTGCAACTTGGAAAAATCGAGCCGGCAGGTAAATTCCGGTGAGGTTTACCTTTGTTGGTACCCTCAAGATCGAGACCCGCAGTGAGGTACTCGCGCACCGGTCGCCGCGCCCGTCCTAGTATGTCTGCACCCCATCCGAAGCGAACTACCGCCAAAGGCCGAGGACCCCTCACCTGCGAGTGAATATTGGCTACCGAATCCGGAGGTCCGATCGACACAGCGTGCCGCGCGGGGACTGCTCTCAATCGCTCTCGATCGCACTTCCCCGCGTAACTATTGTGGCCTATCGGATCACGAATTTTATGGCGCAGACTTGATGGTGTTCCACAACCCCTCCTGCACTAGCGAAGGAAGAGATCTACGCTGTTTCAGGTATTCCACAGTTCCCTTGAGCGCGGGGTGCCGCGCAAGCACAGAGCCCTGCGTCCTACGTGAGAATTTCTGAACACGAGCGAGGGCTACAATCGCCCCTCGAACCAAGCTCGATTCGTAGTTCGATTCGGCTATCTCGACGATCCTCTCAATATCTCTCGGATCATGACCCAAGGCCACCAGGTTGAACGCAAGATTCCGCAGATAGGTAGGCTGGTTCGCATCCCATGCGATCCTTCTTGCATAGCTTATCCATTCCGCTGGAGGTGCATTCAATACCTCCAACATGACAGCGATCAGCCATGCCTCCTGATACTTTTCCAGACCCGGCTCCTCAGGCCTTTCCAGGTACTTAGTGATTGCTGTCTGCACATGCCGTTCGGAGATGAACGACCTCAGATAGTAGACCGAGTCCTTCGACACCTCACTAAGCTCCTCAAGGCGCCGCAACACCTTCGCAAGAACCCTGCGGTCAACCAACTTCCCCAATCGAATCAGGGCAAACCGCGCATGACGCCTTTTCACCACTTTCTCCGACAGTGCGTCGCTGAACATCTCACGAAGGACTTTCCGCGACTCATCGAGGCTGTTTCTCATCGCATACTCGATCCACTCGAACTGAGCATCGTCCTTGACCCTGGAATCAGGGTCCGACTTCTCTATCTTCGACTTCGCGGTGCCGGTAACGATAAGACCACGCGCGCGGCAAAGAACTTCGAATCGTCTCAGCGCAGCCCTACCTTCTCGCTCGGACGAAACGACAATCCGAACGTCGTCCATGTACCGGTAGTAGTCGAACCCCTCTTCCAGCATCTGTTGGTCGATCTTGTTCAGGAAGAAGTTTCCGAGTAGTCGTGAAGCGTCCGGGCCGACGGGCAGGCCCGTTCGAGATGCGCGTCGCCACGAGCCGAGGAGGAGCCGGAGCGGTCTCATGATTTCGTCACGAACACGTAGGTCCCGCAGGTCCTCGAAGAGAAGTTCGTGACTGATGGTCTCGAAGTAGCTGACGAGGTCGGTCGACACGACCCACTTGGTGGATCCGGCCACCGTCTCCACCGTCTCGATGAACAGTTTGTACTGATTGAACGGCGAGACGAAGAACGACCCTGGCCGCTTGTTGAGTCGAGAGCTGAACACTCGCTCCGCGAGCACGGCGTCAATCTGCGGAGCAACAACGGCGCAGAGCATCTGATACGCCAGACGATCCTCGAAACTCAACAGAACACCTGCGCGACTCAGCAGCGGCCCCTTCGGCACCTCCACCGTCTCAAATGGGTCAGCCTGCCCTGTCGAACACTTCCCTGTGGCCACCGATATAGCCGAGCTCGGGTCCGCCCTCACGTCCTCCCAGTTCAGGACATCGGGAATCCACAACTCCTTACGATCCGTCTTCATCAGAAATCTGATTGCGGCCCGGGAGTCCAGCTTGGGCCCGGATGCGCTGACACTGGGCCCGGCCGGACTGCTCGGAAGTCTGTCGGCGTGGACCACCCAGTGTCCGCCGATCTTCTCGCCCGACAGTTTGCCCGCGGCGAGGAGACGACGAACCGTTGCGACCGACTTGCCGGTGCGAAGCGCGGCTTCGTTGACGCTGATGTTGTGTTCCACAATTACCTACAAGTGATTGATATCGCTCATCATAGCGCTCATCACTGGGTGAGCAAAGCGAGTTTGTGCTGGCTGGGTGACCGACGCTCCGGAGGCCAGGAGCAGTTCGCAGTGTCCGGCGAGAGACGTAGTCCCGGGGGTGCAGCAGCCCATGGGGCCGTCTCGACAGTAGGTGCGCGTTCATTCCGATTCGGCCAGCAGAGTGACCGGGCAACTCAACCCTGACCGCCGATGACTGACTGGCTGTCGGACCCGCCCGCTAACATCGGAGCAACCGAGCCACCTGGAGCCAGTTACATATGACGACCACGCCTGATGCCCCGATCCGCAAGAAGCTGATCGAGGTGTCGATCCCGCTGGAGGACATCAACGCCGAATCTGCGCGGGAGAAGTCGATTCGGCACGGGCATCCCTCGACTCTGCATCTGTGGTGGGCGCGGCGTCCGCTCGCCGCAGCTCGTGCCGTGCTTTTCGCGCAGCTCGTCGATGATCCGTCCTCGAACCCCGAGCTCAATGACCAGGAGCAGAAGGCCGAGCGTGAGCGGCTACATGGGATCATCCGACGGCTCGTGAAGTGGGAAAACATCAATGATGAGGCACTCTTGCGGGAGGCGCACGAGGAGATCCTCAAATCCACCGACGGCAATCCTCCCGCGATCCTCGATCCGTTCGCCGGCGGTGGTTCGATCCCACTCGAAGCGCAGCGCCTCGGTTTGGAGGCGCACGCATCGGATCTCAACCCCGTGGCCGTACTCATCAACAAAGCGCTCATCGAGATTCCACCGACGTTCGCCAGTCGGCCACCGGTCTTCCCGGGAGCAGCCGACGCGAGGCTCGGTGACTGGCCCCGCGCCACCGGCCTCGCCGAAGACGTACGCCGCTACGGCGCCTGGATGCGCGACCAGGCCAAGGAACGCATCGGGCACCTCTACCCCGATGCGACGATCATCGACGACAAGACCGGCAAGGAATCGAGCGCAACGACGATCGCCTGGATCTGGGCACGCACGGTCACCTGCCCCAACCCTGCCTGCGGTATCGAGGCGCCGCTCGTGCGATCGTGGTGGCTGGGGAAGAAGGCGGGAAAAGAAGCCTACATCGTCCCGAAAGTGGTCGAGGATCCCGAAACGCGCAGCGGGCGAAGAGTCGAATTCACAATCAGCAGCGACAAGGCAAAAGCTCCCTCGAAGCAGAGGGACGGCACAATGTCAGGCCGTCAGGGTGGTCATTGTCTTGCCTGTGGCGCTACAATCTCAGCAGCGCAGGCACATTCGGAGGTCGACGTACCACACGACCTGCAGCCTCCGGCAGCAATGATGGCAATCGTCGCAGCAGGTAACCGCAGACGCGTCTACTTATCGCCAAATCCAAAGCACATCTCGGCTGAAATCACGGTCAGGGAGCAAGCGGCTTCGATTCGGCGTACAGAGCGGACACTCGCCGCCAAGTCACGAGGCACTTTTGGTGGCAATGCACAGGGTCGCAGGTGGGGCTTCGTCACATTCTGTGACTACTTTACCGATCGGCAGTTGGTGGCACTGACGACGTTCAGCGACCTCGTGGACGAGGTGCGGGAAAAGGTTATGAAAGACGCTGTTGCCACTGGACTCCCGCTGGGCTCCAGATTTGACAATGGAGGCGACGGCGCCGAGTCCTACGCCGATGCAGTCGTCACGTACCTTGCTTTTGCGATCAGCCGCACTACCAACAAATCCAATGCGCTCAACACCTGGGATAGTAGCCCAAAAATGGAGGCCGTACGCGGCCTATTTGCTCGACAAGCAATTCCGATGGCATGGGACTATGCTGAATCGAACCCATTTGGAGGCTCCTCCGGAGACTACCTTGAGGATCTTAATTGGGTCTGCCGTTCGATCGAGAAAGTGCCCGCACAAGGCCTGGGCTACGCACGGCAGTCGGACGCGGCTACGCGCTCGTACTCACGCGTATTAGTGTCAACAGATCCACCGTACTACGATAATATCGGCTATTCCGATCTTGCAGACTTCTTCTACGTCTGGCTCCGTCGCTCGCTACGTAGCGTTCATCCTGAACTCTTTGCTTCAATACTCGTTCCAAAGGCGGAGGAACTCGTAGCAAATCCGTATCGACATGGTGGACAAGACGGTGCCGAAAAATTCTTCGAGGAGGGTTTTGGTCGAGTCTTTGCCCAAGCACGTAAGGCAGCCTCCGATGATCTTCCGGTCACGGTCTTTTACGCGTTCAAGCAAACAGAGCTGGAGCAGGAAGGAGTCACCAGTACTGGTTGGGCAACCATCCTCGAGGGCATGATCCGGGAGGGTTGGTCCATAACCGCAACGTGGCCGATGCGGACCGAGATGTCTAATCGCATGATCGCAAGCGGCACCAATGCGTTAGCCTCATCGATCGTGCTGGTGCTTCGTCCCCGACACCAGACTGCGAACCCGACGACAAGGCGCGCATTCCTCGCTGCTCTGCGCCGCGAGCTACCGGCGGCACTCGAACATGTGCGCCAGGGGTCCATCGCACCTGTGGATCTGACACAAGCGATCATCGGTCCCGGAATGGCGGTGTTCTCAAACTACGCACGCGTCGTCGAGAACGATGGCACCGACATGAGCGTCAAAGCGGCGATCGCGCTCATCAATCAGGCCGTCGGCGAGGTGCAGGACGAGCAGTTGGGCGACCTCGACGCGGACACTCGTTTCTGCGTCACGTGGTACGAGCAGTACGGCTGGAAGAAGGGTCCGTTCGGTGATGCCGACGTGTTGGCTCGCTCGTACGACACCTCTGCCCGTGGTGTCGCCGATTCCGGAGTCGCCACCCTGGGTGAGGGTTCCGTTCAGCTCATCGCTCCCGCGGATCTACCCGCAGCCTGGGACCCGACCACCGACGACCGGATTTCCGTCTGGGAGGTGATGTGCCACCTGGGGCGGGTGCTGACGTCTGCCGACGGTGGCCTCCAGCCCGCAGCTGCGCTGATGGCTGCAGCGGCAAAGCGGTCCGAGATCGACATCGAAGCTGTCCAACGGTTGGCATTCGGGCTATACGAGAAGACCAAAACGTCCCGCACCGATGACGCCCGCCTGTTCAACTTGGTGGGTGGATCGTGGACGGACCTGACCGAGGCGGCTGCCCGTGCGCAGGAACCTGACGGTGTGCAGACAATACTCGACTTCGAGGATGAGAGCTGATGGCGAAGAGCAATATCGAGGTGGTGCGCACGGCGCTCCAGTCCCTGTCGGACGTCCTCGATCCGTACATCGAACAGGTCACCGCCCAGTACGTGCCTGCGGGCAAGGACTGGACCGTGCTTCTCGCCGCCAAGGACGCCGAGAAGGGCATCCATGGCAAGAAGTACTCGCGTACTGATCCGCAGAGTCAGTTCCGGATCATCACCGAGCCGATCTCCTCACTCGGATACATCTTCAATACCCACCTGTCACGAGGCGAGCAGGGTTTCGTTGGCGAGCTTCGCAATGTGCGCGACGACGTCGCACACTTCAAACCCTTCTCCCCCGATGACGCCGTACGTGCCCTGGACACGATCGAACGCGTCATGCGTGCCATCGGTGCGGTACGTGAGGCCGACGCGGTCCGGACGTCACGGCTGGACGTTCTGCGAGGCAATTTCGAACAGCAAACCCGTAAAGCTGTCCGCGAGGCCATCGCGCTGCCCGGTACCCCCGATGCGGAGCTGCCGCCGTGGCGCGAAGTGCTGAAACCGCACCCCGATGTGGCGTCCGGCCGCTACAACAACGCCGAGTTCGCGGCCGATCTCTATTCAGTTGCGGTGCAACAAAACGCAGCGACCGAGTACCAGGACCCGGTCGAGTTCTTCCGCCGAACCTATCTCACCGACGGCCTCCAGGAGTTGCTGCGCCGGGCGGTAGACCGCATCTCCGGGTCGACGTCGGCGAACCCGGTCATCAACCTGCAAACCACATTCGGTGGCGGCAAAACCCACTCGATGCTTGCCGTCTGGCACTTGTTTTCGGGACGAGCCCTCCACGAGTTCCCGCAAAGTGTGCAGGATCTGCTGTCCCGTGCGAACACGGACGCACTGAGCAAGCCGGTACGCAAGGCCGCGCTGGTGGGCAACGAGATCCCGCCGGCCACCCCATCGCACAAACCCGACGGCACAGTGGTGCACACCCTTTGGGGTGAACTGGCGTGGCAACTCGGCGGCGCGGAGGGGTACGCGATCGTTGCCGATGCCGACGCAACGGGAACGAACCCCGGAAACCTCCTGCGAGAGTTGTTCACCAAGGTCGGTCCGGCAGTGATCCTGATCGACGAGTGGGTTGCCTATGCCCGGCAGCTACCCGACAGCTACGACGACAAGGACCCGCACGCCCGGCGGGTGACGGCCGGCCTCTTCGAAACCCAATTCACCTTCGCACAAGCACTGACGCTCGCCGCTGAGAACGTACCCGGAACCCTTCTATTGGTGTCGGTGCCGGCCAGCGAGGGCAGGCAGATGACACCCGGCGAAACCAACACCCAATCCGAGGGCGCCAAAGCAAGCGATCTCGAAGTCGGCGGTCAGCGCGGCCACGACGCCCTACACCGGTTGGACTACGTCATCCGCCGGGTGGCATACCAGTGGAGCCCTGCGACGCGCGACGAATCGTACGAGATCGTCCGGCGGCGACTCTTCGTCGAACCGGACGCCAAGGTCATCGCGACTATCGCCACTGCGGCAAGACGATTCACCGACTACTACCGCCATCACCCCAAGGAGTTCCCCAGCGGGGTCGGAGACTCCGCGTACGAGTCACGCATCCGAGCCGCCTACCCGATCCACCCCGAGCTACTCGACCGGCTCTACTCGGACTGGTCCACTCTGGAGAAGTTCCAACGCACCAGAGGCGTGCTGCGCCTCATGAGCCACGTCATCCATCAACTGTACGAGCGTGGCGACTCCTCACCGCTCATCATGCCCGGTTCCGTTCCCCTCGACGCGCAGCCGGTGCGCTCGGAGATCACCCAGTACGTGGACAACGCATGGGATGCGATCATCCAGTCCGAGATCGACGGGGAGAACGCCGTCGCCCGCGTCGTGGACGGCGAACGCCCGGTACTGAAGGATCGTTCGCTCGCACTGCGCACCGCCCGGTCGATATTCATCGAGGCCACACCCACTCTGGATGCCGCTCTCAAAGGCAAGGACCGCAAGAGCATCACACTTGGCATCGCGATGCCCGGCGACGTGCTAGGCAACATCGGATCTGCCTTGGACGGCCTGCAGGAGAAGTCGTCGCACTACTACACCGAGGACGGACGGTACTGGTACGACAAGCAGCCGTCACTCAATCGGCTCGCCGCAGAGCGTGCGGCACAGTTGCCGGTAGACGCCGTCCATGGTGAGGTGACCACACGACTCAATCGCGTGTTCAAAGGCTCCACCGACGTGATCGCCGATGTCGTGCACCCCGAATCGTCATCCGATGTCGAAGAAGCCGACTACCTACGACTCGTGGTCGTACCACCGCAGTACACCCACAACGGCAAGGACAAGGACTCCAGCGCCTCCAAATGGGTGCATGATCTACTCCGGCAACGCGGCAACGCCCCACGCTCCAATGTCAACACTATCGTCGCCGTAGCCGCGGACGAGAAACAATGGGGAACACTCGAATCTGCCGTCCGCTCCTACCTAGCGTGGAGTTCGATCTTCAACGAAACCGCGCACCTCGACCTTACCCAGTCCGCGGCTGCACAGGCACAGTCGATGCTTGAAACTGCGAACCGAACCGTCGACGACCGCCTCGCCCACACCTGGATCTGGGGATTGCATGCGGTGCAAGATGATCCACAAGCACCGTTTGTCGTCGGACAGGTTCGTGCCAACGGGCCCGAGAAGAACCTCACCAAACGCGTCGGCGGCAAGTTCGCCGCATCCGACGATGCATACTCCTACATCGCGAACCGCGTCGTCCGTCTGGATATCGAGCAGTTTCTACGGGCGCGGTGGACTCGCGGATTCATCCGCTTCATCGAACTGTGGAGCTACTACTGCCGATACCCGTACCTACCCAGGCTGCGCGACAAGTCGGTACTCGTCAGAGCATTGGAGGAGTCACTGCTCGACATCGGCTTCATCGACACCGGGTTCGCACTGGCAACAGGTTACGACGACGAGACGGGCGATTTCCTCGGACTTGCAGTCCCATTGGCGGACACCGAATTCAGCCCGTTCGATGATACGACCCTGGTTGTACGTCCGGACCTCGCAGTCGCGCAGCGGCAGCGCGAGGAGCAGAGCAAGGCCGAGCCGACACCGGATCCCCAGCCAAGTCCCGTACCTGGCCCAATATCCGACCCGAAGCCCGAGCCGGCACCTTCACCCAGCACACGCAAGGTGATTCCCAACGCGATCTACTCGCTGCGCCATGTCGTCGATCCCGCCGGGGACGCACCCGACGAGTTGCACACGATTGCCCAGGAGGTTCTGGAAGTGCTGCGCAACGCACGCCCCGACGTCCTCGATATCACGCTGACCGTAGATGCCCAGAAAGCCGACGGATTCGACGCCAATACGGTCCGTGCCGTGAAGCAGAACGCAGAAGCCCTCGGCCTGGCCGACAGCGGGTTCGAAGACGTCTGATGAGCGCCATTCCTGCACCCGAGCCCACCGGGTCGAAGATCCTCCCACCCGACCCTTCGATCACGTCCGCGATCGGTCGCCATCACACGCCGGTGACGGCTGTCGCCGATCTCGTCGACAACAGCATCGACGCCGAGGCCGCCCATGTGGTGGTCAGGTTCCTGATGAAGGGTGCGCGACCCGTCGGCCTGCAGGTGATCGACGATGGCCGCGGAATGGACTCCGAAGGTATCGACGACGCGATGACCTATGGCAAGAAGCGCAACTACAAGCAAGATGACCTCGGCCATTTCGGGATCGGTCTCAAGGCCGCGTCGCTCAGCCAGGCGAAGACGATGACCGTCTGGTCGAAGCGCCATGGGTCGCCGGCCGTCGGAAGGCGTCTGCGCAAGGACACCATCGACAAAGGTCCCAGGGTCGAGGAGTTCTCGACCACGGACGCGGCGAAGCAAATAGCCAATCCAGTCGTTGGCTTCGCGTTGGAGACCGGAACCATCGTCGAGTGGCAGGACGTTCAGACCTTCCTGACCTCATCGAGCGAAGCCGAACAGCGGGCATGGACCAGTCGGACCGTCCAGGACATGGTCAATCACCTCGGCCTGGTCCTTCACCGGATTCTGGAGCGCGGCGACCTGACCCTGACGATCGACACGTACGATGTGGAACTGGATTTCGCGGGTCCGCCGCGTGTGGTGGGTGCCGTCAGCCCCTTCTCATACCGTATTAGGAAAGCCGGTTATCCGAAGAACCTGCCGTTGGCCATCAACGATGCCGCAGGCACCGTGCAACTTCACATCTGGCCGTACAAGGAGGAGAAAACCCCCGGGTTCGTGCTGGGCGGCCGATCCGAGGTCGATACACAGGGTCTCTATGTCTACCGCAACGATCGCCTCCTGCAGGCGGGTGGCTGGAACGGTCTTGCCTCCAAGAGCATCGACCTGAAGTACGCCCGCGTAGCCTTCAATCTGACGCGGGCCGTGCAGAACCACGTGACGATAAATCCGGAGAAGCTGGGCACGACATTTGATGACGAGCTAAGGGATACGTTCGCTCATGCGAAAGCCTCCGACGGCACAACGCTTGCAACGTTCTTGGATGATGCCAAGCAATCCGCCAAGGTTTCCAAACAACGGACGGCATCGCCGATCGAAGCCCCGCTGCCAGGCAAGGGACTCGCGCCCTCCGTGAAAGCGGCCTTCGCCACCAATACCGAACCCAACGACGCCTTCCCTATCGACATCAGGTGGAGCCTCTTGCCTGTCGACCAGGTCTTCGCCATTGATACCAACGCGCACCAGCTAACCCTGAACGCCAAGTACCGCAGAACCATCGCCGGCCATAGAAGCCTGACCCTCAACGACGCGCCGCTGGTCAAGAGCCTGCTCCTTCTCCTGCTCGAGGACCACTTCGTCGGGACCGGAGGGGGCGCGAAGAAGAAGCGTCAGAACGCCGCATGGCAGGCAATTCTGCTGGCAGCGATCGAGGAAGAGTCCACGCGAGGAAAGTGAGGATCGAAGTTGAGCGAATCGTCGGCAGAACTGAATCCCGAGTCGTTGGAGAAGTACTTCCGCAGCGGCACCGTGACCACGCACAACGTCGGCGGAGTCCCCGGGGTCCTTATCAGAATCGACGGTGCGGCGCAGAAGATCTCTCTGCTGGCGCCGCACAGCGGTACAGTCCAGGATGTCTCGACGCTGAAACGGATCAGTACCGGCGTGGACGAACTGAACGGTCAGAAGTGGGCCCGCATCACTGTCGATGCCCGCGGAATGTACACCGAGGCCTATGGGTTGATGCTCGCGATGGCGCAGGCGCTGCACGGCGGTGCCGGTTTCGCCGCCGCGACAGCAGCCGCGATGACCAACATGAAGACCCTGCTGGCCGCCAAGCCACGGCTCTCGGAGGAGAAGCAGATCGGCCTGGTAGGTGAACTGCTGCTGTTCCGCACACTGCTGGACAGTTTCGATGAGAACACGGTCATCGACTGGTGGCTGGGGCCGCTCGCCGAGGAACGCGACTACGCTTTCCCCGAGTTCGACGCCGAAGTCAAGACCACCCTCGGGGAAGTTCGGGTTCACGTCGTCCACGGCGCCGGTCAACTCGAACCCAGCCCCGGCCGTGCACTGTGGCTGGTATCCATCCAAGTGACCCGTGCAGGCGGCGATCCGAACGGTGTCACGCTCCCCGGGTTGATCGGAGAGATCCGTGACAGGCTCGCAACGGCCAGGGATCGATTCGTGGCGCACTTGGCATCCGTAGGCTGGGACGAAGACGACTACGCGATGTATCCGGCCGCGTACACGCTCCGCACCACACCTGCGGCATACCTCGTGGACGACGACTTTCCCGCAGTCACCCCCAGCCGTCTGCACTCCGTCGTTCCGCACAGCAACCTTGTCAGTGCCGTCACGTATCGTGTGAACGTCTCCTCACGCGAGCCGGGAGATCCGGGCGAACCGCTCACCAAGTTCATCAGCGCAATGACCACTCAAGGGAGTCAGACGTGACCGACGCATACACCAAAGCGATCGTCAGCGCCGTCGGAAGCATGAGCAAAGACCGACCGAAGCTGCTGCTCAAACGGGTCCTGATGGAACTAGAGGACGCCGGAATATCCGATGCCTACTCGGAAGCCGAACTGGTTAACGCGATCGCCTCGACGGACGTCAACTCCCCTGCACGCACCGACTTCTACATCCAGCTCTCCAAGTGGGACGAGTCGGCCAATCCTGAATGGACGGCCGACACACCTCCTCGATCGCAGGAGCGCCGGAGAATTGTCCTCACTGCTCTGGGCTTCTCCGATGATGCCCAGCAGAAGATCAATGTAGCTTTTCGTGTCGACCGCTCCGGATCCGTCGTCATCTCGGACAAGCCCGTCGACTGGGACCCCTGGTATCAAGCCGACTCCATCCGTTCGTTCTATTGGGACGGATACCAGCGTGTTCTCGAGTCCAACGGATGGGGTGCCGAAGCCATCATCGAGTTGAACCGCACTACCGACGATGTGGTAAAACGCCTGGCCGATCCCGCAGGGGAGCACCCCTACCAGTCGAAAGGACTTGTAGTCGGCCATGTTCAATCAGGTAAGACCGCGAACTTTACCGGCGTGATCGCCAAGGCCATCGATTCCGGCTACAAGCTCATCATCGTGCTCACCGGCACCATTGAACTGCTGCGGGGCCAAACGCAACGCCGCCTGGATATGGAACTCGTCGGCGAAGAGAACATCCTCGGTGGAATCCCACGCGACGATGACGCGCTCACTGCAGACGTCGACTATATCGGAGACGGCGACGTCGACTGGTCTGACGGAAAGTTCGTCTCGTACGGGGTGGATCCCAAGGATCTTGGTGTTCCGGGAATTCGTAGACTGACCGGTGCCCATGATGACTACAAACGCCTCAAGGCGGGGCTGAGTTCGCTCGACTTCCGAAAGACCGACCACCTGGTCGATCCTGCACGACCTCTCTATGACTCGCTGAACCTGCCTCGGCCTGATGTCCGACTCGCCGTCGTGAAGAAGAATGCTGCCGTCTTACGCAAACTGGTTCACGACTTGCAGTCGATCAAGACCGACCTCGGTGAGATTCCCACACTCATCATCGATGACGAAGCCGACCAGGCATCCATCAATACCACCCGCCCCAAGAAGGACTCGCTGGAGGCCAAGCAACGTACCGCGATCAACCGTCTGATCGCTCAACTCCTTGGCGAGCTGAAGCGAGCACAGTACGTCGGCTACACCGCAACACCCTTCGCCAATGTCTTTGTCGACCTAGATGACTCCGAAGATATCTTTCCCAAGGACTTCATTGTCAGCCTCGAGCCACCTCCTGGCTATATGGGCGGCAAGAGTTTTCACGACCTCGATATTGCTGGGGACGACAAGGCTGACAGCGAACGCACTGTTGCCAACTCCAACGAGATGGCATATGTTAGGCCACTCCTAGCCGCTCCGGATGACCAGGATGCCCGGGACAAGGAGATGTTGTCGGCGCTCGACGCCTATGTCCTATCCGGTGCCATCAAGTTGTATCGCGCCTCGGCACTCGATAGCCCGAAGCTCATTCGCCACCACACAATGCTCGTCCACGAATCGGTCAAGACGGCCGATCAAGAGATTCTCGCCGGTCACATTCGCCGGGTCTGGCAGTCTGCGGGTTACTCCTTGCCGATGGGCCTGAAGCGGCTACAGGATCTCTGGGTCGAGGATTTCCGTCAGGTCACAGCTGCACGTGCACCCGAAGCCCCCGGCAATGATTCGTTCCCCGCATTGATCCCGTATATCGGCCATGCAGTGGACCGAATCCAGAAGGGCGTTAATCCCGTAGTCATCGTCAATGGTGTCGCAGAGAAGGACTACCTTCAGGACGACATAAACTTTCAGGCCGGTGACGTGTGGAAGATTCTCGTCGGGGGTGCCAAACTGTCCCGCGGATTCACCGTCGAGGGTTTGACAGTGTCGTACTACACGCGGAAGACCAGCGCCGCGGACGCCCTCATGCAGATGGGACGCTGGTTCGGCTACCGACCGGGATACCGCGATCTTGTACGGCTGTACATCGGCCGCAATGTGCCCGGTCCACGCAACACGTTTGTTGACCTGTACGAATACTTCGAAGCAATTGTTCGCGACGAGGAGGACTTTCGCGAGGAACTCCGCAAGTTCCAAGGGTTCGGCGATGACGGCAGGCCGCGTGTGCGTCCGATGGACGTCCCCCCACTGGTCTTCCAAAGCTTGCCTGGCCTCAAGCCTGTGAGCCCCAACAAGATGTACAACGCAAGCCTGGTCGAGCAGGGCGAAGGTGGCAAAGTTGTCGACTTCAATCAGCGGGGCGAGCACAGCGGGAAGGTGAACGAGGATCAATTCGAAGCGGTACAGCCGTTGCTCGATCTGGCCAACACCGAGGGCGATTTCTTCTACATCGACACGGTGGGCAACCCACGGCCATGGCGAGCGCAATACGGGATCATCGGAGCCGACGAACTCATCGAAATCGTCAGCAAGTTCCACTGGGCCAAGAACTTCAAGTTCGACCCTTACGTCAAGTTCATGCGTACCGCCATCCGCGAGGGCACTCTCGAGGACTGGGCAGTGATCGTGCCGGAGATCAGCGACCTGCAAACTCGGACCGTCGGTGGTCGAGACCTCAAGATCATGCGGCGACGCCGACGTGACGACCGGCCATGGCAGTTCTCCGGCTCATCAACCCGCCAACGTGCCGTGCTGCAAGCCATCTCCAGTGGGATCGACAGCGACACCGTCGATACGAACGGAGCAATCGCCTCAGCACTCCGGCGACCCGAGTACGCGCACATCATGGACCTCAAGGTGCCGACCCGCGGCGCGTTCCTGTTGACCTTCGCCGGCGACAGCACCTCGACGCGCTTCCACGACGCGAAGGGCGGCACCGATCCGAAGAAGCTACCCAACCCGACTGATCCGAAGGACATCGCAACCCTGTTCTCGTATGCCCTCCCGCTGGCATCGGCACCAGGCGGCCGTATCGCATTCTCATTGAGCAGCAAGGACCACCCCGACGACGCAATCATCGATATCTGAATGTCCTGCGACACATAAATCCTCTCGAGTCACTGCACCCGTCGCACGAGGGGAACTCCTCCCTTCCTTCCTACGCCAAACTCGATACGGTATACATCCGGCAAGTCCAGACGTCCATCATTGCGTTGCGTCATAACGCCAAGACCGATTAGCTCATCTACGAGCTGATTCATGTTCCGGCCTTCCGGACCAGCCGGAATTGGCATATCGTGCGCATCTGGGTTTGTGTCGTCGGGAGATGCTCCTGAATCACGTAGCTGCTCCAATAGATCCGCACTTCCCCAGACCGAAAAGACTTCCTCTATGCTTACCGGCACCTGTCGACCACTCAATGGATATATTGCCTTGCTAACCCAAGGAGTATCCTCCACAACCTCTTTCACGCGAATCGCCGAAGCCTGCCGGACACCTTCTCGGATAGCATCCCAATGCAGCGCATGGCTATGATCGGGGAACCTTTCCTGCGATTTCTCCGCAGCGCGGGTGATCGCAGCCAAGAAGCTTCTGGGACTGACCTGCCCCATCCCGTCAGCTAGATGATTTGGCAACCAGTTGAAAGTCAATCCTCGGCGATGATTCGTACCCATATGCTTGCTGGCAATTAGATCCATCACGGACTGAACTTCAGACGATGAACCGTCCTTATTCATCGACCAGCCCGTACTTTGGATGAACTGCTCACTCAGTTCGTTCCCAACGCCGCACATGGAATGAAACAGCAACGAATACAGGCTATTCAGCTCCCACCGCAACTCCACCTTGTTGGCAACGAGTTTCGATGCATCTGTGAACTGCATGCTTGCAGAATCCAGCATATCCGGGCGAATGAAAATCTTCACTCGGATATTCTTTGTCTCGGCTCTCAAATTGAGGCCCAGACTCATAATTCCCTGCGCGAGCCGATCAGCGATCACGCGGTCACGATGGAGCCTGTCAACTGCGTCAAATAGAATTAGCTTGACCTTGCGCAAGGACTCCGCTTGGCGATCCGCTTCGATCAGAGCACTGTCCACTGCTTCCGCACTGTCAACGACCAGTTTGACTCGATCGTCCCAACTTTCCAAACTGACAAATGCCTCAGCCCCTAGTGCGAATAGAGTCACTGCCATCCAGATATCCTCAGGATCTACACCTGAGTCCACTAAGCGGCGAAGAATCCGAGGACTTGGGTAGTTGTTGCTCAACGCGGCACCAAATCCTGCAATCGGATCCACATCAAGCAAGCGAGGCAGATTGTACTTTTCCGCCGCGGTCTGTCGCAGCGAGGGAATCTGGAGTGATTTGAACCAAACGGTCTTACCCACTCCTCGCCCACCACTCACTATAGTCGTGTCGGGTTCCAACGCCCGGCGATGCCCCGGAGGGGTGAAGAGAGTACGATCGTTCGGGTCCAAGGTGTCGGCATCGACCACTGGCGACACGGCCTCACGGATGAGCGATCGGTAGTCTTGTGCACTCATTGTCATCTGGAGTGTCCACCCCTTTTTATTGGTTTGTAGTTTCGGTAGCCATCCGCAAAACACTTGTCAGGAATTGTGAGTAAGCGGCATCAACCAGGTCCGATCCAAGCAGTTCACTCGATGACTCGATACCCACTAAATCCATGCTGTGCAGGATCGGGAACGGGTAGTGTGGCGCAGACTCATCAGAAACGGAGAAACTGAACGCATCGCTGTCCGCTGCGTCCACTGAGTCATATAGTGTATCTGCAAAACAGTCCTGCGCAGAGTCTCGAAACCTGGCGAGATAGTCCTCCCGACCACGACTCGGAACCATCGAGGCGACCACTTGAAGCCGTTCCCGAACCTGACTCAAATGTTGGGGATCGAGCCGGACCTGCCATTGTCTAAATAGCTCTCGATACCCCTCCCAGGTTTGCCGATTGTCAGTTGCGAAGAGTAGCGCGAAAGTAGACAACTGAGTGATAGCTATAGCAGCTATATCATGTATTCCTGCGCGGCTATCCAGAAGCACAACATCCGGTTGGCGACTCTTCTCTGAGACCTGCCGCTCGCAGTACTGAATCGAGTTCTCCAGACGTTCAGCGAAAGTCATTGACTTGCTTCCTGCCGAATCCGGTATGTCGATGTAGATACGTGAAAGCTTCTCGATATAGTGGTAACCCGCACGTGTGCGACCACCAGCTGCGGCGAGCCAGACCTCGCCATTACCACTGGAACTTATCTCAGCTCGGGTCACAATGTCGAGGTTTGGATTAAGATCAACCGGCGCAGTAACGAGATGGTCGACGACACCATAGTCGGCAAACTCCATTGTTGGGACCAGGAGTGAACTTATACCAGGCGATTCAAGATCGAGGTCGACAACCAACACTACTTGACCACATCTCGAGAACTCCCGCGCCAACATATAAGCTGCAGTTGACCTGCCTACACCTCCTTTAAATCCGTATAGGGCGATTCTAGTCTTCGATGGAACTGTCGGACGCCTCACCCAGTCGGCTCCGACCGCAGTCCTCTCGAGGAGATAGACGCGACCCGACTGTGCCAACTGCTCCGGTAGTAATTTACGGTCTGGCGAGGATAGCACTAGCTCTGGTGCTACCATGCTTTCAATTCGAATAACTGGATGTGGCGCCACGAATGGATTGCACTGTTTCGAAATGCCTTCACCCAGGTCTTGACACAACTTGTCGGGTACTAACTTGCCTTCGATAGCGAATGCATTCCGGCCGAGTAGGTCCCGGATGATGGTGATGTCGCAGCCGTGAGCTCTCGCGAACTCATCAGCCAATTGGATAGCAGTCTGGCCCGCGGTATCGAAGTCCACCATTAAAACATCCAATCAAGTTGAGCATTTTCAAGGGCCTTAATAGCCTCTCGCGCACCTTCAAAATGGCGCTTCTCTACATCCTCACCAACAGAGTCTTCGCCACCGTATCGGCCACTTACATGCCAATCGAAAAAGGGATTCGTCACAGGTATAGCGAGGCTAGAATTCCGCGACTGGGCCAAAAGGATCACCTCATCCCATGCTTTGTCTGCGTGGCTCCTCATTCCCTTGTTTGTTTCGGGATTTACCATCAGGCCACTATCATTCATGGATCCGTTGAAGACGCTCTGCACAAGTTGTTTAAGGGCGCACTCTGCAGCGAGACCAGAAAGGTGGTCCGAGTTCGCAATCCTGGAGTGCCCCCGTAGGAGTTCTGCGTCCTTGAAGTGCTTCCTTGCGGCACTTCCGAAGTTCGGTTGGATCGACATTGGTAGATGGTAACAGCGACGTCTCACCCACCCGTCAGACAAGTCGACACGCACGACGGGTTCTCAGGAATCGCACAGGCCAGCGCGGATCGAACCCGGCCGCTGCGCTGGTCGCGCAAGTCGTGCGCGGTGGCGTGACCATCCGGCGCCAGGCGGAGGACACCAATGACCGAGTGATCAATAAGGAGTTGACAGCCCCCGCTGGACTCCCTACTCCATGGAGACGTCGGCACCGCGACCCATGACGCTGCCTCCAGCGCCTACGTGTTGTTGAGTGGGGACTGTCGTGAAAACGGTGTAAGTGGCCCAACCCGCCCCGGTGTGTCTGGGG
>ERZ795062.1311-NODE-1311-length-17837-cov-5.184794_pt1 | contig 17837 bp, 16 predicted proteins | sample MGYA00375146_ERZ795062 | MGnify/ENA primary metagenome ERZ795062 (study PRJEB30191, sample SAMN05720281) | activated sludge metagenome | isolation source: Anaerobic digester | place: USA | collected 2015-07-16 ... | reverse complement strand
CGTCGGTGGCGTGCTTCACAGATTGCCGAACTGGAAACCATCCCGGCGATCGTTCGGTCCACGGACGACGATGCTCTCCTGCGTGACGCCCTTCTGGAGAACCTGCAACGTGTCGCGCTGAATCCGTTGGAAGAAGCCGCGGCGTATGACCAGTTGTTGGCGGACTTCGGTGGAACTCACGACGAGTTGGCCCGCAAACTGGGTCGTTCACGCCCGCAGGTGTCCAACACACTGCGACTGCTGAAGCTCCCGATCGCGGTTCAACGCCGGGTAGCTGCAGGTGTGTTGTCGGCGGGACATGCTCGAGCGTTGCTCTCACTCGACGATGAGAAAAGCATGGATGTGTTGGCCAAGCGGGTTATTGCGGAGGGCATCAGTGTTCGTGCACTCGAAGAACTTGTCACGATCGATCAACCGAAGAAGAAAGCACCGAGGAAGCAGTCGGCTGCGCGCACACCCATCGAGTTGCAGGCCGTGGCCGATCGCATTGGCGACGCCTTAGAGACCAGGGTTTCGATCACTGCAAGCAAGTCCAAAGGTCGCATCAGTATCGAGTTCGCGGACGTCGATGATCTGCACCGAATCGTTGGACTAATCGACCCGTCCGTCATCACAACCGACGATCAGTAGCGACGAACGCAGGCATTCGCACGGGGCTAGCTCGATGAGTCGGCTGACACTTTCTCTTTCTTCTTCTTGCTCTTGGCCCCAGGGGGCGTGGAGCCCTCGAGCTTGTCGGCTTCCGCCTTCGACTCACGTCGATACTGGCGCCACCAGTAGATGGCACCGAGTCCAAGCAGCACAACACCCAGGAAAGAGACGCCGGCTGATGCCAACGTGTTGAGCCATGCCCGCGACCCTTCAAGGCTCCAGGCATTCAGTGGATCGCGGTACGACCAGAGGGCCTCGACTGTGTCGCCAGCGTGGACTTCAGGTGGAACCGCATCGCGGTACTCAACATCTTCCGACTCCACAACGCCATTGGCCGTGACCGTGCCGGTCCAACCACAGCGCTCGTATTGGCTGCCATTGCCTACGCACCGATACGTTTGAAAGGTGTAGACGACTCCCTGGGTGGAACTGCCGCTGCCGATTTCGGCACTGACGTTTGTCGCCATCGCGCACAGGCTAAAGGCGAAGGCCAGTGCTGCGAGCGTTGTGCCGAGCGCGGTGATGAGAGCTCGTCTTTTGCGGTCCACGGAGAACACCTTGTCAGGCTCGGGCGACTGCGCGCTTGACGAGCCCTGCTAACAACTCCCCGATGGTGACTTCACTGGCCGACACCTCTTGGGGGTAGAGCGAGGTCTCGGTCATTCCAGGCGCGACGTTAACTTCTAGGAACCAGACCCGCGAATCAGCATCCACCACAAGGTCACTACGCGACCAGTCACGTAACCCGAGAACTCGATGCGCGGTAACGGCAGTCTCTGCGGCGGCCTCAAGCACGTTGTCGGGGAGTCGAGCCGGGGTGAAGAACTCGGTCGTTCCGGCGGTGTATCGAGCCGTGTAGTCGTAGAGCCCACTGTCTGGAACGATCTCCGTTGCAGGCAAAGCGGTTGGGCCCTCGCCGGTATCGAAGACACCAATGGCGATCTCGGTACCGGTGATGTACCGCTGAATCAGCACCACTTCACCGTAGGCAAAAGCACCAACCATCGCCGCTGGGAGTTCCGCAGCGTCCCGCACGACCGTCACACCAAGGGCAGATCCGCCCCGGTTCGGCTTGATGATGAGCGGGAGTCCGATCTTTTCGGTGATCGCCTCGAGTAACCCGCCGGCGCCGAGATCGCGGAACATCGCCTGTGGCAGCGCAATGGAATTCGGGACACTGATGCCAGCAGCGGCAACGAGTGATCCGGCAATTGCCTTGTCAAAAGAGCGTCGACACGAGTGGGCATCGGAACCCACGAAAGGAACGTTGATCGCTTGTAGGACTTCCTGCAACGAACCGTCTTCACCGGCGACGCCGTGCACCAACGGGAACGCGCAGGTCGGTGGATCAGCGAGTAGGTCTGCAAGCAGGTTCGCGTCGATGTCTTTGACTTGTGCGTCGAACCCGGCGTTCTTCAGGTCCTCGGCAACACGTCGACCAGAGCGCAGCGACACGTCCCGTTCCGGTGAAAGCCCGCCAGCGATGACAACAACTCGATCGTTCATGGCAGCTCCGGAGATGGGGTACTTGGACCACGCTTTGAATGGGGTGCGATGTTGGCACCTGGGCCGAACGTGGACACCAGGTCCAATTCCGTCTCGATGATGCCCGACAGGCGGCGCACGCCTTCGCGAATCCGATCGGGTTCGGGGAAGCAGTAGGAAAGGCGCATGGCGTCGCGGCCCTGTCCATCGACGTAGAAACCTGTGCCTGGAACGTAGGCGACCAAACCTGCAACGGCGCGCGGAAGCATGGCAGTGGTGTCGAGTCCCTCAGGCAAAGTGACCCATGAGAAGAATCCACCTTCCGGAACGGTCCACGTGGTACCTGGCGGCATGAGCTGTTCCATCGATTCCAACAAGGCATCGCGGCGTTCCAGATACAGCGCACGGAATCCCTTGATCTGTTCCTGCCACGGTTGGGTTGCGAGGTACTCCGAAACGGTGAGTTGGGAGAAGTTTGACGGGCAGAGCACCGAGGCCTCGGACGCCAGCACCAACTTCTCGCGCACGCCGTGGGGTGCTAGTGCCCAGCCGACCCGAAGCCCGGCGGCAATCGTTTTCGAGAATGACCCGAGGTACACAACGGCGTCAGCATCATCGGCCCGGATTGCGCGCGGAACTTCGCCATCGAAACCAAGCAGGCAGTAGGGGTCGTCTTCGAGCAGCAACAACCCGGCGCTCTTCGCGACCTGGAGGATCTCTGCACGCCGCTGCGGAGGCTGAGTGATGCCGAGCGGGTTGTGATACGTCGGAACTGTGTAGATCAACTTGGGTGTTTTGCCCTCAGCGCGGACTCGGTCGATCGCCTCACTGAGGCCAGCCGGGTTGAGGCCCTCACTGTCCGTGGGAACGTGAACGACCTCGCACTGGTATGACGCGAATACACCGAGCGCACCCACGTACGAGGGCGATTCCACCAACACGACATCACCGGGATTGCAGAACACTCGGACCGTGAGGTCCAAGGCCATCTGTGAGCCGGTGGTGATCACGACATCATCGGGATGCGCGTGAATTCCCGACAGTTCCATCACGCCGCAGATCTGCTCGCGAAGCTTCTCATCGCCTTGGCCGGTGCAGTACTGCAGGGCGGTGGGGCCACGATCACGAATGAGCTGCGCGGTCATGTCCGCGAACTCGTCGAGTGGCAACGCCGAGACGAAGGGTGCGCCGCCCGCGAGGGAGACGACCTCGGGCCGTGATGCCACAGAGAACAGCGCGCGGATTGCCGATGCCGTCATGCCTTGGGCGCGGGCCGCGTATGAAGCTACCCAGGGATCAAGTCGGGATCCCGGATTCATTGCCGGTTGTGTCACGGCTCAGTCCTCCGGGGCAGGTCGGCGACGTGGTCCGCCGCAGCGAGTGATCGGCTCGCGACTCGTCGTGGACGCAGAAGCCCGACAAGGAATCCGATGCCAACGGCGATGAGGAGCAGAACGATCAGTTTGGCAATGCGCGCGAACATGATCCCCCTCCCGACGGTGTCCGCCCATCGTAGCCGCCACCTTCAAGTACCGCATTCGACAAACCCCCTTCGTATTGGGGCTTCCCGGCCGTAATCGGCCCTCTTAACCCCAACATGAAGGGGGTTTGCGAGAACGGGAGGGCGCTGGGCTAGGTGGTAACGCCGGAGTCGCCACCGTCGTCTGGGGCAAAGAACCGCACGACCGCAACCGAGACGGCCTCGGCAACCACGTCGCGAAAATCCGAATCTGCTAGGCGTTGGGCATCGGCGGAGTTACTGATGTACCCGAACTCAATCCGCACTGCAGGCATCCGCGTAAGGCGCAATAGGTCCCATGTCTTGCCGTGGGTTCGGCAATCAGGCAGGTCGGTTCGTCGAACAATCTCGTGCTGCACCAGTTCGGCGAACCGGTGACCCATCATCGATTCGTCGTGGGCGTTTCCGAAGTAGTACGTCGCAATTCCGCGAGCACGTCCGGTGGGCTCGGCATCGGTGTGAAGTGACACGACCAAGTCGGCGCGGGTGTCGTTGGCAAACTGCGCGCGGGCTGTTTCGTCGATCAACTCTTCGAGCTCGTGGCTGCGAGGACGGGTGACAAGGACCTGGGTGCCAATCGCTGCGAGCCGACCTTCAATCCGCCGGCACAGATCGTCGGCGACGATCGCCTCTGCGAGCCGGTTCCCGACATCGCCATAGTCGGGCCCGCCGTGACCCGGATCGATCACGACCACCTTGTCCGCAACTCCAGTGCGAGCCATCGCGTGATGGTGTTCAGAGCGAAGGGTTGCCGCCGCTCCACCCTTCACAGTCCGCGAAAGACGGTCGAGCGCCCGCCAGACCGCTGGTCCGCACGTTCCGTCCTCGGACAGGCCCACGTTGCGCTGGAATTCTCGCAGTGCCCGATCGGTATCAGGACCGAAGACGCCATCGACCCGTCCGGAATCAAAGCCAAGGGTGTTCAGCCGCTGCTGCAAACTGGCGACGTCATCGCCGGCAGTCATGTGGCCGGGTGAAAATGAAACGACTCGATCGCCGAGATTCCAGCGAGCTTCTTCCAATTGACGGAACGTTGCCGGACCGACGATCCCGTCAATGACGATTCCGCGGTCCTGCTGGAATGCGCGGACCGCGGAATCGACTTGCTGGCTGAAGTACGCCGGATCGTCTCCGTCAGGGCAGACACCGAGAAGCCCGAGCCGTTCGAGACGGTCTCGGACCTCGGCTACTGCTGGATTTCGGACTCCCCGCGACAGGTGTAAGCCGGGAAGGCTTGGAAGCTCGTCAACCACCTTGATTAGTTGATGAACTCACTCAGGTCGGCCAGGAGGGCCGCCTTCGGCTTTGCGCCAATGATCTGCTTCACGATTTGGCCGTTCTGGAATACCGCCATGGTGGGGATGGAGGTGATTCCGTACGACGCTGAGGTCGCCGGGTTCTCGTCAACGTTGAGCTTGGCGATCGTCAGTTTGTCTGAGTGGGAGGCAGCGATCTCTTCAAGGATCGGTGCAACCATCTTGCAGGGACCACACCATTCGGCCCAGAAATCAACGAGCACAGGCTTGTCGGCCTGGAGCACGTCGCTGGTGAAGTTGGCGTCGGTCACTGTTGTTGTCGCACCCATTGGTGCCTCCTTGTCGCTGGGCCTGCGCAGCAGAGACTACGCCGCGCTTGGCGAGGCTATTCGGTCAGCCACGCCCTATCAGCGGTTTCAACGAAACTCAGGACAGATGTGTTCCCGAATCAACTCGCGACATCATTCGATTCGAATGATCACCCTCTCGGGGCCAACGAGGTAACGGCCTCAACTCGGGACGTCGACTCACCATTTCCAAGGCTCCAGATCGCTGCAATGTCGCCACTATTGTTGATCTTTGCAATGGGGTCGAAGCACTTGTTGCCATCCGCTGATAGCGACTGGACGCCAGTCCACTTGCCGTCGGCGTCACGCACGTTGATCTGCGCAGGCGGGCGGTACGGGTAGTCACCTGGATCGATGCCGGGCCAAGCTGCAACCGCACGGCCATCCTTCGCGACGTCCAAACGCAAGCCGTCGTTGTCGCGGTTGTCTTCGGTGATCTGCGTGGCTGGCTTCCACGAGCCATCAGCACGCTGCTCACTCACCATGCCCTGGTCGCACTTTCCGCTCTTGATCCACAAAACCGTGGCCCGACCAGATCCGTCAACACCAACCTGCGGGTTGGCCGCGCCGCCATCTGCTTCGTGTAACAGCGCAGCGGCCGACCACTTGCCGGAAGCGGTCATGGTCGCGTAGGCGATGTGCTGGGAGGTATCGCTGAGTGTCTCTTGCCAGACGGCCATGGTCTCCCCGGCGCGAGTGGCGATGGCGGGTTCGACGGCTTCGGTCCGCAGTTGGCTGGAGGACAGCGTGACTGCGGTGGTCTTGGCGGAACTTGATGGTGTCGCGGCGCGAACCTGGTAGTTGCCATCGAGTGAGTACCAGACCACGGACACCTGTCCCGATTCGGAGACAGCCATGGATTGTGAGACAGCCGATTCGGCCTTGTTGGACAGTTGCTGGGCGCGGAAACTCCCCGCATCAGTTTCTTGCGCGAATTCCACGCTGGTTGGTGCGTTCTTGTTTGCGTGCAACCAGGTCACTGAGGTTGTCCCGCGAGCGTCCACGACAAGTTCCGGGTTCGTCGCGCCGCTCGGTGAGATCGCCTGTGGTTTCGCCCAGGTCCCGTCGAATTCCGTCACCATGATTCGTGATCCCTTGCCCGAACCTTGCTCCCAGGTGACAGCGACGTCGTGACCGTTGGTCGCAATCGTCGGCCGCTGCGCATCCGAACCCGACTCGCTCAGTGTTGTGGGTTGTCCCCATCGGCCGGCGCTGTCTTGCAGTGCAACCTGAACCGTCGCGCGTCGCTCGTTGTTCATAGTCTGAGTCCACACGGCAACGGCGCTGCCGTCGTCCCGAACAGCAATGTCGGCTGCCTCGCCACGGGAGTTTTCTGCGGAGAGCACCTTCGGCGGGCTCAGGTCAGCCTTCGGTGCGGCATTCGCGGCGGCAGCGGTGCCGAGCAGCAAGCAACCGGCTGCCGTCACTGTTGTCAGCGTGCGGCGGGCGCGGGGTGAGGTTCGCAAAGCAGCCATGGGGGACCTTCCGTTGGGTTAGTCCCGTGACGATGCCCGAACTGGCTTGCGCTAAACCGAGCTGGCGAGGTGAACCGGTTCTCATTGCTTACCCGTCTTGGTCGGCCAACCAGCGCTCGGCATCCAGTGCTGCGGCACAGCCGGACCCGGCGGCAGTAATCGCTTGCCGGTAGGTGTGGTCGACGAGGTCGCCACATGCGAACACGCCGTCCAGATTTGTCCTCGTGCTGCGTCCCTCGACCAAGACGTAGTTCTCGTCATCGAGGTCTACCTGTCCCACAACGAGTTCAGAACGCGGGTCGTGCCCGATCGCGATGAAGCAACCAGTCACTGCCAACGTCGATTCCTCACCCGTCTTGCGGTTCTTCAGGGAGAGCCCAGACAACTTGTCCTCACCGAGCATGTCGAGGACCTCGGTATCCCAGATGACTTCGATCTTCGGGTTAGCCAAGGCACGCTCAACCATGATCTTGCTGGCGCGGAATTCGTCGCGCCGGTGAATGATGTAGACCTTTTCGGCGAAGCGAGTCAGAAATGTTGCTTCCTCCATCGCGGAGTCTCCGCCACCAATGACGGCAATCTCGTGCGAGCGGAAGAAGAACCCATCACACGTGGCACACCAGGAAACTCCGTGGCCCGAGAGTCGCTTCTCGTTGGGAACTCCAAGTTCGCGGTAGCCCGATCCCATCGACAGGATCACGGCGCGGCCTTGGTGCACGTTTCCTGAACCGTCGATGACGGTCTTGATATCACCATCGAGCTTCAGTTCGACCGCATCGTCGGTGAGGATCGTGGTTCCGAACCGCTCGGCTTGCCCGCGCATTGCGGCCATCAGCTCTGGGCCCTGGATGCCCTCGACGAAACCGGGGAAGTTCTCAACCTCGGTGGTGTTCATCAGTGCGCCACCGGCCGTTACCGATCCTTCAAGCAGAAGCGGCTGCAATTCGGCACGTGCGGCGTAGATGGCGGCGGTCAGACCGGCCGGGCCGGACCCGACGATGATTACGTCTCGAACATCGTTGCTCACGTGGAAAGCGCCTCGCTTCGTCGTTGAACTATCGGTGGAACGTCATTGCCGGAACGATCCTAGGTGAGCGCTGTATTTCCTCGGGAGCGGCTCGCACAAGGAACGCGCTCACGCGCGCGAGTACGTCAGGTTGACCATGCCACTGGGCCAACTGGTCACGTCGGTCAGCACCCAGGCCCCTGCACGTGGGATCGGATGGAACAACGGACGACCTTCGCCCAACGTGAGGGGCACCTTCGTCAGCACCATGTCATCGACGAGACCTTCGGCAAGGAACGAACTGATGACCTGGCCGCCGTCGACGTACACGTGGCGAATTCCCATCTCTTCCCACTGCGCAAGAGCTTCTAGTGGCGAGATCTGCCAGAAGATGACTCCCTCACGGGGCTGCGGAGGGTTGTGGGTGAAGACGAAGACCTTGCGATCGCCGAACGGCAACGGATCGATGTGCGAGATGAAGTCGTAGGTGCCACGACCCATCGCGAGCGCATCAACGGTGGAGATGAAGGGCTCGTACCCGTAGTCCTCGCCCGGAACGGCAGCGGCATCCAACCAGTCGAGCTTGTCGTCCAGCGTCGCGATGTAGCCATCGATACTTGACGCAATGAAGACCGAGAGTCGAGTCATTGGATGTCCTGATTTGTGGCAGCGGCAGTGAGCTGCGGCTACTGCGTGCTGATGGTGACGTGCTCGCGAATCATCTGCGGGTCTGTGTCGCTGCAGGACACCTTGACCGCATAGATGTCGACAGAACTTTCCGTGGTGTCGACGGCAGCAACTGCGACTGATTCGGTCGGCGAGGTTGCCGTCGGGCGGTACGACGCGATCTCAACGTGCAGTGGCGCTCGGTTGCTCAGCTTCGCCAGACAACCAGTGACTTGTTCACGCAACGTCTTGTCGACCTGGAGTGCGGTTGCGCTACCGCTCGGGCTCGGACTCGCCGAGACGTTCGAACTGGATGCACTTGAGGAGTCTGAACTAGGGCTGGCACTGGCAGAGCGGGCAGCGCTGGCAGCGGCTGAGCGCCATTCGGGCAGAGCTGCCTTGACCTGGGATGTGAAGTTTTCCTTCTGGTACTGCTTCGTTGAGGCGCTCATCGGGATGGCGACGGAGGCCAACGGCGGATTTGTGTTCGATTCACCATCGAGCACCGTGGTTCCCACGACCAATGCCACGACGCTTGCCGCTGCGATTCCAGCGACTCCCACGAACCAACGGCCCTTATGTTGGCGCTGCGTCGGTAGCGCGGTGACTGTTGCGCCTGCGCCTGCGGCGACAGCGCCACTACTGGCCGATTCGGCGGCCGTGGCGTACGGGTTCGGCTCGGCTGCGAGCGCTGCCATGATCCGCTGATGAACGTCATCAGGCATCTTCAGCTCGGGCAGAGTCGCCAATTCGCCCAGCAGGATTTCCTCCGTCTGGGGGTCCAGAGGTGTGATGTCGCTGACAGAATCGGCCCCCTCGTTGGCGGAATCGCCGGGGTATCCAGCCGATTGTGGATCCTGTGGATCTGTCATAGCGGCACATCACCTCCTTCGTTTGACGAGTATCGGACGGAATCTTCGGCGCTTGGGTTCCGTACACCCGCTAATCGTGTTGCTAGCTTGGCGCGTCCTCTTGCACAACGGCTCTTAACTGTGCCACTGGGACAGTCGAGAATCCTCGCCGCCTCTTCCACCGAATACCCTTCAACGTCGACTAAAACCACGGCTGCGCGTTGATCTACCGGCAATTCAGCGAGCGCTCGTTGGATTTCGATGCGCAATTCGCGCGAGTGCAGCGGATCCTTCGGATCGGCCAACATGTTGCTGCCGAAATCGGTGTCTTGTTCCGGCAGCGGCACTGTTGGCCGGGCTGCCCGCCGCCGAAGCCGGTCGAGGCAGGCATTCACCACCACTCGGTGCATCCACGTTGTGACAGCGGAGTCGCCGCGGAAACTCCCGGCGTTCTTGTATGCGGAAAGCAACGCTTCCTGGAGACCGTCAGCGGCCTCTTCAACGTCTCCGGTGGTGCGGAGTGCGACGGCCCACAGTCTATCCCGGTGCCGATTTACTAGCTCGGTGAACGCATCAGGGTCGCCCGCGACATGCGCAGCGATCAACTCGTGATCGGTGCGTGCCGCGTTCTCAAGCACCTCGTCGTCCCCGTCCATCGCAGAAAGCAGACTACGGGTTGAGCCGGGAATCGATCCGTTTGGGCACGAAATTACTGCCGTTTCGCGCTAACTCTTGACCGATCCCGAGTTCGTCAGGGACTAACCGCGGACCTGGATCGAAGAAATACCACCCTGGTATTTCTTACCGGTCGTCTTCGGCACCGAGGTCAGCGTGACTAGGAGATAGCGGGTGGCAAGCGGCCGAGCCTCTCGCAAAGTCATGTTGGTTGATGCGTTCTCAGCTTTTTGCAGCAACTGGTAGTCGGAAGGTTCTTCGCCGAGCTGCTCAGAAACCCGCAGTTGAACCGTGCTGTTGTTTCCCAGCAGTCCGATCGTCACAGCGCGAACCTGGCGGACCTCGCCTAGATCCACAACAACTCCGCTTGCTTCGCTCAGCTTCACCTTGGCCTGCTTGTACCGAGGGGTGAGCCAGGCGGTTACGGCGTTCCCGTCGATGGCGGCTTCGGGACGTCCCGCAGTGCTGACCCCCTTTCCCTTCGGCAGGAGCGTCATAACACCGGTGATCGGCAGAACCTGTTCGCTGAGAATCGGTGACGTTTCCGGCGTTCCGGTGGTGTCGGCCTCGCGCACGGAAACCCCAGCCAACTGCTTTGGGCTCGGAGTCGCAACCGAGGCGGTCGATTCTTCGGAGTCGATAAAGAGCCGCGATCCACCGATCCCAACGGCGAATACGATCGCGAGCACGCCGCCAACGAACGCCGCTGTTTTGGCGAAACCACCGAGGTTCGATCGTGATCCGATCCCCGAAGCGTGGCCGTGGCGCAAAGACGGTCGCTGATGAAGGTTGCGAAGCGAGCCGGACCCATCGTGGATCGCTGCCAGTGCGTCCAGGGCAGCGGCGGCATCGGGGTAGGGGTGGTCGGAATGGACGGTTTCGGGACCTGGAACTGCGGCCATGGCTCGAACAACGAAGGTGTCCAGGCTCTCGGGCAGATCTGCCCGCAACTGGCTCGGCAGAGTTCGTTTGCCAGCCACGATCGGGGCCGCTGGTAGCGCAGTTGGAGTGTCGCCCGGCCAACGACCCGTCAGGCAGGCGGTCATGACCGCCCCGAGGCCACTGATATCCGCGGCGGCGGGATCGTTGCCGGGGTCGATTCCGTAGATCCGCGCGTCAATCATGTGACCGCGGACCCGGACTTCGCCGTCCTTGTCAATCATCACGCTGGCGGGACGAACGCGGCCATGCGTCACGCCGGCGCTGTGAATATGTCCGATGGCTTCTGCGACGCGGCGGGTGACTTCCACCGATTGGGTAGGCGTCATCGACGTTGTCAGCAGTTGCTCGAGCGGGATGGCATCGACCCACTCGGTCACGATGACGAGGGTTCCTTCGTGATCGAGGACGTCGAGCACTCGAACGACGCGCCGGTCTACGACTCGAGCCGCAGCGCACGCGGCCGCACGCAGGTCATCGTGAAGTGGATCTTGGGAGTCGACGAGTCGCAGTGCGACCATTCGGTGCAGGCGTTCGTCATATGCGCGCCAGAGACGCTTGCCGTGACCGCCGAGCACCTGGTCCTCGAGGCGGAAGCGACCGATGTGGCTTGGCGCGGATTCCTCAGGGGTGTGATGGTGGTCTGCGTATGCGCCACCCGCGTTTTCACGCCGGGATTTTGGCCACATGCTGCAACTCTAAGTCAGTGGACGGGTTTTTTCCGGTCGGGGCGCGTTGCCCGAACGGGTGATGGCTCTAGCGTTTCAGTCGACCGGCGAACGAACTGATCACCGATCGAACTTCAGACACCCGCAGGATCGTGGCAAAGCCGAGGTAGCACAAGACGGTGACGATGCCACCACTGATCAAAGTGAGCAACGCGCTCAGCTGACTTGACGTGAGGTAGCTGTAGACATCGCCGACTTGGGCGTGGCCCGCCAACAAGGCCCACCCTGCTACCGCGAAGAGTCCAACGAGCGCTGCGAAGAATCCAGCGATCATCATTCGCACGACCGTTCCCACAGTCTGGCCGGTTTCGAGGCCCCCGAGCCTGCGACTTAGCCAGGTCCAGGCAATTCCGACGGTGATCCAGTAGGCCAGACCGTACGCAAGCGCCAACGCGCACACCGCAAGATTGCTCGGCGCGATGGTAAACAGCAAGAAGGTCAGCGGCATGGCGATCACGTTGTAGATCACCGTAATGATGAAGGGGGTGCGGGTGTCCTCGACCGCGTACCACCCGCGGAGCAGGATGTAGAAGACCCCGAACGGCAACATCCCGATCGCGAATACAGAGACAACAAGTCCGGTGTACGTCGCCGGCGCCCCTCGGTTGGCACCAAATCCGAAGAAGACCGTGCCCAGCATTGGGCCAAAGGCAATAAGGAACATCACGCACGGAACCAACAGTGCGCAGATGAGCCGGATGCCCTCGGACACATCATGAGAAACGTCGCGCAGGGCACCGACAGCTGCCGACTTACTCATCCGCGGGAACAGTGCCGTGACGAGGGAAATCGTGATGACGGAGTGCGGCAACATGAACACGAGGAATGCGCGCTGGTAGGTCGCCAGCCCCTGCGGAACATCACCGGATTGTTCAGCGATGAAGTTGGCCTGAGTGGCCAGGCGAGAGATAACCAGGAAGCCAATCTGGTTGACGAGCACTAGCCCGATGGTCCAGCCGGCCAAGGAACCAGCCTTGCCAAGGCCATGCCCGCGGAAGTCAAATCGTGGACGCCAGCGGTATCCGACGCGGATGAGCACGGGGATGAGCACGGCGGCCTGAGCGGCGACACCGAGTGTTGTTCCAATTCCGAGCCAGGCGACCTGCCCGGAGGTGATCGTGTCGGTGGTGGCCATCGATCCCGCGACGTACATGAACCCGAGCGCCGTCGCGATCATCACGATGTTGTTCACGATCGGAGCGAACATCGGAGCCCCGAAGTGAAGTCGAGAGTTCAGCACTTGCGAGAACATTGTGTACAAGCCGTAGAAGATGATCTGCGGCAGACAGAAGCGCGCGAATGCTGTCGCTAGCGACAGTTGCTGACTTGTGAAGTCGCTAGTTGAGTACAACTTCACGATCAGCGGGGCGAAGAGAATTGCCAGTGCTGTGGCAACCACGAGGATGATGCCCACCAGCGTGATGAGCCGATCGGCGTATCCATCCCCGCCGTCCTCGTCTGAGCGCATGTGGCGAACCAACTGCGGGATGAAGACCGCATTGAGTGCGCCGCCGATCACCAGGATGTAGATGATGTTCGGAAGTGAGTTACCCAACGCGTAGGTGTCGGCGAGGATCGCTGAACCCAAGGCCGCGGCGATCGTGATGTCGCGAAGTACGCCGGTGATTCTCGACGTGATGGTTCCAACCGCCATCAACGCACTGCTGCGGATGACCGCGTTGGTCTGATCTGGCTCGGCCTGGGCCACCTCGCCGAGATCGACTCGGCTCACACCAGCTGCGTCTTCGCTGGGGCTGACGGGATCACTCATCGACGCCCCCCGGAGCGTCGTTTTCGGTGGTTTCCTGCTCGCCCTCGATCGGATCTGCCTGGTTTTTGCGTTCACGACGCCGCCTGATCGAGTTCGCGACCAAGAGCCCCGTTAGGAGGACGAACGCAATTGCCACCACCCAGGTTGCCGCGTTGGCGTACGCGCTGCTTCGCAGAGTTACCTCCGACGGGCTGCCATACGGCGTGCCCGTCCGGGTAGTGAGCTGGACCTTGACTGGCAGCTCGCCGTTCCCACGCACCTGTGCCGTGATCTGGGTACTGATCTTGCGATTTGCGGGAATAGTGATGGGTCCGAAGGGTTGGGCGGACAGTCGAATTGGTGGATCACCCGTGAGCGTCATCCCGACAGTGACTGGCACCGGCAAATCGTTGGAAATGGTGATCGGAATTTCGCCCGTCTCGCTGGAGAAGTTCTTCACACCTCCCGACAGCACCCGGACGAGACCCATCTCGTTCGAGAGTTCCTTATCGATCGAGTTGAGCAGCGCGGTGCCGCCGTCGCGATCAATTCGCCACGCGCCTGACGTCGTGCGCAGCAGCGCCGACGAGTACTTCTCCGTCAGCTGGCCTGGCTGATCCAGGATTGCCGAGAAGACCTCAAGATTGTCCTGGGTGTTTTGGACCCGCTGGAGGTACGCGGGGCTCAGACTGGCGCGCCGGGAACCCGCGGTTACGGGCGACAGCGAGCGTGTTGAGTCCTTCGGGGTCGCCGCCAGAAGTTGAGCGAGTGTGGCGCTTCGCATCCATGGCGAGGTTCGCAGCGCTCCTAAGATGTCGCCAACCACAGCACTGTTGGGGTCCCAACGCGGATCGGGCCCAAGTGCAATGATCCGCTCGGAATCCGGCGAATCGATCGTGATCTGGCCGGAGTCGGCGAGGAATCGCTGACGTGCAAGCACCGCCTCGTTCGCCGAACTTGCGGCATTGCCAAACGACGATGACAACACCCGGTCGGTCAAGACAGCGGCCAGCGGGCCGGACTCGGTGCGGAGCACGGCGGAACTAATCCCGCTCGGCCCGCCGTTGGTCGGTGGCAGTAGTGCAGCGTTGTCTAGCGCGACGGTCCTGACACCGGACTTCTGCAACAGGCTCAGCGTTTTCGTGTCAGTGCGGTTTCCTGGTGGCCAGCCGATCGATGAAGTCACCGGTCGTGCGAGCAGCGCAGTAACGGCCTCCGGTGCAGTTGTTGTTGCTTGCACGACATCCTGGGTCATTTTGGCGCGATTGAGGGCGGTCACGTCTGGGACCGCATAGGCAGTGGCGTTTACCGATGCTGTTGCTAACCCTGCACGCGTACGCGCTAACCAATCGATTGCCGGTTGTGGGCTGCCACCAGGGAGCGCGCCCCCATTTGGTCCGGCAACTTGGTAGCCAGTGGTCATCCCATTCACTGCTTGCAGCACCTGAGGATCAACGACCCATTCGGCCTGCGCCTTCGCAGCGATTCCGAGGTCCAGAACTCGACTCAATCGTCCAGTGGGCGTGATTTCTGTCGGAGTCCGGTCAGTGAGGAACACGTTGTTGGCGTTGCGATCCGGCCAGTCACTGAGCGGCCACAACCACACGACTTTGGTCGGCTTGACGGAATCGGGGTTCGGAAACCATGGCAAGAAGGTCTGCACTGATGTGGTGACTTGTGAGTCGTCGCGTGATGTCGCGTCGACTCGGAGCCCGTACACGCCGCTGTTTCCAAGCCCGAGGTCCGACATCGGAACTTTGATGCTCCACGGGGCGCTAGCTCCCGGTGCCAACGTGGCCTTGACCTCGACGGACCCATTCGAAACGCCACGGGTGTTGGGCGTCTCGCTCCCGTCAGCAACCTTCGCAAGTTGCGCGCGATTACCCATCCGCTCCTGCGAGAGCCGAAGCTCAACGTTGGCGCCACCGATCTCGCGGTCGGACGTGTTGGTGATGGTCCCAGCGAGTTGCAGGTCGTCCTTTGGTCTCGGAACGACGGGGGCCAGCGAATCGAGGGACATCGAGATGCCCGTCGAGTTTTGGTCTTCCTGATCCTTCGCCGCGGGGGCGCTGGCTACGGCCTGTCCAGCGATCGCAACAGAAAAGATCGCCGAGGCGGCGCAGACGGCCAGGATTTGCCTGCTTCTCACCCGTAATCCGCCAACAACTGGGGTACTGATTCCATCAATCGCCGTTCGTCGGCGTATGCGAGTCGGCTGCTGACGTCTGCCAGCGGCACCCACTCAACCTCAACCACTTCAGCGTCGTCAGCACTGAGCTGCCCGCCCACCTGTTCCATCAAGAAGTGGTGCACGGTCTTATGGATTCGTCGGCCATCGGCAACGAACCAGAAATCAATGGCGCCAAGCGGGGCGAGGATGCGTCCGGCGATACCGGTCTCTTCCTCCACTTCGCGCACGGCTGCTTGTTCGCGGGTCTCGCCCGGTTCGACGTGGCCCTTGGGTAGCGACCACATCAGGCGGCCGCGGCGGTCCAGCCGACCGATCAGTGCTGCGCATGGCGGACTCGCATTGCGGTCCACAACGAGGCCACCGGCACTTGTCTCTTCGCTTGGCGGAGTTCGACGTGGTGCGCGAACGTCAGAGGGGACGGGAACGTGCTGGCCGCTGACAGGGGTATTCGGAGTTGACGCGGCCATGCGGTGAGGATAGTCGGCAAATCGTTCCGGCACCGGAACTAAGGTGTGCTCAACATGACTCAATCCCAAGGACCTTCCCCGTTACGCGTATCAATGGATGCGCTAGCCGACGTGCTCCCGCTTGCCTGCGACCTCGGGGAGCGGTTTGCCGAACAGGGGTACGAATTGGCCCTGGTCGGCGGTTCGGTAAGAGACGCGATGCTTGGTCGGCTCGGGAATGACTTGGACTTCACGACGAACGCGCGCCCGGAAGCCGTCCTCAGGCTGTTGAACCGGTGGGCAGAATCCACCTGGGACATCGGCATTCGATTCGGGACAGTGGGCGCGCTGAAGGACGGCTATCAGGTCGAGATCACGACGTATCGCGCTGAGTCCTATGACGTCGAATCCCGAAAGCCGGTGGTGGATTTCGGGGACACACTTGCCGAAGACCTCATTCGACGTGACTTCACGATCAACGCCATGGCAGTTACGTTGCCGGACGTCGGTTTCGTCGACCTGCACGGTGGGGTGGCCGATTTGGGTGCCGGACTATTGCGGACGCCTGGGCGCCCGGAGGACTCCTTCGATGACGACCCGCTGCGGATGATGCGAGCGGCACGATTCGCGTCCCAACTTGAAATGACTGTGGCACCTGAGGCGGTCGCCGCTATGACGGCGATGGCTGACCGCTTGGCGATTGTGTCGGCCGAGCGCATCCGCGACGAACTCTCGAAGCTGCTGTTGGGTGAAGACCCGCGCCGTGGACTGACGTTATTGGTGGATACGAGGCTGACCCAGTACGTCTTGCCGGAGCTTCCGGCATTGAAGTTGGAGATTGACGAACACCACCATCACAAGGATGTGTACGAGCACAGCCTCACGGTGCTCGCGCAGGCAATTGAGCTCGAGACGACGCACCAACCGATGAGTAATCCAGACCTAGTGTTGCGATTGGCTGCACTGCTCCACGACATCGGTAAACCCAAGACCCGTCGCTTTGAAGATGGCGGCGGCGTTTCGTTCCACCACCACGAAGTTGTCGGCGCGAAGCTGGCGCGCAAGCGGTTGCGGGCGTTGCGGTACTCGAATGAAATTGTTGATCAAGTGTGCCTATTGGTCGAATTGCATCTGCGATTTCACGGTTACAGCTCAGGACAGTGGACGGATGCCGCGGTTCGGCGATACGTGCGCGATGCGGGCGATCAACTCACCCGGCTCCACAAGCTAACTCGCGCCGACTGCACAACCCGTAACCGCCGAAAGGCAGCCGCCCTCCGTGCCTCATACGACAGCCTCGAGGATCGGATCGCCGTGCTTTCCGAAGAGGAGGAGCTGCGGTCGATCCGCCCCGACCTCGACGGAAACGACATCATGGAGCTGCTCGGAATCGGTCCGGGACGCGATGTTGGGGACGCATACAAGTTCTTGCTCGAACGTCGCTTGGATCGCGGCCCCGTCGAACCTGATGAGGCAAAGGCCGAGTTGCTTCAGTGGTGGGACGACCGTAATTCTTAGCAGATGAAGATCCGCCGCAGCTGCGCTGCCATTGCCGTAGCCGCCAGTGTTGTGGGCAGCGGGCTGGTCACCGCAGCGCCCTCGATGGCAACCGTCAGCTATACCTCCGGAGATCAGGCAAGCCAGGACACTGCTGCGGTCTCCCAATCGAATGGCACCTGGGGCGACTACTCAGCCGGGGTCGGAGCGCGGCCGTACGTGCAGAGCCTGTCGGTGACGAATGGCGGTTCCACGACGAGTGTGATTTCCGGTGGATCAGTCGGGTCACCCACGCCGGTATCCGGCGACCTCGCACCCGTTGTGTCCCCGGTCAACCTCTGCAAGATCGGCCAAG
>ERZ795062.1309-NODE-1309-length-17857-cov-6.131221_pt1 | contig 17857 bp, 20 predicted proteins | sample MGYA00375146_ERZ795062 | MGnify/ENA primary metagenome ERZ795062 (study PRJEB30191, sample SAMN05720281) | activated sludge metagenome | isolation source: Anaerobic digester | place: USA | collected 2015-07-16 ... | reverse complement strand
TCGTCGGCGTCGTCCGGCCGGCCCACCTGCGCGTGCTCTAGCAGGTGCTTGAGTTCGCGGATGCGCGCCTCGTTGCGGCCTTGGTCCTCCTTCGCGGCGTGGTACCCGCCGTTCTCCCGCAGGTCGCCCTCCTCCCGTGCCAGCTCGATGAGCTTGGTGATCTTCGGGCGGGTCACCTCGGTGCGTTCGGTGAGTTCCTCCTGCAGCCGGTCGTAGGCCTCCTGTGTCAGCCACGTGGTGCTCACAACGTCTCCTTGTCACAAACGACAAACCCACCGGTTGTGCGGTGGGCTGACATCCATTGTGCCCCGATGTTCGCTGTTCACGCAGGCGGTTGCCTAGGGTGGGCTGCGTGGAGGAACCGCTGCGGTTGATGCACGTGCACGCCCATCCCGACGACGAGGCCAGCAAGGGTGCCGCGAGCACCGCGAAGTACGTGGCCGAAGGTGTGCGGGTGCGGGTGGTGACGTGCACCGGCGGCGAACGGGGTGATGTGCTCAACCCGGCGCTGCAGGTCGAGCCGGAACGGATGGCGGAGTTGCGCCGCCAGGAGATGGCGCTGGCGGCCGAGATCCTCGGCATCGAGCATGTCTGGCTGGGCTTTGAGGACTCCGGCTTCCCGGAGGGTGACCCGCCCCCGCCGCTGCCCCCCGGCTGCTTCGCCGCCCTGCCCCTAGACCAGGTCACGCCGCCACTGGTCGCGCAGATCCTGGAGTTCAAGCCCCACGTCGTGACCACCTACGACGAGAACGGGGGCTACCCGCACCCCGATCACGTGCGCACGCACGAGGTGACCATGGCTGCGGTCGCGCAGGCTGCACCTGAGTGGCAGGTCAGCAAGGTCTACTACCACCAGACGTTCCACCGTTCCAAGATCCTCGCGCTGCACCAGGCCGCCGTGGACAACGGTTTCCCGTCGCCTTACGCAGACTGGATCGAGGACGTGAAGATGCGCCCGGCCGACGACCACCGGGTCACCACGCGCGTTCCCTGCGCGCAGTACTTCCCGATCCGGGACGCCGCGCTCAAGGCCCACGCGACCCAGATCGACCCGGAGGGGCACTGGTTCGCCCTGCCCAGCGAGATCGCCGGGCAGGTCTGGCCCACCGAGGACTTCGAACTGGCGCTGAGCGTGCTGCCGTACGACGGGCCGGAGGACGACCTGTTCCACGGCCTGCGCTGACGGTTTTGCCGCGTTGTCGTCGCTCACCTCGGCGTGTCGCCACTTCGGCACAAAAGCCGCCGGAAGTGCCCACCTGACCCCGACGTAGACTTGAGCCCGTGCTGATGCTTCTGGCTGCCGAGGAGATCGACCCCACGAAGGTCACGCCGGGTGCAGGCGGGTTGGTGGTGTTCATTGCCCTGCTCGTCGCCGGGTACTTCCTTTACCGCTCCTTGCGCAAGCAGCTCAACCGCGTGGACTTCGAAGAGGCACCCGAGAAACCCGACGAGCGGGCGTGATGCGTCGCTTTATTCTGCAGCCCCGCTGGATCCCGTGGCACGTGTTGTGCGTGGCGGTCACGGTGCTGTTCGTCCGGCTCAGCGCGTGGCAGTGGAACGTGGCACACCTGCAGGCGCGGCTGGACTGGCAGAACTTCGGCTATTCGATCCAGTGGATCTTCTTCATCGGCTTCGTGTGGTGGTTCTGGTTCAAGGTCATGAAGGACCAGCGCACGATCGAACTGCAGCGCGAAGAGGAAGAGTTGGTGGACCGATGAGTGCCGCGCTGACCCGCTACCGGGTGATGGCCTACGTCGTCGGCGTGCTGTTGTTGCTGCTGGTCTTCGTGCACATCCCGCTGCACTACATCTGGGACATCGACTCCCCGATCGCGATCATCCATGGCTGGATGTTCATGATCTACGTCGTCACTGTGATCGACCTCGCGATGCGCTGCCGCTGGCAGATCTTCCCGCGGACATTCCTGATCGCACTGGCCGGCACCATCCCGTTCTTCTCGTTCTACGCCGAGCACAAGGCGACCCAATGGGCCCGTGCGAAGATGGCCGCCGACGCTGCGCGCGGGAAGCCGCTGGACGTGACATTCGAGCAAGACGGGCAGCGCGTCGAGATCCACGATGCTTTCGCAGTGGAAGCCGATCCCGACGAGTCGCGGTCCAACAGTCCATCCGTGGACAACTAACATCGGCAGCATGATCTCCGACATCGCCCGGCTGCGCAGCGCGCGCCGGACGATCGGACTGATGGTCCGCCAGGATCTCAAGCAGCTCTACCGCCGCTACCGGCTCGGGTTCGTCTGGACGCTGGGGGAGCCGTTCCTGCTGGCCCTGCTGATGTGGTTTGTCTTCACGTTCATCTTCGCCGGCGGCCGCGGCATCGGACTGCAGCCGTTCATCGTGTTCCTGATCACCGGTATCTATCCGTTCCAGTGGCTCTCCGGCACGATCCGCAAGAGCCCGCGGGCGTTCCGCCGCTACGGTGACGTCCTGCAGACCAGCCCGCTGCCGGTGGTCGTGTGGCCGATGCGCTCGGTGCTGGTCGGCATGGTGGAGTTCCTCACGTCGCTGCCGATCATCGTCGCGTTCATCTTCGTCACCGGCGCCCACCTGACCTGGGGGACCGTTCTGTTCCCCGTCGCTATAGCGATGCAGTTGCTGCTGTGCGTCGGGCTGGCGATGTTCGAGGCCGGACTGGCGCTGCGGTGGCCGGACATCGAGGTGTTCTCGTCGCTGATCACGCGGGCATTGTTCTGGGGCAGCCCGATCATTTGGTCCCAAAAGAACTTCCCGGAGTGGCTGCAGAAGTGGCTGTACATCAACCCCTTCCACGGCATCCTCGACGGCTACCGCGCGGCGGTCTGGCCCAATGTCCTGACCCAGCCGGTCAACTACCTGATCTCCTTGTCCGTCATCCTGGTCATCTTCGTTGCCGGACTCGCCATGATGTACGGCAAGGGCAACCGGTTGCGGGCGATGGAATGAGCCTGGCCGCGTTCGAGCACGCCGGCATGCAGGGGATCCGGCTGACCCGCAAGAAGCAGTTCATCAAGGGCGTGCCGCGCATGACGAGTACGCATGCCAAGGAGAACTACTGGGTATTCCGCAATGTCGACGCCGAGATCAGCCCGGGACAGGTGATGGCGATGCTGAGCCGGGACCCGGAGCGGACCGGTGCGGCGATGAGGGCCTGGGCCCGGCTGTTGCCACTGGACGAAGGCGCGATGACCGCCCCGCCGCGCGCCACGCTGGTGGCGACGCCACAGGGGCGCTGGCTCAAGGAACTCAGCGTCGAGCAGACCATCCGGGTGATCGCCGGGCTGTACGGGATGACTGACGCCGAGGTGGACGAGATGGTGCCCGCTGTGGCCCGGACCGCGCACGTCGACTCGATGATGCACTGGCCCATCGACAATGTGCAGAAGGGTTACCGCGCCCAGATCGCCTTTGCCGTCGGTGTGCACGCGCCCACCGATCTGGTGATGTTCGACTACACCGCATTCGTCGGCAACCACGACTTCCGTCCGTTGTGTCTCAACCATCTGCGCTCCATGCGGGAGGCGGGCAAGGCCATCGTGATCGCCACCAACAAACCGCAGTTGGTTCTGGAGGTGGCCACCGACGCGGTGATCCTCAAAGGCAAGCGCTCCGAGCAGGTCAGCGTCGCCCAGGCTGCCGAGTTCCTGATCAGCGACCGGGTGAAGAACCGGCGCAAGGCCCGCCGCCGGGCGCAGGAGGACGACGACGACGGCGGTCTGGACTTCTGAGGTCGCGCAGCTGGCCCGCGAGTCCCGGCTGCGGAGGTACGCTGCCGACATGGCCCTGCGCGATGTGGCGTACTCGCTGTACGAGCGGCGTCTGCTCGAGGGTCTGGACCACGACCGCATCCCGCGCCACGTCGGCGTGATCCTGGACGGCAACCGCCGTTGGGCCTCCATGCAGGGCGAGACCGCCTCCACGGGCCACCGGGTCGGAGCCGGCAAGATCGAGGACTTCCTGCAGTGGTGTGACGACGTGAACGTGCAGGTCGTGACGCTGTGGCTGCTGAGTACCGACAACCTCGCGCGGCCTGCTGAGGAACTGCAGCCGCTGCTCGGAATCATCACCGAGACCGTCGAGGCGCTGGCCGCGACCCGGGCCTGGCACATCCACCCGGTCGGCGCGCTGGACCTGCTGCCAGCCGACACCGCGACCGCGTTGAAGGCCGCGGACGCCGCGACCCGCGACATCGACGGCATGACCGTGAACATCGCTGTGGGTTACGGCGGCCGCCGGGAAGTCGTCGACGCAGTCCGGTCACTGCTGGCCGAGCACGCCGCTCGCGGCACCTCTCTGGACGATCTCGCGCAGGTACTGGAACCCGAGCACATCGCCGAGCATCTCTACACGCGCGGGCAGCCCGATCCGGACCTGGTGATTCGCACCTCGGGGGAGCAACGGTTGAGCGGGTTCCTGCTGTGGCAGAGCGCGCATTCGGAGTTCTACTTCTGCGAGGCCTACTGGCCGGATTTCCGCCGCGTGGACTTCCTGCGCGCCTTGCGTTCGTATGCCGACCGGCAGCGTCGCTTCGGCAACTGAGCCAGCGGCCACTTCGGCAGCCCCGGGCCCGGGGGCTTTGTGAGTCAGCGACCAGTTTCTGGTCTGTCAGTCACAAAGCCTCGTCCGCCAGGCGGCCCAAAACCCGCTCCACCCGGCGTGGCGCCTCTACATCGGCCAGCCACCGGCCTAGCGTGTTGCGCATCGTTGAACCGGAGGTGCATGTGCCGTTCGACCCTCGACGTACCTACGTCCTGGACACCAGCGTCCTGCTGTCCGACCCCCACGCGATCCTGCGATTCGACGAGCACGAGGTGGTGCTGCCGGCGATCGTGATCTCCGAACTCGAGGGCAAGCGCACCCACCCGGAACTCGGGTATTTCGCGCGCACCGCCCTGCGGCTTCTGGACGATCTGCGGATCGAGGCGGGACGGCTCGACGAGCCGGTGCCGCTGCCGGAGGGTGGCACCCTGCGCGTGGAGCTCAACCACACCGACGCGGCCGTGCTGCCCAGTGGTTTCCAGCTCGGGGACAACGACACCCGCATCCTTGCCGTGGCCCGCAATCTGGCCGCCGAGGGTCACCAGGTGGTTGTCGTCAGCAAGGATCTACCGCTGCGAGTCAAGGCGTCCGCTGTCGGTCTGCACGCCGAGGAGTACCGCGCGGAGCTTGCCGCCACCAGTGAGTGGAGCGGCATCGAGGAGATCGAGGTCTCTTCGGACTGGATCGACGAGTTGTACCGCAACGACCACGCGGATCTCGATGAGGCGCGGGACCTGCCCTGCCACACCGGGCTGATCCTCACGGGGGAGAGCTCCTCGGCGCTGGGCCGGGTCACCGAGGGCAAGCAGGTCCGGCTCGTGCGCGGTGACCGGGAGGCGTTCGGGGTGCACGGCCGCAGCGCCGAGCAGCGGATCGCTCTGGACCTGCTGTTGGACCCCAACGTCGGCATCGTCTCGCTGGGCGGGCGCGCCGGAACCGGCAAGAGCGCGTTGGCGCTGTCCGCCGGACTGGAAGCCGTGCTTGAGCGCCGCCAACATCGCAAGGTCGTGGTCTTCCGTCCGTTGTACGCCGTCGGCGGCCAGGAGCTGGGCTATCTACCGGGAACCGAGCACGACAAGATGGGCCCCTGGGCGCAAGCGGTGCACGACACACTGCAGGCCGTGGCCACCGAGGAAGTGCTCGACGAGATCGTTGATCGCGGCATGCTCGAAGTGCTCCCGCTGACCCACATCCGCGGCCGTTCGCTGCACGACTCGTTCGTGATCGTCGACGAGGCGCAGTCTTTGGAACGCAACGTCCTGCTGACCGTGCTGAGCCGGATCGGGCGGGACTCTCGGGTGGTGCTGACCCACGACATCGCCCAGCGCGACAACCTGCGGGTCGGCCGGCACGACGGTGTGGTTGCCGTGGTCGAGCGGTTGAAAGGCCACCCGCTGTTCGCGCACGTCACTCTCACTCGCTCGGAGCGGTCGCCGATCGCCGCACTGGTGACCGAGTTGCTGGAGGACTTCCCGGGCTGATGTGACCGGGCTCACGGTTCGCCTCGTCGCACGCGGGGCATGTCAGGGGCATGTCTGTTCGAAGGCCCTTGGTCGTGGCTGCCGTCGCCGCCCTTCCGCTCGGTGTGCTGCTCATGACCTCGTCGAACGCTGCCGAGACGACTGGCGTGGCCGGGTCCATGAGCGTCTCGAACCCCTCGCCGGTGAAGGACTCGGTCCTCAAGGCAAGCACGAAGACCTCCTGGCGAGGTGCTGCATCGCGGGAGGATCGCGCCAGCCGTGCCGCGTCCCCGCACGAATTCGGGACGATCGCCTACAACAAGTGGTTCGCGCGTGTGTACATGGCCGACAAGTACGGCTGGGGCGCCGATCAGTTCCGCGCACTCGAGCAGTTGTGGCAGCGGGAGTCCGGCTGGAACCAGCACGCCCAGAACACGTCGTCGGGCGCCTACGGCATCCCGCAGGCGCTACCGGGCTCCAAGATGGGCAGCTTCGGTGCGGACTGGACCACGAACCCCGAGACCCAGATCAAGTGGGGGCTGTCCTACATCAAGAGCGTCTACGGCACCCCAAGCGGAGCCCTTGGCCTCATCTCTGAGCCGCGGCTGGTACTGACAAACCACACAAATCACCGCTAATCGGACCCTTCTCGTGAGATACCTCACAGGAAGCGCGGTTGCCCGGCGTGGTGGCGATGGGGATGGTGGAAATTGAACCGCCGCCCACACGAAGGTGATTGATGAAACGCGCGCTCGTTGTTCCTGCCGCCATGCTCGCCGTGCTGGGGACCGCTTCTGTCGCCCAGGCTGGCACGCGCGATGTGCCGCGACCGAGCCGCTCGGAGGCGCCTGCCCGCTTCGGAACTGTCGCCTACTCCCAGTGGTACGCCCAGCAAGCCGCCGCAATTCGCTACGGCTGGAACGGCAAGCAGTTCGCGGCGCTGAAGTGGATCTGGTTCCACGAGTCGGGCTGGAACTACAAGGCCGTGAACCGCTCCAGTGGCGCCACGGGCATCGCCCAGGCACTGCCGGCCAGCAAGATGCGCACCTACGGCGCCGACTACCGCACCAACCCTGAGACGCAGATCGACTGGGGCCTGGACTACATCAAGACCCGCTACGGAACCCCGATCAAGGCCAAGCAGTTCTGGCTGCGTCACCACTGGTACTGACCGCCTGTCCGGATTTGCAAACGGTTTCGCGGGTCAGCGGTCAAAAGCGGCCGGATCGGGCCGATCCTGGCCGAGCGGTTTGCACATCCGGACACGTGACCCGGCTCACGATTGTTCGCCCGGGCCACCGGGGATCACGAGGGTGCACGCATCACACCCCTCAGGAGTTTCTCGATGTCCAAGATCCTCGCCGGCGCTCTCGCGGCGCCCCTGCTGCTCGGTTCCCTGGCCGCTGTTCCGGTTGCCGCCGACAGCACCACGACCACCGCGACCGCCAGCGCCACCGGGCAGGCGAAGAAGGCCTCCCGCACCGTGGCTCCGTCCCGCTCGAGGGCGCCGTACCGCTTCGGCAGCATCAACTACAACAAGTGGTACGCCAAGCACTACATGGCCTACAAGTACGGCTGGGGCAAGAAGCACTACCGCGCCCTCGTGAAGCTGTGGAACCACGAGTCCGGCTGGAATCAACGTGCGCACAACGGTGGATCCGGAGCTCACGGCATTCCGCAGGCCCTGCCCGGTTCAAAGATGGCCAGCGCCGGCAAGAACTGGCGCAGCAACCCTGAGACCCAGATCAAGTGGGGTCTGTCCTACATCAAGGGCCGCTATCACACTCCGGCCTCGGCCTGGAACTCCTGGCAACACAAGGGCTGGTACTGACCCAGACACGACAAGACCCCCGCAGGTTTGGGCCGCGGGGGTTTTCGTTTCACCAAACGGTGAACTAAGGAACCACTGATCAATCATGTCCCGGCTGCAACGCGCCTGAGCGGGCGATCTGCGTCGCCCCGCATCTAGGGCCATAGCGCTGCTATGACCCACGATGTGGGGCTTGCATCTCACCCTCTCAGCCACGTTTCGCGCAGGACACAGCATTAATCAGTACTTCCCTAAGCGCAGGCTACTGCGCCGGCGGGCCGACGGGGATCCGCGTGGCGATCGGGCGCATCGTCTCGGCGAAGAAGTCGTTGCCCTTGTCATCGACCACCACGAACGCCGGGAAGTCTTCGACCTCGATCCGCCAGACGGCCTCCATGCCGTTCTCCGGGAAGTCCAGCACCTCGACCTTGCGGATGCAGTCCTTGGCCAGCCGTGCCGCGGGTCCGCCGATCGACCCCAGGTAGAAGCCGCCATTGTCCTGGCAGGCCTTCGTGACCGCAGCACTGCGGTTGCCCTTGGCCAGCATGACCATCGAGCCGCCGGCCTTCTGGAACTGGTCGACGTAGGAGTCCATCCGCCCGGCCGTCGTCGGGCCGAACGACCCTGACGCGTAGCCCTCGGGGGTCTTGGCCGGACCGGCGTAATACACCGGGTGGTTGCGCATGTACTCCGGCATCGGCTTGCCCTGGTCGAGGAGCTCCTTGATCCGCGCGTGGGCGATGTCGCGGGCGACCACCAGCGTGCCTGTCAGGCTGACGCGGGTCTTGACCGGGAGTCGGTGCAGGTCGTTGAGCACTTCCGCCATCGGCCGGTCGAGGTCGATGCGGACCACGTCGTCGTCGAGGTGCTCGTCGGTGACATCGGGCAGGAAGCGCGCCGGGTCGCGTTCAAGTTCCTCGAGGAAGACGCCCTCCGGCGTGATCTTCGCCAGCGCTTGCCGGTCGGCCGAACAACTCACCGCTATAGCGATGGGTGCGCTGGCGCCGTGCCGCGGAAGCCGGATCACACGCACGTCGTGGCAGAAGTACTTGCCGCCGAACTGCGCCCCGATCCCGAAGTCCTGCGTCTGCTGCAGGATCGCCTGCTCCATGTCCAGGTCGCGGTAGCCGTTGCCATAGGGACCGCCTTCAGTGGGCAGGCTGTCGTAGTAGCGCGCGGAGGCGTACTTCGCCGTCTTCAGCGCGAACTCCGCACTCGTGCCGCCCACCACCACGGCCAGGTGATACGGCGGACACGCAGCCGTACCCAAGGCCCGCAGCGACGTGTCCAGGAACGCCCGGAAGCGCTCGGGGTTCAGGACCGCTTTCGTCTCCTGGTACAGGTACGACTTGTTCGCGCTGCCGCCGCCTTTGGCCATGAAGAACAACTCGTACTGCAGCTCGTGGCCGGGTTTGGTGTCGGCATACAACTCGATCTGCGCAGGCAGGTTCGTGCCGGTGTTGACCTCGTCCCACATCCCCAGGGGACTCATCTGCGAGTAGCGCAGGTTCAGTTGCTGGTAGGCGTCGTACACGCCCTGCGACAGTGCCAGTTCGTCCGGGCCCTCGGTGAGCACCCGCTGCCCGCGTTTCCCGGAGATGATCGCCGTGCCCGTGTCCTGGCACATCGGCAGCACCCCGCCGGCGGCGATGTTCGCGTTGCGCAGCAGATCCATCGCGACGAAACGGTCATTGGGGCTCGCTTCAGGATCGTCGAGGATGTTGCGAAGCTGCTGGAGATGAGTGGGGCGTAGCAGGTGCTGGATGTCGCGCATCGCCTCGAATGTGAGCGTCCGCAGCGCGGCTTGCGGCACTTTGAGGAACTGCTGTCCACCGAGGTCGATCACCTCGACCCCATCGCTCGTGATGAGCCGGTAGGAGGTGGTGCTTTCGCCTCGAGGGAGCAGGTCGGCATAGCGGAAATCGGCCATGTGACCAGCCTATTCCGCGCTCAAGTCGGGTCCGAACCGATGCGATACTCACAGTGTGCGTAAGGGGATCTGGATCGGGGTTCTGGCCGCTGCCATGAGCCTTGGCCTGACCGCTGCCCCGGTGTCTGCCGCCAAGCCTGCGCCGCGCAAGATCGTGTACTTGACCTTCGACGACGGTCCCAACAGCGGCAACGATCCACGACTGCTGCGCATCCTGCGCCGGGAGCAGGTGCAGGCCACGTTCTTCATCGTCGGGCAGAGCCTGGCGGCCGACCCCGATGCCGTCAAACGGCTGTACCTGGCCGGGCACGCGATCGGTAATCACACCTGGGCGCACGAGGACTTGACCCATCTTTCGACGACCGGGATCGCGTCGACTCTGCGCGCCACGCAGCGCCTCATCGGTCCGGTCGGCGGTGCCTGCATGCGACCGCCTTACGGAGCCGTGAACACCAGCGTGGTGGCCGAGGTCAACCAACTCGGGATGCGCATGGTGATGTGGGACGTCGACCCGCAGGACTGGGCCCACCAGGACTCGGTCTACATCGCCAACCACGTGATCAGCCACGTGCGCAACCGCTCGGTTGTACTGCTGCACGACGGCGGGGGACCGCGGGTGGCCACTGCGACAGCGGTGCGGACGATCATCCCGGCGCTCAAGGCGCGTGGCTACGAGTTCCGTACAGTCCCGGCCTGCCGCGTGCCGTTCCGCATGGATCTGCTCGGCGCGGCCAAGATCGACCAGCCGAAACCTGAGCCGACACCGACGCCGCAATTGGCGGTGCCCACCCCGAGCCCGACCTCTCCCTAGACTTACCCGGTGGCCGACGATCGCTCGAAGCGCGGATTCCGCGATCTCATCCTCAGCATGGCCGTCGTCGCCGTGTTCGTAGCTTTCCTGTTCGCCGTGGTCTGGCGTCCCACACCGGAAGCCGTGAAGCCCGTCGAGACCAAGTTCGCGCTGGAAGCCGCTCGCTCTCAGGCCGACTATCCCGTGCTCTTCCCGCAGGGGCTGCCTGCGGGCTGGACCCCCACTTCTGCGCGGTTCGAGGGTTCGACCTGGTTCCTCGGTTATGTCACCCCCGAGCAGCAGTATGTGGCGGTGACCCAGACCGATGGCGACGTTGCCGAGTTCGTCAAGGAGCAGACCCTGGAGGGCCAGCCGGACGGTTCCCGGACGATCGCCGGCCAGCAGTGGCAGCAGTACGTGGCCGGTGATCAGCGCTCGCTGGTGCGCACCGGCAACGGCTCCACGACCGTAGTCACGGGCACTGTCGATTACGACCAGTTGCAGGCGTTCGTCGAGAAGTTGCAGTCATGACGTCGCTGGAGGAACCCTGGCCGCTGCGGGTCATGCTCTCGCAGTTCAACGACTATGTCGGCAAGCTCGGCCAGGTCTGGGTGACCGGTGAGATCTCCAAGAAGCGCGTGACGAATGGCAACGTCTTCTTCACCCTGCGGGACGAACTCGGCTCGCTGAGCGCCGACGTGATGATCCACCCGAAGTCATTCGCACAACTCCCGCGCACGCCCGCCGAGGGCGACCGCGTGATCCTGCGGGTCAAGATGCACGTCACCCGGCAGACCCGGATCCTGCTGCGCGCCAGTGAGATCCACCTCGCGGGTCTGGGCGACCTGCTCGCCGAGATCGAACGCCGCCGGCGGTTGCTGGCCGACGAGGGGCTGTTCGCGCCTCATCGCAAACGCCGCCGGCCGCTGATCCCACGGGCGGTCGGGGTCGTGACCGGCCGCAACTCCGATGCCCTCAAGGATGTCCGGCGGATCGCCACCAGCCGATTCCCGGGCGTGCGGTTCGAGGTGCGAGAGACGGCTGTCCAGGGGTCGGCTGCGGTGCCCGGCCTGATCAAGGCGCTGCGCGAGCTCGAGGCTCACCCGGACGTCGACGTGATCATCGTGACCCGCGGCGGTGGGTCGTTGGAGGATCTGCTGCCCTTCTCCGACGAGGGGTTGGTACGTGCCGTCGCCGCGATGTTCACACCGGTCATCAGCGCAATCGGACACGAGGCCGACCGGCCGATCCTGGATGACGTCGCCGACGAGCGGGCGGCTACTCCGACCCACGCGGCCACGCTGGCCGTGCCGGACGTCACCGAAGTCGTCGCCCACATCGCACATTTGCGGCAGCGGTTGCGCAATCGTGTCGTCGCGCACCTGGATCGTGACCGCAAGCTTCTCGAGGCGTGCCGCACGCGCCGGGTCCTGGCTGATCCCGCCTGCCTTCTGCAACCCCATCGGGAGCGGCTCGTGCGATTGCAGGAGCGGCTGCAACCTTGCACCGAACGAGCGGTGGAGCGCAACCGTGTGGACCTCGCCGGGTTGGAACTGCAGCTGCGCGCGTTGTCCCCGCAGGCCACTCTGGACCGTGGCTACGCATTGGTGACGGACGCGGATGGGATGCTGGTGCGCGAGCCCCCGGCGGCTGGGTCGCGCGTCCATGTTCGCGTGCAGTCGGGCGGGTTCGACGCGGAGGTGCGAGATGAGTGAGGAACCGCTGACGTTCGAAGCCGCGCGCGACGAGCTCGAGCAGATCGTGCGCCGGCTCGAGGACGGCAACGTCACCTTGCAGGAGTCGCTGGACCTGTGGGAGCGCGGGGAGAAGCTCGCGGCGCACTGCGATCAACTCCTCGGCCAGGCCGAACAGCGCCTGCAGGCGGCCACAGCGCAGGAGGACGAACCCACGTAGCATTGAATGGTGGGTAAGGTTCTGCTCGCCGCTCCGCGCGGCTACTGTGCCGGCGTCGAGCGGGCGGTGATCACCGTCGAGAAGGCGCTGGAGTTGTATGGGCCGCCGGTCTACGTCCGCAAGCAGATCGTGCACAACGTGCACGTCGTGGCCGACCTCGAGGCCCGCGGCGCGATCTTCGTCGACGAGACCGAAGAGGTCCCGGAGGGCTCACGGCTGGTGTTCAGCGCGCACGGTGTCGCTCCGGCAGTTCACGACCAGGCCGAGCAGCGCAATCTCACCACGATCGATGCGACCTGCCCCCTGGTCACCAAGGTTCACAACGAGGCCAAGCGTTTCGCCGACGCGGGCTATCAGATCCTGCTGATCGGCCACGAGGGGCACGAAGAGGTCGAAGGCACGGCCGGGGAGGCTCCGGAGGCGATCACCGTCGTGGACAACCCCGAAGCCGTCGAGGGTCTTGCCATCGACCCGGACCGGCCCGTCGCCTGGCTGTCCCAGACCACCCTGAGCGTGGACGAGACGATGGAGACGGTCGAACGTCTGCGCACCCGGCTGCCAATGCTGATCGACCCGCCCAGCGACGACATCTGCTATGCCACGCAGAATCGGCAGGCCGCCGTCAAGGAGATCGCCCCGCGCTGCGATGTGTTGATCGTCGTGGGGTCCGAGAACTCCAGCAACTCCGTACGCCTGGCCGAGGTGGCACGGGAGGTCGGGACTCCGAGCTACCGAATCGACGACTGCGACCAGCTCGACCCGGCCTGGCTGGCGAATGCGCAGACCGTCGGCGTCACCTCCGGCGCTTCGGTTCCGGAGTCGCTGGTGACCGGTCTGCTCGGCTGTCTGGCCGACCTCGGATTCGACGACGTCGAAACGGTCAGCACGATCGAGGAGAGTCTGGTCTTCGCCTTGCCGCCGGAGTTGCGCCGGGACCTGAAGGCCGCCGGCGCGCGCTGATTCTTCAGCGGTGCAGGATGAACCGCCGGACCATCACGATCAGCGCTGCCGCGCCTGTCCCGGCGAAGATCCAGGGTGCGTTGTAGGCCAAGCCCGCGACCACCATGGCTACCTCGCGCAGCCAGAGGTTGTCCCGGTCGCCGCGCAGCAATTCCGGCTGCCCGGCCACCAGGATCGCCGTGAAGTAGGCAAGTGGTGGCGTGATGATCGTGGTTGACAGATCGCGATAGCCGACCGTCGCGGCGACCAGCACCGACACGATGACGAACACACCGCCCGTGATGGCTGTGATGCTGCCGTTGATCGCAGTGTCGCCCAACGCCGTGAGAATCGTGAGCACGAACGTGATCAGAATGCCAAGCCCCGCCCGCAGGCCGCTGGATGCGGGCGCGCTGGAATCGGGCGGCGTCACACCTTGCACGGTAGTGGCAGGTTCTGGGGTCTCCTGGACCGACACCCCGCCGGTCGTCGTCGGCTCCTGAATGCTCACCAACCCACCGTAACCCGCGCGGTCGCCCCCGCCCGCGCACGCCTAGCCCGTGTCCGCCTGCAGTGCCACTGATCGTGGCCGCACGTCGATGGGCGTCACCTCGGCCACCTCCCCGTCCAAAGCCGCCAGCTCGGCCAATCGGCGGGCCGCCGGCATCACCCGGGTCTCCAGCGAACCGACGAACTGGTTGTACCCGGACACTGCATCGCCGAGGTCTTTGCCCAGCCGCGACAGATGTCCGTTCATCGTGGCCAGCCGCTGGTGTACCAGTTCACCGGCGCTCAGCACCTCCCGGGCTTGGCCTGCGATCGCAGCCTGCTGCCAGGCCCACGACACGCTGCGCAAAGTCGCCATGAGCGTGGTCGGCGTCGCGAGCACGATCTTCTTCGCGAACGCGGTCTGCAACAGATCCGGGCGTTCCTGCAAAGCGACTCCCAGCATGTGCTCGGCGGGCAGGAACAGCATCACGAACTCCGGGGAGCCGACCGCTCGCCAGTACTGCTTGGCTGAGAGCCGACTCACGTGATCGGCCACGGCTGCCGCGTGCAACCGAGCCTGATCCTCGTCGCTCAGGTCAGGATCCAAGAAGGCGTCCAGCGGCACCTTGGCGTCCACGACGACCCGGCGGTCTTCACCCAGTTCGATGACCATGTCCGGTCGCTGGTCTCCGAGAGTGACCTGTTGCTCGAAGTGCACGTGCTCGAGCATCCCGGAGGCCTCCACGAGGCGACGCAACTGCATCTCGCCCCACGCCCCCCGGCTCTGCGTGCGGGACAGTGCCTCGGTGATCCGCTGGGCCTGGCCCCTCACGTCCTGTACCGAGGCCGTGACCTCCCGGCTCACGGCGAGGACCTGCTCGGACAGCCGGCTCATGGTGTCCATTCGCGCCCGCTCCGCTTCCGATACCCGGCCTTCCAGCGAGGTCATCGCCTGCTGCAGCGGTTGCAGCGTCGTCTCCAACTCTTGCCGCGCCGCCAACTGCTTGGTCAGCGCGCGCACCTGCGGGCGTTGGGACGCAAGGCCCAACACGAACGCGACCACTGCTGCCACCAGAACCCAGATCGTCATGCCCGCAGCATGGGGCAGGGGTACGACAAAGCCACGCCCGGCGGTTTCGGTGGTTAACCCGGGCGCTGCGCCCACCTGGTCCACCAGAAGCCACCATGGTGCCGCTTTCCTAGAATTGCCGGGTGTCCCTGACTATCGGCATCGTCGGCCTGCCCAACGTCGGCAAGTCCACCATGTTCAACGCGCTCACAAAGGCCGGGGCGCTGGCGGCCAATTACCCCTTCGCCACGATCGAGCCCAACGTGGGCGTGGTCGCGGTGCCCGACCCCCGGCTTGCCCGGCTGGCCAGTCTCTACGGGTCGGCGAAGCTGGTGCCCGCGACGGTGGAGTTCGTGGACATCGCCGGCATCGTGCGCGGCGCCAGCGAAGGGCAGGGTCTGGGCAACAAGTTCCTGTCACACATCCGGGAGTCCGACGCGATCTGCCAGGTGCTGCGCGCGTTCGAGGACCCGGACGTGGTGCACGTTGAGGGCCGGGTCTCGCCGGCCGAGGACATGGAGACGATCAACACCGAGCTGATCCTGGCCGACATGCAAACGCTGGAGAAGGCGCTGCCGCGGCTGGAGAAGGAAGCCCGCGCCAACAAGGAGCGGGCGCCGATGGTGGCGGCCGCGAACCAGGCGCGCGAGATCCTGGACTCCGGGCGCACGCTGTTCGCCGCCGGCTTCGACCCCGAGCCACTGCGCGAGCTCTTCCTGCTGACGAACAAGCCGTTCATCTACGTCATCAACTGCGACGAGGGGCAGTTGGCTGACAAGGAGTTCCACGCGGAGATGGCCGAGATGGTGGCCCCCGCCGAGGCCGTCTTCTTGGACGCGCAGGTGGAGGCCGAACTCACTGAGCTGCCCGAGGATGAGGCGTTGGAGCTGCTGCACTCCATCGGGCAGGAGGAGTCCGGGATCCAGGCCCTGGCGCGCGTGGGGTTCGACACCCTCGGCCTGCAGACTTACCTAACCGCCGGTCCGAAGGAAGCCCGGGCCTGGACGATCCACAAGGGAGACACCGCGCCCGAAGCCGCCGGCGTGATCCATACCGACTTCCAGAAAGGCTTCATCAAGGCCGAGGTCATCTCCTTCGACGAACTCATGGCCGCGGGCTCGATGCAGGAGGCCAAGTCTCACGGCAAGGTGCGGATGGAGGGTAAGGACTACGTGATGGCTGACGGTGACGTGGTCGAGTTCAGGTTCAATGTGTGAATCTGCGTAGAACTGCAGGTTGCAAGGGGTCTGACCCCTTCAACCCCGCAAAGAGTCCGCAGGAATACTGGTGGGACGGGGTTCAGCCCGGGTGAAGCGAGCTCCCGACTTGCTGTTCTCGCGAGGTTTCGGTTACGGATGGGCCCTGGTACCCAGATCACGGCAATCCCGCCGTGCTCGGTCCGCGATGGAAGATCCGTAGGAGCGCCGTGTACATGAAGCGAGTGACGGTAGATGGGTTTCGTGCTGCCGTCCGTTCCCCCATCACCGTTGACTTCCCAGGCCGGTTCAGCCTTCTCGTGGGGTCAAACGGCGTGGGGAAGACAACGCTCAACGATGCCATCTATCTGGCCCACCCGGACCGGTTCCCCCGGCTCACGCCGCCGGACGCAGCTGTGCTTGGCCCTGCGCCTCGAAGCATCGCGGTGGAGTACTCGTTCGAAGCGAGCGGTGGTACCGAGGGCGCGCTGGGGATAGCGCTCCAGGCTCTGGGGGCGAGCGCACCGCTGTGGGTCCGTTCGCTGGAGCGATCCCTGGGCCGTGTCCGCGCCCGCAACGTCGCCCCGGCGCCAAATGCGCTTGAACAGTTGCGCCTGATTTACCTGCCCGCGATGAGGAACCCGATCGATGAGTTGTCCCGACGCGAGACACGGGTGCTGCTGGAACTTCTACGCGCCGAGCAGCTGCGAAACCCTTCGACTGGAACGCTGATGGACCTGCGCCGACAGGCTGAGTCGTTGCTGAGTTCGCTGACCACTCACCAGTTGGTGGTCGACGTCCAGGGGCGTATCGCGGAAAACCTGAAGCTCCTGACCAGCGGTGTGAACGAACACTTCCCGTTCATTGGGACCCAGCGCGTCGATGATGCCTACCTGTCACGGGTGCTGGAGTTGCTACTAGCGACTACCAATGACGCGCACGAGGCGCGGCGTCTCGAGGGCTCCAGCCTCGGGTACGTGAACCTGCTGCACATCGCGGTGACCCTTGCAGGTGTCCCGGACCCCTCCAAGGTGGCTGGCGTTGGAGCCCGCGCTGGAGTTTTCTCGGAAGGTGACCCAGTTGGCGACTCTTCCCTGCCGGACTACGAGGGCCATATCCCTCCGTTCGCGGACGACGCCGAACGCGCCCGTCAGAAGCTCGAGGAACGCAGTGAAGAGGCCGAGGACCAGCTTGATTCGTTCTTTCCACATTTGTTCCACGCAACTGTCCTCATCGAGGAACCCGAGGCGCACCTGCACCCGCAGCTTCAGCACGGCCTCATCCGATATCTGCGGAAGGTCACGGTCGAGCGACCGGATCTACAAATCATCGTGTCCACACACGCGAGTGAGATCGTCGCAGCGTGCAAGCCCGACGAGATCGTCGTGGTCCGCAGTGAGGCTGGCCGTGCGGTCACTCGCACTGTCGCCCACATCCCTTGGAAGGACTCAGACCGCAAGAAGATCGCGCGGATGACCAGCCTGCACCTCGACGCGAGCCGGTCTGGTGCCCTGTTCGCGGACCGTGTTGTGCTCGTGGAGGGCATCACCGAGGCTGCACTGTTGAGGGCGTTTGGCCGCGCCTGGGCTGCTGGAGACGCCACCAAGTTCGGGTTCATCGACGCTCTATCGATCGTGCCGTTGGGCAACAAGGTTGGCGAGTGGCCGGTGCGGCTCCTTGCGCACCCCGGGTGGGAGCTCTCTAGCCAGGTCGCCGTGCTGTCCG
>ERZ795062.1307-NODE-1307-length-17862-cov-47.563093_pt1 | contig 17862 bp, 15 predicted proteins | sample MGYA00375146_ERZ795062 | MGnify/ENA primary metagenome ERZ795062 (study PRJEB30191, sample SAMN05720281) | activated sludge metagenome | isolation source: Anaerobic digester | place: USA | collected 2015-07-16 ... | reverse complement strand
CCGGCGGCACCCGCCCCGGTCACCCCGTCGGCTCCCGCTCCGGCCGCTGCGGCGCCCGTTGCTCCCGCGGCGGCTGCACCCGCTCCGGCCCCGGCCCGCTCGGGCGTGCCGGCCCCCTCGGCGCCGGCTCCCGCCGCGCCGGCACCGTCGGCTCCCGCAGCACCTGCTCCGGCCGCTCCGGCGGTCCAGGCGCCTGCGGCCCAGGCTCCGGTCGCCGCTCCGGCAGCGCCGGTGGCGCCGCGTCCGGCCGCGGCAGGTCCGTCGGCTCCCGTGGCTCCGGCTGCGCCGACCAGCGCACCGTCCGGTGCGCCCTCAGGCCCGGTCCCCGGCCCGCGTCCGGCTCCGCGTCCAGGTTCGCCGCGACCGGGCAACAACCCGTTCGCCCCCAGCCAGGGCATGGGTCGACCCCCGCGTGAAGGCGGCCCGGCGCGACCGGGCAACAACCCCTTCGCCCCCAACCAGGGGATGCCGCGTCCGCAGGCCCGTCCGGGTGCTGCTGGCCCCGGCGGGCCTCGTCCGGCAGCGGCCGGCCCCGGTGGGCCGCGTCCCGGTGGTCCGCGCCCCAACCCCGGGATGATGCCCGACCGTGCCTCGGTCGCCCGTCCCGGCACCCGTCCGGCTCCCGGTGCTCGCCCCGGCGGCCCCGGTCGTCCCGGTGGCGGTGGCGGCGGCTTCGGCGGTCGTCCCGGCGGCGGCGGTGCGCCCGGTGGTGCCGGCGCAGGTGGTGGCGGTGGCTTCGGCGGTCGTCCCGGTGCACCCGGTCGTGGTGGCACCCAGGGTGCCTTCGGTCGCGGCGGTGGCCGTCCGGTGCGTGGGCGCAAGTCGAAGCGGGCCAAGCGCCAGGAATTCGAGCAGATGCAGGCCCCGACGATCGGTGGCGTGAGCGTTCCCCGTGGGGACGGCACGACCGTCGTGCGGGTCCGGCGCGGGTCGTCCTTGACCGACTTCGCCGACAAGGTGAACGCCAACCCGGCATCGCTGGTCACCGTGCTCTTCCACCTCGGTGAGATGGCGACCGCGACCCAGTCGCTCGACGAGGACACCTTCAAGCTCCTCGGCGCCGAGCTCGGCTTCGTCGTCGAGGTCGTCTCGCCCGAGGACGAGGAGAAGGAGCTCTTCGCAGCCTTCAACATCGACCTCGACGCCGTCGAGGACGACGAGGAGCTTCTCGTCGCTCGGCCCCCGGTGGTCACGGTCATGGGTCACGTCGACCATGGCAAGACCAAGCTGCTCGACGCCATCCGGCACGCCAACGTCATCGCGACTGAGGCCGGCGGCATCACCCAGCACATCGGCGCCTACCAGATCGTCACCCAGCACGAGGGCATCGATCGGGCGATCACCTTCATCGACACCCCGGGTCACGAGGCCTTCACGGCCATGCGTGCTCGTGGTGCGAAGGTGACCGACATCGCCATCCTCGTCGTCGCTGCCGACGACGGGGTCATGCCCCAGACGATCGAGGCGCTCAACCACGCGCAGGCGGCCGACGTGCCGATCGTCGTGGCGGTCAACAAGATCGACAAAGAGGGTGCCAACCCCGACAAGATTCGCCAGCAACTCACCGAGTACAACCTGGTGGCTGAGGAGTACGGCGGCGACACGATGTTCGTCGACGTCTCGGCTCGCGAGAAGCTCAACATCGAGGGGCTGTTGGAAGCGGTGCTCCTGACGGCCGATGCCGCCCTGGATCTTCGGGCCAACCCCGACACCGATGCTCGTGGTGTGGCCATCGAGGCCAACCTCGACCGTGGCCGGGGCGCCACCGCCACGGTCCTGGTCCAGCAGGGCACCTTGCGGGTCGGCGACGCGATCGTCACCGGCTCGGCCCACGGCCGCGTCCGGGCCCTGCTCGACGAGCACGGCAACAACCTCGATGTCGCCACTCCGTCGCGCCCGGTCCAGGTCTTGGGTCTGTCGTCTGTGCCGCGTGCAGGTGACACGTTCGTCGTGGCTCCTGACGACCGCACGGCACGCCAGATCGCCGAGCGTCGGGAGGCTGCCGACCGGCAGGCCTCGCTGGCCAAGGCCCGCAAGCGGATCAGCCTCGAAGACCTCAACGAGGCCCTGGCGGCTGGTCGGGTCGAGACCCTCAACCTCATCCTCAAGGGTGACGTGTCCGGCTCGGTCGAGGCCCTGGAAGATGCGCTGCTGCAGATCGACGTCGGCGACGAGGTCGAGTTGCGGATCATCGACCGTGGTGTCGGCGCGATCACGCTGAATAACATCAACCTCGCGATGGCCTCCAACGCGGTCATCATCGGCTTCAACGTGCGTGCCGAAGGGCAGAACGCCGAGGTGGCCGACCGCGAGGGCGTGGAGATCCGTTACTACACGGTCATCTACCAGGCCATCGAAGAGGTCCAGGCGGCCCTCAAGGGCATGCTCAAGCCCGAGTACGAAGAAGTGTCCCTGGGCACCGCCGAGATTCGGGAGATCTTCCGGTCGAGCAAGTTCGGCAACATCGCCGGTTCGCTCGTTCGCTCGGGCGAGATCCGTCGTGGTGCCAAGGCTCGGATCACTCGTCGCGGCGTCGTCGTGGGCGAGAACATCGAGATCGCCGGGCTGCGTCGGTTCAAGGACGACGTCACCGAGGTCCGCGATGGGTACGAGTGCGGTATCAACCTCGGGTCGTTCAACGACCTGCAGATCGAGGACATCATCGAGACCTACGAAATGCGTGTGAAGCCGCGCGCGTAGTCTCGTACGCCCCACGCTTGGTCGGGTTTCAAGCATCGGTGTGGACTTCGCAAACCCCACCGCTGCGGTATGCCGCGTCCGCCCCCAACACGGGCGACGCGGCATACCGCAGCAACCGAAGTCCGTTGACAGAGAAGGACCTTCAATGGCCGACGCCGCGCGGGCGCGCAAGATCGCTGAGCGGATCAAAGCGATCGTCGCCGAGCAGCTGGAATACCGGGTCAAGGACGAGCGCCTCGGCTTCGTCACCGTGACCGACGTCCGCGTCACGGGCGACCTGCAACACGCCACGGTCTTTTACACGGTGTTCGGGTCCGACGAGGAACGAGCCAACACGGCCAAGGCGCTGGAGTCGGCTAAGGGCAAGATCCGCTCGGCCTTGGGCCAATTGGGGATCCGGCTCACCCCGAGCATCGACTTCGTCGCCGACGCCCTCCCCGAGGGGGCGGCTCACCTGGAAGACCTCCTGGTCGCCACCAAGGCGCGCGACGAGGAGATCGCCAAGGCGGCAGCTGGCGCGGTCTACGCCGGGGAGGCCGACCCCTACCGCAAGCCGGGTGAGTCGGACGACGACGATTCCGAGGACGACGCAGACGATTCCGAGGACGACCCTGAGGGCTCCGGCGACGACGCGGACGAGCCCGCGAGCGAACGGGAGTGAGCGCCCCCGAAGGGGTGCTCATCGTCGACAAACCCACCGGCTGGACCAGCCACGACGTCGTGGCTCGGGTCCGTCGACTGGCGGGAACCCGCCGCGTCGGGCACGCGGGCACGCTCGACCCGATGGCCACCGGAGTCCTGGTGCTCGGCATCGGCCGCGGGACCAAACTGCTCACCTTCCTCGTCGGCTGCGACAAGGGGTATGCCGCGACGATCCGGCTGGGTGCCGCGACGGTCACCGACGATGCCGAGGGCGAGGTGGTGTCGACGACGTCAGCCGCACACCTCACCAGGGAAGAGATCGAGGCGGCCGTCGCCCCGTTCAGGGGAGCGATCAGCCAGGTGCCGTCCGCGGTGAGCGCCATCAAGGTCGACGGACGGCGGGCCTACGCCCGCGTGCGTGCAGGCGAGGACGTCCAGTTGGCGGCCCGCTCGGTGACCGTCAGCCGGTTCGACGTGCTCGACGTTCGCACCGGGACGACGGTCGACGTGGACATCGAGGTGGACGTGTCATCCGGCACCTTTGTCCGAGCCCTCGCCAGAGACCTGGGAACGGCGCTCGGAGTCGGCGGGCACCTCGTGGCCCTGCGTCGCACCCGGGTGGGGTGCTTCACCATTGGTGAGGCTCACGACCTGGAGGCGTTGTCGACCAGGTCAGGGGAGGGCGGGACTGGGGCGCACGGCATACCTCTGCTGTCCTTGGCCGCCGCTGGCCGCCGCGCCCTGCCGGTTCGGGACCTGTCCGAGGCGGAGGCGCGAGCCCTCGGTTTCGGCCAACCGGTGGCCTCGAGCGGGCCCGCGGAGGAGGCTGTTGCGGCGTTCACTCCCGACGGTCACCTGCTTGCCGTCCTTGATCAGACCAAGCCTCGGGCGCGGACGCGCGTCGTGTTCCCCATCGAGGACTCCTAGAGTGTCCTCCGTGCAGGTCTGGAACGGTCTCGACGAGGTGCCTTCGGGCATCGGCCCGTGCGTTGTCACCCTCGGCAATTTCGACGGCGTGCACCGGGGCCATCGCGCGGTCCTTGGCGTTGTCGTCGACGCTGCGACCTCCCGAGGCCTGACCTCGGTGGCGGTCACCTTCCACCCGCATCCGATCGCGGTGCTCTTCCCCGATCGCGCACCCGCCGAGCTCACCTCGCTCGCCCAACGGCTGGACCTGCTCTCCGCCACGGGGCTGGACGCGGTGCTCGTGCTGGAGTTCACCCGCGAATTCGCTGGCCAGACGCCGGCAGAGTTCGTCGACTCGGTGTTCGTCGACGCCTTGAACGCGCAACTCGTCGTCGTCGGAGCCGACACCCGCTTCGGGGTGCGCAACAGCGGAACCGTCCAGACCCTCATCGAGTTGGGTGCCGACCGAGGTTTCGAGGTCGCTCCGATCGCCGATGTCGGTGACGAGGGCCGCTGGTCCTCGACCCGCGTCCGGGCTCTGGTCGCCGACGGCGACGTCGTCGCAGCAGGCGAGCTGCTTGGCCGCTCCCCGCGGGTCGACGGGGTTGTCGTCCACGGGGACCACCGCGGGCGCCAACTCGGCTTCCCGACAGCCAATCTCGGCGACCCCATCGAGGGCCTCGTCCCAGCAGACGGGGTGTATGCCGGGTGGCTCACCCGCCTGGGCCGCCCCCTCGGTGCCTCCGACCGGGTGCTGCCCGCGGCAATCTCGATCGGCACGAACCCGACCTTCGACGGGACCTCCCGCCGGGTCGAGGCGTACGTCCTGGACCGGACTGACCTCGACCTTTACGGCGAGCGGGTCGCCTACGAGTTCGTCCGGATGCTGCGCCCCACGCTGCGGTTCGACGGCATCGAGCCGCTGGTCGTGCAGATGCACGCCGATGTCCAGGAGTGTCGCGAGACGTTGGGCGTTCCAGCCCCCTGAGGTGCCGCCCGCTGGGGTTCCGCCCGCTGAGGTGCCGGCAGCCGGCCCATGGCAGGCTGGGGGGATGGCTGGTCCTTCCTTACCCGTCCTTCGGCTGCCCACCTGGCAGGAGTTGCTCGGCCGCCCCGAGAGCCTGCGGCGCATGATGAACGTCTGGCCGCCCTATCGGTTCGCCGGCATCCGGGTCCTGCACATCGAGCCCGACTACTCGCGGGCCCTCGTCAGCCTGAAGTTGACGCCCTGGAACCGCAACTACGTGGGGACCCAGTTCGGCGGGTCGTTGTCCTCGATGGCCGATCCGTTCTGGATGCTGCTGGTGATGAACCAGTTGGGCCGTGACTACATCGTCTGGGACCAGCGGGCCGAGATCGAGTTCGTCCGCCCGGGCACGGGCGAGGTCCGCACCGAGTTCGTGGTGGATCCCGCTGTGGTGGAACGGATCCGACAGGCCGCGGCCGGCGGCCAAAAGGTGCTCGAATGGTTCGAGAACGACATTGTCGACATGTCGGGGGTCCTCGTGGCCAGGGTGCGCCGCCAACTGTATGTCCGGCGCAAGCGCGACACGGTGTGAGTTAGACCCTGGGGCTCCCGCCTGGAGCCGGGACAGCATACGGTTGGGGGTAGCACGAGCGGTCGAGCAACGGCGATCTACTGACTAGTAGGCTCCGTCCGCCGACGACGAGAGTAACGACAAAGGAGTCAAAGCCCGTGGCGATGAAGTCAGCCGTGGACGAGCGCGTCAACCACGACATCCTGGAAGGACGAGCCCGCAGCATCGCCGCTCTCTTCCGTGACCGGGTGTCCCGCTCGGGGAACCGCGAAGCATTCCAGTACTTCCACAACGGCCATCTCCAGAGCGTCACGTGGAGCGCCGCCCGCGACCGCGTTTACGACATGGCTGCTGGCCTGATGTCGCTCGGCCTAACCATCGAGGACCGGGTGGCGATCGCCTCGACCACGCGCTACGAGTGGGCCCTGGCCGACCTCGGCGTCATGTGTTCTGGCGGTGCGACGACGACGGTCTACCCCACAACGATGGCCGAGGATGTCGCCTACATCCTGGGTGACTCCGGGTCGCGGTTCGTGTTCGCCGAGGACGACGGCCAGGTCGAGAAGCTGCGGACGCACCGTCACGACATGCCCAACGTCGTCAAGGTCATCGTCTTCAACGGTGAGGCGCACAGTGGCGACGAAGAGGGCGACGACTGGGTGATCTCGTTGGCCGACCTCGAGGCGCTGGGCCGCGATGCCCGTGAGGCCCGCCCGACGATGGTCGACGAGCGGATCGATCTCATCGCGCCCGACCACCTGGCCGTCATCATCTACACCTCGGGAACGACCGGGCGCCCCAAGGGCGCCGAGCTGACCCACGACGCGATTGTCTATGAAGCGGCGGCCGTCCACGCCATCGGGATCCTCGACCAGAACGACTTGCAGTTCCTCTGGCTGCCGCTGTCCCACGTGTTCGGCATGATCCTGCTCGCCCTGCCGTTGCAGATGGGCTTCCCGACCGCGATCGACGGCAAGATCGACAAGATCGTCGACAACCTGGCCGTCATCAAGCCCACCTTCATGGGTGCCGCCCCTCGCATCTTCGAGAAGGCCTACGCCCGGATTGCCGCCACGGTGGCGGCCGAGACCGGCGTCAAGCGTCAGCTCATGGATTGGGCTCTCGACGTCGGCAAGCAGGTGATGGAGTTGCGTGCGCAAGGCCAGGCGCCCGGAGCGCTGCTCGGTATCCAACATGCCGTGGCCGACAAGCTCGTCCTCTCCAAGATCCGTGAGCGCTTCGGTGGGCGGGTCCGCTTCTTCATCTCGGGTTCGGCAGCGCTCAACCCGGAGATCGCCCGCTGGTTCGGGTCGGTGGGCCTGATCATCCTCGAGGGTTACGGCCTGACCGAGACCTCGGCAGCCACTTGTGTCAACCGCCCGTCCCTCGGTGGGTACAACTACGGCACGGTCGGCTGGGCGATCCCGACGACCGACGTGAAACTGGCCGCCGACGGCGAGATCCTCGTCAAGGGTCCGGGCGTCATGCGGGGCTACCGCAACCGTCCCGATGCCACGGCAGAGGTCTTCGACGAGGACGGCTACTTCCGCACCGGTGACATCGGCGAGATCGACGCCAACGGCTTCGTCAAGATCACCGACCGCAAGAAGGACCTGTTCAAGACCTCGGGTGGCAAGTACATCGCTCCCTCGTTGATCGAGGCGGCCTTCAAGGCGCAGTGCCCCTACGCCTCGCAGATCCTGGTCTTCGGCGATGGTCGCAACTACGCCACGGCGCTGATCACCCTCGACCCCGACGCCATCACCGCGTGGGGCGCAGCCAACCGGATGGCCGGCAAGTCCTATGCCGAGATCAGTCAGACCCCCGAGGTGCGCGAGTTGCTCCAGGGCTACATCGACACCCTCAACCAGGGCCTCAACCGCTGGGAGACGATCAAGCGGTTCACGGTCCTGGACCGCGACCTGACGATCGACGAGGGCGAGCTGACCCCCAGCCTCAAGCTCAAGCGCAAGCACGTCGCCGAGAAGTTCAAGGCCAACCTGGAAGCTCTCTACGACTGACAGGTCCGCCCGACGGGCGCATCACCCGTGACGAGGGGTACGAACAGATTCCGGCCCAGCCGCTGTTCGTACCCCTCCGTACGTGACGCCGGTAGGATCGACGGATGCCTGGACAGTCCCGCTTCGCCGACCTGGAGCCGCTGCTCGACCGCGTCCAGAAGCCGATCCAGTATGTCGGCGGCGAGTTGAACTCGCAGGTCAAGGACTGGCAGTGCGGTGGCCACGGCCCCGGCGGCGAGGAACTCACCGTCCGGTGGGCGCTGATGTACCCCGACGCCTACGAGGTCGGGCTGCCCAACCAGGGCGTCATGATCCTCTACGAAGTCCTCAACGAGCGTCCCCACGTGCTGGCCGAGCGCACGTATGCCGTGTGGCCGGACCTCGAGGCGCTGCTGCGGGAGAGCGGCGTGCCCCAGTTGACCGTCGACGGGCATCGAGCGGTGGTCGACTTCGACCTGTTCGGGGTGTCGTTCTCCACCGAGTTGGGCTACACCAACTTCCTCACCGCCATCGACCTGGCCGGCATCCCGCTGCACTCCAAGGATCGCGCCGACGGCACCCCGATCGTCATCGCCGGGGGCCACGCGTCGTTCAACCCCGAGCCGATCGCCGACTTCGTCGATGCGGTCGTCGTCGGTGACGGGGAGCAGGCGGTGCTGGAGATCACCGACCTCGTGGCCGCCTGGAAGGCCCAGGGCAGCCCCGGAGGCCGCGACGAACTCCTCATGCGGATCGCGCGCTCGGGTGTCGCCTACGTCCCGTCCTGCTACGAGGTGGATTACTTCCCCGACGGGCGGATCCGCCGGGTCGCGCCGCGGACCGGGCTGACCGGCATACCGTGGCGGGTCTCCAAGCACACGGTCACTGACCTGGACGCGTGGCCCTACCCGAAGGCCCCGCTCGTCCCGCTCGCCGAGACCGTCCACGAGCGAATGTCCGTCGAGATCTTCCGGGGGTGCACGCGAGGCTGCCGGTTCTGCCAGGCGGGAATGATCACCCGCCCGGTGCGCGAGCGGTCGATCACCGGCATCGGCGAGATGGTGGAGCGGGGGCTCGCAGCGACCGGGTTCGAAGAGGTCGGGCTGCTGTCCCTCTCGTCGGCGGACCACTCCGAGATCGCTGAGGTGACCAAGGGGCTCGCCGACCGTTACGAGGGCACCCAGACCGGCCTGTCGTTGCCCTCGACCCGGGTTGACGCCTTCAACATCGACCTGGCCAACGAGCTCAGTCGCGGGGGGCGCCGGTCGGGACTCACCTTCGCGCCCGAGGGCGGCTCGGAGCGGCTGCGGAAGGTCATCAACAAGCAGGTCTCCGAGCAGGACCTCGTCAACACGGTCGCGGCGGCCTTCGCGTCGGGCTGGCGGCAGGTGAAGCTCTACTTCATGTGTGGGCTTCCGACCGAGACCGACGAGGACGTACTGCAGATCGCCTCGCTTGCCAAGCAGGTCATCGAGACCGGTCGCCAGGTGAGCGGGCGCCGCGACGTCCGATGCACGGTGTCGATCGGCGGGTTCGTGCCCAAGCCGCACACCCCCTTCCAATGGGCGGCGCAACTCGGTGCCGAAGCGACCGACGCCCGCCTGCAACTGCTGCGCGACACCATCCGCGCCGACCGCCGGTATGCCGCAGCGATCGGCTTCCGCTACCACGACGGGCAGCCGGGCATCGTCGAGGGCCTGCTCTCCCGGGGCGACCGGCGCGTCGGTGCCGTCATCGAGGCCGTCTGGCGCGACGGCGGTCGGTTCGACGGGTGGAGCGAACACTTCTCGTACGAGCGCTGGATGCGGGCCGCGGAGACCGCCTTCGCCGACTCGCCGGTGTCGGTCGACTGGTTCACTACCCGTGAGCGCGACCGGATCGAAGTCCTGCCCTGGGACCACATCGACTCGGGCCTCGACCGCGACTGGTTGTGGGACGACTGGCAGGACGCGTTGGGGGAGCACGAGGTCGCCGACTGCCGGTGGAGTGGGTGCTTCGACTGTGGGGTCTGCCCCGAGATGGGCACCCAGATCGAGATGGGTCCGACCGGTCGCACGCTGCTGCCGTTGGCGGTGCTCAGCCCAGACCGCGCGCGGTTGCTCGAAACCTCACCGTGAGCTGGGCCGGCGACACGCAGGGGTATGCCGTCCGCCCAGCCGGGCCGGACGACCTCGCCGCAGTCACTGACTGCCGTCGGCGCTGGGTGGCCGAACGCACCGACGCCTCGGATCCCGGCTTCGAGGACCGGATGGCCGACTGGTGGGTCCGTGAGGCCGATCGGAGGGCCACCTGGCTGGCCTGGGCGGGGGAGCAGCCCATCGGGATGTCCGCGACCGTCATCTTCGAGCGGATGCCCGCACCGGGGGCGCCGACCGCACGGTGGGGTTACGTGTCCCAGGTGTGGGTCGACGCGGCATACCGGCGACGTGGGGTGGCGAGCACCCTCATGGGTGCGGTCATCGCTTGGGCACGACGCGAAGGTCTCGTGCGCCTCGTCCTCAATCCCAGCGACGAGTCCCGCCCGATGTATGCCGCGCTCGGCTTCCGCGAGGCGAGCGACCTGCTGCGGCTCGATCTGTCCGGCCGGTGATCAGGGGCGTTTGAGCAGCCGCCGGACGAGGGCGAGCGGTGTGGACTTCGTCCGCTGCGGTGGGACCGGGCCGAGCAGGGCGCGCAACGCGCCCACCACCTCGTCGACGAAGTCGTCCACGGTCCGCTCGTCGTAACCGGAGCGGACGGTGGTGGTGCTGAACTCCGCTTTGGCGAGTTCGTCGGCCAGCTGCGGCTTGGCGACCCCGCGCTCGAGCTCGGTGGCGACCTTGCGCAGCAACCAGTCGACGTCGTAGCGGTCGTAACCCTTGTGGTACCTGATCCGGGGGAAGGTCGTTGCCCGGATCCGGGCCGCAAGGTCCGCAGCCGACGGGGTCGACGGGGGCGGAGTGGGCGCAGCGGGTTGGCTCGTCACGGGCGGTCGACGATCAGATCGGATGGCCGAGGTGAGCCAGCGCCTGGCGCAACAGCACCCCGTGACCGCCGACCATCTCGGGCGTGGTCGCCAACTCGCTCGCCTCGGCAGGGGTGAGCCAGGCGAGGTCTAGGGCGTTGCCTTGGGGCTGGCAGTCGCCCATGAGGACGACGACGTAGGCAAGCGCCACGGCATGCTGGCGGGGGTCGTGGAAGGGCGTGACACCGGGCGTGGGGAAGTACTCAGCGACCGCGAACGGTTGTGGTGCGATCGGGACCTGCGGCAACGCCATCGGGCCGAGGTCACGCTCGATGTGGCGCAGCACCGCATCGCGCAGCCGCTCGTGATAGAGCACCCGTCCCGAGACGAGCTCCCGTTGGATCTCGCCTGTCTCGCTGGCGCGCAGCAGCAGCCCGATCTGGGTGACCTGGCTGCGTTCGTCGACCCGGACCGGCACCAGGTTGACGTAGAGGATCGGCAACCGTTCCCGCGCGTCGCGCAGCTGCTCACGGGTGAGCCATCCGCTGCGGGTCTCGATCTCCTGCATGGTCCCGATTCTGTCAGTCGCGTCGCCCCAGGACGACCGCCCAGGGGCTAGTAGACCTTGCCCGGGTTCATGATCCCAGACGGGTCGAAGAGGGCCTTGACGGACCGCTGCCGAGCGACTTCGGCGGCACCGAGCTCCCACTCGAGGAATCGGCGCTTTTGCACACCCACACCGTGCTCGCCGGTGATGGTTCCCCCGAGGTCCAGGGCCGCACGCAGCAACTCCTCCAGGGCAGCCTCTGCCCGGTGCCAACCGTCGAGATCCCCGTGCTCGAAGAACAAGGACGGATGCAGGTTGCCGTCACCCCCGTGCCCCGACAGGGTGATCTCCACGCCGGTGCGCTCGCTGATCTCCTGACCGATCCGCACAAAGTCGCCCAGGCGGGCGACGGGGACGCAGGCGTCCTCGGCCAGTCGTCCGCCCTTGGCCTCCAGGGCGTAGTTGAGCATCCGCCGGCCCTTCATGAGGAGTTCAGCCTCGGCGGCGTTGTCCGCGACGGCGATCTCAGCCGCGCCAAGGTCGGCGAGGGTCGCGGCATACCTCTCGACGTCCTCCGCGGCGTGGCCCGGGCGGTCGGACTGCACGAGCAGGGCCGCCTCGCAGCCCGAGGGGAAGCCGAAGTCGTTCATCGCCTGGATGGCCGCGATCGAGGCGCGATCGAGGAACTCCAGCAGCGCCGGTCGATGGCGATCAGCGCGGAGCGCGAGGACTGCGCGGGCCGCTTCGTCCAGCGAGTCGAAGGTCGCCAGGGCCGTGAGCGCGAGGTCCGGCGCCGGGATCAGGCGCACCAGTGCCGACGTGACGACGCCCAGGGTGCCTTCCGAGCCGACGAACAGGCCGGTGAGGTCATAGCCGGCGGTGCTCTTCGCCGTGAGCTTCCCGGTGCGGATCTGCTCGCCTCCGGGGAGGACGATCTCCAACGACTTGACGTAGTCGGCGGTCACGCCGTACTTGATGCAGCACAGGCCGCCTGCGTTGGTGGCCACGTTGCCGCCGATCGTGCAGGTGTCCGCTGACGCCGGGTCCGGCGGATAGAAGAGGCCCGCCTCGCGAACCGCTGCCTTGAGGTCGGCATTGACGACGCCGGGACCGACGCGGGCATGCCCCTCGACGGGGTCGATGTCGATGCCCCGCAAGGCTTCCACGTTGAGGACGATGGCGCCCTCGGTCGCGCAGGAGGCTCCGGTGAGCGACGTGCGGGCTCCCTGAGGGACCACGGGTATGCCGTGCGCCTGCGCCTCCTCCAGCACGGCGACGACATCCTGGGTGTCGCGGGCCCGCACCACCGTGAAGGTCTCGGGGGCGCTCGCACCGTAGGAGGAGTCGACGGCATATGTCGCGGCAATGTCGGGGTCGCGAAGGACGGCATCCCCGAGGAGGGGGTCAAGGCGCCGCAAGGAAGCAGGCATGGGTCTGACCTTAACGTCAGATGAGACGTGGCTCACGAGCCCTGCAGGCTTGGTCTGACGAGAGTGTCCAGGTACGGGATAGTTGTGCCATGTCGGCCTCGTACGGTGAGTTGATCGCCGCACTCGAATCGCTTCCTGCCAACCCACGGATCGTCGCCAGCGGCAACGGCGCCATTCCGTTTGAACTGCTGCACATCGTCGATAACACCCTCCCTGCGTTCACCCTCAACATGCTCGCTGCGCATGCCGGCCTGCCGCTGCGCGAGGGCGTCACCCACGAGACGTCGTTTGTCGGCGCGGGGATGCGTAAGAGCCCGCACTTGTCCTACGTTCCGGCGCGCCTGTCGATGGTGCCGCTGCTGTTCTCGCGGACCCTCCCGCCGGACGCGGTCATCGCGCACACGTCGTTGCCGCACAACGGCAAGATCTCGCTCGGCATCGAAACGAACGTCGTCGTCGGGGCGATCGAGGCCTGCAAGGCCCGTGGCGGCAAGATCATCGCCCAGGCCAACAAGCAGATGCCTTACACGTTCGGCGACTCTGAGTACGACGTCGCCGACTTCGACATCATCTACGAGGTCGACCTGCCGGTCGCGAACTACCAGGGCCGCAAGACGGTGTCGGCCGACTCGAGTGACACGGCGATCATCGGTGCGTTGGCCGCCGATCGGATCAAGGACGGCTCGACCCTGCAGTTGGGCATCGGCGCCATCCCGGATGCGGTGCTGCCCGAGTTGGTCCACAAGAAGCGCCTGGGGATCTGGACCGAGATGTTCTCCGACGGCGTCCTGAGCCTCCTCGACGCCGGCGCGATGGACATGGATCGGCCGATCGTCGCGTCCTTCTCGGTGGGCAGCGCGGAGCTCTACGAGTGGATGCACCTCAACGAGCAGGTCGTCATGCGCCGCACCGAGACGACCAACAACCCGGCCAACATCGCTCTGCAGCCGCGGATGACATCGGTCAACACCGCGCTTCAGGTCGACCTCTTCGGCCAGGCCAACGCATCTCGCATCAAGGCACGCATCCACTCCGGCTTCGGCGGGCAGACCGACTTCATCGTCGGCGCCCTGCACTCGCCCGGCGGGCAGGCGATCATGGCGCTGCGTTCCTGGCACCCCAAGGCCGACGTCTCGACGATCGTGCCCCTCATCGAAGAGCCAGTGACCTCCTTCCAGCACAGCGCGATCATCACCGAGCAGGGCGTGGCCGAGATCTTCGGTCATGACCAGGCGCACCAGTGCTGGTCGATCATCAACAAGGCAGCCCACCCGAGCGTGCGCGACGAGCTTTGGGAAGAAGCGCACGCCCTGGGCCTGGCCTGAGCGGTCGGGGAGCGGCGTGAGCGGCGTGAGCGGTCGGGCGCCGACTCGCGACGAGTGGCGGGTCTTCGGCTGGTGGGCGCTGGTCGGCCTCGGGTCGATCTGGGCCACGTGGACGCTGCTGAGCTATGGCTGGATCATCGCGGTGATCACCTGCGCCGGAGCACTCATGCTCGCCAACCGCGAGGAACCGGGGCGCTCGGCGTGGGGTTTCGTCACCGGCATGGGGCTGGTCCCGTTGTGGATCGGCTGGACCAACCGAGCCGCCACGACAGCGGGACTCTCGCCGTCGGTCTGGATCGGGTCAGGGGCCGTGACCGCCCTGGTTGGAGTGCTCATCTTCGTCCGCCCTCGCCGCACGACTTAGGCTGACGCCATGCTGCGCGTGGGGCTCACCGGGGGGATCGGCTCGGGCAAGTCCACTGTCGCGGCCCTCCTGCGCGAGTGGGGGGCCGACGTCACCGACGCCGACCGGGTGGCGCGCGAGATCGTCGAACCAGGTATGCCGCCCCTGGCGGCAATCCAAGATCGCTTCGGTCCAGGCGTGATCCAGGCTGACGGCACCCTCGACCGAGCGGGCTTGGCGGCAGTCGTCTTCCCTGATCGCGAGGCCCTGAGGGCGCTGGAGGCGATCACGGGTCCTGCCATCGCGGACCGGGTCGCACAGTTGCGGGGGAGTGTCCCTGTCGATCGGATCGACGTCTACGACATGCCGTTGCTCGTCGAGAAGGGCCTGTGGGTCCACGAGCACGTGACGATCGTCGTCGGTGCCGACGCCGAGGTTCGGGTGGCGCGGTTGGTCGGCCAACGGGGGCTGTCCGAGTCGGACGCTCGGGCGCGGATCGCCGCCCAAGCGAGCGACACCCAGCGTCATGCGGCAGCCGATGTCTGGATCGACAACGGGGGTTCCCGGGAGGACACCCAGGCCCAGGTGCGCCGACTCTGGGACGCCCGGTTGGTGCCCTTCGATGCCAACCTGCGCGGCGGCATACGGGCTCGGCGTTCGGACACCACTACGTTGGCCGAGCCGGATCCCGGGTGGGCCGACGCTGGGGCGCGCGTCGTTGCGCGGATTGCGGCCGCCTTGCCGGGCCAGGGGATCCGCGTCGATCACATCGGGTCGACGAGCGTGCCGGGACTCGTGGCCAAGGATGTTGTCGATGTCCAGGTGGGTGTCCCGCAGTTGGCGGACGCCGATGCGTCTGGCTTCGCCGCTGCTGTGCGTCAGGCCGGCTACCTCCTGGTCGCAGCCAACGACCAGGACCACCCGCATCCGGCCGATGCCGCGCCAGGCCAGTGGCAGAAGCGGTTCTACGGCGGGTGCGATCCGGGGCGGATCGTTCACGTGCACGTCCGCGAGATCGGCTCTGCGGGTTGGGAGTTCGCGCTGTCCTTCCGCGACTGGCTGCGCGCCGAGCCCAGCGCGCGCGAGGAGTATGCCGCCCTCAAACGGGCGTTGGCCGCTCGCCATTCGGTGACGCGGGACTACTCCGCGGCCAAGGAGCCGTGGTTCGACACGGCATACCAGCGAGTCCAGGAGTGGGCGCGAGAGGTGCGCTGGACGCCCTAGCGCTCACTGGGCCTCAGCCGACGTCGTGGATCCCCAGAACCGCCGGAAGGCAGCCGTCGCGTCTGGGTGGTCCTGCACCCGATGGCCATGGCCGGGCAGGACGAGTCGCGTGGCGCCATGTCTCTCCAACAGGTGGGCCACCTCGTCATAGATGTCCCGGGTTCCGCTGGTGACCACCAACGTCGGGACCCGACCGACGATCGTCGGGTCGATGGCAATGAGCCAGGCCGGGGTGAACGCCCGTAACCGGGCCGCCGACCGAGCCAACTGGTCCGGCGTGAAGTCCGGGACCGGCATACCCACGGCTGTGGCGAAACCCGCCGAGAGCTCCAGATCGGTGAAGGTCGGGTCGCTCCGGCGCTCGAAGAGCGGTGCGAGAGCGGCCACGTGCGCGTCGGTCTCGGGCCACCCTGCCGTCAGCCCGACGAACGGCGGCTCGCACAGGACGAGGCTCGCGACGACGTCCGGCCGCTCGGTGGCGGCGAGCACGGCCGACACGCAGCCGTAGGAGTGGGCGACGAGGTGGCCGCGGGGCGCCAGCGCGTCGATGACGACCGGCTGGACGTGGTCGGGATGGTCACCATCGTGGACCCGGCGGACGAAGTGCGCCTCGTCGCCGAGGGCCGCCGCCTGCAGGGGCCAGGCCTTGGGACCCGCAGATCCGGTTCCGTGGAGGAAGACGATGGACACGGCCCGAGTATGCCGTGCGCGCCTGGGGAGCGGCATACCTGGTGCGCGCGTGGGGTGGGGTGTCGGTGGGGCGACGTACCCTGCTCACTATGCGTCCGACAACCGATCTGCAGCGGCGAGTTGCCCCGTTCGAGGTGATCTCCGACTTCGAGCCCAGCGGTGACCAACCCGATGCCATTGCCGAGTTGGCCCGGCGGATCCGGGCAGGGGTCACCGACACCGTGCTCCTCGGGGCGACGGGCACGGGCAAGTCGGCGACGACCGCCTGGCTCATCGAGCAGGTGCAGCGACCCACCCTGGTGATGGCTCCCAACAAGACCCTCGCCGCGCAGTTGGCCAACGAGTTCCGCGAGTTGTTGCCCAACAACGCCGTCGAATACTTCGTCAGCTACTACGACTACTACCAGCCCGAGGCCTACATCCCGCAGACGGACACCTACATCGAGAAGGACTCGTCGGTCAACGATGAGGTCGAGCGGCTGCGGCACTCGGCGACCAACTCGCTGCTGACCCGCCGTGACGTCATCGTCGTGGCGTCGGTGTCCTGCATCTACGGCCTGGGCACCCCGCAGGAGTACATCGACCGGATGGTGGCGCTCAAGGTCGGGCAGGAGATCGAGCGCGATCAGTTGCTGCGCCGGTTCGTCGGCATGCAATACACCCGCAACGACCTGGCCTTCACCCGAGGGACCTTCCGGGTGCGGGGCGACACCGTCGAGATCATCCCGATGTACGAAGAGCTCGCGGTGCGCGTGGAGTTCTTCGGCGACGAGATCGAGCGGATCTACACCCTGCACCCGCTCACCGGCGAGGTCGTGCGCGAGGAGCAGGAGATGTATGTCTTCCCGGCCTCGCACTATGTCGCCGGGCCCGAGCGCATGGAGCGGGCGATCGGCGGCATCGAGTCGGAGTTGGAGACCCGGTTGGCCGAGCTCGACCGGCAGGGCAAGCTCCTGGAGGCCCAGCGCCTGCGGATGCGCACCGGCTACGACATCGAGATGATGCGCACCCTCGGGTTCTGTAACGGCATCGAGAACTACAGCCGGCACATCGACGGCCGAGAGGCCGGGTCGGCCCCCAACTGTCTGCTCGACTACTTCCCCGAAGACTTCCTGCTCGTCATCGACGAGTCGCACCAGACCGTGCCGCAGATCGGGGCGATGTACGAAGGTGACATGTCCCGCAAACGGATGCTCGTCGACCACGGCTTCCGGCTCCCCTCGGCGATGGACAACCGACCCCTGAAGTGGGAGGAGTTCCTTGAGCGCATCGGCCAAACCGTCTATCTCTCAGCGACACCCGGCGACTACGAGATGGCCAAGTCCCGGTCGTTCGGCCCTCCGGTGGAGCAGATCATCCGACCCACCGGGCTGATCGACCCCGAGATCATCCTCAAGCCCACCAAGGGTCAGATCGACGACCTCATCCACGAGATCCGCACCCGGGCGGCCCGCAACGAGCGGGTGCTCGTCACCACCTTGACCAAGAAGATGGCCGAGGACCTCACCGACTACCTGCTCGACAAGGGCATCCGGGTGCGTTACTTGCACTCCGAGGTCGACACCCTGCGCCG
>ERZ795062.1302-NODE-1302-length-17928-cov-13.083366_pt1 | contig 17928 bp, 21 predicted proteins | sample MGYA00375146_ERZ795062 | MGnify/ENA primary metagenome ERZ795062 (study PRJEB30191, sample SAMN05720281) | activated sludge metagenome | isolation source: Anaerobic digester | place: USA | collected 2015-07-16 ... | reverse complement strand
GTGTAGCGGTAGATGTTGTCCACAAAGAACAGCACGTCCTTGCCTTCATCCCGGAAGGATTCGGCGATGGTCAGACCGGTCAGCGCCACGCGAAGGCGGTTGCCCGGCGGTTCGTTCATCTGGCCGTACACCATGGACACCTTGGATTCGGGCAGGTTCTCCAGGTTCACGACGCCGGAATCGGCCATTTCGTGATAGAAGTCGTTGCCTTCACGGGTCCGCTCGCCCACGCCGGCGAACACCGACAGACCGCTGTGGGCCTTGGCGATGTTGTTGATGAGTTCCATCATGTTCACGGTCTTGCCCACGCCGGCACCACCGAACAGACCCACCTTGCCGCCCTTGGCGAACGGGCAAACCAGGTCGATCACCTTGATGCCGGTTTCGAGCAGTTCCTGCGAGGGGCTCAGTTCGTCATAGGCCGGAGCCTTGCGATGGATGGAGGCGGTCAGGGTCGCGTCGATCGGGCCGCGCTCGTCAATCGGGTTGCCCAGCACGTCCATGATGCGGCCCAGGGTGGCTTTGCCAACCGGAACCGTGATCTGGGCACCAGTGTTGAACACCGTCAGGCCGCGGCGCAAGCCGTCGGACGAACCCAGCGCGATGGTCCGCACCACGCCGTCACCCAGCTGCTGCTGCACCTCCAGGGTCAGCGGCGAGCCTTCCATCTTGAGCGCGTCGTACACCTTGGGCATCTGGTCGCGCGGAAACTCCACGTCCACCACGGCGCCAATACACTGAACAATTTTTCCTTGGGCTTGCATTTTTCGCTCCAATATTACTAATCTGCTTAGCCGCTGATGGCAGCCGCGCCGGACACGATTTCAGACAGCTCTTTGGTAATCGCGGCCTGCCGGGTCTTGTTGTAAACCAGCTTGAGTTCGGCAATCACGTTGCCGGCGTTGTCGGTGGCTGCTTTCATGGCGACCATGCGCGCAGCGTGCTCGGACGCCATGTTTTCGGCCAGTGCCTGATAGACGAGCGCCTCGACATAACGAACGAGCAGGTCATCGATGACGGTCTGGGCATCCGGTTCGTAGATGTAATCCCACCCCGGCTGGCCACCGCTGGCCTTGGTTTCTGCCACCATCTTTTCAGCAGACAGGGGCAACAACTGCTCCACCACCGGTTCCTGCTTCATCGTGCTGACAAACTTGTTGTAGCAAAGATGCACGGAGCTGACCTCGCCCTTGACGTAGGCATCGAGCAGCACCTTGACGGGGCCGACGAGCTTGTCGAGGTGCGGCTTGTCCCCAAGGTGCGTCACATGGGACACGACCGTGGCACCCACGCGGTTGAGGAAGCCCAGACCCTTGTTCCCGATGGCCACGGCCTGCGTGGTCTTGCCAGCCGCCTGGGTATCGCGCAGCTTGGCGGTGACCTGACGCAACAGATTGGTGTTGAGCCCCCCGCACAAGCCCTTGTCCGTGGTCACCACAATCAGACCGACCGCCTTGCCGTCGTTGGTCTTCATGAAGTCATGCACGTATTCCGGGTTGGCTTTTCCCAGGTTGGTGGCAATGTCGCGGATCTTTGTCGCGTAGGGACGAGCAGCGCGCATACGCTCCTGCGCCTTGCGCATCTTGGAGACCGAGATCATTTCCATGGCCTTGGTGATCTTCTTGGTGTTCTCCACCGATTTGATCTTGGTGCGTAATTCCTTGCCTGCTGCCATCAGTGGCTCCTTGTGGTCAGGTGGAAATCAAGCAAAAGACTTCTTGAACGCGGTCACTGCCTGGGTCAATTCAGCCTCGGCATCCTTGTCCAGGGCCTTGCTGTCTTCGACCTTGCTCAGCAGGGCGGCATGCTTGTCCTTCAGGTACGCGTGCAGGCCGTGCTCGAACGACAGGATCTTCTTGACGTCGACATCGTCCATGTAGCCTTTGTTCACGGCAAACAGGGAAGCGCTCATCAGGCTGATCGAAAGCGGGCTGTATTGCTTTTGCTTGAGCAGTTCCGTCACGCGGGCGCCGCGGTCCAGCTGCTTGCGGGTGGCCTCATCCAGATCCGAGGCGAACTGGGCGAACGCCGCCAGTTCACGGTACTGCGCCAGGTCGTTACGGATACCGCCGGACTGGCCCTTGACCACTTTGGTCTGAGCTGCACTGCCGACGCGCGACACCGAGATACCGGCGTTGATGGCGGGACGGATGCCGGCGTTGAACAGGCTGGTTTCCAGGAAGATCTGGCCGTCAGTGATCGAGATCACGTTCGTGGGCACGAAGGCGGACACGTCGCCAGCCTGCGTTTCAATGATCGGCAGCGCAGTCAGCGAACCGGTCTTGCCCTTCACTTCACCCTTGGTGAACTGCTCGACATACTCGGCGCTCACACGGGCGGCACGCTCCAGCAGACGGCTGTGCAGATAGAACACGTCGCCAGGGTAGGCTTCGCGGCCTGGCGGACGGCGCAGCAGCAGGGACACTTGGCGATAGGCCACGGCCTGCTTGGACAGATCGTCATAGACGATCAGGGCATCCTGGCCGCGGTCGCGGAAATACTCACCCATCGTGCAGCCGGCGTACGCAGAGACGTACTGCATGGCGGCCGATTCAGAAGCCGAGGCAGCCACGACGATGGTGTACTCCATCGCACCGGCCTGCTCCAGCGCACGCACCACGTTCTTGATCGACGAGGCCTTCTGGCCAATCGCGACGTAAACGCAGGTCATGTTCTGACCCTTCTGGTTGATGATTGCATCGATGGCAACCGCCGTCTTGCCGGTCTGACGGTCGCCGATGATCAGCTCGCGCTGACCACGGCCGATCGGCACCATAGAGTCGATCGACTTCAGGCCGGTCTGCATCGGCTGATCGACGGACTGACGGGCAATCACGCCCGGCGCCACCTTTTCGATCACGTCAGTCATCTTGGCATTGATCGGACCCTTGCCGTCGATGGGCTGGCCCAGCGCATTGACCACACGGCCGATCAGCTCAGGACCCACCGGCACCTCCAGAATACGGCCCGTGCAACGGACCGTATCGCCTTCGGAAATGTGCTCGTACTCGCCCAAAATCACGGCGCCCACTGAGTCGCGCTCGAGGTTCAGCGCCAGGCCATAGGTGGGCAGACCATCCGAGCCAGCAGGGAACTCCAGCATTTCGCCCTGCATCACGTCGGACAGGCCATGGATGCGAACGATGCCGTCAGTCACCGACACCACGGTGCCCTGGTTGCGGATGTCCGCGCTGGCAGTCAGGCCTTCGATACGGCTCTTGATCAGTTCAGAAATTTCAGCGGGATTGAGTTGCATGACTCTTTCCTTCTTTCTTAATTAGGCCGAGGGCTTACGCCGTCAGCGCGACTTTCATTTGTTCCAGGCGTGCCTTGACGGAGGTGTCGAGCACCTCGTCACCCACCACCACACGAATCCCGCCGATCAGAGCCGGCTCGAGTTCGACCTTGACGTTCAGCTTGCGCCCGAATCGCGCCTCAAGCGTCGCAGCCACTCCGGTCAGCGCCGCTTCGTCGATCGGGAACGCGCTGTAGACCACCGCATCGGAAGAGCCGCTCAAAGCGTTCTTGAGGTTGCGGAACTGCTGGGCGATCTCGGGCAAAACGGAAAGACGCCCGTTTTCGATCACCGTCCGCAGGAAATTCCTGGCGCTGTCCGGCAAGGTCACCTTGGCCACGCCCGTGATCAAGTCAAAGACCTGGCTCACCGACGTCTTGGGACTGTCGGCGAACTGCTGCAGCTGCGCATTGCCAGCGATAGCGGCCAGTTCGTCGAGCCAAACGGCGGTGCCGGCCAGATCCGATGACGACGCCTTGAACAGCGCCTCGGCATAAGGGCGGGCAATGGTGGCGAGTTCAGCCATGGTGGTCCCTCTTACAGCTCGGTCTTGAGACGGTTGAGAAGGTCGGCGTGAATGCTGGCATTGACTTCCTTGCGGAGAATCTGCTCGGCACCCTTCACCGCCAGCGCAGCAACCTGCTCGCGCAGTGCTTCACGGGCCTTCACCGTCTGTTGCTCGGCCTCGGCTTTGGCCGCGGCGACGATCTTGGCGCCCTCTTCCGCAGCGCGGGTCTTGGCCTCTTCGATGATCACCTGGGCACGGCGTTCGGCATCCGCCAGACGCGCAGCGGTCTCGGTGCGCGACAGGGCAAGCTCTTCTTCCACCCGCTTGTTGGCGGATGAAAGTTCAGCCTTGGCCCGGTCGGCGGCCGCGAGGCCATCGGCAATTTTCTTGGCACGTTCGTCGAGCGCAACGGCGATGGGCGGCCACACGAACTTCATCGTGAACCAGACCAGAATCGCAAAGACGATCGCTTGGACGAACAGGGTTGCATTGATACTCACAGCAACACCCTTTCAGTCAGTTGATGAACAGGCGAGCGATTACTTCAGGACGAAGGGGTTGGCGAACGCGAACATCATCGCAATACCGACGCCGATCAGGAAGGCCGCGTCGATCAGACCAGCCAGCAGGAACATCTTGGTCTGCAGTTCGTTCATCAGCTCAGGCTGACGGGCGGCCGATTCGAGGTACTTGCTGCCCATGATGCCGATGCCGATACAGGCGCCAATGGCACCCAGACCAATGATCAAACCAGCGGCGAGTGCGACAAAGCCGAGAACGTGTTCCATTTAATGCTCCTGTGGATGAAAAGTGAAAGGTTAAGGAAAGGGAAACTCAAGAAACCAGGGGATCAGTGCGCGTCATGCGCCTGGCCGATGTACACCAGCGTCAGCATCATGAAAATGAACGCCTGCAGCGCGACGATCAGGATGTGGAAGATGGACCAGATAGATCCGGCAATGATGTGGCCGATCGTCAGCATGATGCCCGACATTGACAGCGCGGCAGCCCCACCCATCAACGCGATCAGCATGAACAGCAGTTCGCCCGCGTACATGTTGCCGAACAGTCGCATGCCGTGGGACACGGTCTTGGCGGCAAATTCGATCAACTGCATCACGAAGTTCGGGATCCACAGCAGCGGATGGGCACCAAAAGGCGCGCAGAACAGCTCATGAATCCAGCCACCCAAGCCCTTGATCTTGATGTTGTAATAGACACAAATCAGCAGCACCGAGGTACTCAGACCCAGGGTCGTCGAAAGATCCGCGGTGGGAACGACGCGCATGTAGGCATGGTGCGGATCATGGCCGGCAGCGCCGAAGATCATCTCCCAGACACGAGGAATGATGTCCACAGGGAGAAAGTCCATGGCGTTCAGCGCAAAGATCCAGACGAACACGGTCAGGGCCAGCGGCGACACGAACTTGCGGCTTTCGGCATTGTGGATGATGCCCTTTGACTGGCTGTCGACCATCTCGACCAGGATTTCGACCGCCGCCTGGAACCGCCCGGGCACACCAGATGTCGCGCTACGGGCGGCCTTCCAGAGGAAAAAGGTTGCCACCACACCAATCAGCGCCGCCCAGAAAATCGAGTCATAGTTGAAGACGGTGAAGTCAACAACACCTTTCATGGGCTTGTTCTGCAGATGCGTCAGGTGGTGACCAATGTACTCACCGGCAGTAGGTCCGTGTTCAGCAGCCATCTGTTTACTCTTGTTTAAGTTCTACGCTTCGGGCGGAGCACGAGCGCCACCCAGTACACCTTCATCGACACCACCAGTCCGACCAGCATGGCTGGCCAGCTCAGATTGGCAACCAGCCTTGGCGCCGCAAACAACATCGCGACCGTCAAGGCAATCTTGACCATTTCCCAGATGAAGAACCCGAATGCGGCGCCCATGGCGCGTGCCTGCGGATTCTCCAGAGACCACTTTCGGGCCAGTCCCCGGGCAAACAGTGCCGCGGGGATCACCACCGCCAGCGCACCGTATCCAGCCGACCAACCCACATTTTCCCGCCCGGTCAGCCCCCAGGCAGCCAAAGCCACCGCCAAGCCGACCAGTACCTGCACCCCGACCACTGTTGCCGGCGAGACCGACGGGTTCTTTTCACTCCATTGACGCGCCTCTTCGGCGGTCAAGGGCTTGAACTCGGGCTCACCTGCCTCCATCTCGTTCAAGGACGCCATTGTTGCCATGTCAGATTACGCGCAGGTTACATTCGGCTCGGCGCCCGATTGCGCCCGCGCTTCCCAGCAAAGCCCTTCATTATACGTAGAAACCCGCGCGGCCTCAAACGCGCGGCGGCCGACCCGGCTTGAGCGGGCGCACCATGGTCAAGCGCCAGTCACAATGGGGGCCACCGACGGAGTTCACGATGTACACGGCTGCCAAATTGCTTCACCTCGTCGCTGCCGTGATCTGGCTTGGCGGAATGGGTTTCGTGCTCGGTGCGTTGCGGCCGGTTGCCATGGCCCAGTTGCCACCGCCCGCGCGGCTGGCGCTCATGACGGCAGTTCTGCACCGGTTTTTCATCGCCGTCTGGGTCTGCATCCTGGTGTTGCTGGCGTCGGGCTCTTTCATGTTGATGGCGGTCGGCATGCGCCAGGCCCCGGCAGGCTGGCATCTCATGCTGGGCGCGGGGATCTTGATGTCGGTCATTTTTTCGTACCTTTACACCGGCCCTTTCCGGCGCATGAGGGCTGCCGCAGCCACGGCCGACTGGCCAGCGGCCGGCCGCGCCATGGCGCAGATTCACCCGCTGGTGGTGACCAACTTCGCCCTCGGATGGCTGTCCGTTGCCGGCGTCTACCTGGTGCGTTGATCCGGCGCTGCACGGGGCATTCCTGAACATGGACAATGGACCTATGAACCTCTCGGAGATCCAGTCGCTGCCCAGCGCCCTGAACGGCGCCTACACCCGAGCGCCCGACGCAAGGTTCCCCATCATGGTTCGCGGCTTCTCCCTTGGCGACGGGGTGAGCCCGGTCGTGCCCGTCTCCGGCGGGTTGACATCCTGTTTCAAGCAGCACCGGGCGCGACGCGACCGTTCGCAGACCGGTGACCGGCAAGCCATGAAAGGCCCCACGCCATGAGCGCCTCCACCATCCCGCCCGTTCCCGGCGCCGACCCGCGCAAGGAGTCCCTGATCAACTACCCGAGCGCCTTTCCCATCAAGGTCATGGGCGCCAAGGTGGAGGGCTTCGTGGCCGCGCTCACCCACGTGGCGCACCAGTTCGACCCGGTGTTTGACGCATCGACCATCGAATTGCGCGAGAGCAAGGGCGGCAAGTACCTGGGCGTCACCCTCACCGTGACCGCCACGAGCCGCGAGCAACTCGACGAGTTGTACCGGACACTGTCCAGCCACCCGATGGTGAAGGTGGTGCTGTAAGGCACCCCACGGAGCAACCCGGTGGCAACCCTGAGACTCAACCCGGCCCTGGCGAAGGCGAAGGCGTGGCAGCATGCCGACGCTGCGCGAAGCGGGCCACGCTTGCCTGCGCCGGATGCCGGCAACGCACTGGGCGACTGGGCACTGGCCCGGGTGCACAGCCGGCCCCACACGCTGATCGTCGCCGTCAGTTGTGCCACCCGCTGGGCGTTTGCCCTGCCCGCTGCCCCGCTGCCCACCCTGCTCGCGCGGTTCGGCCCCGCACTGCTGCAGTCCCTGCTGGCGCTGGGCGTCCCACCGGATCGCGCCCGCCACGAAATCGACCGCAGCGAACCCTGGCAACTCGGCCGCGGCATCGACCGCAGTGTCGCGCGGCACTTGACGCAATATGCCGAGAGCGTGGTCTGGGCCGCCGGCGAGGGCCTGGGCCTGGGCGCTATCAATGCCCGGCTGTCGGATCACCTGATCCTGCGGCCCCGCGAGGGCTACCCGGCCGAGGAAGTCCTGCGCTTGCTGGGTGGCAACCCGGCGCTGGTGATGCAGCGGCAGCAGGACCAGCAGGACCAGTGGCGAAAGGCCTATGACCATGCGCAGTCACAGATCGGGCGCGAGGAAGTGCACATCCCCGTCGCCTTGGCGCTGCCGGACCAGCCCCGGCTGGAAGCCGCGCACCAAGCCGCCGTCCTGCTGATGCGCCTGCCACATGACGACAGCGTCATTGGCCCGCCCGGCCACACCGGCCAACCCCGCGGGCGCTGGATTCCGCGCACACTGGTGATCGACTTTGCTGACGTAGACAGCGCCACGCCCAGCTTTGCCCGCGCGCTGCTGGACGAAGTGGCCACCCTGGGCGTGTCCAGCCTGCATCTGACCAACGCGGCCCCTGCGGTGGTGCAGGCGTTCGAGGGGCTCTCGCCCAATGGCCGTTGACAAGCCTGCGCCCCTGAGCATCCCGGTGACGAACCTTGGCCGGGTGGACTACGCCCCCACGGCCGCGGCGATGCAGGCCATCACCGAGCAGCGCACACCGCAGACGCCCGACGCCCTGTGGATCTGCGAACACCCGCCGGTCTATACGCAGGGGCTTGCGGGCAAGGCGGACCACCTCCTGAACCCCGGCGCCATCCCCGTGGTGCAGACCAACCGCGGCGGGCAGGTCACCTACCACGGACCAGGACAGGTGGTGGCCTACCCGCTGATCGACCTGCAGCGCGCGGGCTACTACGTGAAAGAATACGTCTACCGCCTCGAAGAGGCCGTGATCCGCACGCTGATGACCTTCGGCGTCACCGGCCACCGGGTGGCCGGGGCGCCGGGCATCTATGTGCGGCTCGACGATCCGTTTTCCCACGCCGCACTGAGCGGCCCGGCCCCCGCCGGCGACCCGTTCCGCGGCCTGGGCAAGATCGCCGCGCTGGGCATCAAGGTCAGCCGCCACTGCACCTACCATGGGCTGGCGCTGAACGTGGCCATGGATCTGGAACCCTACACCCGCATCAACCCCTGCGGCTACGCAGGATTGAAAACGGTGGACCTTTCTACAATCGGCGTCTGCGTTGCGTGGTCCGAGGCCGCGCAGATGCTGAGCCAGAAGCTCGCGACTTACCTGACCCCCTGACCAAGAGGGCCGTCGTCCCCGTGAAAACAGGGACCCATGGTTGCGCAAGGTGGATGTCCGCCTGCGCGGAAATGAAAAGAGATGAACCCCAAAGACGTTGTGCGCGACGCGCAGTCCACTGAAACCTACGACGCCAGCGCCAAGCAGAAGGCGGGCGCCAAGCTGTCGCGCATCCCGATCAAGGTTCAGCCGGGCGAAATCCTGAAGAAGCCGGACTGGATCCGCGTCAAGGCCGGCAGCCCGACCACGCGCTTCTATGAAATCAAGGACGTGCTGCGCGCCAACAAGCTGGTGACGGTGTGCGAAGAGGCCAGTTGTCCCAACATCGGCGAGTGTTTCGGCAAAGGCACGGCCACCTTCATGATCATGGGCGACAAGTGCACGCGCCGCTGCCCGTTCTGCGACGTGGGACACGGCCGGCCCGACCCGCTTGATGTCAACGAACCGCAAAACCTGGCCAACACGATTGCCGCGCTCAAGCTCAACTATGTCGTCATCACCAGCGTGGACCGCGACGACCTGCGCGACGGCGGCGCCGGCCATTTTGTCGAATGCATCCGCAGGACCCGCGAGTTGTCACCCCAAACGCAGATCGAGGTTCTGGTGCCGGACTTCCGTGGCCGCGACGACCGCGCACTCGAAATTCTCAAGGCCGCCCCACCCGACGTGATGAACCACAACCTGGAAACCATTCCTCGCCTTTACAAGGAAGCGCGCCCGGGCTCCGACTATCTTTTCAGCCTGAACCTGCTCAAGAAATTCAAGGCCTTGTTCCCGGACATCCCAACCAAGAGCGGGCTGATGGTGGGCCTGGGCGAGACCGACGAGGAAATCCTGGACGTGATGCGCGACATGCGTGCGCACCACATCGACATGCTGACCATCGGCCAGTACCTGGCGCCGAGCACCTCGCACCTGACCGTGAAGCGCTATGTGCACCCCGACACCTTCAAGATGTTCGAGGCCAAGGCCTATGAGATGGGTTTCAGGCACGCGGCCGTCGGCGCGATGGTGCGCTCCAGCTACCACGCCGACCAGCAGGCCGGTCACGCAATGGGCCAGCCGAAGGCCTGAATCACTCCTGATTCAATAGCGTCATACATCCATTCGACGCTGGAAAACGGTCGAAAAGACGACAAAATCTGCAAAAAGGGCGCTGTCAGGCGCCCGGCGCCATCTTTTCCCAGGCCGCCAGCGCTTCGGCAGCCACCATCAGTGCCGGGCCGCCGCCCATGTACACGCAGACGGCCAGCATCTCCTCCAGCTCGGCGCGGGTGCAGCCGAGCCGGTGCAGCGCCTTGACATGAAATCCGACGCAGCCGGAGCAGCGCTGGGTCACGCCGATGGCCAGCGCGATCAGCTCCTTGTGCTTGGCGCTGATCGCCCCCTCGGCCATCGAGGCGCGCGCCAGTTGCCCGAAGCCGGCCATGGCCTCGGATTGGGACTTGCGAAACGGACCCAGGCTCTCGTTGATATCCTGAATCAGGCCCTTGTGATCAAAATTACCCATGGCATGTCCTGTGTGATGATCGGTTGAGGCCGGCGGATCCACATGGCCGCGCACCAGCCGGTACCGAGGGGCTGCAGTATGGCGGCACGGCTTCGACCAAGGCTTGACTTGCGTCAACGTCGATCCTTGTCGACCTGTCGGCAGCCGGGTTGGTGATTCTTCCGCACAAGCCGGCGTGGCGCCGGACTTCGATCCCAGCGGAACTTTGTCAGCGTGCCAGGACGCTGGCCGGCTCGTCGGCTTCGAGCACCATTTGCGCCCAAGGCCGCAGCTTGCCGGTGTCGGCGCGCAGCACTTCCTGCTTGACCGCCAGAATCTGGGCGGGGTGCATGGAAAAACTGCGCAGCCCCAGACCGAGCAACAGCCGCGTCAGCGCGGTGTCGCCCGCCATTTCGCCACAGACACTGACACCCTTGCCCTGCGCGTTGCATTCAGCGATCGTGTCAGCCACCAACCGCAGAACCGCCGGATGCAGGGGGTCGTAGAGATGGGCCACGGATTCGTCGGCGCGATCGATGGCCAGCGTGTACTGGATCAGGTCGTTGGTGCCGATGGACAGGAAATCGAAATACTTCAGAAACAGCTTCAGCGTCAGCGCCGCCGCCGGAATCTCGATCATGGCCCCGAGCTTGAGCGGGCCGTAGACCATGCCCTGGTTGTCCAGTTGCACGCGCGCATGGTCGATCAGCGAAAGCGTCTGGCGGATCTCGCTGCCGTGCGCCAGCATGGGGATCAGCAGGTTCACCTGGCCGTGCGCCGCCGCCCGAAGAATGGCGCGCAACTGGGTCAGAAACATGGCCGGGTCCGCCAGACTCCAGCGGATGGCCCGCAGCCCCAGTGCCGGATTCAGGTGCGCATCGTCGTGGTGCGCCTCGTCGAGCGGCTTGTCGGCCCCCACGTCCACGGTGCGGATCGTCACGGGCAGCCCCTGCATGCCTTCGACAGCGCGCCGATAGGCCTGGTACTGTTCTTCCTCGTCAGGCAGGCGGCCATGACGACCCATGAACAGAAATTCGCTGCGGAACAACCCCACGCCCACCGCACCGACCTTCAGCGCGGGCAAGGTGTCATCCGGCATTTCGATGTTGGCCAGCAGCTCGATGCGCTGACCATCCAGCGTGATGGCCGCGGTATTGCGCAGGCGCGACAGGCGCTCGCGCTCGAGCTCGCCCTGGCGCTGGCGGAACCCGTATTCGGCGAGGATGATCGGCGACGGATCGACGATCACGACGCCGGCATCGCCGTCGATGATGATCCAGTCGTCCTGGCGGATCAGCTGGGAGGCCGAGCGCGCTCCCACCACGGCGGGAATGTCCATGCTGCGCGCCACGATGGCGGTATGCGAGGTCTTGCCGCCCACGTCGGTGACGAACCCGGCAAACACACTTTGCTTGAACTGCAGCATGTCGGCCGGCGACAGGTCGTGCGCCACCAGCACCAGCGGCACATCCAGAGTGTCATCCAGCAGCAGATCCTGCTGGCGCTTGTGTCGAACCGGCGGCGCCACGACCGGCGATGCTGCACCCAGCATGCGCCGCAGCACGCGCTCGACCACCTGCTCCAGATCGGCCTTGCGTTCTCGCAGGTACTCGTCCTCCATCTCGTCGAACTGGCGCGAAATGACCTCGAACTGGGTCGTCAGCGCCCACTCGGCGTTGTAGAGACGATCGCGGATCCAGTGCTTCACGCCGCTGGTCAGCGCTTCGTCCTGCAGCAGCATCAGGTGCACATCGAGCAAGGCCGCCAGCTCGTGCGGCGCATCCTTGGGCATTTCCTGCTGCAAGCGCTGCAACTCGTCGACCACGGCATTGCGCCCGGCACGCACCCGGTCGATCTCGCTCTCCACCTGGTCGGACGTAATGAAGTAATGCGCCACGTCCAGCCGGCTGGACGCCACGATCACCGCGCGCCCGATGGCCACCCCGCGCGCCACCGGAATGCCGTGGACGCTGAAGGTCATGTTCCGAGCGGCGCCGGGCCGCCCCAAGCAAGGCCAGTCCCCTCGGGGCTGAGTACCGCGGCTCCGGATGTGCCTGCGCATATCCGGACGGCACGAAGAGCCGTTGCCTCTGGCTGAGGCACGTCCAGCGACCACACACAGTGAGGCAGCGTGGGGGCCATTTATTCGCCCTCGCCGAACTTGTCGGCCATCAGGGCCAGCAGCGCATCCATGGCCTCCTGCTCGCGATCGCCATGGGTCTCCAGCGTGACCTCGCTGCCGAGTCCCGCGGCCAGCATCATGACGCCCATGATGCTCTTCGCGTTGACGCGCCGCTCGCCACGGCTCAGCCACACCTCGCAGGGGAAGCTGCCCGCCAGCTTGGTGAGCTTGGCCGAGGCCCGCGCATGCAGGCCGAGTTTATTGCTGATGATCGTGCTGGTCTTTAACATGGTTTCGCTTGGACTGGTTTTGGGGCGCGGTCACGGCCACCTGCATCACGCCTTGGGTGCCGCCGGTGACGGCGCGCGAGATCAGCGCCTCCAGAGGCTCATGCCGGTAGCTCACAGCGCGCAGCAACATGGGCAGGTTGACACCGGTCACCAGCCGGGACGTAAGGCCGTCCACGAGCTTCTGCGCCACATTGCAGGGCGTCGCGCCGAACACATCGGTCAGCACCACGACGCCTTCGGTGCCCGGGCGATCGCGCAACTGCCGCAGGGCGATCCGGGACGCCGCCAGGGTTTCTTCGGGCGGCGCATTAGGCGCCACATCGATCGCCGCCACGCTGACGCCGCACTCGGGAAAGACGTGCAGCGCACAGGCACGCAAGGCATGGGCCAGCGGCGCGTGGGCAATGATGAGGATGCTGTTCATGAGCCCTGATTATGAGGTTTCGCCCAAAGGAAATAGGCATAGGATGCCATGCAACAGGCCAGGAAAACCCCCGCCGCCGCCTGATAGGCCGCGACCTCGGCCACGCCCAGTGCCTTGAATCCATCAATCAGCAGGCCAATGCCCCACTGGACGACGAACACGCCGGCAAAGATCACCAGGTTGTAAGCCGACAGCGCCCGGCCGGCCAGCGCCTGCGGAAAAGCCATGCCCACCGCGGGTTGCGCCAGCGAAACGAAGCTGCAGCTCATGCAATACAGGGCAAATGCCGGCGTTGCCAGCGTTGAAAGGTCTTCTTTAGCTATGATAATGATAGCCAACAGGATAAAGCTCGACGGCAGCCCCCAGGTGATCAGGCGCTCTGCCGCGAAGCCCCGGCGCACGAGCCAGGGATTGACCATGCCCCAGGTCCAGAAGGTGCACAGCATGGCCACGTTGATCCAGAACAGGCCCTTCGCCGCCTGCTCGCCGCTGTAGCCGGCGACCTTGATCATCCAGGGCACCGCCCACAGCGTCTGCATGGCAATCAGACCACCATAACTGAAGAAGCCGATCGGCGTCATCCTGCGGAAATAGGCGTTGCGCCAGACCTGCGCATAGCTGGCGTCGGCCCCGGGCGATGATCCGGACGCTGGCGCCATGGACGTCCAGCCCGGAACCCGCACGGCAATCAAGGCCATCGCCAGCACAATCGCCACAGCCAGTCCCCAGAACAGCGGGCGCCAGCCCACCAGCGGCACCAGCCACTGCACCGGCAGTGTCGAGGCCACCATGCCCAGCGACCCTGTCATCAGCATCCATGAGTTGGCGCGCAACTGGGTGCTGGCGTCGAGCCAGCGCCGGTTGCCGGTCAATGGCGCCATCAGGCAGGCGCTCACTCCGGCGCCGATCAGCACGCGCGCCCCCAGCAGCGCAGGAAACCCGCCGGCCAGGGAAAACGCCAGACACCCCACCACGGCCACGCTCAGCAGGCTCAGGATCACCTTGCGTGGGCCATGTCTGTCCAGCCACGCGCCCATCGGCAGCTGAGTCAAGGAAAAGCCCAGAAAATAGCCCCCGGCCAACAAGCCCAGATCCCGCGCGTTCAGTCCCAGCTCCAGCGTCAGCACCGGTGACAACGTCGCTGTGATGGCCCTCAGCAGCGCGGAAATGAAGTAGGCGAACGCAAAGGCCAGGAATACGACGACAGCGACGCGGCGCGGCAGCAGGCTCATGTCGGGGCCCTGAGCTTGAGTCCGCTGAAGAAGGTGTCTGCCACCTCGGCGCCGATCGCATCGGCGTAGATCACGGCGTGATATAGCCACACGCCTTGCGGCGACACTTGTGCAAACCAGACGGCCTGCGCGTTCACCGCTCGACCGTCACGGTACCGTCCGCTGGCCACGACACGGGCCGACTGGGGCAAGGCCAGGCTGCCGACAGGCTGGAACGGTTGCTCTTGCACGTTCTGCGCCTTCATGCCAGCGAGGGTCACCGCGCGCCACTGCGACAGGGCCTCGGCTGCGCTCGCGCCTGACGGCAAGCGCACCCGGCTGACGGCCAGCGTGGCGCCGCCGGACTCGCAACCCGTCATCTGCAGTTCCGCCGTTGCGCCGGCCAATGTGACCGTCTGGCTCGCCTGGTCCGGCTTGCAGGGCAGCATCGCCGTCAGTGGTGCATCCTCCAGACGCACCTCGCGCCAGTTCCACGCAGGGGAGCACGCCGCCAGCCAAGCCAACGTTGGTAACAGGAACGGAATCATCCAGCGCATCCTGGCCATTATCACGGCCGGCTCTTTTTCGCGACAATGAAGGCATGAATTCACTTGATGGCATCCGTATCCTCGATTTGTCCCGCGTGCTGGCCGGCCCGTGGTGCACCCAGACACTGGCAGACCTGGGCGCCGATGTGATCAAGATCGAGCGTCCCGGCACAGGGGATGACACCCGCACCTGGGGCCCGCCTTTCCTGAAGGACAGTGCCGGCAACGATTCGGCCGAGGCGGCCTATTACCTCGGTGCGAACCGGAACAAACGGTCGGTCACCTGCGATATCGCGCAACCGCAAGGGCAGGCGCTGATCCGCGACCTGGTGCAGCATTGCCACGTGTTCGTGGAGAACTTCAAGGTCGGTGACATGGCGCGCTACGGCCTGGACTACGACAGCCTGAAAGCGTTGAACCCGCGTCTGGTCTACTGCAGCGTGACCGGTTTCGGCCAGACCGGGCCTTACCGCGAGCGCGCCGGCTACGACTATGCCATCCAGGGCATGGGTGGCCTGATGAGCATCACCGGCGAGCGCGATGACATCGGCGGAGGGCCGCAGAAAGTGGGCGTGGCGGTGGCGGACCTGTTCACCGGCATGTACGCCACCGTGGCCATCCTGGCGGCGCTGCGCCATGCCGAGCGCACCGGTGAAGGCCAGCATGTGGACGCTGCGCTGCTGGACACCCAGGTGGCCATGCTGGCCAACATGGGCGCCAATTACCTCGTGGGCGGCAAGGTGCCCGGGCGCGCCGGCAACGCCCACCAGAATATCGTGCCCTACCAGGTGTTCGAGGTCGCACCCGCCGCCGATGGGCACAAGGACCACCTGATCCTCGCGGTGGGCAACGACAGCCAGTACGCCAAGTTCTGTGCGGTGGCGGGGCATCCCGAGCTCGCCACCGATCCACGCTACGCACGCAACCAGGACCGGGTGCGCAACCGCCTGGAGCTGGTGCCCCTGTTGCAGGACATCATGCGCACACGCAACAAGGCGGCATGGCTGGCCGCGCTGGAGGCAGCCAAGGTGCCCTGCGGGGCCATCAACAACATCGCCGAGGTTTTCGATGATCCTCAGGTGCGCGAGCGCGGCATGGTCACGACCTGGCCGCATCCCATCAACCCCGGCCTGCATCTGGTGTCGAGCCCGATCAAGCTCAGCGCAACACCGGTGCGAACCGACCGGCCACCGCCCCTGCTGGGCGAACAGACCGACGAGGTGCTGCGCACGTTGCTGGGCTACTCCGAGGCCCACATCAGCGCCCTGAAGGAAGGCCAGGTGATCTGATGGCGAACTTTGTCCTTGTGCACGGTGCCTGGCACGGTGCTTGGTGCTGGCGACATGTGACCGAAGCCTTGATCCGCGCCGGGCACCGCGCCCACGCCGTGACCCTGACCGGACTGGGTGATCGGGCGCATCTCATGAGTGCGTCGATCACGCTCGAAACCCACATCGCCGATGTGATCGGCGCCATCGAGGCCGAAGAGATGGCCGATGTCGTGCTGGCGGTGCACTCCTATGCCGGTATGTTGGGAACGGCAGTGGCCGATCGCCTGACGCAGCGCCTGTCCCACCTGGTGTATGTCGATGCGGTGGTGCCCAAGCCCGGCGAGAGCTGGAGCAGCACCCACGCCAGCGCGACGCGCGAGACGCGCCTGGCCGCGGCCGCGGCGTCCCCCGACCATAGTTTTCCGCCGCCGGATCCCTCCGTTTTCGGCCTGCAAGGTGCAGACCATGACTGGGTGCAGCGGCGCCAGACTCCGCACCCTGGGCACACCTACCTGGCGCCACTCGACTTCGACCCCCGGCGGGTGGCGCAAATACCTCGCACCTTCATCAACTGCTCGCAGCCACCCCTGGCGACCATCGATGTGATTCGCACCCGCGTCTGCGATCCGCGATTCTGGGACGGCGCCTGGCTACCCGGCTCCAGGGTGCTGGAACTGCTCACCGGGCACGACCCGATGATCAGCGCGCCGCAGGCATTGACCGGTCTGCTGCTGGATTGTCTTCAGTCCTCGAAATTGAATTAGGCGCGGACCCGGATGGCCCGGCTTCTTCCGTGCGTTATTCTGCGGGCATGAGCACGCTTGGCACAGACCCATTCCCGGCAGGAAGCAAGCCGACGAAGGCCGCAGGTTCGGGCACACCGCGAACGGATTTCGGCATCGCCGGCGTCATTGGCGCCGAGTTGTCCATGCCCCTGCATACGCTTCGCCGGATCATTCAGGCCTTGGGCGAAAGCGACCGTTTGTCGGCAGGGGAAGCGCGCGAACTGGAACAGGCGCTGGAACAGGCGAACCTGATCGTCCGCCAAAGCCAGCAACTGGCCCGCCTGTCCGAAGGCCGGTTGCGCCAATCGCATGAACGGGTGTCGCTGGATCAGATGGTCCAGAGCGCCCTGCACGAGCGTCAAGACGCTTTTCAGGAACGTGGCATTCTGCTCGCGCAAGCCATCAAGCCGGTTGAAATCGTGGTCGACCCCGGGCTGCTGTCCAACCTGGTCGAGACCGCCATCGACTGGGCCATGGACAACAGCGTGCACGTCGCCGTGAACCTCGCCATCAGTGCGTGGCCTGAACACGGTTTGCTGTCCATCGCGGCGACCCGTCGTGCCGACCCACCGGAGCCTGGCCGCAACGGCACGGCGAGCGCGTCACTGCGCTGGCACCTGCTCAGCCAGATCGCCAGGACCATGGGCGTCATACTGTCCGCTACCAACCAGGGCATCGACACGACCTTGAGGCTCGAATTCGCGCGGACCGTCAAGCACCTGGAAGGCCTGACCTCGATGGAGATCGAGTCCAGCAGCAGCGACTCGGCCCTGCACACGGGAACCAAGGCCCTGGCCGGCCTGAGGATCCTGCTGATCAGCACCGACGCGGCCGTGCGCGGTGAGGTCGAGAAAGCCTGTCGGGCGCTGGGCCTGCGGGCGGACACCGTGGCCACCTCCGCGAAGGCGGTTCGTTACACCGAACGCGACCAGCCCCACATGATCATTGTCGACGAGCGTCTGCGTGACA
>ERZ795062.1299-NODE-1299-length-17954-cov-6.563551_pt1 | contig 17954 bp, 17 predicted proteins | sample MGYA00375146_ERZ795062 | MGnify/ENA primary metagenome ERZ795062 (study PRJEB30191, sample SAMN05720281) | activated sludge metagenome | isolation source: Anaerobic digester | place: USA | collected 2015-07-16 ... | reverse complement strand
GAAGGCAACGAAACCCGCCGCACCGTGTTGATCGAAGACGGCATCCTCACCGGCTACCTGCAAGACGAAACCAACGCCCGCCTGATGGGCGTACCCGTTACCGGCAACGGCCGCCGCGAAAGCTATTCCGCCACCCCCATGCCGCGCATGACCAACACCTTTATGGAAAACGGCAGCTATCCGGCCGAAGAAATCATCGCCTCCATCGACAAAGGCATTTACGCCGTGAACTTCGGCGGCGGTCAGGTCGATATCACCAGCGGCAAATTCGTCTTTAGCGCCTCCGAAGCCTGGTGGGTGGAAAACGGCAAACTGCAATACCCGGTAAAAGGTGCCACCATCATCGGCAACGGCCCCGAAGTATTGAAACACGTTTCCATGATCGGCAACGACACCGCGCTCGACACCGGCGTCGGCGTATGCGGCAAAGAAGGCCAGAGCGTACCGGTCGGCGTCGGCCAACCGACGTTGCGGATAGACGAAGGTTTGGTGGTGGGCGGTAGTGAAGGGTAAGGTTGCTGGTTGAGATAAGTTGTTTTTTTAACCGACTTGTAGTGATTAAAATGCCTGTCTGAAAACATGGGAATATGTTTTCAGACAGGCATTTCGATTAATCATCAACTGATTATTTATTCAGGATACATCAACCGCCGTTCTTGAAACTCTAAACCATCTTTATCATTCGGCAATATTTCAAGGTAAGCTGAATAATGATGATCAGCTACTTTTTTGTACTCTTCTCTGAAAATGTTTATATCATTTTTGTTTCTTTCGATTAGGTTGAAATAATGAATAGAAGAATCAACCAGCAATGGATACCCCATTATTAAAGATGTTTGTTCGTTGATGGTAAGTCCAAATAAATCAGATGGTTGTTTATACCATTCATCGTATGGAAAATGTGTACGGATAATAAAGTGTTCGGGAATCAATTTATCTTCTTGTGTAAAATATTCCATTGAATACCATGTGGGATAATGATTAGGGTCAAGTACCAGAACACGAATTTTGTTATTGATAACACTTAATCCCATCACAATATAGAATTTATCAATAATGAGCTGGTCTGTTGGGGTGGGTTTGTTTATGCATTTGAGCAGCATCTTGATAAGTCCTTAATTTTAAATCGGTCGGCAAGCGTAGATGGTGGGAGTAGAGTTCTTCTTGCACTACCTATCCTGCATCTTACCAAGATGCCTGTTATAATCAATAAATGATTTTAATTTAATGTTTTTAAAAAGATTATACTAAGAAACCAAAGCGGGGGCTTAATGAAAAAAACTGAAATCGTCATGAATATAATAGGGGGTTTATTCATGGCTGTTTTCTTCTTGATGCTTAAATATGCACCAGTTAATGAGGATAAAGAGTTAAGCCCTGATGGTTTGGCGGAATTAAATCATACGAGAAATACTGTTTCTGAATTAGCTCAATCATTGGATGCAAAAGTATGGGGCTATGGTGGAGCAAAATATGTTGATGAACATAAATGGATGTATGTGGGAGCGCATATTGTTTTGCCGAAATGTATTGAATATGATGAATTTGAAGAAGCTTTGTATAAGCAAGGGTTCAATCTATCTGGGCATACAGCTGATTATTGTAAAAAAGATGTTTCAATATCAAATATAAGCCCTGAGAAGGATATGGTCTATGGTCATGATGCCAATAGAAAATATTTGATATGTGGTAAAACTTCCTTCTCTATTTCATGGAAACACGGTGACCATAAAGACAATCCAAAATGTTTCGGTACGCCGTAGTGTGTGAGTAGGCTGTGTGCGGCACGTATGCGTTGGTTAAGCCTTGAAAACTGCGTGCGTGCCAAGGGCACACACCTTACCGCTTGCTATAACCAAGCATTCAAAATATATTGCTGGGCTAAAGCTCGGCCTACATAAATATTGCAATGACAATGCCTGTCTGAAAATATGGAAATCCATGTTTTCAGACAGGCATTTTTCTGTTTTGCCACTTTCTTAACCGCTTAACCGGCAATGGCTTTTTCCAGCGCCGCAATATCTATTTTCACCATGCCCATCATGGCGGCAAACGCTCGTTTGCTGGTTTCGCCGCCGGCATCCAGCGCTTCCATCAATACGCGCGGGATAATCTGCCAGCGTACGCCCCAGCGGTCGATGCTCCAGCCGCACTCTACTTCACGCCCGCCGTTGTCGACAATGGCGCGCCAATAACGGTCGGTTTCTTCCTGCGAATCGGTAATCATCTGGAATGAAAACGCTTCGGTATGCTGCACGCCGTTGCCGCCATTCAAGCCGAGGCAGGGAATACCGGCCACGGTAAACGACACGGTAAGTACACTCCCCGTTTTACCGCCGGGATAATCCGCCGGCGCGCGGTTGATGGAATGGATATGGCTGTCGGGAAACACATTGGCATAGAAGCGGGCGGCTTCTTCCGCTTCTTGGTCAAACCAAAGACAAACGGTATTTTTGTTCATGGTTGCTCTCATTCATTGAAGGGATATTGATTCAGTTTTTCCATGTAAACGAACACACTATAATCCATTTCAGGCAACCCTATTTATCCCGAATTGCGTTTTTAATCAGAAAAATGCCTGTCTGAAAATATTTTTTCAGACAGGCATTATAAAAATTTCAGCCAAAAATTTGCCCGCTTTGAATCATCAAAGCGGGCGGTGTTTGGTCGGAATGAGAGGATTCGAACCTCCGACCCCTTCGTCCCGAACGAAGTGCGCTACCAGACTGCGCTACATTCCGATAAGCTGTGCATTATAGCGGTGAACTTTGGCATTGGCAAGTATCAGCCAACAACTTGTGTTAAGCGGCGTGCAACACAAAAATGGTCGGCCGTTTTTTCAAATCGGGCAAACTGCCTGCTTTGCGCCAGTCGGCCACGGAACGGCTGATAATGGCTTGCGTGGGCAGGGTTAAATCGCTGGCGGTGCACAGGCGGGTGGCGGGGTGCAGGGTGGCGACGGCATCGGCCAGCAGCGCATCGTTGCGGTAAGGCGTTTCGATAAACAGCTGGGTTTCGTTGTGCTGGCACGAGCGCTGTTCCAAGGCTTTTAAGGCGGCAATCCGTTCGGATTTTTCAGACGGCAGATAGCCTTTAAAGGCAAAATTCTGCCCGTTGGCGCCGGAAGCCATCAAGGCCAGCAGCAGGCTGGAAGGGCCGACCAGCGGGCGAACTTCAAAACCATGTGCGTGTGCCAGCGCCACCAGATTGGCGCCGGGGTCGGCCACCGCCGGGCAACCCGCTTCGCTGACGATGCCCATGCTGCGGCCTTCTTGCAAGGGCTTGAGCAGTTCGGGTAAAGTTTTCGGATCGGTATGCTCGTTCAGCGTTTGTAGGTTTAATTCGCGTATCGGGGTGGTTACGCCCAAATGTTTCAAATGCGCGCGCGCGGTTTTTTCGGCTTCGACCACAAAATCAGTCAATCCGATAATCTGTGCCTGTTCGTGCGGCAGCAGGCAAGGGGTGTCGGCTGCGCCGAGCGGGGTGGGGATAAGGTAGAGGATGGGGTTCATGGAATGCCTGTCTGAAAAATAATATAGCGAAAAAACTTTATTTCTGCCACGGCGTTGCTGCGCCTGGCCGTACTACCTGTACTGTCTGCGGCTTGCTGCCTTGTGGCAAAAATAATTTTTTCCGCTATAGGGTTCAAGTTTTACAATACTTCAACCCCTTCGGCCGCCAGAAAGTCCAGTAATTTAAATACCGGCAGGCCGATTAGGGCGTTGGGGTCGCTGCTGTCTATCTGTTCGAGTAGGGCGGCGCCCAGCCCTTCGCTTTTGGCGGCGCCGGCGCAGTAAACGGCATCGGGTTCACGTTCTAAATAGCGGCGGATTTGCTCGTTGCTGAGCGTACGCATGGTGACAACGGTATGGTCGACGTGGGTATGAAGCCTGTCTGAAACGGTATTGAGCAGGCAGACGGCGCTGTAAAATTCAATGCGTTGGCCGCTGAGTTCGGCCAGCATTTGTTGTGCGTTTGCCACGCTCATCGGTTTGCCGAGTTGGCGGCCGTTGCAGAAGGCCACTTGGTCGGCGCCGATAATCAGCGCTTGCGGAAAACGTTCGGCCAGTGAACGGGCTTTGCCGACGGCCAGCCGCAGTGCGGTGGCTTCGGCGCTTTCGGTGGCGGTAGGCGTTTCGTCGAAATCCGGTGTGGCCGTTTCAAAAGGCAGGCCGAGTTTTTCCAGCTGGGCGCGGCGGAAAATAGAGGAAGAGCCTAAAATAAGCGGAAGCGGGGTATTCATCTGCGTAAAATCATTGACCTTAATGGCTGAAAATTATATCATAGCGCGTTTATGTTACCCGCTAATTTGATTGAACCTGGTTCCTTTGCCACCGGAAAACAGCGTTTGCAGGGCAAAATCGCGCTGAAAGACTTGGATGAGCGCGTGTGGTCGCACGAATATTTCGCCGACTCTGCAACCGAGGTGTCGTACACGCTTCAAGGCGGTTGCGACCGTTGGCAGCGCCTTTTTCTGGATTTAACTGTTGAGGGCAGGTTCTCGCTGGTGTGCCAGCGTTGTATGCAGCCCATGCCTTTTGAGGTATCCGAACACAGCCACATCGTGCTGTTTGCCGATGAAGAAAGTTTGGATGAGGCGATGCTCTCCGATGAGGAATTGGAAGGCATGGTGCCGGAAAAAGAGCTGAATGTGCATACTTTGCTGGAAGATCAGATTCTGATGGCTTTGCCGTTTTCTCCTCGCCACGACGACTGCGAAAGTGATGCTTTGGACAAAATCAATCAGGACAAACCCAATCCGTTTGCCGTTTTGGCAGGGCTGAAAAGCGGCAGCTAACCGGTTTTATCTTTATTATTTTAGGAGCTTGAAATGGCCGTTCAACAAAACAAAAAATCTCCCTCTAAACGCGGTATGCACCGTTCACACGATGCATTGACTGCGCCGGCTCTGTCTGTTGACAGCGCTACCGGCGAAGTACATCGCCCGCACCACATTTCTCCCAACGGTATGTACCGTGGTCGTAAAGTGGTAAAAGCCAAAGACGAATAAGTCTGGCAAGCAATCAAGCGGAAATCCGATAGGCTCGGGTTTCCGCTTTTTGTTTTTCAGACAGGCATTGTTTGTTGAGCGGGGATAATCTTACAGAAATAAGAGGCAATAGACTTATTTTGCCACGTACGCTACGAATGCCTGTCTGAAAAAACTTGGAATGATTCATTATCTAATGCAACTATAATGATAAACTCTTATGAAGTTATCATCTGTGACGACTCTGGCAACTTTCTGGAGGTAACAACATGAAAAAGCTCTCAACTTTGCTTGATGACCTTTATCTGCTGCCCCTGTATGGTGTGCTGGCCTATACCATGGGGCTTCCCGGCTGGCCGAAAATTTTTCTGCATGAGAAGGTGATTGGCAGATATACCCCGATGTTTGCCGATACCTTTATTGGTCAAACTTTGGGCACTTCAACTATGATTTATCTGCTCGGCGTGATGGAGTTGGCGGTGGTTATCCTGCTCATCATCAGCTTGGTACGATTGGAGTTTTTGTCCTGCAAAACTAAAACCTGGCTGAAAGCCGCCGTATTGATGACCATGCTGACCTTTATGTCATTGGGCTTCGGGCTGCGACTGATCGGTAATGTGGATGGTGCCGCCAATCAATATTATTATTTTGGGGTAACTTTTTTCTTTTATGGTTGTGTGAGTTATCTGGATCGTCAGGTCGGGCAAGCCCGTCATACGCGCTAATCGGCGGCACTTTTCTAAGCGGCAGCAGTAATATTGCTGCCGTTTTTTATTTTCCAAAACAACAATTAAAAAATACTCGGGCTAAGCCCGAGTATGATGAAATCGATGAACAGGCACTAGTGTGATGCTTAATAGCCTTTAGTGCGTACATCCATCAACGCCGCATCCATGTGCTCTAAAACGGTGGTAATTTGCTCTTCGCTGATCACGGCCGGCGGCTGGATGCGGATGCTTTTGGCGTTAACCAAGGTGCCGGCAGTCATCACGCCGCGGCTGAACAGGCCTTTGGCAACGGCGTAGCCGACTTCGGTTTTCACGAATTCAATCGCCAGCATCAGGCCGGTGCCGCGTACGTCGCTGACCAGATCGGGGTATTTTGCAAGTATCTCGTTCAGGCCTTTTTTCATCAGCTCGCCTTTGCGGCGGCATTCGCCGGCGATGTCGTTATCCAGCATGTATTTGATGGTGGCGAGGGCAGCGGCGGCGCAGACAGGGTTGCCACCGAAAGTGGGCGAACCCAGCAGCCAGGGGTTGTCGACCAATTGTTGTGTCCACAGGTGCGGTCGGCAGATGATGCCGGTAATCGGCATTACGCCGCCGCCGAAGGCTTTGCCGTAGGTGAGAATGTCGGGGGTAACGCCTTCGGCTTCGCAGCGCCAGATGGTGCCGGTGCGCGCCATGCCGGTTTGAATTTCGTCGAAAATCAATACCACGCCGTATTCGTCGCAGATTTCGCGTAAGGCTTTCAGATAGCCCGGCGGTGGTACGATGACACCGGCTTCGCCTTGAATGGGTTCGACGATCATAGCGGCCACGCTTTCGCCGGCGGCTTGCAGGTTGCGGATGGCTTTGCGTGCGTCTTCGGCATTGCCGTATTCAACGTGTTGTACGTGTTGCACCATCGGTGCGTAAGGTTCGCGGTAAGTGCCTTTGCCGCCTACTGAGACGGCGCCCATCGATTTGCCGTGAAAGCCGTTTACGGTGGAGATATACCATTTTTTGCCGGTGGCGATACGGGCGAGTTTGAGTGCCATTTCAACGGCTTCAGCACCGCCGTTGGTGAAGAAACAGTATTGCAAATCGCCGGGAGTGATGGCGGCAACGGCGCGGGCGAGATAGCCGCGCAGGGGGTCGAGCAGTTCTTGGGTATGCAGGGCTTGGTGTTCAAGCTGTGCCTTAACGGCGGAGAGGATTTCGGGATTGTGGTGGCCGAAGGTGAAGATGCCGAAGCCGCCCAAGCAGTCGATGAATTGCTGCCCGTCTAGGCTTTCGCAGATGGCACCGTGGTCGCGCCATTCGAGTGCGGCGGCATCGGTGGAGACCGATTTTCGGTATTTCAGCCAGCCGGGGCTGACGTATTGGTCAAATGCTTCTAGGGTTTCGCGGGTGATTCGTTTTTGTTCGGCTTCATCGATTTGGTCTGCATGGATGTAGCCTATCACTCGAGCCAGATCTTGGCTGATGGCTTGATAGTTACTCATATAATGCTCCATTTCTGTAGTGGATAACGGGGGCTCGGTAAACTTATTATCTTCGGCAAAAGCCGCTGTTTACTCTGTATTTTCCTCGATTTTCAGACAGGCATTGTGAGGCGCTAGGCCTGTCTGAAAAATGGTTTATATAAAAAAGAAATATAAAACAATGGGAAACGGGAAGCCCTATACTGAATATAGCTTATCGTTATATACTTCGCAATTCATTTTATTCGGGCACTATTTGGTGTGCTCATTTTCAGGTGACGGAAAGATGGAAAAAGTCTGGTATAGCTATGATGATATTCACCGTGTATTGCGCGGTTTGGCAGAAAAAATCCAGCAGGGCGGTGTGAAATATGATGCGATGGTGGCCATTGGTGGTGGCGGGTTTATTCCGGCACGCATTTTGCGCTGTTTTCTGAACATTCCGATTTATGCGGTAACCACGGCTTATTATCAATCGGAGTCTTGCGGTCAAACTGCGGAGGAAGTAAGCAAAGTGCAATGGCTCGATCCTCTGCCGGATGTATTGGTCGGCCGCAATATTCTGGTGGTAGACGAGGTGGACGACAGCCGGGTCACGCTGGAATTTGTGTTGAATGAATTGCAAAAAGCGTCGTTCGGTACCATCGGCGTGGCGGTGTTGCATGAAAAAATCAAGCCGAAAAAAGGTAAGTTGCCGGAAGGCCTGCCTTATTTCAGCGGCATTACCTTGGGCGATGCCTGGATCAATTATCCTTGGGATGCGGAAGATATTGACGAACACAATCGTTTGGCCGCATCGGTCGGCTGGGCAGCAGACAAATACATTGATTAATGGCTTGTGTGCGGCACTATCTGGCGTAATGCCTGTCTGAAGCAGGCGGCAAAGCATTTCAAAGTAGCAATACCGATTTTTCAGACAGGCATACTGTCTGGTTTTGATTGAGCGTAATGGAGGCAGTATAGATGATTACATTGGCAGTAGATGCGATGGGCGGAGATGCGGGGCTGGAGGTTACCGTTCCCGGAGCCATCGCGTTTTTACAGCAAAAAACCGATGTACGCCTGATGATGGTGGGCGATGAATCGCAAGTAAAATCTGCGCTGACTGCCGCACAAGCGCCGATGGATCGCATCGACATCATCCACGCCAGCCAAGTAGTGGAAATGGACGAAGCGCCACAACTGGCTCTGAAAAATAAAAAAGATTCTTCCATGCGGGTGGCGATTAACCAAGTGAAAGAAGGGCAGGCACAAGCCGCCATCTCGGCTGGCAATACCGGCGCGCTGATGGCGACTGCACGTTTTGTGTTGAAAACCATTCCCGGCATCGAGCGGCCGGCAATTGCCAAATTCCTTCCCTCTCAAGGCAATCACATGACACTGATGTTGGATTTGGGCGGTAATGTCGATTGCACACCGGATCAGCTGGTACAGTTTGCCGTACTCGGTGGAGAATTGGTACACGCCCTCTATCCCGATCGCGGCCAGCCGCGTATCGGCCTCTTGAATGTTGGCACAGAAGACATTAAGGGTACGGATACCGTCAAGCAAACTTTCAAACTATTGAAGGCCAGTAAGCTGAATTTTATCGGCAACGTAGAGGGTAACGGCGTTTTTCGTGATGATGTGGACGTGGTAGTGGCCGACGGTTTTGTCGGCAATATTGCGTTGAAAACCATGGAAGGTGCAGTGAAATTTCTCGGTAGTGAGTTGAAAAACGAAATTAAAGGCAGTTTGCTGAGTAAAATGGCCGCATTACTGGCTATGCCTTCGCTCAAAGGCTTGAAAAACCGCTTTGACCCGCGCCGTTTCAACGGAGCAATTTTCCTAGGTTTGCGCGGTGTAGTGGTGAAAAGCCATGGCGGCACCGATGCCATCGGCTTCAGCTATGCGCTGGAAGAAGCCTACCACGAAGCCAAAGCGGATAGTTTGGCTAAAATCGAGCAGGGCGTTGCTGCTCAGCTAGCAGTATTGGCCGAGCAGAAAATTGAAGCGGAGCAAACCGCCATCGCCGATAATATCGGTTAAGCATTCCTCAAGCAGGCACCGTCTGAGAAGTTAAGCGCTCAGACGGTGTATTGATTTTGATTGAGTGAATCTTATAGATTGAATACAATGCGATTATTCTAAAATGAAAACCCATAAAGGCCGCTAGCCATGCAGTATGCAAAAATTCTTGGAACGGGCAGTTATCTGCCCGCCAACCGCGTCAGCAACGAAGATTTGGCTAAATTTGTCGATACCTCCGATGAATGGATTTATACCCGCACCGGTATTAAAAACCGCCATATCGCCGCTGATGATGAAAAAACCAGTGATCTGGCCGTACAGGCGGCCAAAGCTGCGCTGGCGGATGCTGGTGTGGAGGCTTCTGAAATCGATCTGATTATCGTCGCCACCGCCACGCCCGATATGCAGTTTCCCGCTACCGCCACTATGGTTCAGCACAAACTCGGCGTAGGCGGTTGCCCGGCATTCGACGTACAGGCGGTTTGCGCGGGCTTTATGTATGCCATCAGCACCGCCAATGCTTATATCAAAAGCGGAATGTCGAAAAAAGCGTTGGTGATTGGTGCCGAAGTGTTCAGCCGGATTATGGACTGGAGCGACCGTACTACCTGCGTATTGTTCGGCGACGGTGCCGGTGCGGTGGTGTTGGGTGCATCAGATGAGCCGGGCATTATTCACAGCAAATTGCAGGCTGACGGCAACTATCTTGATATGCTGAAAGTGCCTGCTCAAATGGCCAATGGCGAAATTGTCGGCTCACCATTTTTGAAAATGGATGGTCAAGCCGTATTTAAATTTGCAGTGAAAACATTGGCTCAGGCAGCGGAAGATGTATTGCATGAAGCGGGTATGAGCGCGGATGAAGTCGATTGGTTGGTTCCACATCAGGCTAATAAGCGGATTATCGACAGCACGGCTAAGCATCTGGGCATCAGCATGGATCGTGTGGTGCTGACCGTGCAGGATCATGGTAATACCTCAGCGGCATCCATTCCGCTGGCGATGGATACCGCCATTAAAGCCGGGCAAATCAAACGCGGCCAAACTCTGATGCTGGAAGGCATTGGCGGCGGTTTTGCTTGGGGGGCAGTATTGGTGAAATACTGATCTCAAACGGTGTTTTGTCGTAAACCCTCAACTAAACTTTATGGTAGATAAATATTATCTGTCATAAAGTTTTTGTATTGGTAGCAGACGTTGGTACATTTGAGTGGAAATATAGTGCAAGTAATAAAGAACTGATACAAGGCAGCGAGCTGTAGGCATTACAGTGAGTACGAAACCGATTCTGTTGCCGCTTTAGCGGCTTACAAAATCGTTCTCTTTGAGCTAAAGTGAGATAACGCCGTATCAGTTTTTAGTGCTTTCGCTATAGCAATGAAAGGCCGAATTACTTATTGATTAGTCTTAATATTGCTGCAAGCCGCAATATGGAAAATCATGATTTTTCATGAAGTTGCAGAAGGGGTAGATAGGCTAATTGATGGGTATAGGCATTCTTTTTTTGCATATTTGTGGTATAGTAATGTTTCGATTGTAGATGTTTCTGATTGTGTGGTTTCTCAATTTTTCATGCTGCTATGTGCTGTTTTGCTCACCAAAATCAGCTTTTGTGCAGATTCAAATATAATAATATCATCTTTTAATAAATAAAAACTAAAAATAAGCACTAAAATTCTTTTAAGTAAAAAGGATTTGTACGGATTTTGTCGACATCACTTCTATAAAAATACTTCGTATAAATATTTTAGAGAGGTGCGAAAGCTTTTGTTTATGGGCAAGATCGAAATAAGAAAGTTGGTATTAGTTCAGCTCGGTTTTTTACTATATTTTTGCTTGTTACTGCCTTCCATATTGGTGCCACTCAAGACTATTGTCTTGATTTCATCTACTGGATTGAGTTTATTGTGTTTACGGCAGGAAAAATTCAATGCCAATGGTGTTTTAGGCGGCCTCTTAATCGTGTTGGTCGGCTTGTGGGGGAGTTTTTATGGAGTCATAAAAGGTAATCCCGGCGCTATACCGGTGTTGCCGGTCTTTGTGATTTACCCTGCGCTGTATTTGGTGTTGGGTATGGCCTACCGCGCCAGTGATTCGGAAAAATTATTAAAACTGCTACTGGTCGCCTCTGTGAGTGTCGGGCTGTTTTTGACACTTTATACCATGTTGACGGTATCAATGCCGGGTAATCCCTTAACTCAGTTTTTATCGACGCAGTATGCTGATAGGGCGGTAGTGGATGAGGGGCACGGAGAATATTTTAAATTTACACTTCCTACCGTTACTTCTATTCTGTTTTTATTGCCTTTTTGCATAGGCGTATATTTTAGTCAAAAACGCTACCGGGGTTGGGCCTTAATCAGCATAGTGAGTTTGTTGATTCCCACAATCTTATCCGGCCGGCGAGGAATTTTTGTTTCGGTAATTGCCGGTGTGCTGTTTGCGCTGCTCTTTACTTCTCGCCGTTATCATAATCCGGATAATCAGCTTAATTGGATTTGGTTGGCCGCTGGTTTAGGTGGCTTTGCCTTATTTCTCTTTCTTTTTAGTATCTATAGTGTCGGCTTTGAGTTTTACTTGACTCGGTTAGCGTCGATTACCGACTTTACCGGTGATGGGAGTAATACGGAGCGCCGTTTGCAGTTTGATGCTTTGTTATCGGATATTTTGAAAGCACCAATGCTGGGATCAGGTGCTGGCGCAGCTGGTTCCTATTTACGCTCTACTGATATGCCTTGGGCTTATGAATTGAGTTATGTGTCGATGGTGTTTCATTACGGTATGCTCGGTGGGCTGATGCTTTTGGGGGTTGCGCTGACCTTTGTCTACAATATTATCCGCATGGTCGGTCTTAATGGTCGCGATTCGTTGTATTTTCCTTTTCTGATGGGAATGGTTTCTTTTCTGTTGGCTAATGCTACCAACCCTTATCTGGGTAAATTTGACTACATCTGGGTGATTTTGCTGCCGATGATATTTATGATGAAAAACAATGCTAAACGCCAATTATGATAAATATAGGCAACTGAAGTACTTTATTTTACAGAGAAAAGATTTACAATATAAATACGGGTAAAATTCTTTTCACTACAATCAAATAAATAAAAAAATGACAGAAAGCATCATAAAACAAGAACATTACGGGACAGTTGCGCGCTGGTTTGACCGGCGCCAGCTCGGTTCAATTCAGTCTTCATCTGATGAAATTGATCAGCATATTTTTCTAATTGCTGAAAATTTGCCGGATTATTATCGAACGCCACAAGTAGGCGATGAAATTGTTTACCGCATCGCACATGACGAGAAAAAACGACTGATTGCCAAAAATATTGAGCCTTTGCCGCCACCCAAAGAAGGTGGCATCATTCGTGTGACCTTGCAGAATTGGGATCTCAGCCGCAATTGTGGTTTTGGCATTTATGGTTTGCGCAAACAAGTACCGGTATTTGCGTTGGGGCAATTTTTGCGTGATCAATTGAGGATTCCGGAGCAGGGCGATGTGCTGGAAGGGCGCTTGAAAAAGCATGGCGACCAGCAATGGATGCTGACTGACATCTGTATTATTGACCAGGTAGAAATGCCGGAGGCGATTGAACTTACTCGCTTGCCGGAGTCGAAAGAAACCGAACCGTCATCGTATATAGCAAAAGAACCACAGGTGGTGTTGAGCAACGGCCAACAGGATAAAGACAACCAGCTTTTCCCTGCTTTTATGGTGTTTTCGGGAAGGATTGTCCGTTGGGATGAGCGACAAGGTTGCGGCTTTATCCGCAGGGGAGAGGATGGCAAAGAAGTATTGTTTCATGCGCCTGCTTACTTCTATCGAAAATTGAAACCAGCCGTCGGCCAGATGGTTAGCTTTTACTGTAATCGGCCGATTGCTGATGCGCCTCAGCAGGCGGTACGAGTGGTATTGAAAGAACACGAAAGTGTGCTGATTGCCGATGAAGTGTATGATGATCGCTCAATGATAGAAAAAGCGGGGGTGTGGCTGGCCAATTTGGCTTGTGGCGGTATGTATTTGCTGTTGGTCGCCAGCCTGTCTTGGAAGTTGGCACTATTCTATCTGTTGATGAGCGTGTTAGCCTTTTTGTGTTGTTATCAGGATAAATATCGGGTACGGAGCAGTCAGCGACAAGCTAAGTCACCTATTCGCCTAGGTAGGTTCGGGCAACGACTGTGTCAATGGAATATCTTAGGCGGTTGGCCGGGCGGTTTGTTGATGCGTCCGCTGCAGAAACATCAATACCGTACTCAAAGCTTTATAATGCTGTTTGGGTTAACAGTATTGGCTAATTTGATTTTGACTTATCTATTATTGATTCATTTTGCCGACCATCCGTGGTTGGCTCTGTTAAGCAATTAAAGGAATTCAACCTTATGTCTTTTGCCTTTTTCTTTCCCGGCCAAGGCTCGCAAAGCCTGAATATGATGAGCGGTTTCGATGGCGAAGCCGTGGTTAAAGCCACTTTTGATGAAGCATCTGCTGCGCTTGGCCAAGATTTGTGGGCGATGATGAACGGTGAAGATGCCGAAATTATCGGCCAAACCGTGAACACCCAGCCGTTGATGTTGGCCGCCGGTGTTGCTACTTACCGCGCTTATTTGGCAGCGGGAGGCAAAGAACCTGCCGTGGTGGCCGGTCACAGCTTGGGCGAGTACACCGCTCTGGTAGCTGCCGGCGCGCTGGATTTTGCCGATGCGGTGAAATTGGTGCGTTTGCGTGCCGAATTGATGCAAAACGCAGTGCCGCAAGGCGTTGGCGCGATGGCGGCGATTTTGGGCTTGGAAGACGAACAGTTAAAAGCCATTTGTGCTGAAGCGGCACAAGGCGAAGTGGTGGAAGCGGTAAACTTTAATTCCCCCGGCCAGGTGGTGATTGCCGGTAATGCCGCTGCGGTTGAGCGGGCAATGGAAGCGGCCAAAGCCGCAGGTGCTAAACGCGCCTTGCCGTTGCCGGTATCGGTGCCTTCCCATTGCAGCTTGATGAAGCCTGCGGCTGAGAAACTGGCCGAAGCCTTAAAATCGGTGAACATCCGTACCCCGCAAATCCGCGTGATCCACAATGCCGATGTGGCTTCTTACGATGATGCGGATAAAATTAAAGATGCGCTGGTACGCCAGCTTTACAGCCCGGTACGCTGGACGGAAACTGTGAACGCGCTGGTAGCGGAAGGTATCATTGAATCAGCCGAATGCGGGCCGGGTAAAGTGTTGGCCGGTTTGGCCAAGCGCATCAATAAAGAAGCGGTGTGTTCGGCGTTGACGAATGCGGAGCAAGTAGTGGCATTTATTGAAGCACATTAAGTTATTTGGTTTTACTTGTTTTCAGACAGGCATTATTACTACAATGCCTGTCTGAAAACTATTTAATGCAGGTAAATTTAAACAGTTGCCTGCGCCAATTGAAATGCAAAAAACCGTTATTTTAGCCGTGCCGCATCTATACGGCCTGGATCAGTGTATTGAAAAAAATCTGCGGTTTCATGGCTTTGAGGTAGTAAACCTTTGCTATGACGACCGGGATTCTTTTTATCCGAATCTCGCCAGCCGCTTGTGGAATGCGTATCACAAACATATCAGTAAAGATGGTAACTATAAGAAAAAACTGAAATATTCACGCTATCAAACCGAGATTGAGCAAAAGTTGGCGGCGCTGCCGGGCGGTAAGGCCGATTATGCTTTGTGCATCCGTGCCAACATTTATCCCAAAGAAATCATTGCCGCTATCCGCGCACATAGCGAAGTATGCGTGAATTACCAGTGGGACGGGGTAGATCGTTTCCCCGATATTTTGCAATATCTGGATTATTTCGACCGTTTTTTTGTGTTCGACGGCCAAGATCGGGCAAAATATCCGCAACACGGTTTTCTGCCGAACAGTAATTTTTATTTTGATTTTCCGCTGGAAAATACGGCGGCGGCTACGGGCAGAGTGTATTTTGTCGGCGGTTATGAAGCCAACCGCGAATCGGCTACCCGCACCTTTATCGAAACCGCGCGCGGCCTTGGTTTGCCGTTGGACTTTTATATTTATTGCAAAGACGAGCGCGCCCGTGCGGTTTTCGGTGATGAGGGAATAACTTACCTCACGCGCGAGAGTATTTTGAGTTTTGAAGACAATCTGCAAAAAGTACAGGCGGCGGAAGTGATCGTTGATTTTGTTAGCCCGGATCATGCGGGTTGTTCGTTTCGGATTTTCGATGCCTTGTGTTTCGGCAAAAAAATCATCACCACCAATGCGGTGGTGCGGCAATATGACTTTTATCACCCGGACAATATCTTCGTTTGGGATGGCAAAGATTTGAGCGGTATGGCAGAATTCCTACAACGCCCGTATCGACCGGTAGATGAAAACATCCGGCAGAAATACGGTTTTGCTAACTGGATGTGTTATGTGCTGGATATTCAGCCGCATCAACGCATTCAGCTGCCTCCTTATAATGATTGAGAACAGGAACTTATGATGAGTACACAAGATTTGAGCGGCAAAATTGCACTGGTAACCGGCGCTTCCCGCGGTATTGGTGCGGCGATTGCCGATACACTGGCGCAGGCCGGGGCTACGGTAATCGGTACCGCCACTTCCGAGAGCGGTGCGGCGGCGATTGGTGAGCGTTTGGCGCAATGGGGCGGACAAGGCCGTGCGCTGAATGCGGCGGAAGAAGGCAGCATTGAGGACTTGATTGCTGCTGTTGAAAAAGAGTTCGGCAAACTGGATATTCTGGTGAACAATGCCGGTATCACCCGCGATAACTTATTGATGCGGATGAAAGAAGAAGAGTGGGACGAGATTATGCAGGTAAACCTGAAATCGGTGTTCCGTGCTTCTAAAGCGGTATTGCGCGGCATGATGAAACAGCGCAGCGGCCGCGTGATTAACATTACTTCGGTAGTGGGCACGATGGGCAACGCCGGCCAAGCCAACTATGCGGCGGCCAAAGCGGGTTTGATCGGTTTTTCCAAATCAATGGCGCGTGAAGTCGGCAGCCGCGGCATTACAGTAAACTGCGTTGCCCCCGGTTTCATCGATACCGACATGACCCGTGCACTGCCGGAAGAGACCCGCAAAACCTTTGAAGCGCAAACTTCGCTCGGCCGTTTCGGCGAGGCGCAGGATATTGCCGATGCAGTGTTGTTCTTGGCCAGCGATCAGGCTAAGTACATTACCGGCCAAACGCTGCATGTGAACGGCGGGATGTTGATGCCCTAATCCAATATGAAGTACTGATGTCATAAATAAAAATGCCTGTCTGAAAACGAACAAGATAAGTTTTCAGACAGGCATTCTGTATAATAATCCCCTTCAGCCATCAAGGAACCCATATGCAAACGAATACCGTCCATTATTTAAAAGACTACCGTGCACCTGATTATTTGGTGCGCCAAACCGATTTAACCTTTGATATTTTCGACGATTACACGCGGGTGCAATCGCGTTTGCTGGTGGAACCGCAGCAGGCGGGGGCGCTGCTGGTGTTGGACGGTTCGGCGGCTTTGGTTGCGTTAAAAATAGACGGCGAAGTGCGTACGGATTACCGCATTGATGGCGAGCAGCTGATTATTGAGAACGTACCGGCAGAAGTGTTTGTGCTGGAAGTGGAAACCCGCTTGCAACCGCGTGAGAATAAATCGCTGATGGGTTTGTATGAAAGCGGCGGCAATCTGTATACTCAATGCGAGCCGGAAGGTTTTCGCAAAATTACTTTTTATCCCGACCGCCCCGATGTGATGGCCAAGTTCACCACCACCATTATTGCCGATAAACAACGCTTTCCAGTGTTGCTGTCCAACGGTAATCAGGTGGACGGCGGCGAGCTGGCCGACGGCCGCCATTGGGCGAAATGGCTGGATCCGTATAACAAGCCGAGCTATCTGTTTGCTTTGGTGGCGGGCGATTTGGCGCTTACCCGCGATAGCTTTACCACCGCAAGCGGGCGGGAAGTGGCGATTGAGTTTTACACCCGCGCAGCGGATGCCGATAAGGTCAGCTTTGCGGTGGAATCGTTGAAGCACGCGATGAAGTGGGACGAAACTCGTTTCGGCCTCGAATACGATCTGGATATTTACATGATTGTGGCGGTGGGCGACTTCAATATGGGCGCGATGGAAAACAAAGGCCTGAATATTTTCAACACCAAATATGTGCTGGCCGACAGCCGCACCGCCACCGATGCCGATTTCGCCGGAGTCGAAAGCGTGATCGCCCACGAATATTTTCATAACTGGACCGGCAACCGCGTGACCTGCCGCGACTGGTTCCAGCTCTCGCTCAAAGAGGGTTTAACCGTCTTCCGCGATCAGGAATTTTCCGCCGACCGTGCCGGTGAACTGACCCGCATTGAGAATGTGGCGATGTTGCGCCAGCACCAGTTTCCCGAAGATGCCGGCCCCACCGCCCATCCGGTGCGCCCCGCCAGCTATGTGGAAATGAACAATTTCTACACCATGACGGTGTATGAAAAAGGCTCGGAAGTGGTGCGCATGTACCATACTTTCTTGGGCGAAGAAGGTTTTCAGACAGGCATGAAGCTGTATTTTCAACGCCACGACGGCCAAGCGGTCACTTGCGATGATTTCCGCGCGGCGATGGCCGACGGCAACGGTTTTGATTTCGAACAATTTGCGCTGTGGTACAGCCAAGCGGGTACGCCGGTGCTGGATGTGGCGGGCGAGTTGCAGGAAAACGGCGACTATGTGTTGAGCATCAAACAAAGCGTGCCGCCCACGCCGGATATGCCGCACAAACAGCCGATGATGATGCCGATT